>Ga0183095_10076_pt2 | contig 163721 bp, 140 predicted proteins | sample BioMet4_FD_130346 | JGI IMG/M metagenome (GOLD analysis project Ga0183095, IMG submission 130346) | Microbial communities from bioreactor (seeded with sewage sludge) at LBNL, California, USA - Biofuel metagenome 4 (v2) (version 3) | ecosystem: Engineered > Bioreactor > Anaerobic > Unclassified ...
TTCCTACGTCTTCTCCTGCTGCTCTGCTCACTGTATAAGCTACTGTATCTGTTCCGAGCGTTCCGCTTACTGTTGCGTCAAGCGTAGGATCTGCGGTTCCATAGACCTTGCTCTTGTTGTTCGCTGTTACGGTGATCGGCTTCGGTGTGATATTCAATTCACCATCTTGAACAGTTAATGTGACTTTTGCATAATCACTTGTGACTGCCGTAAACGAATCGGCAGTTAATTTCATGTTATAAACTCCGACGTTTGTTGCTGAAACACTGTCACTTCCAGCTGTCTTCAATGTGATGGTAATGTTCTTTGAGCCAACGTCTGTCTGATAACCGCTTGAAATGTGTACATTGCTATCATATTGAGCTTTTACTATAGTACCGGTAATAGTTACATTTACATTCCACTGGGCATATAAGATATTCGGGATATTATTATTATCCACTCCAACTAATGTGCCAGCACTGTATTGTGTTCCAGTACCATCAGCCTCTGTATTCCAGCCAATAAAGGTGCAATCTTCTCTTGAATAGTTCAGATTCTTATCTGTTGCATCCAAGACAGTTGTCTTCCCATTATTTTCCAGATCTTGTGAATATTCGGATCCATAACCTTTGTTCGGATCGTAAGTAATAGAGGTGCCTGTCGTTTCATCTCTATAAACTGCTTTCAGAACAATCTTGGTTGAATCTTTCTCTGCCAAAGTGCTGTTAATTGTAATTACATCACCAGGATTGTATGTAATGCCACCATACTGCCAGCCCACAAAGAAGTAACCTTCTTTAACGGGTGCTCCCAGCAAAATTTTGGCAGTAGCTCCATCTTTATATAAATTATTATCTTCCCCGCTGAAAGTGCCTCCATCAGCATTGTATGATAAATTGAATTGACTGTTACTAATCCATTTTGCTGTAAGTGTTAAGTCACTATGAATCTCTGTTGAAAAATTATAGGGTTTCGTTCCGCTCAGCCATCCAGCAAACGTATAACCGTCTCTCTTGATGCTAGTCTTATCAGGCTCCGATACTGTTTCTCCCGAGTTAACTGTGACTTTACTACTTGGTGTTGAATTATCATTATAGTCAAATGTTACAGTATATGTTTTCTTTGCCCAGCCAGCATACACTGCAATATTATTTGCTGGCATATACTCTTTTGAAAAATCAAACAATGTTGTGCATGCTTTATCTTTATACCATCCTGTGAATTCATATGAATCATCTAGATTGCTCGGTATATTTGGATCTGCAGGTTTATAGTTTGTAAGAAGTGAATCATATAATACAGTTGCTGGTGTTCCATAACTTCCATCACTACCATTGATATACGTTAAAGTGTAAGAATTTCTTGAATGTCTAAATTCCAACCCTCCATACGTATTAATGCCAATACGATTATTAATATCAGATTCTGAAATTGGTGTCCAATCAGTCCAATAATAGTCATTATTGAAGCCATAATATATCTTTTGGCGATATGCAGAAATTGTAAATCCTACATATTTGTTTGAAATATAGAATGTCGAATTGCTCGATATTCCTGTCGAAATAGCAGAATCACCATATGTTCCATCTAGTTTCTGCAGATAGTGTACTGCAGTAGTAGAATATGTCTGCTTTGTTCCCTTGTATGTTTCAGTCTTATAAAGTGTATCAATGAAAGTAGTATGCGTATTGTTAGAATCAGTCCAAGAGTACTCAGTTGGCCAAGATTCATTATATGAACTTAAGCTAGAGCCATATAATCCTTGAATGACTTTATAAGTCTCCCACTTATTATTATCTTTGATTTTGAAAGTAAGCGTAATTATATTTCTCTTATAATATACATTTAGGGTTGTGTTCCCATCTGCTGATGCAGTCTTAGAAAATTCCGTACGCGCATTGTCAAATGTGAATCCATCAAATTGGTATGATTCATCAGCATCATTAATAGTTACAGTATCACCGGTATTTGTATCCATCGTGTAACTATCATAATAATCTACACTGTAATTTCCTGTATCTATTGTCGTCGCACCGTGGGCCTTCTGCTTCCAAATGACTACTGTATATTTTGTCGAAGCCCCTTTCCAATGTGCATAAACAGTTGTGGTAGATCCACTGTCAATAGGTGCAGAGTAATCAAAACTTGTATCTCCATCCTTGGATGTAAACCATCCATCAAATGAATATCCATATTTGGTCGGCGCAGCAGGTTCACTCACAGTACCTGTAGAGCCTGCAAAATATTCAGGTGCGACGTATGATCCACCGTCTGTATCAAAGTTGACCCAAGTAACACTGCTTATAACAGGATATAGATCAATATCACCAGTTGTTAATGATAATTTAACGCTTGTAACAGCAGTTGTGCTATCGCCAGCTGTAGTTGACCATCCGATACATGCTTTATCTGCATCGGTGGCAATTTCGTCCTGATATGCAGCAGGAATGTCATAGTTGACTTCTGAACTTCCTGTCACGGTAAATTTTTCAGTCTTGTACAGGAGTCTTGATGTTGCATCTGCATTTGCATGGAAATAGATATACCTATCAGTTTCAAATACTGCATAGACTTTTACAATTGTATCTTCACTTAAGTCTGCTTCTGCTGTTGTAGGCAAAACATAATCAGCTGCAGTCGGAGAATCACTCAGTGACCAGCCAATGAATGTTTCTCCTTCAACTGTCTGTATGCCCGGATCGACCAGAGTCTCTCCATTTTTCAGAATTTGCGTATTAAACGGTGCAGACTGACCTGGCATGTAGAATTCATATGTCTTGAAATGGACTTCTTTGCCGTCAGTACCGATAATTGCATAGATAGAGAATGAATTAGCCTCAAATACTCCTCCTATTGATGAAGAGGTTCCGACAGACTCTGCCGCTCCGCCGTCAACGTGGATGACCTCATGAGACTCGCCTTCAACTGCCTTCTTGGCTGTTAGAACGACACGCACTCCTGCCGCATCCTTAGGCTGGATCTCCTCGCCGTTGAACATGAACTTAATATCAACTGCGACAGCGTCTACAACCTGTTTGTTTTCATTGGCAATATCAGAATTCTGCTCTGCTGCTGCGATAGCGGTTTCCTTCGGAACTGCAGTAACAACCATTTCTGTTCCTGCCGGGAATACACCTGCATCAACGAAAGCAAGCACAGAAACATCATCCGTGCCCCCAGGGAACATCTTTGCCGGCATATCAACAGTCTCTTCAGTGCCATCTGTCCACTGTGCCGTATAGGTTACGTTCTCTGCCTTTGCCGTGGTAGGAAGATCAGCGCTGGTTGCGTATTCATGGCCCTGGTCATCTTTCCATCCTGCAAATGTGAATCCGTCTGCTCCGGTTGCTTCCGGCGCTGTCGGCATTGCATCGTTATAATGCAGGACCGTCTTGGCCTCTGCGAATGTGCCATGCTCACCCGGCTCGAATGCAACCGTATATTCTGTCTGCTTCCACTGTGCCGTGTATGTTGCTGTGCCGGTAACAGTCTCGGAGAGAGCCGGATCCCAGCCGGTGAATTCCCAGCCGACGTTTCCGGTTGTCTCAGGTGCTGCCGGTGTTGCGTCACCCTGCTTCAGGCCTTCCGTGACAGCCGCTGTGAAAAGGCCCTGGTCGCCCGGTGCATAGGTAATCGTGTAAGTCTCTGCCGGCTTCTCTTCCATCGTGACGACGATGGTCGTGTCTGCCTTGACGGCATCAAGCTCATACTTCTGCTCCGCCTCTTCCGGCTGAGAAGTTGTCTTGAGCTCGGTTTCGCCGACCATGACATTCTTGATCTGGTAGCCTTCTGCTGCGGCAACGGTAAAGGTAACATTGCCGTCCTGGGCAACCTTCTCATCACCCTTGACAGTTGCTGCCGCGTCTGCCGGCAGAACCTGGTAGGTGACTTTATATTCAGTCACTTCCGGCGTTGCTGTTGCTTCCGGTGTCGCAGTTGCTTCCGGAGTAGCTGTTGCTTCCGGAGTAGCTGTTGCTTCCGGCGTAGGCGTCACTTCCGGTGTAGGTACTGGGGTCTGTTCCGGCGTTGCAGTCGGCGTCGGCTCCGCTACAGTGACTTCCTGTACCGGTTCCGGTGTTGCTGTCGGCTGAGCTGCTACCGTACCCGATTCGGTAGTGCCCGTGTCGCCGGAGGATTCTCCAGAGCCAGTCTCATCGGCTGCTCTGAAGGCTGAGTTGGTCGAGATCATGCCGCTGGTCATAACCATGGTTACTGACATGAATAATGACAGCCATCTCTTCCAGTTTTTCTTCATATTCATACTCTTTACCTCCCTCACGCACCTCTCATGCTTGGACGCAAAAGGGTGCGCAGTGCTTCAACTAAAAGTATATTCAGCAGAAATCCAGCGAAAATGGGTCAGGCAGGAATGTCCCTGATCTGGCAAGATTGTCCCCGGCATGTGAAAAGTTGCATAAAAGAGGGAATGAATTATAAACGATCATTCCGTGAATAATGCTATGATATTTATATTACAGATCGTCTGTATAAGGGGTATTCAGATGAAAAAATTGGATATTATCAAGACCATTCAGCTGGGAATCTTCATGGTACTGAGCTTCATTTCCATGTCCAAGGTCCTGCTGAACCCGAATGTCAGCCAGAAAATCGCGGCAGACAGCGATATCCGCCTGCTTGCCATCATGCTGTGGGCTGCGCTCGGACTGTCCTTCCTGTTCATCTTCCTTGACTTCACGCTCTACGCCAGACAGCGCAAGAATCTCGCGACCCTGGCCATGGCAGTGAAGTCCGATCCGCTCTCGAAGATGGCAAACCGCTTCAGCGTCGACTCCAATATCACGAAATACAGCCAGAACGGGCTGCCTGAGAAGTTCTCCTGCATCATGTTCAGCATCTCCAATATCCAGAAGATCAACGAGACCTACGGCCGCGAGGAAGGCAACCATGTTATCCAGGACTTCTCCATGATCCTGAGCCTCTCCTCCCGCAAGCTCTGCTTTGTCGGCAAGAACGGCGGCAACCGCTACCTTGCCCTGTTCGAGGATGGCGACCGCGACAAGATGCGCCGCTTCCTGGAGCGGATCTCCGCCAAGATCCAGGAATACGACAGCGATCCTGCCAACCACGTCATCCGCTATGCCTATGGCATCTCTGACCGCACCGAGGACGCTGCCGGCAGTATCCAGGAGCTGATCGCCCTGGCTGACAAGCGGATCGTCGAGGGCGACGCCGTCGAGGATACGCAGCAGGAAACGATCCAGGAGGGATGACCCTTGGCCAGGTATGACTACACCTACATCAAGTCACTGATCAGGGATATCCAGGTAGGCGACAGCGACGCCTTCGCAGGGCTGTTCGCCGCTACCTACCAGGACCAGTACCAGAAGGCATTTGCCCGCGTTCAGAATGACTTCGATGCCCAGGAAGTGCTGCAGAAGCTGTATTCCAATGTATTGGCTTCTGATGCCAATCCTGTCGATCCGAAGGTCTTTCTTGCGGCTCTTGACCAGTACAATGCCAACCTCTGCGGGCAGATTCTCGACGCCAGGCTCACGCCTGCCGTCATCCCGCTGGACCGCGCCCCGAAGCTGGACCGCAAGGGTGCCGAGATCCTGATGGACTATATCCTCAATATCAATCACTGGGAACCGGCATCCTTTACCATGGATACGCTGATCTCCTACAGCAAGTACCGCACCTCGCGGAGCACTGTCCAGCGCATCCTGCTGGTCATGATCATCCTGTTCTTCTGCTTCGTGCCGATGCTGTTCATCCCGCCTTCCTTCACGATCACCGAGGAAAGCGCCGCGAACGCGGATCCGACCTACCGCCTGAATGTGCAGGCCATCGCCCCGATCAACAAGATCACGGCGCTCATTGACGGCAAGTCCATGCAGATCGCGAAGAACACGGACGGCACCTATACCGTGCAGCCCACCGCCAATGGCGACATGACCGTCACCGTGACGCTGGAGACCAGCCAGAAGGCGACGCATACCGTCACGGTCACTGAGGTCGACCGCGATCTGCCGGTGCTCACCGATCAGCGCATCTCCGGCAATCTCGTCGTCATGACCGTCACGGACAGCGGCACCGGCGTGAATTTCGATTCCATCTATGCCGTCACGGACAATGGCGTAACAGTCAAGCCTGTATCCATCAACGCTGCTACAGGAGAAGTAACATTCGAGAAGCCGGATGGATCCTATAATGTGTATATATCCGATCAGAGGGGCAATACCCTTCATGTCATCCTGCGGGTCGTCTCCTAGACCGACGGGTGACCATGATCTCATCCCGCGGAGGCATAAGGCATGAAGGAAGTCACCCACAGAAGAATGCGTCTGCTCATGTGCGCGTGCTTCCTTTTTGCGTATGGATGCGGAAGCGCCTCTGATGCCGGGGCAGCCAGGAAGGATCCCGATGCCCACAGAGCGACAGTCACGGATATCCTGCTGCCGCAGGAGGGAACCTCCAGCGTCGCCGTCAGCGATGACGGCAGCTGCCGGGTAGATACCTCTAACACCTCCCAGGGATACTTCTTCGTGACCTATACCGGCAGCGCCGACAAGGTGCAGATCCAGGTCACCAACCCGGACGGCACGCTCTATCCCTATCCGCTGACCCTGAACCAGCCGGAGGACTTCCCCCTGACCGGCGGCAGCGGCAGCTACCAGCTGAATGTCTTCGAGCATGTGAGCGGCGACAACTACGCCGTGTGCATGTCCACTTCCTTCGAGGCGGCGATCCAGGATGAGTTCCGCCCCTATCTCACCGCCAGCCAGTATATTTACTACACTGCGGAAAGCCAGTCCGTGCAGAAGGGCATCGAGCTCTCGAATCAATCCGCAGATGATCTTGACTATATCCAGCAGGTCTATGACTACGTGATCGGCAATGTCACCTATGACGATGCCTTCGCAGCCAGCCCGCCGACCAACTATATCCCGGATCCGGACCGCACCCTGGACACGAAGAAGGGCATCTGCTTCGACTATGCCTCCCTGATGTGCGCCATGCTGAGAAGCCAGGGCATCCCGACCAAGCTCCAGGTCGGCTATGCCGGCACCGTGTATCACGCCTGGATCAGCGTCTGGATGCAGGAGACCGGCTGGGTGGACGGGCTGATCCGCTTTGACGGAACGGAATGGACGCTGATGGACCCGACCCTGGCCTCCTATACCAGCGCCAAGGATGTCGCCGACTATACCAGCAACCTGGATAACTACTACGTGGAGTACAACTACTGATGGCGCCCCTGGGCACCGAGGGAAACGGAGAGCGAACATGACGAAAAGAAAGCTGAACAACAACGAGCTGTCTTCCTTTGCCGGGCAGATGGCCGTCATCCTGAAATCAGGGATCTCCGGCATTGAGGGCATCACGATCATGCATGACGAGGCAGACAATGACCGCGACCGGTCGCTGCTGCAGGCCATCCTTGACGGCTACCGCCGCAGCGGGCATCTTCATGATGCCCTGAACGATACCGGCCTCTTCCCGGACTACATGATCCAGATGGTCCGCATCGGCGAGGAGACCGGAACCCTGGATGACATCATGTCCTCGCTGGCCTCGCACTATCAGCGCGAGGAATCCGTGCAGCGGTCGATCCGCAATGCCGTGCTGTATCCGCTGGTCATGACCGGAATGATGCTGGCAGTCATCATCGTGCTGCTGGTCAAGGTCATGCCGGTCTTCAACCAGGTCTTCACGGAGCTCGGCACCAGCATGTCCGGCTTTGCCCTGACGCTGACCAATCTCGGCACGCTCATGCGCCAGTATTCCCTGACCCTGATCCTGCTGCTCGGCGCTGCCCTGTGCCTGTTCATGGCCATGGAGCTCTCCGAGGGAAAGGGCAGCCTGCGCTACCGCTTCGGGCGCCGCTTCAGGTCCGTGCGCAGATCCAATGAGCAGATCGCTGCCTGCCGCTTTGCGAGCGCGATGTCCATCACGCTGAAGAGCGGCCTGAATCCGGAGCGCTGCCTCGAGCTTGCAGAGGCGCTGAATGATGATCCTGACTTCGGCGCAAAGATCGAGACCTGCCGCAGGGAGGTAGGCGAAGGCAGAGACCTTGCCGAGTCCCTCAAGGAGCATGGCATCTTCTCCGGCATCTATACCCGCATGGCCTCGATCGGCTCAAGGGCCGGAAGCCTCGATGCGGTCATGAAGCAGATCGCGGATCTCTACGAGAATGATATCGATACCCAGCTGAGCAATCGGCTGGCAGTGATAGAGCCTGCCCTGATCATCGCCCTCTCGGTGCTGGTCGGCGGCATCCTGATGAGCGTCATGTTCCCGCTGCTTGGCATCATGTCAAGCCTGTAGAACAGGAGGAGACATGCATTACTTCCACGCTGGCAAGCGCCTTCCCGGATGGCTGATTCCCCTGGTGATCTTCCTCGTGATCCTCACCGTCTTTCTCTATGGGACCGGCACCGTCTCAGGCCGCAACATCGCCCGCGAGAAGGAGAGCCTCCAGAATGCCCTGTCCCGGGATATCACCGACTGCTATGCCTATACCGGCCGCTACCCGGAAAGCCTGGACCAGATCAGAAGCCGCTACGGGCTGAGCTATGACGAGAGCCTCTTCTTTGTGGACTACCGCGTCGTCGGCGCCAATCTCAGGCCGACGGTTGTCGTGCTGGAACGGAGGGATGCGAAATGAGCAGAAAGAACGGCGGCTCGATTGAGCTGATGTTCCCGATCATCCTGCTGGTGATCTTCACCGTCTCCGCGATCAGCGTGGTGCTGCTCGCTGCCGAGACCTACCGGCATATCGTCCGCAGCGCCCAGCAGAACTACGATACCAGGACCGCCCTTGAATACGTGACGGAGAAGGTAAGGCAGTCTGATTCTGCCGATGCCGTCTCGGTCGGCACCTTTGATTCCCGCAATGCCCTGATCCTGGAGCAGACCATTGACGGCACGGTCTACCGGACCTATCTCTATGAATCCGGCGGACAGCTGTGCGAGCTGTACCTGAAGGATGGCACCGAGGCAACCGCTGCCAGCGGCACGCCGGTCATGTCCCTGTCCTCCTTCCAGGCTCAGCAGGTATCCGATCACCTGCTTGCCATCACCTGCACTGATTCCCAGGGGGCTTCTGCCTCCTCCTATATCGCTGTCCGCAGCGATTCCTGAAAGGATACGCATGATCCGTAAGTCCAAGGCGTCCTCCTCCAGCCTGTTTCTCATGGAGCTGATACTGTCGATCCTGATCTTCGCGCTGGCCAGTGCCGTGTGCGTGTCTTTCTTCGTGCGCTCGCATACGCTGAGCGTGCAGGCCCAGCAGATGAACCAGGCCGTGCAGGCCGTGGATCAGGCCGCTGAGCTTGTCCGGGGAAGCACTTCCGCAGAGGATCTTGACGGGCAGCTGAAGCAGGCCTATCCGGAGATTGCATCGGCAGGCAGCCTTGACAGCAGCCTGACCTATACTGCCCGTGACAGCAGCGGGAATCTGGTCACGATCGCGCTCAGGAAGAGCGGAGCGCTCATTGACGCCGAGATTTCCTGGCAGAAGGACTCAGACTCCTCTGCGCTGTTCTCGACAGAGGTGCAGCGGTACTATCGAGAGGAGGCAGCCCAGTGAAAAACGAGTCAGAAGCGCGGCCGGTCAATATCGGCTCCTCCATCCTGATGGTGGTATTCATCCTGCTCTGCCTGTTCACGCTGGCAGCGATCAGCCTGGCCACGGCCAAAAAGGACTATGCCGACAGCACCCGCAATGCCGAGCGCGTCCAGGCATACTATGCCGCCTCCAATGAGGCGGAGAAGATGCTCAGCGCCATGGATGAATCGATAGCAGATGGCAATGCCCCGCAGCAGCTGAGCTATACCGTGCCCATCAGCAGCACCCAGGAGATCTCCGTGTCGCTGCAGCTGAACACGGAAGAGGGCCGCTATGATGTTGTAGAATGGAAGACAGTCAGCACCGAGAGCTGGACGCCGACGTCCAGCCTGCCGGTGCTCCAGAATCCCACCAGCCCAGCCAAGTAGAAGACAGGAGATGCATCTTATGCAGAATATTCAGGAGATACTGACTCATGCCGTGCAGGAAAAGGCATCTGATATCTTCATCGTTGCCGGCCTTGCGGTATCCTACCGCAGAAACAGCCAGGTCATCGTTCATAATGAGGCTCCGCTGAAGCCGGATGATACCAGCCGGATGATCCGTGAGATCTATGACCTGACAAAGGGCAGAGATATCGCGCCGCTGCTCGAGGAGGGCGACGATGACTTCTCCTTCTCCATCCCCGGCCTCTCCCGCTTCCGCGTCAGCGCCTACAAGCAGCGCGGCTCGCTCTCGGCTGTCATCCGCGTCATCTCCTTCTCGATGCCGGATCCAAAGGCCCTGAGCATCCCGGATGAGATCATCCGGCTGAGCAGCCTGTCCAGAGGCATGGTGCTGGTCACCGGTCCTGCCGGCAGCGGCAAGTCCACGACCCTGGCCTGCATCATCGACCGGATCAACAGGAGCCGCAATGCCCATATCATCACGCTGGAGGATCCGATCGAGTATCTGCACCGCCACGAGAAGTCCATCGTCTCCCAGCGCGAGATCCACATCGATACGGATTCCTATGTCACTGCCCTGAGAGCTGCCCTGCGCCAGAGCCCGGATGTCATCCTGCTCGGCGAGATGAGAGACTATGAGACGATCTCCGTGGCCATGACGGCAGCGGAGACCGGCCATCTGCTGTTCTCCACCCTGCATACGATCGGCGCTGCCAATACCATCAACCGCATCATCGACGTCTTCCCGGCCAGCCAGCAGCGGCAGATTGCCGTGCAGCTGTCCACCGTGCTGAATGCGGTCGTGTCTCAGCAGCTGGTGCCTGCCATTGATGGCAGCATCCTGCCGGCATTCGAGATCATGACGGTCACTCCCGCCATCCGCAACATGATCCGTGACAACAAGGTCTACCAGATTGACGGCGTCATCTATTCCTCGGCCGCCTCGGACATGATCTCCATGGATGACTCTCTCTTCCGCCTCTATGAAGAGAAGCGCATCACGAAGGAGACAGCGCTGACCTACGCCACCAACCCGGACATGCTTATCCGGAAGCTCAAGTTCTAGGAACAGCATTGCCATCAGCAGAATTCTGCAGGCAGGGCACAGCAGCCCTGCCTTTCTTCTGTCTCATTATGCATGCATGCTTAGCGGAGCCGGAAAAAGCCCTGCTGCAGAAGCACTCCTCTGAGTGCCGCGCGGCAGGGCTGTCCTGTAGCTTTCAGGCAGAGCTAATTGCTGATGGTATGCAGCGTGCCGTTCTTCAGCAGCACGCGCTTATCGCTGAGGCGGGATACGGCATTGGAGTGCGTCACGGCAATGATCGTCTTGCCGTACTTCTCTGCCAGCATCTGGAAGATGCGGATGATCTCTCCCTCGGTCTCGGTATCCAGGTTGCCGGTAGGCTCATCGGCGAACAGAAGATCCTCGTTCTTGGCAATGGCGCGGGCAATTGCAATGCGCTGCTGCTCGCCGCCGGAAAGATGCGTGATCAGGCGCTCAGCCTTCGTGCTGGCAATGCCTACCATGTTCAGCAGCGCCATGGCCAGCTCCCTGCGGTTCCTGGTCGGGATCTTGTTGTCTGTCTCCGTCATGGCCAGCTCCACGTTCTCGAGGCCGGTCAGATAGTTGATCAGGTTATAGGACTGGAATACGACGCCGATCTTGTTGCGGCGGTACTTATAGAGGCCGATCTTGTCGACATCCTCGCCGTTGAAGTAGATCTTCCCTGACTCCTGCTTATCCAGCCCTGCCATGATGGACAGTAGCGTGGTCTTGCCGGAGCCGGAAGGGCCGAGGACAGTATAGAATGTCCCCTCCTCGAACTCATAGCACAGGTTCTTCAGGATCTGGCGCTTGTATCCGCCATCGATGTATCCGTAGTTGATGTCCTCAAGCTTCAATATCGCTCCCATGTCGTCACCTCAGTTCTGTTCCAGCAGGATCTGCTTCGGATTCAGGCGCATGATCATGAAGGAAGGTATGACAATGGCAATCAGCACCACGGCTGTGCCAAGCAGATAGATCTCCGCGATCAGCGCCGGCGATACGCTCACGTGATACTGCGAGAGCAGATCATCCTGCGAGATCTGGGTGAAGTAGTTGTCGGAATCGCTGAAGTAATAGCTATCGGTATTCGTATCGCCGTACTGGGCATCCGAGGTGGTCTGGTAGTTCAGCACCATCTGTCCTACCTTGCCGGCCATCAGCGATCCTGATGCCACCGCAAGGGTAAAGCCCACCAGCGCGATCATGATCAGCTCCAGGAACATCTGCATCACGATCTTCATCTTCGAGGCGCCCAGCGACAGCAGCACACCGATCTCATATTCGCGGGTCTTCATGGACAGCGCTGTCACCAGGGTGATGATGATGACCGCATTGACCACGACAATCCACACGATGATATTCGCGAAGAAGTTCAGCGTATCAAGAGGCCTTGCCAGCTTCTTGAAGGTCGCATTGTCTGCATTCAGCCAGAGATAGCTGCCCATGTCCGGCGTATGATCCTGCACAAACTGATCCACATCCAGCGGATCATTCAGCAGATAGACGCACTTGGAAGGCGTTGTCGCCATCTTCAGCTGCGTATCCGTATCAGTAGGGGAATATACTCCGCCGTACTGGGATGCATAGTACTGATTCATCACGGGTATCTCCTCTGTCATCCAGGCAGAGTAGGTGCTCAGCGGCATCAGCACGACATTCTTGGGAGACTGCGCAGGCGTCATCCACTTGTACATCTCCGAGTTCGGATCCACTTCCTGCGTTGTCGTATAGATGCCGCAGATTGTCAGCGTCTTCTTCACGACAGAAGGATCGAGGCCGGTGGATTCCAGCTGCTTGATCTCATCATCAGGGACCAGCTGAATGGTAATATCATCGCCGACATTGAAGTTATTCTGATCTGCCAGCTCCTTGGTAATCAGGCACACGCTGTCGCCGTTATCGATGTTGCCCTGCGTATAGAAGTTCCCGGCAGTCACTGCGTATGTGCCCTCAGCCATCTCGATGGTATTCAGGGCTCCGCCGGCAGTCACCTGCAGATTTGGCACCTGATAATTCATCGTGCTGCCTGTATCTCCTCCGGTGGAATCCGTGCTCTCATTGCCGACCGGGACGTTATCGAAGCCCGAGGAATATACCTGATTGACGACGTTATAGTTGTAGGCCTTTACCCTGCTGTCCGAGGCGATCTTCATCGCAGTATCATGATCAACCGTCGGCTGGCTTGCATAGGCCTTATTAATCTCATCTGTATCCGTCAGAGAATTCACGTACTTGTAATAGGAGTCCGAGTCCATCTCATAGCTGACGACTGCACGCATGGACATTCTGGTCAGCACCTTGGCATTGACCGCGGCCTGCGAGATGCCAAGGCCGAGAATGACAAGATTGCCGATCAGGAAGAATGTGAGCATCAGCAGGAAGGACTTGGCTTTCCTGCGTGTGACATAGCGCCATGCACGTTTTGCAAAGTTCATTGAAGACCTCCTTTGAGGAATTCCATACCATAAATCATAGAAGGAATGCAGGTGTTCTTTTGCTTCCAGTCAGATGTATCTTTTATCAATTTTACCCATTTTCTTCATTTTTCTGATTGCTATTGGAAGAACCCGTTTTTCCGGGATTGTATGTTACTTTTGCAGATGTTCCCGGCTTTACAAGATCCTGGAATGTATCTGTATTATATTTCTCAACATATTTACCGCTTGTATCTGTAAAGCCAATTTTGATATTCCAAGTTTCCGTTTCAGAGCCAGCATTAATCGTGCAGGCAATATTATTACCATCACACCAGCTCTTTGCAGTAGAAAGACTTGTAATATCATAATTCGATATCACAATATCCGGACTGGCAACAGTACATGCGCCAGTAGATATCTGATATGCAATTCGCGAATGCGTCGTCAGCGGCCTGCCACATCCATCCGCAAGGTCATTGGTCCCGTACATGCAGGCATACCTAATAATCTGCCCTGCCGTCTTATATGTATCTGAGCAAGTCGGCTGGAAATCTGTTCCGTACTCGCCAGCCTGGATATCAGCGCCATTTCCGTTGGCCTCATCCACCCATGCCTTCAGTTCCAGATAATCCTTGCCCAGCCATTCATTCGAGGTCTTCTCCAGAATCGGCAGATACAGAGATGTCGTCAGTGTCATGACTGTTCCGGTTCCAACCTGCGATCCTGCCGGCAGGTCCTGATCCAGAACAACGCCGACAAGCGCGCTGCTGTAAACCGGCTTGGATATAATCGTGATTCCCGTGCCTGCGCCTGCTTCCCATGCCTTCAGCTGCGTATCGGTATAGCCGACCAGATTAGGCACGGTAATGCCCTTGCCCTTGGAAACCACTACATTGATCGTATCTCCCTCATTGACGGTCTGGCCTGCAGCCACGCCCTGCGAGATGACATATCCCTCAGCCTGCGTTGCGCTGAATTCTTCCTGCTTGGTCAGCGTCACCTTCTTGTTGCTCGCCCATGTCTGGAATTCCGTATAGGTCTTGCCGACATAGTTCTCGACCGTTACCTGTCCTGCCGGCGCTGCTCCCTTGGAGCAGATGATGCTCAGCGTTGATCCTCTGGTGAACTCGCTCTCGCTGACATTCTTCAGGTCATAGGAAATCACGGAGCCCGAAGGTACCGTGGTGCTGAACTGCGTTGTCAGCTTTGTCTTCAGAAGCTTATTCGTGTCAATCCAGTCCTTGATCTCGGTCTGAGACATGCTCTTGATATCCGGGAAGGAGATGCTCTCGGACGGATCCGGGCCCTGAGACAGCGTCAGCGTGATCGGCGTGGTCTTCTTGATCATGGTGCCTTCATTCACGCTCTGCTTCATGACAGTGTCCGCCGCGTAATCCATGCTGTATTCCGGAGAGGTCGTCGCGATGGAGCTGCTCTCGATCTTGTTCTGCTTTGCCCACGCAGATACATCATCCAGCGTCTTGCCGACAAAGTTCGGCATGGCAATGCTGGCCCTGAACACGAAGAACCAGACCAGGAAGCCAATCAGAATAATCGCGCCGATGCCGCCGATGATCGCTCCCAACGGGAGATGGAACGGCTCCTTCTGGACCTTCTCGCGCTCCTCTTCCTGGAACGCATCCGGGCTGTTCGGATTGCCGTACATCTCTTCTCTCGAGTCAGAGACCTCCTCTGCCTCTTCCGGCTCTGCCTCGGCTGCCTGCGGCTGCTCTTCCGGTGCCTGAGGCGCTTCTTCCGCAGCAGGCTGCGGAGCCTGCCTGGCAGGAGCCGGCTGTGCCGGTGCCTCATCATCCGGATAGGAGTCAAGCTCCGCATCCTCATCGATCTGAGACGGATGATGCTTCGAGACGAAGCTGTCAACGCTGTCTATTGAAGCGCGCTTTCCCTGCTTCTTTGCATCGACTTCCCTGGAAAGCTCACTCAGAAAATCCTTTTTCTCGCCCATGATAAATACCCCCTGGAGACAACAAGCAGATTCATTCTACCCTGAATTCCATCTGCCTGCCACCCCGGGAGGCAGGATGTGCCTTGATTATCGCTTTATTTCATGAAATCTTAAGAAAAATTAAGGCCTGCAATGCCTATATCCTGACCGCCGGTTTCCGGCGCTCTTCCATGTATGCGTCCAGCCATTCCTGCGATGCCGGCTGCCATGAGGTCCTGCCATCCTGATGCGATGCCACATAGACCTGCGCTGCTTCGCCTTCCCGGAATGCCACGAATGAGAAGTCCTTCTTCATATTGGTTGCACAGCCCCAGCTGCCATCATTTGCCATGGCAACAACGCTCATATCCCCGACCGTGCGCCCTGCTCTCTCAAGGCGCGCAGCCAGCTCATTCAGCGCATCCTCGCAGGCCTGCTGCACTGGCTGGCCATCCTTCATGCGCCTGACAATCTCATGCGAGATGCAGCCCTTCATCATGTCCTCGCCGAGCCCGGTCGCAACTGCTGCGCCGTACTGGCTGTCCGCATAGAAGCCGCTGCCGACCATCGGCGAGTCGCCGACGCGTCCCGGATCCTTCATGAACAGGCCGCTCGTGCTGGTGCCTGCTGCCATGTCTCCCTGCTGATCCAGGGCAATCATGCCCACTGTGTCATGTCCGCGGTAGGGATGCAGCTCCGCATCCTCTTCCTTCATCCGGTTCTCATAGAGAATCTGCGCGCGCTCTGTCAGCATGCTCTTCCGCTCAAAGCCATGCGCTGACGCGTATGCCTCAGCGCCGGCAGAGACCAGGACGGAATTGATGCCGCGCCTGGAAAGATCCTTTGCGACCAGGAACGGGCTTGCAATGTCATGCACGGACGCGACTGCCCCGACCGCAAGGCTGGTGCCGTCCATATAGCCGGCATCCAGCTCGACAACGCCTTCCCGGTTCGGAAGCCCGCCGTAGCCGACTGACTTGAACAGCGGATTGGATTCCACTGCCGGGATGCCTGCCGCAAGCGCATCGCCGGCTGTGCCGCCCTGCTGCAGCAGCTTTCCGCCTTCCTCAGTTCCCTCCAGCGCCATGCGCCAGGTTGCAATCATTCCCCACATATCGTTCTCCTCCCTGTATAAAGCAGCAGGCAGGACGGTAAATGCGCTTCCGTCCTGCCTGATTCTCAGTATTCTTCTTCTGTCTTCGGCAGAGCGGCATCCTCGTCATCCTCTGCCTCCTCGATGATCTCCTCGTCATCATCGAGATCGTCGATATCCGTATCCTTGTGGAATTCATCAAACTTGCGGCGGCTGCGCAGATCCCACTTGTTGCCCTTGAGAGATGCGAAGCGTCCGTCCAGCATCAGCTCCGAGTAGAACTGTGCCTTCTTGCGGGCCAGGCGGTCAGCAGGGATATCCATGGTCTTCGCCACTTCCTGCCAGAGCTTGGCAAACTCGATTTCCTTCTTGCGCTTGGTCATTACATGGAAGGCGGTATCAGTCATCGTTTCTTTTGTGCTCATGATTATTGGGTTCCTTTCAAATGTGCTTCGGCGCCCTGCCGCTGCCGGCATGCGCATTTGCTCATGGCAGCGGCGCATCATGCATGATGCGGCCGCCGCGGTGGACATGCAGCTTGCTGAATTGCTTCATCTTCTGGAAAGGATGCGCGGGCTTGATGACTGCCGGCAGTTTCTCCCGGCCAAGTTTCACATGCGGGCACGCGGCCGCAGAGCGCATTTCTGATGCGCCATTCAGCGGCTGCCTGCTTCTGCTATAAAGGTATATCCTATTTCCTTCATGGATTCAATGATTTTTTTGCAGTCCCGGCGCCTTTTTTCCAGGCATTCTCTTTTCCGTGTCAAAGGGAAATGACATGTTCCCATTCCGCGGACAATTCCGATTCTTTTTTCTATTGTCTGATGCTCAGCCCCCATGATTCTATCTGACAGATGCCTGATCCAGGCATTGCTTCAGCTGTCAGAGATTCCAGTCAGCTCCCAGATCATGCGCTGGTGCGTCACCACCGCATGGCTGTCATCCAGCAGCTGGTATTCCACCATCCAGCGGTCATCCTGCTGCTCCACGGCGGAAAGCACTGCCTCGAGCCGCATCTCCCCATACGGGCTCTTGATGCTTGCGCTTCCCCTGCCGCTGCGGTCCAGCAGCACCTGGCTGCCGTATTCCGTGCGCCGCCTCAGCAGGATCTTCTGCCTGCCGAACGTCACTTCATGATAGATCTCCGGATGCTGCGATTCTGCATAGATCAGCGTATGCCCATGCAGAACGGCTCTGCCATCCGCGATGATCTGCGTCGCTTCTGAAACGCAGTCAACCTGCGTCAGCCTGACTTGAATTTCCATAGCACCTCTGCATTATAACCAAGCGCAATCGGATGTCAATCACAAACTTTCGACAACTGTCATCTTTTGTACACAGGCCATTTCGGCCGTGAATATTTTTTTATGAATATTCATTTCATGAGGGCGCTTTCTCCTCAGGATCCGGGATTGCTGCTTCTCTGCAGCGCTTCCAGGCTGCGCAGGTTCAGAAGGGACTGCCGGAGACATTCAGCGCTGGCATCAGCGCTGCAGCTGCTGATCCGCGATCCGCTGTCGATGATATTTCCATCATGCATCTGGCGAAAGCCGAGTCCATTATTCTTCCCTCTGATGAGCTTCTCCAGATATCAGCTGCGCCTGCAGCCTTGATCTGCCAAGGCCGGGATCATCTGCAGACAGAAAAGGAATCTCCCGCAGCCGGCCGGCCTGATATTCCCCAGGCAGCTGCTGCAGAGATTCCTTATCGATGTGACCTCATGATGCTGAAGCCGGGCTCATTCCGTGATCATTGCCTCTGCCGGGAAGAAGACGCGGTCATCGCTGCGCTCCGGCCCGTGCACCAGGGAATAGACGATATTGGATGCCTGCGAGAGCTCCAGTATCTCGCCGGTATGCATCCTGACCCAGATGCCGCTGCCCTCGCCTGTATAAGGCGTATAGGGACGCTGGAATGCCTCATCCTTGCTGAAGTAATAGACCGGATCCAGATTCAGGCGGCGCAGGTTCGCCCTGATCCTGCGGTTTCCTGCCGGGCTGTTCTCCTGATACTCAAAGAGGCGTCGGTCCAGAAGGCGCGAGGCCAGATCCGCAATGATCGGATCCTCGTCCTTCTCCAGCAGCTCAAAGCCATAGCTGCAGGCATACTCATCCAGGCCGAAGTAGTCCTCCAGCGGCAGGCTGCGCTTCTCGATCAATGTGAGAAAGGCAGGAATGGTATTGGGACGGCGGCCCGCGGCCAGCAGATCCTTCATGCGCTGGAACAGCTTCTTCAGCAGGCACTCATAGGATCTCGCCACCGGGTGGTAGTAGACCTGCCAGTACATGTGATAGCGGGCCATGATGTAGTTCTCCACGGCATAGGTGCCGCTCTCCTTCACGACGATGCGGCTGTCAGAGACGCGCATCGTGCGCAGCACGCGCTCCAGATCGTACTCGCCGTACTTCGTGCCGGTGAAGTAGGCATCCCGCAGCAGATAGTCCATGCGGTCCGCATCCAGCTGCGAGCTGATCAGCTGCGGCAGCAGCGGATTCGGCGACCTGTGGCGGATCACGTCTGCCACTTCATGCGAGAGTCCCTTCGCAGTCCCCTCGAGAATGCCGCGTATCTCCGGATCATGCTCGATGATGTCGCAGGTATAGGCCTCATGAGACCTTGCGGAGATGGTCTCGAAGGCATGGGAATACGGCCCGTGCCCGATGTCGTGCAGCAGCCCCGCCAGCATGACCGTGAGCTTCTCCCGCTCATTCAGGGCATTCGAGATATCCGGCACCTCGGTGACCATGCGGCGCACGATCTCGTATACGCCGAGCGAATGCGAGAAGCGGGTATGATCTGCGGTATGGTACACCATGTAGGCGCCGCCCAGCTGGTGGATGCGGCGGAGACGCTGAAACCAGCGGGAATCGATGATCTGCCATACGGCCTGATAGTCCACGTGGATATACCCATGGACCGGGTCGCGCATGACCTTGACTTCACTTGTCTTTGGAAACATAAAAGGATCTCCCTTGTGCCTTCATTCTAGCACGGAAGATCCCTGAATAGCCTGATTATGCGGTTTCCTCGAGCAGCACGACTGCCTGGGCAAGCACGCCCTCCTGGCGGCCGACAAAGCCCATCTTCTCGCCGCGGGTCGCCTTGACCGATACCTGCGAGATATCGCATTCCAGAGCTCTGGCGAAGTTTGCACGCATGGCCTCGATATGCGGTGCCATCTTCGGCTTCTCGATCAGGATGAGGCTGTCCACGTTGCCGATGCGGTAGCCCTTCTCCTTCATCATGCGCACGACTTCCCTGAGGATGATCTGGGAATCCGCGCCCTCCCACTTCGGATCGGTATCCGGGAACCAGTGGCCAAGATCGCCCAGCGCAAGCGCGCCGAGAATTGCCTCGGCAACCGCATGCGTCAGGGCATCTGCGTCGCTGTGCCCGAGCAGTCCCTTCTCCGCAGGAATCTCAACGCCGCCGAGGATCAGCTTCCTGCCTGCAACCAGCTGATGAATATCCGTAGACTGTCCGATTCTCATGAGAGACCCCTTTCTAGAGCTGCTCCTCCTTCTGGAGCCAGTGGCTTCCGAAGTAATAGCAGCCGGTGAATGCCGCTGCGAGCACCCACGTGAAGCTGTAGCCATAGCCGATCAGGGAGATATCATGATAGATCGGCATGGCAAGCGCCAGGAAGATCTGGCGGATGACGACAAATGCCATGATGGAGGTGACCATCGGCACCATGGATCTGCCGGAGGCGCGCAGCGCCCCGGACCAGATCTGATGGAAGCAGAGGAAGATATAGAACGGGCACATGATGCGGATCAGCTTCACGCCTGCCGCGATGACCTCGGGATCCTGCGAGAAGAAGCCGATGCAGGTATTCGCGAAGATATAGACCACCAGGCCGCCCACGACGACAGTCGCGATGGAGAGGATCAGGCTTGCGTGCACGCCCTTCACGACGCGGTCGAACTTTCTTGCGCCGAGGTTCTGGCCGGTGAAGGTCGTGCTTGCCAGCATGAAGCTGTTGACCGGCAGGCCGAGGAAGTTATCAAACTTGTTGGCGCTCGAGAAGCCCGCAACCGAGGCCGAGCCGAAGGAGCTGACATAGGACATGACAATCACATTGGAGAAGGAGACAACCATGCCCTGCACGCCGGAAGGAACGCCGATGCGCACGATCTCCTTCAGGATCGCGGGATTGATGTGCAGGCGGCTGAGATGAACCCTGTATTCCTGCCCGGTCTTCATGAGCGTCCAGAGGACCAGCACCATGGAGATGGCCTCGCAGAGGATCGTCGCGAGCGCAGCACCGGCCGTGCCCATGCCGAATCCCTTCACGAACAGGAGATCGCCGAACACATTCAGGATGGAGGAGGCAATCAGGTAGTACAGCGGATGCTTCGAGTCGCCGACTGCCTGCAGGATTCCCGTACCTGCATTGTACACCGTCACGAAGACATTGCCGGCAAAGTAGATGCGCAGATACGCGACTGCCTGGTCAAAGCAGTCTGCCGGCGTGCCCATCCACTTCAGCAGCGTCGAGGCAATCAGGACGCCGAGAATGCTGAGCGCCGCCCCGAACAGGATGGAGAACAGCAGGAACGTATGAATCGCGTCGCTTTCCTCGGCTGCCCGGCGGGCGCCGTAATAGCGGGCGACCACGACGCCGGCGCCGGTCGCGAGGCCCATGAAGAAGGCGATCATCAGATTGATGACCGGCGTGCTGGCGCCGACTGCGGCAAGCGCGGTCTTGCCGACAAAATTGCCGACGATCACGGAGTCAATGGTGTTGTACATCAGCTGGAAGAAGTTGCCCAGGATCAGCGGAATCGAGAACAGGATAATTCGCCTGTAGATATTGCCCTCGGTCATCAGGCCCTTGTTCTCCATGGACATCTCCTCCTTCGTCTTTTTTTGCAATACAGGTATTTTACTCTTGTTGGCCCTATAATGAAATAAAGAAAAATGAGGTTGGAGAACATGCAGAAGATCGCCCTGCCGGATTATGTCATCACCGCAATTCATGCCCTTGATCAGGCAGGCTTCGAGTCCTGCGTGGTCGGCGGCGCCGTGCGCAGCAGCCTGCTCGGCCTGCCGGTTCATGACTATGACCTCACGACCAGCGCCGTGCCGCAGGAGATGGAATCCGTCTTCGCGGGATACCATGTCATCCCGACCGGCATCGTGCACGGCACCCTGACCGTCGTCATCGATCATCATCCCCTGGAGATCACGACCTACCGGACAGACGGCACCTATCAGGATCACCGCCACCCGGACGAGGTCCGCTTCACGAAGAGCCTGCAGGAGGACTGCGCCCGCCGGGACTTCACCATCAACGCCATGTGCTATCACCCCGGCCGCGGCATCATTGACTTCTTCGGCGGGCAGCAGGATCTGGCCGATCATGTCCTGCGCACCGTCGGCGATCCGGAGCAGCGCTTCAACGAGGATGCGCTGCGCATCGTGCGGGCTCTGCGCTTCGCTGCGCAGCTGCGCTTCTCAATCGAGCCCGGGACCGCAGACGCCCTGCTGGACCAGGCCCCTTCCCTCAGCCGCATCGCGAAGGAGCGCATCCAGGCAGAGCTGCTCATGATCCTGAAGGCAGACGGCTGCGCCGATATCCTGCGGGCATACCGCCCGGTCATGGAGATCATCATGCCGCAGCTGAAGGGCATCTCCCCGAGACAGTGGGAGGATGCCTGCAATATCATCGCGGGAACCGCGCCGGAAGAGGCAGTCCGCATGGCGATCCTGCTGCGCGCTTGCCCGTCCGGCAGCCGCCAGCAGGCGCTGCGGGATCTCAAGCTTACTGTCATGTTCCAGCGGACCGTCCTGGAGCTGATCGGGCATGCGGAGAATCCGCTCTCCAGCCGCATCGATCTCCGCCATCTGCTGCATGTCCTGCAGCCGCCCTTCCGCCTGTATCTGCAGTTCCGCGCTGCCATTGATCCTGCCGTGAATCCATCCGCGGTGCAGGCACTGCATGATTCAATCCAGCGGGATCATGACTGCTTCCAACTGCGCGATCTCGCGATCGGCGGCAGGGATCTCGAGAACGCCGGATATCACGGAGCCGCCATCAGCGAGGCGCTGAGCTGCGCGCTCGATGCGGTCATGAATGACCAGGTCCCCAATGAAAGAGAGGCGCTTCTCCATCTGCTCGAGAATCGTGCCTCTCCCATGTAATCATGCATGAATGATCTGCAGGACGCTCTGCAGATTATTTTTCTGCGGCGGCGGAAAAGCGCTGCAGCCTGCTTTCTGAATACGCAAAAGGCGCCTCTTTTCCCCGGATCATTCCGGAGCGAGAGACGCCCTGTTCGCAGATTCAATTCCGTGGGAGAATCAGAGCTTCTTGAACTGCTCTACATCGAGAACGAAGATGGTTGCGCCGCCGACCTGCACTTCCACCGGGAAGGATGCATACCTGCCGATGTCATAGCTTGCGGTAGACGGAACGATCTCGGTGCGGCGCTTGGATTCATTGCCGATGAGCTCAATGCACTTGTCGACATTGTCATCCTCTGTGCCGACGATGATCGTCGTGTTTCCTGCCCGCAGAAAGCCGCCGGTAGTCGCAAGACGCGTAACGGAATAATTATGCTTCGTAAGAGCAGAGGATACGCTGGACGCATCATCATTCGAGACGATTGCCATGATCAGTTTCATCAGAACACCTCCATCTGATCTGCTGTCTTCATTTTAGCATGATTCCCGGAGACCATCATGATAAAACCGTGAAACACGAATCAGACATTGAAGCGGAAGAACACGACATCGCCGTCCTGCATGACATAGTCCTTGCCTTCCAGCCGCATCTTTCCGTGCTCCTTGATCGCAGCCTCGGTCCTGTACTCGACCAGATCCTCATAGCTGTAGATCTCGGCCCGGATAAAGCCCTTCTCGAAGTCGGTATGAATGATGCCTGCGCACTGCGGCGCCAGCATTCCCTCATGGAACGTCCAGGCTCTGCATTCCGGCTCGCCGACAGTGAAGAATGTGCGGAGGCCCAGCAGATGATAGGCTGCCTGGATAATCTGGTCCAGGCCTGACTTCTGAATGCCGAGATCATCCAGGAAGGCCTGCTTCTCCTCCTTGGAGAGGCCGGCAAGCTCCTCCTCGATCTTGGCGCAGATGGCGATGCACTCAGAGCCTTCCGCAGCCGCGAACTTCTTCACGGCCTGATAGTAGGAATTGCTGTCAGGATCGGCAACCTGCTCATCGCTCATGTTGGCGATATAGATGACCGGCTTATCTGTCAGCAGGCTGTAGTCGCGGATCATGGCCTGCTCCTTGTCAGAGAGCTCCAGCAGGCGCACCGGCTTTCCTGCCAGCAGCGCCTCCTTCAGCCTGGCGAGCATATCGTTCTCTTCCCGGGCGCCCTTCTCCCCGGTCTGGGCCTTCCGCGCCACCTTGGCAATGCGGTTCTCGATCGTATCGAGATCGGCGATGCAGAGCTCCAGGTTGATCTCATCGATGTCGCGGATCGGATCCACGGATCCCTCCACATGCTCGATATTCGGATCATCGAAGCAGCGGACAACATGGCAGATCGCATCTGTCTGGCGGATATGGGACAGGAACTGGTTGCCCAGGCCCTCGCCCTTGGAAGCCCCCTTGACGAGTCCCGCGATATCCGTGAACTCAAAGGTGGTGTAGATCGTGCGCTTCGGATGGAAGAGCTTCACGATCTCCTCCATGCGCTCATCCGGCACTTCCACGACACCCACATTCGGGTCGATGGTCGCGAACGGATAGTTCTCAGCCAGCACATGGCTGTTGGTAATGGCGTTGAATAATGTGGACTTGCCGACATTCGGAAGCCCGACGATACCTGCTGTCAGTGACATTGTGTTTCCTCATTCCTTTCGTACCGGGGTTTATTGTACTCTGTTCAGCCCTGCTTTTCTACGTCTGCCTCTTCTTCCGGAGCCTTTTCGATGACCTTCTTGAGCTTATGCTCGAATTCCCGGCGGGGAAACATGACCACGGCCCCGCAGCCCAGGCACTTGATCTTGATGTCTGCGCCCATGCGGATGATTCTCCAGTACTTGGACTTGCGGCAGGGATGTTCCTTCTTCATCTCCACCACATCGTGCATTCCATAGGTGATCTCCGGTGCCATCAGCGCTCCCTGCCCTCATAAGCCCTGATCGTGTTGTGCAGCAGCATGCAGATGGTCATCGGCCCGACGCCCTTCGGCACCGGGGTGATCGCTCCTGCCACTTCCTGCACGGAGGGATCCACATCGCCGCAAAGCTTACCGTCTGCCTGCCGGCTGATGCCGACATCAATGACGCAGGCACCCGGCTTCACGTAGTCCTTCGTTACCATCTTCGGCCTTCCGGTCGCCGCGACCAGGATATCCGCCTCGCGGCATACGGAGGCCAGATCAACGGTCCGCGAGTGGCAGATCGTCACGGTTGCGTTGGCATTCTGCAGAAGCCTTGCGACCGGCGCGCCGACCAGCAGCGAGCGCCCGATCACGACAGCCCGCTTGCCCTTCGGGTCGCAGCCCATCTTCTTCAGCAGCTCCATGCAGGCCAGCGGCGTGCACGGAACAAAGGACGGATTGCCGGAATAGAACATGCCGACATTCATCGGATGCAGGCCATCCACGTCCTTGGACGGATCAATGGCCATGATTGCCTTCTTCTCATCCAGCCCCTTCGGCAGCGGCAGCTGCACCAGGATGCCGTCGACCGACGGATCCTCATTGAGCGAGCGGATCAGCTGCTCCAGATCCTCCTGCCTCGCATCAGCGCCGAGATGCGTCGTCCTGCTCTCGATCCCGACCGAGGCACAGGCCTTCTCCTTGCCATGGACATATACCTGCGAGGCCGAATCATCCCCGACCAGCACCACAGCCAGGCACGGCAGCCGCTTTCCGGCTGCCTTCCAGGCATCGATCTTTTCCTTCATTCCGACCTTCAGCTCCGCTGCCAGCTCATTTCCGTAGATGATCGTTCCCATATGCCATCCTCCCTCAGAACAGCTCCCGTGAATCCAGCACAATTGTCACCGGCCCGTCATTGAGCAGGCGGACCTTCATGTCTGCCGCAAAGATGCCTTCCTCGACATGAATGCCGAGCGCTCTCAGCGCCTCATTGAAATGCAGATACATTGCCTTGGCGTGCTCCGGCTTTCCGGCGCCGTCAAAGCCCGGCCGGTTGCCCTTCCGGCAGTCCGCGTAGAGCGTGAACTGCGAAATGGACAGAACGGCACCATTCACCGCTGCCAGGGCAAGATTCATCTTGCCGTTCTCATCATCGAAGATGCGCAGCCTGGAGATCTTGGCTGCCATCTTCTCCACGGTCTCTTCCGTGTCGCTGTCGGCGATTCCGACCAGGATCATGAATCCCTTCCCGATCGCTCCATGCACGCTTCCATCAATCGTGACAGAAGCCTCTGTTACCCGCTGTATGACTGTCTTCATACGGGTATCATACAACAGAACGGCCGACTTTTGGATGCCCAGCCGCTCCTTGCATGCCCTGCCGATTATGGGATTTATCCCATAAACTTGCCTTTTTCTTAAGATTTCTTTAGAATTTATAGCATGCAAAACAGAAAACAACTGACAAGAGCCCTCGCGGCGATCGCATCAGCTGCTGTGCTGATGATGAATACCGCTGCCGTCAAGGCAGAGACATCCGACAGCGACAATTCCATTCCTGTCATCGAGATCAGCATGGCAGATGAGAATCCCCTTGAGAAGCTCAAGGAGCAGGTCATCAGCGAGAGAGCCAGGAGCGGCAGGCTGGATCTTTCCACCGTGGACATGGGCGCCAGCTCCATCAAGGTAGATCACTTCGACCAGACCCAGCAGGGCCTCAGCCAGGTCAACGTCAGCGTCAACCTCGTATCCGTTGACAAGGCGACTGCCGAGATGCAGGAGGACGGCACCACCGTGGTGCAGGAGCCTTCCATCTCCTTCTCCTTCACGGAGCCGGTCACGCTGCGCATCAAGGCATCTGATGCCCCGCAGATCCTGCTCAGCGAGGACTACATCTCCCTGACTGTCGGCGACACCTTCGATCCCAATGCCTATATCGGATATACCTTCGATCAGTCCCGCGTGCTTCCGGCGGTGAAGATCGAGAACTGGGTAGATACCTCCAAGGCCGGCACCTACTGGTGCCATTACCTGGCCGTGAATCAGGCCGGCAGGGAAACCAGCGCCTATCTCCGCGTTGACGTGAAGGAAGAGAAGAAGGTCAAGACCTCCACCGGCGTGGATGTCGATCTCTCCGCCATTCTTGCCGGCGCCAATGTCGACGGATCTGTCTACGGCATGCTGGACGCGATCAATGCGGTCCGTGCCGAGAACGGCCTCTATGCATACTCCATGGCAGACACTGCCGGCCTGACCGCCGCAGCAGTCCGAGCTACCGAGGCTTCCTACTACCTCAGCCACACCCGCCCGGATGGAACGCCGTACTACACCGCCTTCGATGAGCAGGGCGTAGGCCATGGCTCGATGTATGAGTGCCTGGTTGCCTATGGCTCCTCCATCGAGGCCAACCTCGGCTGGTGGCTCAGCGAGCCCGGCCATGCGGCAATCATCCTTGGCTCCTCCGGATCCACGATCGCCATCGGCTATGCCAACGGCATCTGGTCCGCAGATGTATACTGATCCTTCTGATAAGCACCGTCAATGCAGCCCAGGCAATTGTGCCCGGGCTGCATTTTTCTATCCTTCAATCGCCTCTGCTCCGCATTCCGTGCGGATCGCGTCATACCGGTCAATGGCATCCTGGAACCGCTGCTGCACATCCGCAAGCAGGTACAGGCCGTCCTCGTTCTTTGTCAGTCCCTGCAGCGAGAGATGGCAGATCCCGGGCGGATTGTCCAGGGAGAGGCTCTCCTTCGCCCGCAGCTGATCCGCGGACTGATACACCAGGCTGAGCGATGCATACTCCCGGCCATCCCCTGCAAGCCACTTCTGGATGACCAGCTTGCCGCCGATCGGCGTCCTCTTCTCGATGCTGCCGGGCAGTTCATAGGGCTCTGCCTGCAGCGCTGCCAGCACGCTTGCGATGTTGGAGTCATGGCCGCACAGGAACGTGAACTTCCGATCCTGCTGAGCCATCTCCGCCTGCATCACCTGCAGCAGCGGATGCGCTACATTCACTGCTACCGAAGGCGCCGTGAACAGCACATCCGAATAGACATCCTTGATATATGCGAGCTGCTCCCACTGCCTGATGCTCAGGCGATGCCCGAACGCCGCATGAACCGGATCGCTGTCCTCATAGTACTGCAGGATCAGCGCGTCGCTTGCCTGCAGCGCCGACTTGAGCGAGCCGGTCATGCCGGGCTCTTTGCCCGCTTCCAGGACAATCTCGGTATCATCCGTCCGGAACCGGTCAAGGCCTTCCTTCTGTGCCTTCTCGGAATCCCTGAGGTCAATGACATCTGCCAGCAGCTGATAATTGGAGGAAAGAGACTCTCCGATGCCCTTCAGGCCATCAGCGCCGCCCATGGCGCTGATCTCCTTCATCGCGCGCTCGCGGTATGCATCATTGGCGAATGTCAGCTGGGGATTGAAGACCGGATCCATCGTGCCGATATCCATGTGATGCTCGATCTCCGCATTGGCAACCGGCAGGAAGCCGCTGGAGAAATACTGTGCCGTGGCAACTGTCCGCTGCATGGAGTTGGCGTAGAACCGCATCTCTCCCTCGGCAGGGATCTCATTCTCGCTCATCAGGCCCTCGCTGGCCAGCCACTTGCGGAAGAACTGGCCCATGACGGTCTCAAGCTCTCCGCCGCGCAGCGACAGCTCGCTCGGATCCGAGGTCCAGTCGAACCACTGATGCGGCGTCAGGCTGGCCAGGGCAGATCCATAGCCGGACAGCGGCGAGCGGATATTATGGCGGCTCAGGACTACCATCTGCTCAAGCGCATAGCGGTCGTGAAAGCCTGCCGCGCTTTCCGCCGGGGCATCCTCAAAGACAGCGGATATCTCCGATCCGCTGCTCTGCACGCCCGGATCCTCATAGGACTTCCAGGCAAACAGGCCGGCAAACAGAATCGTGCTGCACAGCAGCAGGATCGTTGAAAGACGCATCTTATTCTTCATATCAGCACTGTCGGAGCGCAGCTGGAACGCAGCTGCTCTTCTCCGCTCCCAGTCCTTTATATCAGAAGGCCGTCAACAGATGTCCACCAGCCGGCATCATGCCTGCATAAAAATCCGCCGGCCGGCTGGCTGGCGGAATGATGCCATGATGGATCAGGGATTCTCAGCCCTGGAAGGAATTTGCGACCTCTCTTGCAAAGCGCCTCGCTGCCTCCAGGTCTGCCGCGTCGGGATGGCCATGCGAAACCAGGCCGAAGAACTGCCCCCGCAGGGAGAGATGCTTCGGATACACGACAATGCCCTTATGCTCCAGCAGGTTGATCGCAAGCTCCATGTGATCGGAGCCGGTTGCGGAAGTGCTGAAGACCGCGGCGCCGCGGATCTGATTCTGCGGCAGCTGGTCAAGATAGTCCATGAGATTCTGGTCTGCCTTGCCGGCATAGATGCCCATGCCGACAAACAGCAGATCGGTTCCTGCGAGCACCGCCGGCTCGTTGATATCGATGGCTGGAACGCCAAGCTCCTTCGCCATCGCCTCCGCGACAGTGCGGGTATGCCCGCCGCGGCTCTGATAGATCAGCTGAATATTCATGATGTTGTTTTCTCCTGTCAGTTACCGGTTGATGAGAATGCTGTCAAGAACGCTGTTGACGATGGCCAGCAGGATGGAAGCCCAGACTGCCGTGCCGAAAGAGGCGATGCTGGATCCTGCCGAGAGCGCAAAGGCAAGCTCAAGCACCAGGGCATTGATCAGGATGGAGAACAGGCCGAAGGTCAGGATCGTGACCGGCAGGCTGATCAGCTTCAGCACCGGCTTGATCGTGATCGTCAGCAGTGAAAGCGCCAGCGCCGTGAAGATCAGGGCCAGCGGATCCGCGAAGGTAATGCTCGATCCGAATGCTGCGTCTACCACCCAGAGGGAGATCGCATCGATGATCCAGATCTGAAGAAAGCTTTTCCGATTATTCTGCATGCCTGCAGTTTACCATCTTTGAAATCCAATTGAAACGATTCCCCTGCAGTTCACTCAAAAATCACACAAGCATTATCCCTGCGGCGGCGCGATGCGGATCGCGATGGCACGGATCGTCACCAGCGCCAGAATGATCACGCAGCCATAGTCAAACCACTGCTGGATCACCGGCGCCTTCGTCGCCTTGAAGCTGTTGTCGATAGCCGTGATCTCCGCCTTCATCGGGATTGTCCCGACCTGCTGCCCGGAGATCGTGAAGACGACATCTGCCGTGACCTGATTCGGGTCGGAGAGATCCTCATGCTGGGTCTCGATGGACGTCGTGATCTGGTCCTTCGTGATGCTGGCGGGCAGCAGGATCGAGAAGTCGCTGTCAATTGAGAAGACCACGTCATAGGTATGCGTCTTGCCGCTGTAGACCGGCACTGTCTTGGTGCCGAGATCGGATCCCTTCATGGTCACGGTATGATAGTTCGCGTAGCCCCAGTCGAGCATCTTCGCCGCATCCGCATAGGCAGATGCCGCATCCGCCTCGCCCAGCACGACGGCGATCAGCGAGGTGTCATCCCGGCGGGCTGATGCCGCAAGCGCATAGCCGCCTGCCTGCGTGCTGCCGATCTTGCAGCCGGTCGCATCCGCATAGGCATCTGTCTCTCCCGGCAGGAGCTGGCAGTCATTGCCGATCGGGCGCTCCTGCGTCATGTTCGTCGCGGCCATGACATAGCCGGTGCTGCCGAAGATCGTGCGGAAGGCATCATTCTTCACTGCCGCCTGCACGAGCAGCGCCATGTCCTTCGCGCTGGAGTAATTGCTCTCATTGTTCAGGCCGAAGATATTCTGGAAGTTCGTGTTCGTCATCTTCAGCGACGATGCCGTGTCATTCATCTTCGCGATGAAGGTGTCCTGGCTGCCGCTGACCGCCTCTGCAAGCATGGCCGTGGTGTCATTGGCGCTGGCCAGCAGCGAGGCATACTCCGCCTCCTCTGCCGACATCGTCTCGCCGTTCTGGATCCACAGCACGCCGGAGCTGTGATCATAGGTCTGGAAGGCCGTGCTGCTCATGGTGATCTCGGCATCGCTGCTCAGCGAGGTCACGGCGAGATACACCGACATGAGCTTCGTCAGGCTCGCCGGATCGAGATGCGCATCGGCGTTCTGGTCAAACAGGACCTTGCCGGAAGTCGCATCCATGAGCACGGCGCCGCCGGCAGCTACCGTGATGGCAGGCGCCGAGGACGCAGCAGCCTCCGGCGTCGGCGTAGGCGTCTCGCCCTCCGCCTGCACCGGCAGGATCGCCAGGGCCAGAAGCCCTGCAGTCATCGTGATCATCCATCTTCTCATGCGCCTATTCTAGCATTGCCGGGCGGATTTCTGAAGCCATGCATCCTGCAAAGCCGCGGCATATCGTCTGCGTTCACGCTGTCCTGCTGGACATCTGTTGACTGCTTCAGGGCATGATCTATATATATCCATGATAAGGAGACTGCCATGAAAAAACTCAGAATCAGGCATCCGCTTGCATACTGCATCATCGCCTTCGTGCTCTGGCTCGCTGCCCAGAACCTGTTCGGGATCGCCGGCGCCTTTGCCGACGGGCTCTTCCAGATGAATGGCGCGCTTCTGCAGCTCATCTCCGAGGCAGGCTGTGCACTGGCCATGGCCCTGCTGCTCAGGAGGACCGGAAGAGGCGGCCTGCTGTCCGAGCGGGGCATCGGCCTCGCCAGCGGCCTGAAATACGGCCTTCCGGTGATTCTGCTGGCCGCTGTCATGACCGTGCTCTCGCTGAACTTCAGCAGCCTGCAGCTGAGCCCGCTGCCGATCATCGTGTGCTATGTCACGTACATGCTGACGATCGGCATGGCAGAGGACTTCCTCTGCCGCGGCATCATGGCGGAGACGCTGCTGGAGCGCTTCGGCACGGGCCGCGAGGGCGTGCTGAAGGCCTCTGCCATCTCCTCTCTGCTGTTCGGCCTGATCCACTTCATGAACCTTCTGTCCGGCGCCAGCCTCTCAGGGGTTTTGCTTCAGGTGCTCAATGCCTTCCTGGTCGGCATGGTATTCGCGGCAATCTACTTCCGCACCGGCAACCTCTGGACCGTGGTCCTGATTCATGCCGTCTGGGACTTCTTCTCCCTGATGCAGACCCAGAACGGCCTGTTCGTCAGCCAGACAACATTCGCGCAGACGCTGTCCAGCCAGTTCGATATCTGGACGCTGGTCACGATGGCGCTGATGCTTGCATTCTCCATCTTCATGTTCATGAGGAAGAGCACCTATGAGGCTGCGGCCATCTTCTTTGATCCATACGTCAGGATGCAGAAAGAGGAGAGAAAGCAGCTCTGATTCCCGCGCCTGAAAGCCGGATGCGGCCATGAGGGCCCGAATCGATCCGGCGGAGCGCAACTGCAGGAGACGCGCTCCGCTTTATCATGCCTGCATGGATCATGAAGGAATGCCAAAGACCGGGGAGCTCATCGCTCTCCGGTCTTTCTGATCTGTCATTCCTGCTGCCGCCTTCTGAATCCGGCTGCCTCTTTCATTTCAGGCAGCTGCCGGCGTCTGCTTTCTCGCAATGCGCAGCAGGCGCAGGGAATTCAATGCGCACAGCATGGCCACGCCGGTATCCGCGAAGATCGCCATCCACATATTGGCAATGCCCAGCCCGCCGAGAATGAGCGTGCCGACCTTCACCAGGATCGCGAACCAGATATTCTGGTTGGCAACGCCCAGGATCCGGCGGGCGCTCGTGATGGCAAGGCTGATCTTGGCCGGATCATCATCCATGATGACTACGTCCGAGGCCTCCACTGCCGCATCGCTGCCGAGCCCGCCCATGGCGAAGCCGATATCCGCTGCCGCGATGACCGGCACGTCATTGACGCCATCGCCGACAAAGACAGTCGTGCCGTCCTGCTTCAGCTTCTGCACTGCCGTGACCTTGTCCTCCGGCAGGCAGCCGCCGATCGCCTGATCCACGCCCAGCCTCTTTCCGACTGCCGCTGAGATCTCCGGATTATCCCCTGAGATCATGACGCACTTCCGCCCATCCGCATGCAGGTCCCGGACCGCCTGGATCGAGCTTGGCTTGAGCTGATCCTGCAGGACCAGGCAGCCTTCATAATTTCCATCTCTTGCCACATAGACCAGCGTTCCGGCCGCCTTTTCCTCACGGCAGTCAACGCCATGATCCTGCATGAGCTTCAGGTTGCCGGCCAGCACCGTATGGCCGCCGACCTCTGCCTGCATGCCGCGCCCGGCGATCTCCTTCACATTCCGGACCTCGCCGTCTGCGATCGTTCCCTTCCAGGCTGCCTGGATGCCCTTTGCGATCGGGTGATTCGAGAAGTGCTCCGCGCAGGCCGCATCCTTCAGCGCCTGCTGCTCATCCGTGCTGCTGAGCACAGACTCGACTGCGAATGTGCCGGAAGTCAGCGTGCCGGTCTTGTCCATGACGACCGTCCTGACCTTTGCAAGCTGCTCAATGACATTGGCGCCCTTCACCAGCACGCCGCGGCTGGACAGGCCGCCGATGCCGCCGAAGAATGACAGCGGAATCGAGATGACCAGCGCGCACGGGCACGAGATGACCAGGAATGTGCATGCCCTGCGGATGCCCTCATTCACGCCGGCGCCGGACAGTCCCACGATCAGCGCGACCAGCACTGCCGCCAGCACCACGACCGGCGTATATACCCGGGAGAACTTCGTGATGAACTTCTCCGCGTCTGCCTTGTTGGACTCTGAATTCTCCACCAGATTGAGGATTCTTGCGACGGTGCTCTCCCCATAGGCCCTCGTGACCCTGATCTCGAGCACGCCGGTCTGATTGACCGATCCGCTCAGCACCTCATCGCCGACATCCGCATCCCGCAGCCTGGACTCGCCGGTCAGGCTGGCGGTATCAAGGCTGGAGGCTCCGGCGGATACCGTGCCGTCCAGCGGCACGCGCTCGCCCGGCTTGACGCGGATGATCTCGCCGACCTGAACCTCTTCCGGCGCGACCTGCACATATGCTCCATCGCGCTGCACGACCGCGAAGTCCGGGCGGATATTCATCAATGCCCCGATGGACTTCCGGGACTTCTCCACGGCCATGTCCTGAAAGTACTCGCCGACCTGATAGAACAGCATGACCGCCGCGGCCTCGCTCCATTCCTGCAGATACAGGGCGGCGACTGTCGCCACTGTCATCAGGAAGTTCTCATCGAACAGCTGGCCGTGGCCCATGCTGCGGAAGGCTGCCAGCAGGACATCATAGCCGAGCACCAGATACGCTGCCACGGATATGATTGCCTTTGCATTGCCCTTCAGAAACAGCGAGATGACGAACAGCACGGCGCCGGCAATCATGATCGGAATGCGCCTTGAAGCGCTCTCCTCTTCTTCCTCTGCCGCCTGCTTCTGATGCTCCTCCGTCACGACGACATCCGGCTCCTGCTCGTGAATGATCTCCCTGATCCTGCTGATCAGCCTCTGCTGATTCTCCGGCGCGCAGGAATAGACGCATCTCCCGCTCATGAAGTCTATCCGGCATGACTCGATTCCCTCAAGCCTGCCGATCTTCTCCGCAAGCTCCGCTGCGCATCCTGCGCAATCCAGGCCCTTCAGGCTCAGCTTGTACTCACTCATAGCGTGCCTCCTGTTCATATGAACAATTGCTCATATGAACATAGTAGGCTTGCCATGTGCAGAAGTCAATGCCTATCTGCCGGATCTGCGCTGCCTGCCGCAGAAAGATCATTCTCTGCCGCCGCGTGATAAAAGGAGCAGCTCTGCACGCTGTGCATCGCTGCTCCTGCATTTCCGGATCTCTGCTACTTCGGCTGCCCCTGTCTTCTGGCTTCTTCCTTCTGCAGGAAGGATTCCAGATCAGACTGCTTGAGCTTTGCCGTGTATTCCTGCTCCGCCTCTTCCAGCTTCCGGACCAGTTCGTCCAGCGTCGGCTGTCCCTTCGGTTTTCTGCTGTCTGCCATGAGCTTCACCTCCAACCACAGCCGTCATTCTACCACCGTGACTGCAGATGTCCATAAAGCACAAGCCGGGAATTTATGCAATCGGATTTCGGAAAGTAAGTACTTTCATTGCGCTCCTGAAAGATCCTTTCAGGGGCTGATTCCAGCCTGATACAGGGCTGGATCGGCTGCTTCAATCTGAAAGCACGGGGTTCACCGGGAATCCGGCCCATGGCTGCGGCATTCCCCCGGTTTCAGATGCATATCTGCCTGAAATTGCGTATGATAATAGGCATTGGAGGCGGCAGATGATTAAGACAAACTGGCATACGCATACCGCAAGATGCGGGCATGCGATCGGAACGGATGAGGAATATGTGCAGGCAGCGGTCAGCGCCGGCATCCGGACGCTCGGATTCAGCGATCACGCAGCCTATCGCGATCCCTTCCCGACGGAGCGCATGAATCTGGAGCAGGTTCCTGAATACATGGCTTCCATCCGGAAGCTTCAGGCAAAGTACAGCGGCAGGATTGACCTGTATCTCGGCATGGAGGTGGAATCCTATCCGGATCAGTGGGATACGCTCTCGCAGTACCGGAAGGAGCTGGACTACTGCATTCTCGGCCAGCACTATATCTCCTATGATTCCGAGAGCTCCTACGACCTGATGAAGCCGGAGGAGCTGGAGCGCTATGCGGACCGCATTGAATACGCGGCAGAGCATGGCCTGTGCGACTGCATCTGCCATCCTGATGTATGCATGTGGAGCTATCCGGTCATTGATGATACCGTTCATCACATCGCCGAGCGGCTTGCGCAGATCTCGGTGAAGTATGACATTCCCCTGGAGCTCAACTGCGGCAGCGGCGTGCGCATCGGGAAGCGGGAGTATCAGGACGGCCTGCGCTATCCCTATCCTGTCCGGGCCTTCTTCGAGACCTTCGCGGAATACCGCTGCCCGATCATCATCGGGCTGGACATCCATGATCCGAAGCTGTTCCTCACGGATGAATACCTCAACAGGGCGCTGGCCGTGACGGAGGGGCTGGGCCTGAACTTCCTCATGGACTATGACCTGCCGGCAGCGGCAGCGAAGCGGAAGCAGAGATTCTTCTGAGAATGATCACGGCATCTGCGAAAGCAGGTGCCTTTTTCATGCATGCATATTTACCGCGGCACGGAAAAGGGAGATCCGGAGATCTCCCTGAATCTGCTACTCGAGCTCGAAGGCGCCGGTATACAGCTGATAGTACTGGCCCTTGGCTGCCAGCAGCTCCTCGTGCGTGCCGCGCTCGATGATGCGGCCGTGATCGAGAACGATGATGACATCGGAATTCTTGACCGTGGACAGGCGGTGCGCAATGACGAACACGGTGCGTCCCTTCATCAGCGCATCCATGCCCTTCTGCACGATCTGTTCGGTGCGGGTATCGATGGAGGAGGTTGCCTCATCCAGGATCATGACCGGCGGATCGGCAACGGCAGCTCTCGCGATGGCAAGCAGCTGGCACTGGCCCTGGGAAAGATTGGATCCGTCGCCGTTGAGCATCGTCTCATAGCCCTGCGGCAGATGGCGGATAAAGCCATCCGCGCCGGCGAGCTTCGCCGCGGCGATGCATTCGCCGTCCGTCGCCTCCAGCCTGCCGTAGCGGATATTCTCCATAACCGTTCCGGTGAACAGCACGGTATCCTGAAGCACGATGCCGAGCGACTTCCTGAGCGATGACTTTCTGATCTTGTTGATATTGATGCCGTCATAGCGGATCTTGCCGTCGGCGATGTCATAGAACCGGTTGATCAGGTTGGTGATGGTCGTCTTGCCGGCGCCGGTAGCGCCGACGAAGGCAATCTTCTGCCCCGGCTTTCCGTACAGCGTGACGTCATGCAGGATCTGCTTATCCGGGTTATAGGAGAAGTCGACGCCAAAGAAGCGGACATCTCCCCGGAGCGGCGTATAGGTAATCGTTCCATCCGCCTGATGCGGGTGCTTCCAGGCCCACTGCTCGGTCGGCTCTGCAGACTCCTGCAGCTCGCCGTTGACTGTCTTCACATTGACCAGCGTCACATAGCCGTCATCAGTCTCCGGCTGCTCATCCAGCATCTCGAAGATGCGCTGCGCGCCGGCAATGCCCATGACGATCGAGTTGATCTGCGGAGAGATCTGCTGAATGTTTCCGGCAAACTGGCGCGACATGCCGAGGAACGGCACGATCACGGCAATGGAGAACGGCAGGCCGGAGATGGAGACATTCGGCACGTGATACTGAATGAAGATGCCGCCGGCAACTGCCACGAAGACGTAGATGATATAGCTGATGTTGTTGAGGATCGGCATCAGGGTGTTGGAATAGCGGTTGGCCAGCTGCGCGGAATGATACAGCTCCTCATTGGCCTGGTCGAAGCTCTTCTCGGACTCTTCCTCATGGTTGAAGACCTTGATGACCTTCTCGCCGTTGATCATCTCCTCAACGACGCCCTCGGTCTTCGCGATGCTCTTCTGCTGCGCCATGAAGTAGCGGGCAGACTTGCCGCCGACATTCTTCGTCACGGCAATGGACACCAGCGAGCCAAGGATGATGACCAGTCCCATCCAGACGCTGTAGTACATCATGATGCACAGGATCGTGGTCAGGGTGATCAGGGAGATCAGCAGCTGCGGAAAGCTCTGCGAGATCATCTGGCGGAGCGCATCGACATCATTGGTATAGTACGACATGACGCCGCCGCGGGGGTGCGTATCGAAGTAGCGGATCGGCAGGGACTCCATATGCTCGAACATGCGCCTGCGCATCTTGTCCAGCGAGCCCTGCGTCAATACTGCCATGAGCTGGTTGTATGCGAAGCCGGCAATCAGGGACATGGCATAGAGCGAAGCCAGGATCAGCACATAGCGGCGGATCTCAGGCATCGCCTCCGGCCAGGTCAGGTTCTGCTCCCAGGACTTCTGGATCACTGCCACCACCTTCTGCTGGAAGATGGAGGGCAGCGAGCTGATGACGGCATTGAAGACGATCAGGCAGATAATGAACGGAAGCAGGCGGGGGAAGAACTCAAACAGCATCTTCAGCAGCCGCTTGATGACCGAGAGACGCCCGGCAGTCTTGTTCTTCATGCCAGTGCCTCCTTTCCTGCAGCTTCCGCAGGCACATCCGTATCCTCATGTCCCTGCTTGTTCTGCGAGAGATAGACCTCGCGGTAGATGCGGTTCGTGCGCATCAGCTCCTCGCTGGTGCCGATCGCATCGATATGGCCGGCATCCATGACGATGATGCGGTCCGCATCCTCCACGGAGGAGGTGCGCTGCGCGATGATGATCTTGGTTGTCTCCGGGATATAGTCGCGCATTGCCTTGCGGATGATGGCATCGGTGCGCGTATCGACAGCGGACGTAGAGTCATCGAGGATCAGGATCTTCGGCTTCTTCAGAAGCGCTCTTGCGATGCAGAGGCGCTGCTTCTGGCCGCCGGAGACGTTATTGCCGCCCTGCTCGATCCAGGTATTGTACCCATCCGGCATCTGGTCGATGAACTCATCGGCGCAGGCCAGATGGCAGACATTCTTTACCTCTTCATCCGTGGCATTTCTGCTGCCCCAGCGGATGTTGTCAGCGATCGTTCCGGAGAACAGGACGTTCTTCTGCAGCACCATGGCAACTGCATCGCGCAGCGCCTTGACATCATAGCTGCGCACATCCTCCTTGCCGACGCGCACAGCTCCCTCGCTGACGTCGTAGAGACGCGCGATAAGCTGGACCAGCGAGCTCTTGGCAGAGCCGGTGCCGCCGATGATGCCGATCGTCTCGCCGGAGCGGATATGAAGATCGATATCATCCAGTACCGGATGATCCGCATTGCGGCTGTACTTGAAGCTGACATGATCGAAGTCGATGGAGCCATCCTTCACGGTGCTGATGGCATTGGCAGGAGAGGTGATATCGCTCTTCTCCTGCAGAACCTCGCAGATGCGCTGCGCCGATTCCTCGGCGAAGGTGATCATGACGAAGATCATCGACAGCATCATCAGCGATGTCATGATCTGGAAGCTGTAGGTCAGCAGCGTCGAGAACTGGCCGATGTCCAGTGCCTGGCCGCCGGTCGAGATGATGCGCTGCGAGCCGACCCAGAGCACGAACAGCATGACGGAGTACATGCATGCCTGCATGAGCGGGCTGTTGAGCGCCAGGATGCGCTCGGCATGCGTGAATATCCTGCGGATGTTCTCGGACGCATCGGAGAACTTCTCGTTCTCGTAGCCCTCGCGGACAAAGGACTTCACGACCCGGATGCCCTTGACGTTCTCCTCGACGGAGTTGTTGAGGGCGTCATACTTCGGAAAGCCCTCCTTGAACAGCGGCATCGTCTTCTTGGCGATCGCGAACAGGCCGACGCCGAGAATCGGGATCACGACCACGAAGATCAGGGCCATCGAGCCGCCCATGTAGTAGGCCATGCAGAAGGAAAAGATCAGGTTCAGCGGCGCCCGGAAGGCTGTGCGGATCAGCATCATGAATGCCATCTGCACATTCTGGATATCCGTCGTCAGGCGGGTCACCAGCGAGGCCGAGGAGAACTTGTCGATATTGGAGAAGGAAAACTCCTGCACGTTGTAGAACACGTCATGGCGCAGGTTCTTTGCGAAGCCGCAGGACGCCTCCGAGACGAAGATGCCTGCCATATAGCCGAAGAAGAGGGAGGCAAATGCGTATGCCAGCAGGATGATGCCGTAATGAATGATGCGATCCAGGCCGGATCCGTTCTTGATCTCATTGACCAGGAGCGCGATCGTATAGGGAATCAGCGCCTCCATCACTACCTCACCGGTCACGAAGATCGGAGAGAGGATGGTAGGCCTCTTATACTCACGGATGGACTTTGCCAGTTCCTTGTACATCAGTGAAACTCCTTCCTATTAATTAGCAGAATCAGATGAACTACGTGATTCTAGCACAGTTTCCCATGCCATGGAGCAGGAAAAAGGGAGCAGCTTCCGGATTTATGTCCGCTGCCCCACTGCAGTTTTCAGTTCCTGCTGCAGAGATACCGCTATGCAAGCGCCTCTTCGCACTGCTGCGGCGCCAGGCTCTGATAGACCGAGCGCATCACGAAGAGCGAGATCGCAAAGGTCAGGATATCGGCTGCCGGCATTGACCAGAGCACGCCGTCCAGGCCCATCCACTCTGCCAGCAGGACCGTCAGCCCGACGCCGAATCCGACCTCGCGAAGCAGGCTCAGCAGCGTGGATTCCCTCGCCCGGCCCAGCGACTGCAGGAAGATGAAGTTTGCCTTGTTCACCGCAGCCAGCGGCATCAGGGCCAGATAGATGCGGAAGCACTTCACGGCAAACTGCGTATAGACCGCAGACTCGCCGGCGGCGCCGAACAGCTGGATCAGCTGCTGCGGCAGCAGCTCGGCAATGCCGGTTGCGGCAAGGCCGGTGACTGCCTCGAGAATCAGCAGGCGTGTATACATCTGGCGCACGCGGTCCTTCCGGCCGGCCCCGATGCTGTAGCCGACCAGGGGAATGCATCCGGCGGCAGTGCCGACCGCGATCGAGATGACGATCTGGAAGAACTTCATGACGATGCCTACCACTGCCATCGGGATGGCAGAGTAGGCCTGCTGCGAAAAGATCGCGTCAGAGGCGCTGGTCATCTGGATCATGTTGTTCACGGCCGCCATCGAGGCGACCAGGGAGATCTGTGAGAGAAAGCTCGTGATGCCAAGCGGCAGATACTGCCCGGCCAGATCCAGATGCAGGCGGAAGCTGCTGCGCTGCAGCCGCACGCACTTCATGTGCGCAAGATACCAGACAGAGAGGAATGCCGTGATCATCTGGCCGATCACGGTCGCAACCGCGGCACCCATCATGCCCCAGTGAAAGCCGTAGATGAAGAGCGGATCCAGCACCAGGTTGGCAGCGCATCCGGCCATGGTGCAGGCCATGGCGAACCGCGGCGATCCATCCGAGCGGATGATCGGATTCATTGCCTGCCCGAATCCATAGAACGGGATGCCAAGCGCGATCCAGAAGAAGTATTCCCTTGCCAGGGCAAATGTCTGCGGATTCACGCGGCCGCCGAAGGCAGCCAGGATCGGATCCATGAAGACCAGGCATACTGCGGTGATAAGAAAGGAGACAAGGAGCGAGAGCACCACAGCGCTGCCGACGGCCTGATGCGCCTGCTCCGGCTTCCGTGCCCCGAGGGAGATGCTGACAAAGGCGCAGGCGCCGTCTCCCACGAGCACTGCCGAGGCCAGCGCAATCACGGTCACCGGATAGACGACCGTATTGGCGGCGTTTCCATACGAGCCAAGATAGCTCGCATTGGCGATGAAAATCTGGTCAACGATATTGTAGAGGGCTGCTACCAGCAGCGAGATTACGCAGGGAATGGAATACCTGCGCATGAGAGACGGTATGGAATCCATCTCCAGAGATTCATTCAACTGATTCTGTGACATTGCATATCCTCCAGGCTGAGGAAGACATAAAAAGCATGTCGCCCAAAGCCGGATTTACGCCTGGGGGCGACACGCTTTCTGCACTGACTCTTCATGAATTCCTGCTAGTTTTATACATCAGTTCCGGAAAGAATGCAACTCTTTTTTTCTCCTGCGGCAGGATGTCCGGAATCATGTCACATGCCGGCTTCATGCGCCCCCATGATATATGCGTGCATGTATTTTCGGCAGGCCTGGACGCCTCAGCTATATGTGGAAACGATGTGAAATCTCTCCGGCCTGTTACAGCCGATTCCGGAACTCACTATAATATCCTTGCAACATCCATTAAGGAGGAGAATAGCATGAGTTTTCCTGAGAATTTCCTGTGGGGCGGCGCGACCGCTGCCAACCAGTGGGAAGGCGGATGGAATCTGGACGGACGCGGACCGGCGCTGACTGATGTCACGACCGGCGGATCCGTGAAGGCGCCCCGCATGATCACCTATCTTGCCAAGGACGGAACGCACGGCACGCTGAGCCGCGGCGAGAAGCTGCCGGAAGGCGCAAGATACGCTGCCCTGGATGAGTATCATTACCCGAATCACGATGCCGTAGACGGCTATCACCACTACAAGGAAGATATCGCCCTGATGGCCGAGATGGGCTTCAAGGTCTACCGCATGTCCATCTCCTGGTCAAGGATCTATCCGCACGGCGATGAGAAGGAGCCCAACCGCAGAGGCATCGAGTTCTATCGGAATGTCTTCACGGAGCTGAAGAACCACGGCATCGAGCCGCTGGTCACGATCTTCCACTTTGATACGCCGCTGTATCTCGAAGAGCACTGCGGCGGCTGGAGCAATCGCCAGCTCATCGACTATTATGTAAAATTCGCCACGACCTGCTTCACCGAGTTCAAGGGCCTGGTTCACTACTGGCTGACCGTCAACGAGATCAACAACACGATCATGTTCCTCGACATGTTCGGCAAGGGCGGCCTGCCTGACAGCGCCTATCAGGATGCCTATCAGCAGCTGCACTATCAGTACGTCGCCAGCGCCAAGGCAGTCCAGATCGGCCATGCGATCGATCCGACCAACATGATCGGCTGCATGATCTGCGGCATCTGCATGTATCCGGCAACCTGCGATCCGGCTGACATCCTGGAGAACCGCCACCAGTGGGAGAAGAACATCTTCTATTCCGGCGATGTGCAGTGCAGAGGCGCCTATCCGAGCTTTGCCCAGCGCCTCTGGGATGATCATCACGTGAAGCTCGACATCACGGATGAGGACCTGACGGATCTTGCCCGCGGCACCGTGGACATGTATACGTTCTCCTACTACATGTCGCAGATCGTCACCACCCACAAGGTCAGGGACATGGTCGGCGGCAACTTCTCCGCCGGCGCCCGCAATGAGTACCTGAAGTACTCCGACTGGGGCTGGGCCTATGACCCGGATGGCCTGGACTACTATCTCGAGGTCGTCAATGACCGCTACCACAAGCCGATCATGGTTGTGGAGAACGGGCTCGGCGCCTATGACAAGGTCGAGGAAGATGGCTCCATTCATGACTCCTACCGCATCGACTACTTCCGCGATCACGTGAAGGCCATGCAGAAGGCGCTGGACCATGGCGTCAATCTGATCGGCTATACCACCTGGGGCTGCATTGATGTCGTCTCCGCCGGCACCGGCGAGATCCGCAAGAGATACGGCTTCATCTACGTGGATGTCGATGATGACGGCAACGGTTCCTATGCCCGCTCCCGCAAGGATTCCTTCTACTGGTACCAGAAGTGCATCGCCTCAAGAGGAACCGATCTCGGCTGATTCCGGAAGGCATGCATTCATGAAAGGCCGGCGCTCGCCAGAAATTTCTGATGAGTGCCGGCCTCTTCTTTTTCTCCGTCCTGCTTCAGCTGCTCAGGCGCTCCGCTTCCGCCTTGCGGCCAGGGCCCAGGCCATGGCCATCGCCGCGAGAAACGCCGCTGCGCTGAGCGCGAAGGACAGCCGCGGCCCATAGGAGCCAAGGCCGTACACGAAGCCTGCTGTCAGGGATCCCACCACGGTGCCGACCGCGCTGAGCGAGTTATAGATGCCGACATGGATGCCCTGGCTTTCCTTCGTCCCGAACATGCCGATCATCGACTGCAGCAGCGGCTTGTATACCGCGCTGAAGCCGAAGAAGATGACATTGACAATCAGGAACGGGACCACCTGCATGATGCCGCAGATCGCGGCAGCCATGGCCGTGCACACGCCGAGCACCGGTATGATGGAGCGGAAGATATCCGTGCGCCTCATCAGCTGCACGCTGATCGTGGAATTGGCAGCCAGCGTGATCAGTGCCACTGCTCCCTTTACCCAGCCGTTCATGGAGGGCGGGAAGCCGAACTGATCGATGATGAAGTAATTGAAGCAGTTATCAAAGGCAGTGCCGGCAAATGCGGTCAGCGCCGTCACGCCGAGAAAGAGCGCAAAGGGGACGGTCATGATCCCGGCAGCCTCCGTGAAGGCGCGGAATGGATTGGACTGCTGCAGCAGCTCCCTGCGATCGAGCCCTGCACTTCTCTGATCCCCGTCGCTCAGCATCACCTGCGCATACAGGCCGATCAGCGCCAGGCTGATCCACTGCGTGTGAAAGCAGAGATACACGGAGCGGTCGCCCAGCAGCCCGCCGATCATGTAGCCGAAGGCGGACATCACGGCCATGACGGTCGCAGCCGCCGCAAGATTCCTGCCCTGCTCTCCCTTCCCGGAGTGGCGCATGAGATACAGGATCTCGCCGACGACGAAGTTGCTGGTGAAGAAGCCGGCAATCAGCCGGGCAATGATGATTGAGGCAGCGGAGCGGGACAGGCAGAACATCAGCTGCCCGGCCGCATAGCCGTACAGGCCGACTGCCATGATCCGCGAGGCGCCGTAGCGCTCCGCGAGCTTTCCCCACAGCGGCGACATCAGGAAGCTGCCGAGCGCCATGCATGCAAAGGCGACGCCGAACATCCAGTCCGGCATGCCGAGACTGAGAAAGAACGTCGGCTCAGCCGGGTGCGCGAAGTTGGCGGCCAGGCTGTACAGGCCGACCAGGATCATCATTCTGCGGATGGATACCTTATGCATGGCTGTCTTCCCTTTCTGTGTTTATGATTTCGGATCCTCGATGCTGCGGTCCGGCTGGCTGAACTCCATGGCAAGGCCGCCCTCCGAGGTCTCGCGAAGCGTCCTCGGCAGCTGCTTGCCGGTCTCCTTCATGGTATCGACGACCATGTCAAAGGAGACCAGATGATGGCGGATCGCGCTCATGTGGCAGGACAGAAGCGCTGCGTCCCTCGCCCTGAGAATGCCCATGGCATTGCGCTCGATGCAGGGAATCATGACATAGCCCATGACCGGATCGCAGGTCAGGCCGAGATTATGCTCCATGCCGATCTCTGCCGCATACTCGATCTGGCTGGCATCGCCGCCGGCAAGATACGCAAAGGCAGCGCTGGCCATGGAGACAGCTGCCCCGACCTCTGCCTGGCAGCCGCCCACCGCGCCGGAGATCGTCGCATTGGACTTGATCAGGTTGCCGAACAGGCCGGCAACCGCAAGCGCATCCGCGACCTCATCAGCGGTTCTTCCGCAGTCGCGGAATTCATAGTTCACGAGCGCAGCCATGACGCCGCAGGCGCCCAGCGTCGGCGCTGTCACGACCGTGCCTCTTGTCGCGTTCTCTTCCGAGGCCGCATAGGAATATGCCATCAGCTTCAGGCGGTCCTTCTCCTCTGCATCTGCCTCATAAACGGAGCTCAGCAGCTCGCCGGCGGAGCGGGTCATATGAAGCTTCCCGGGCATGGTTCCTCTTGCCTGCAGGCCTCTTGACACGCAATCCAGCTCTGCCTGCATGATCTCCTTCAGATAGCCCTTCAGATCCGGCTCATGCGCATACAGGTATTCCGGTATCGTCAAGCCGCGGCTCTTCAGTACCTGGGCAACCTCACGGAAGCTCTTCTCCTCGTAGACCTCATCATTCCAGTTGAGCTTCTTCTCCTTGATCTCGAGGCTGCCGCCGCCAAGAGAGAATACCGTCCACTGGTGCGTCAGATGATGCGCATCATCATAGGAGCGCAGATAGAATCCATTCGGGAAGGACTCCTTCCAGTCCAGGCAGAACTTCACCTCTGTCGTGCCCGGCAGCGTCTCCCGGATGATCTCATCGGTATTATGCCCTCTGCCGGTCAGGGAGAGGGAGCCGTAGAGCTCCGCCTCATAATGCGGATAAGGCCCGAACTCCTGCACGAACATCCGGCATGCCCGCTCGGGCGCCAGCGTATGGGAACTGCTCGGTCCCCGGCCGATCTTGTAAAGCTCTCTTACTGCCTGCATCTGCCGCATCCTCCATCATGCCTCCCCGCGCACAGGGAAGCCACTCAGACATCATACTCCGAAAAGGGTTCTCAGTTCATCCTCCTGCATGCAGGAAAAAAGACTGAGGCATCTCTGCCTCAGTCCCGGATTGCGATGATTACTTGCTGTAGACCTTCTTGTACAGCGTCACGAAGCGGTCCGCCAGGATGCCGAATGCCTCGGCGCTCATCAGCTGATCCTCAGCGTGCGTCAGCAGCAGATCCATCGGCGGCATCTCGCCGTTGGCCATCTTGGTCAGCAGGCCTGCATGGTCATCATGTCCCTGGATGAAGGCTTCCTTGCCTTCCTTGATCTGCGCATCTGCCTCATCGAAGTTGCCTTCTGCTGCGGCATCAATTGCAGCGATGTAGCAGGAGCGTGCCGTTCCGACTGAAGCGATGATCTGGAACGATACGAGCTCCAGTCCTTCCATCTCGTCTGCCATTGAGATTACTCACCCATCAGCTTCATTGCAGTTGCGAGTACGGTCTTGCCATCCATCATGCCATAGGTGCGCATATCGATGGTCTCGACCGGCTTGTTCGGATAGCTCTCCTTGATCTTCGGAAGCGCATAGCGAACCTGCGGGCCAAGCAGGATGACATCAGCCTGAGGGCCGTAGGAATCGGACTCAGCGAGTCCGTATGCATTGATGTTGTACTCCTTGCCAAGTCTTGCTGCCTCATCGCGCATCTTCTTGACAAGCAGACCGGTAGACATTCCGCCGGCGCAGAACAGAGTGATATTCTTCATTTTGATTTTCTCCTTGACCGTTGTAACAGCGGTATCTTTCTTTTTATTTTAGTACGATCAGTTGGTTCGGACAATGCTGCAGCAATAATCAGACCGTGATTCAGTCAAGATCGTCGCCGTTGGAGGCGATGACCTTCCTGTACCAGTCAAATGAATCCTTCTTCTCGCGGTGGAAGTCGCCGTTGCCATCGTTATCACGATCGACATAGATGAAGCCGTAGCGCTTCTTCATCTCGCCGGTGGAAGCGGAGACAAGATCGACGCAGCCCCACATCGTGTAGCCCATGAGATCGACGCCGTCCCTGACTGCCTCCTCCATGGCCCTGATGTGGCCGCGGAGATAGTCAATGCGGTAGGAATCATGGAACTTGCCGTCCTCGGAGCGGACGTCATTGGCGCCCAGGCCGTTCTCGACGACCATGACCGGGATCTCATATCTTGCATAGACCTCGTTCAGGTAGGAGCGCAGTCCTTCCGGATCAATCTGCCAGCCCCACTCAGAGGTCTGCAGGTAAGGATTCTTGATGCCCATCATCATATTTCCGCCGGTCTTCGCGACCTCCGGATCCACGGATGCACAGGAGCTCATGTAGTAGGAGAAGGAATAGAAATCAACCGTGCCCTTCTTCAGGATCTCCTCATCGCCCGGCTCCATTCTCACGTGAATATCGTGATCCTGGAAGTAGCGCTTTGCATAGTACGGATAATGGCCTCTTACCTGCACATCGCCGCAGAACCAGTTGCCCATGTTCATGCGGTCGCGTGCCTCAGAGATATCCTTCGGATTGCAGGTATACGGATACGTCATCATGCCGGCAATCATGAGTCCGATCCTGAAGTCCGGATTGATCTCATGGCCCATGACGACTGCCCTGGCGCTGGCAACGAACTGATGATGCAGGGCCGTGAAGCGGTCAGATGCCTCTTCTGCGGTCTCCTTCATCTTGAACATCGGCTTGCCGTCCTCGCCCATCATGCCGAGTGACATCGTGGCACCGAATCCGCTCATGCCGATATTGATCTCGTTGAAGGTCAGCCAGTACTTCACTTCATCCTTATATTCCGTGAAGATCGTGCGGCAGTAGCGCAGGAAGCAGTCGATCGTCTCCCTGCCGACCCAGCCGTTGTACTTCTCGGTCAGGCCGAACGGGCACTCGTAATGAGAGATCGTGACCAGCGGCTCAATGCCCTGTGCCCTGCACTCCTGGAATACCTGATGATAGAACTTCAGGCCTTCCTGATTCGGCTGCTCATCATATCCGGTCGGATAGATGCGCGCCCAGTTGATGGACAGGCGGAAGCACTTGAAGCCCATCTCGCCCATGAGGTCGATGTCTTCCTTCCAGTGATGATAGAAGTCAACGGCCTGATGGCTCGGATAGTAGATGTCGGAATGAATCTCCTTCGTGAAGAGACGGGGCGTGGATACGGTGCCGCCGGTGATGTGGTCCGGGACATTCGGTCCCTTGCCGCCCTCATTCCAGCCGCCTTCATACTGGTTCGCCGCCGTAGCGCCTCCCCAGAGGAAGTCCTTGCGCAGTACTGACATGTTTTTTTCTCCTTTTTCTGATGCGTTGCTCTCTGATAAAGAGCGCAGGGAAATCAATGATTCAAGGTTCCCCTGCGCTCTGAATGGCGAATGTGTTTAATCAGGCGTTAGCAGTTGCTGCTGCAGCCTCAGCTGCCTTTGCCTCAGCCTCCTGCTTGGAGAGCTGCTTGTCATAGGCGACCATGAACGGAGCCCAGATCAGGAAGTCAGGGATGAGCATGACGTAATCCCAGACGAAGTTATGCCAGCTCAGTGTGCTGAGGAATCCGCCGAAGCCCATCGGGAGCAGAGACATGATGGCGATGTGGCCCGGAACCAGGAATCCAGTCTTCCAGCCAAGGAAGTAGGTAAGGATCATGTTGACAGGAATCGTGAGCACATACGGAATGCCGAGAAGCGGGTTGTACATGATCGGGAAGCCGAAGGTTACAGGCTCGTTGATTCCGAACCAGCCAGGGACAACTGCGATCTTGCATACTGCCTGAAGCTGTTCAGACTTAGCATTCTTGAGTCCCCAGAGGACAGCCGGCCAGGTATTGCCGGTGCCGCCGCAGCAGGCCATGCCGCCGAAGAGGAAGGATGCATTGAATGCGTTCGCGAAGGTAAGCTTGGTGCCTGCTGCGAACAGTGCTTCGTTAGCAGCATAGGCCTGGATCATCGGTGCCATCAGGACAGATACCAGCAGCATGGTTCCGTGAATGCCGAAGAGCCACATGAAGCCGCCGAAGATACCCATGATGATCATGCCCGGAACGGAGATGAGGGCATTGAGAGGATAGGACAGGACGAACATGAAGCCGGAGCAGAGTCCCATTGCGCCGCCGGAGATGAGCTGGATGATGACATCAACGCCATAGGCAATCAGGACGGTGAAGAGCAGCGGGAGAATGGCAGAGAAGCCATTGACCAGTGCAGGCGGGCAGACATCCGGCATCTTGATGCGGACATCCTTCTCGACGCACCACTTCTCGACCTTGACAGTCAGCCAGGCAACGAGGAAGCCGATGAACATTCCCTGAGCGCCGAGATACGTCATGTTCATGACGGAAGCGCCGGTCTCTGTCGTGGAGACGGAGGAAGCGACAACCAGGAACGTGACAACAGCATTGATTGCGGTCATGACCGGGGTGTTGAGCTTGAGGTTCTTTGCATAGTTGAAGGTGAGCAGGAATACCAGCCAGATGGAGATGACATTCATCGTGAAGTCATACGGACGATAGATGATGGAATAGATTGCATCAGTGGATGCCCACCAGTGGAACATGTTGGCACCGAGCGCATCGATGATGGTGAAGATAGCGCCGACCATGATCGGAGCCATCATGGACATCATGGCGCCCTGCAGTGCACTCATGAACGGATTCGAAGCCAGCTTCTGGCCGCCGTTCTGGAGGTTCTGCATGAACTTAGAGTTGAAGAAACCTTCCATGGAAATTCCCCTTTCGATCTTTACGATCATTTTTGAAGCAGCTGATACACAAGTTTCATGATGTTGGAGCAGTTCGCTGTCGCGTAGTCGAATGACGGAATGACCGCGCACGGCAGCCCCGTGCTTTCCCTGATGTCCGCGAGACGGTATCCTACCTGCGGGCCGATCAGCACGACGTCATACTGGTGATAGGGATCCTGGCAGTTTGCCATGCTCATCGCCTGTATTGTTCCGTCAATGCCATTCTCCTGGAAATAGGATCTCATCTGCTTCATCAGAAGCCCTGAGGACATGCCGCCCGCACAGACCAGCATGATTCTCATCTCAGTGTTCCTCCGGCCTGGCTTCGGCAAGCCTTCGGTACACCAGGACGAGCTCACGGATCAGCTCAGCCGCCAGCATGCTTGTCATCAGGTGATCCTGGGCATGCATCTGAAGCATCGTGATCGCCTCAGATCCATCTCCTTCTTCCCCAAGAAGCTCTGTTTCCGCTTTCTGGGCAAGCGTTCCGGCCTCGCCTGATTTCTTCAGCAGCTGCTCCGCTTCAGCGAAGTTCCCGCTCTTGGCTGCTTCCAATGCCTGATACGCCAGAGAGCGCTCCTCGCCGGAACGGGCAATGATGATCATGGAAGTCTTCTGTGACTTGCTGATATCCTCTGTCATATTGGCCTCCCCTTTCATCTGTGACTGCCTGCTCTAACAAGCGATTACAATCTAGCCGATTTGTGTTTAAATTTCAAAGCGGTTACAACATGAAAATCACAAAATTTATACACAAAATTCAATTCGATTTTCCGGTGAGCGGAGTGTATCGCACCCGAAAACCGGATTTTCCGGCTTCTGTATGACCATTGTATGTTTAGTAAACCGTTTTATCAAAACAGTGTATACTTTTCGGAATGGTTCGTATCGAAAATATGCAGTTTCCGGATAATTGCAGACGCCCCCAAATGCCCGGATCAGGCTTGAACAAGCCAAAATCGATGCTATAATGACGCCATGAAAATTGACAGAAGCTATGACATTACCGCGGATGAATTCTATGACTACCTTGAGGAGCACCTGCTGGCTGATATCGAGAAGGCAACCGGCCGCAGCCTGAAGCCGAAGGATCTAGAGCCAGGGCTTCGCTTCTCCCGGACCAATGACGCCGACAAGTCCCTTGCCCCGATCTACATCACGATTGACGATTATCAGCGCGGCAGCGTCTACCAGGCTACTGCCCGCTCCGGTGCCGAGATGGCAGTCACGACCTACCGGACCAGCATGGAAGATGGAAAGCTCCATGTCGTCTTCACAGAGTACATGACCGAGTTCGAGAACAAGAAGGATCAGATGGGCAAGGTCAAGCGCGGCTATTATGAGTTCACGTATCTCGCCCGCATGTCCCGCACCCTGAATGACATGATCGCAGGCATCCTCCGCAAGAAGAAGAACCTGCCGGAGCCAAAGCCGATGCCAGGGACAAAGTCCATGCAGCACCTCTCGGAGAAAGCGCAGGAGCGCCTGAGCGAGCGGGCTGAGAAGAAGGCAGAGTCAAAAAACAAGTAATGCAGATGAGGAATCAGTCCTCACCTGCATTTCTTTTTGCGCAGAAATGAAAAGAGAATCTCTGCATGCATGCTCAGATTCTCTTCAGGATCATGATCACCGTGGTAATCTCATCATCATTGAACATGATGTTGAAGGCCCGCTCCAGCCTGCGCATCACCTTGGAGACGATTGCATAGTCCTCCTTGAGCGCGGAGAGCACCTTCTGCTTCTGCTCCGGCACGACGATATTGCTGGGCTGGCCTGACATCAGCCGCTCCACCGAACATGCCAGGTGCATGAACACGCCATCCTTCTGGTCATCAGACAGGTCATAGTCCGCGCCGAGCTCATCCACCACTTCCGGCAGGACTGCCTTCAGCTTCGGTATGGAGACATAGTGGAACTGATCCTCCAGCAGCTTGTAGACCTGCTCATAGTCCTTCGTTCTTGCCTCGACCGGCTCGAAGTTCAGGATCTGATCCAGGTATTCCTTCGGGTTATTGAATACCCGCGAGATGGAGATGAAGGGAATGCCGAACATCTTCGGATCGAAGGTGCCGACGAAGGCATAGATATGATATGTCTTCCTGAGATCGCTGACTCCGCGGACCAGCTCCTCGCGGTTGGAGAATGCCATGGCAACCGTGCGGATGCCGAGGCGCGAATACTGGTCAATATAGTGCTTCAGCTCAATGGCGCCGCCCTCTCCGGTCTGGCACAGCGTGACGATGACGTCGTTCTTGCGCTCATTGTCCTCATAGTGCTTCAGCGAGGCCACGGCACCGTGATAGATCGTGTCGATATCCGTCTCCATGGCGCACTTGCGCGCGATGTTCAGGCCGACCAGCGTCACCGGCATGTTCATGTAGCGGATGCGCACATTGATCTCCTGCTCAATCGTCTCAAGCATGGTCTTGATGGATCCCATGTCATAGATGACGATGACGCCCTGGCCATTGTCAATGCGCTGGATCAGCCGCTTGATCTCCTCCATGGCGACATGCGCATCCTTGCTCAGGTTCAGGTCATAGGCAAAGGCATTGTTCAGATGGGTCAGGTCATTGGTCACATCCCGCAGGGAAGAGGCCGTGTTGGAGCCATGAAAGATATACAGCAGCACCGGATGGCTCAGGCCCTGATCATCCACGTCCTCGATCAGGAACTGCGCCAGCACGGCGATGTCATCGACAGAGACATAGACATGCATCAGATCATTGAGCACCGTAGCCAGGCCCACGCAGGCATTGAACTCCTGAGGATGGTTGCGGACAATATCCTTCATCTTCTCATCCGAGAGATGCTGGAGATTGGACTTGTGCATGATCAGCGCATTGACATGCAGGCACAGTCCATAGAAGATGTTCGGGTTCAGCTTATGATCCAGCTTCGAGGACAGGCTGTCGAACCATACGTTCACGACATTGATGATCTGCAGATCCACAACCTTGGAGAGCTGCTCGATGGAATGCACATCATCATTCTCGTGCAGGGACGCGTCCTGGGCACTGACCGGCTCCGTGACAAAGGCATTGCCGGAGATATTCTCGGCCCCGATGCCGTGGCTGTTCAGCTCCTCGGCCCGCTTGCGGATGGTCTCATAGATCGTATTGCGCAGCTCCGGATAGCTCAGGTATCCCTTCTCGCGGTCATAGAAGAGGCTCTCGGCATTATCCGTCAGCGAGCTGAGCTCAGAGGCATGCTCGCGGGCATCCAGCAGGCTTCTGCGCACCTGCGGCTCCAGGTCATTGGCGACCACGTCAATCTCATCGGACTGATCTGTGATCGTGCGCACGTAGGCCTTGGCGCAGGCCGCCTTGATCTCGTTGTACAGCTGCTTCACATTGCCCGGATAGGAGGCCAGCGCCAGGGCGCGGACCGTATCCATGGTCACGGAGATATTGGTCTTGGACTCCATTGCCTCATTGGCAAAGAAATAGTTGATCAGCTCAAAGCGCTCGCCGATGCCCCGCTCTGCCAGCACCGGCAGGTGAATCGTGCCGAGCCTTGAGAACGGCTCCGGAATCTGGCCGCTCGGCGCTGAGAGGATCAGCACGATATCGGTGTATTCCTGATAATGCGTGCGGTCATCGGAATAGATGCGGGAGGTCTCGATGAACTCCGAGATCCTGCCCTGCTGACGGGCATCCAGCAGCTGCACGTTATCAATGAACAGCATGCCGCCCTGGGCACGGTGAAAGCAGGATCTTGCCTCGCCGCCGGCCAGGCCGAACAGCTCATCATTCAGCACAGCAATATTCTTGCCGTAGTGCATGCAGTTGAGCTTCACATACGGTGCATTCGGCGGCAGCACTTCCTTCTCTTCCGCATACTCATACATGAGCCGGGAGAACAGCGTCGTGCCGCAGCCCGGATCGCTGGACAGCACCAGCCTCAGGTTTCCGTTCGGGTAGAGAATCGCAGCCTTGGCATCCGCAATGGCGGCCTTCAGGCTGCCGGCATGGCCGATCAGCTGATCAAAGCAGGAGGTATTCGAGTTCTGGTTCTTCACGATCGCAAGCTTGTACGCAACCGGCCTGGTGGAAGTCTTGATCAGCTTTCCTTCCTTGACCAGCGCATTCAGGCCCGCGCTGACATTGGAGCGCTGCATCTGCAGCTTCTCCGCCAGCTCCTCCGTATGAAAGCCCTCATCCCCCTCATGGGTATAGGACTCCTTCTGGATATATTCGTAGATGATATCCTTTCTCAGCTTCATGAGCCCATTATATCAAATTGCGTTTCCGCAGATCAGAAACTCTCAAAGATTGAAATTGAAAGATCATGCCGAAGATCTGCCGCATACGGAGAGAAATGTAATTTTACCCGTCATAGAATATATCCTGTATAATGAAAATAGCATGAGTTTATTCGTCTATAACTCACCTCTCAATGGCATTAAGAAAGGAGATATCTGCATATGGCACTGGAAAATAAACTTGGGATCACAGATTCTGCCGACCTTGCGCGGGAAGAAGAACGGATTACCAAAAAAAAAGCAGCTGAATTATATGATTCCGGCTTACTGGATCGGCTGACACCCGGTACCTGGCAGACTCTGCAGAGCATTCATCAGTATCTGTTTCATGACATCTATGAATTTGCCGGAAAGCTGCGCACTGTGAATATCGCCAAGGGCAGTTTTCGATTTGCGCCGGTCATGTATCTGGAAAGCTCGCTGGCTGCCATCGAGAAAATGCCGCAGTCTGATTTTGATGAGATCATCGAGAAATATGTCGAGATGAATGCAGCCCATCCGTTTCGAGAAGGGAACGGCAGAAGCACGCGCATATGGCTGGATCATCTTCTGAAGCATGAAATCCAGAGGGTCATTGACTGGAGCCGTGTCGACAAGGAAGATTATCTGCTGGCCATGGAACGAAGCCCGATCAGAGATGTCGAGATCAAGATCCTGTTGAAAAATGCTCTGACTGATCAGATCAATGATCGCGCAATCTTTATGAAAGGCATTGATCACAGCTATTACTACGAAGGATATAATCTGTTCCGAACAGAAAATCTGAAATGAGCTTCCAATGATTCGAAACGATCAATTCCAAAATTGAGCTGCCCATCCAGGGCAGCTCAATTGATTCTCCGCTCAGCAAAGCTCTCTTCTGCTTATACGCTCAGCTCTGACTTCAGGCCCACATCCTGCGGATTGTCCGCCAGGATCGGCTGAATCCAGTCTCTCAGATATTCCTCTACCTGCTCCGGCGCCCTGCCGGTAAATGCCTCCGGCTGCAGCTCCGCCTCGATCTCCTCGCGGCTCAGGCCGAAGGAGGGATCCTGCTCGATGCGCTGAATCATGTCATTCGGCAGGCCTTCCTGCTTGACCTGGGCAGCTGCCGCAATGGCATGCTCGCGCAGCCGCTCATGAAGCTCCTGGCGGTCGCCGCCCTTCTTGACTGCCTTCATCAGGATATTCTCGCTGGCCATGAACGGCAGCTCGGCATTGACCCGGCTGCGGATCACCTTCGGATAGACGACCAGGCCATCGGTCACGTTCAGCACGATGTTCAGGATCGCATCTGCGGCGAGGAATCCCTCGGCCATGGCGATGCGCTTGTTGGCGGAGTCATCGAGCGTGCGCTCGAACCACTGCGTGCCGGCGGTCATGGCCGGGTTCAGCACATCGGTCATCAGGTATCTGCTCAGCGCGCAGATGCGCTCGCACCGCATCGGATTGCGCTTGTACGGCATTGCCGAGGAGCCGATCTGGCTCTTCTCGAATGGCTCCTCCATCTCCTTGAAGCTGGCGAGCAGGCGGATATCCGTTGCCATCTTCATCGCGCTCTGCCCGATTCCGGCAACTGCGGAGAGCACATTGTAATCCACCTTCCGGCTGTAGGTCTGGCCGCATACCGGAATGACCTTCTCAAAGCCCATGGCAGCTGCCACGGACTGCTCGACTGCCTTTACCTTCGCGGAGTCGCCGTTGAAGAGCTCCATGAAGGATGCCTGCGTGCCGGTCGTTCCCTTGACGCCGCGCATCGACAGCTCATCGATCTGATGCTCGATCTCCATAAGATCCATGCGGTATTCATTCATCCACAGCGTCGCGCGCTTGCCGACCGTCGTCAGCTGCGCCGGCTGTCCATGCGTGTATGCAAGGCACGGCATCGCGCGGTACTGCTCGGCAAAGCCGGCCAGATTCGCCAGCGCGCCGATCAGCTTGCCGCGGATCAGCTGCAGCGCCTGCCGCATGAGAATGATATCCGTATTGTCGCCGACATAGCAGCTGGTCGCCCCGAGATGGATGATTCCCTTCGCCTGCGGGCACTGCAGCCCATAGGCATAGACATGGCTCATCACGTCGTGCCGCACCAGCTTCTCCCTGGCAATGGCATCCTCGTAGTTGATGTCATCCTGATGCGCCTCGAGCTCCTCGATCTGCGCATCCGTGATCTCAAGCCCCTGCTCCTGCTCTGCCTTTGCCAGGGCAATCCAGAGCTTTCTCCAGGTGCGGAACTTGCTGTCATCCGAGAAGATATACTGCATCTCATCCGATGCATATCTGGTGCTGAAAGGCGAGATGTAGCGGTCATGCTGTGTCATGTGCGTTCCTCCTGATTACTTCTTAAAGAACTCGATGCCGCTCTCGAACAGCGGCTGCGAGATATTGCCCGGCACGTTCTGATACAGGCCTCTGCCGGTCCGCTCGCTGTGCCCCATCTTGCCGAGCACGCGGCCGTCCGGGCTGGTGATGCCCTCTACCGCCAGAATGCTGCCGTTAGGATTATAGCGCAGATCCATGGTCGGCAGCCCATCGAGATCGACATACTGGGTTGCCACCTGGCCGTTTTCAATCAGGCTGCCGAGCAGCGCAGGATCAGAGACGAATCTGCCCTCGCCGTGGCTGACCGGGATCAGATGCATGTCATTGACCTCGCATCTGCTGAGCCAGGGCGACTTGTTGCTGGCAATGCGGGTATGCACCAGCATGCTCTGATGCCTGCCGATCGTATTGAAGGTCAGGGTCGGATCATGCTCCGTGATCGGCTGGATTCTGCCGTAGGGAACCAGGCCCAGCTTGATCAGTGCCTGGAAGCCGTTGCAGATGCCGAGAATCAGGCCGCCGCGCTCATCCAGCAGCCTCGTCACCGCTTCGGATACTGCCGGCGAGCGGAAGAATGCCATGATGAACTTGGCGCTGCCGTCGGGCTCATCGCCGCCGGAGAAGCCGCCCGGGATCATCAGGATCTGGGCCTGGTCAATCTCATGCGCCAGGCGCTCGCAGCTGGCTGCGACATCCTCCGGCGTGAGGTTTCTCAAAACCAGGACATGCGGATCGCCGCCTGCCCTGCGGAACGCGCGGGCAGAGTCATATTCGCAGTTGGTGCCCGGAAAGACCGGAATCACCACTCTCGGATCCGGCACCCGGATGATCGGGCTGACGCGCCCGCCATCCATGCAGGCATACCAGGCTGTACGGACCGTCTCGCCCTTCTCACGGTATGGGAAGACCGGCTCAAGCCTTGCCTCCCACCTCTCCTGCAGATCTGCCAGATCAAGCTGCTCGCCGGCCGCTTCCAGGATATACTCCTCGGTGGTCACTCCGATTTCGCCGCCGATCTCCTCCTCAGTCTCGAGAATCACAGTGCCGTAGGAACATGCAAGCAGCGCTTCCGCGCTCACCTCAGGATTCAGCTTCAGGCCGATCCGGTTGCCGACGCACATCTTGAACAGCGCTTCTGCCAATCCGCCGTATCCCGGCGTTGCAGCTGCGAGCACCTTGCCTTCCCGCATCAGCTGCTCCGTCCGATGGGCAATGGCCAGCAGGCTCTCTGCCGTCGGCAGGCCGTTCTTCAGCTCCGGCTTCAGCAGCGATACATGGCTGCCGACCCGCTTGAACTCAGGGCTGTGAATCTCATCCACGCTGCCGACTGCCGTCGCGAAGCTCACGAGCGTCGGCGGCACATCCAGGCCCTCAAAGCTGCCGGACATGCTGTCCTTGCCGCCGATTGCCGCGATGCCAAGTCCCATCTGCGCATCCAGCGCGCCGAGCAGGGCAGCCATCGGCTTCCCCCAGCGGTCCGGATCCTCGCCCAGATGCTCAAAGTACTCCTGGAACGTCAGATACATCTGATCCGCATGGAAGCCGGCGCAGGCCAGCTTCATGACGCTCTCCGCCACGGCAAGATACGCGCCGCGGTATGGATCCGCTGCCGTCAGGTACGGATTGAAGCCCCAGGCCATGCCGGAGCAGGTTGCTGTCTCGCCATCTACCGGCAGCTTGGCCGCCATGGCCATGGCCGGCGTCAGCTGATACCTGCCGCCGTACGGCATGAGCACGGTTGCGGCGCCGATCGTGGAATCAAAGCGCTCGCCCAGCCCCTTCTCGCTGCATACATTCAGATCCGTGACAAGATGCTCCATCTGCTCGCGGAAAGTACTGCCTGCCCACTGCGGCTGATAGACCGTTCCCGGCAGCACATGCACGCTGGCGCTGCGCCTGGCACCGTTGGAATTCAGGAACTCACGGGAAAGACTCACGATCTGCTTCCCGTTCCAGCATTCCACCATGCGCTTCTCGGCAGTCACCTCGGCAACCACTGCTGCCTCCAGGTTCTCCTCATGCGCAATCTCGATGAACGCTTCCGCATCTTCCTTCGTGACCGCGACTGCCATGCGCTCCTGGCTCTCGCTGATTGCGAGCTCCGTGCCGTCCAGGCCGTCATATTTTCTGGTTACCTTGTTCAGATCAATCAGGAGGCCGTCGGCGAGCTCGCCGATCGCGACGGACACGCCGCCGGCGCCGAAGTCATTGCAGCGCTTGATCATGCGGCACGCATCCTCGCGGCGGAACAGCCGCTGCAGCTTGCGCTCCACCGGTGCGTTGCCCTTCTGAACCTCAGCGCCGCAGGTCTCAAGGCTGGATACCTTATGAGCCTTGCTGGAGCCGGTCGCACCGCCGATGCCGTCTCTGCCGGTACGGCCGCCGAGCAGGATGATCACATCGCCCGGCTGCGGCACCTCGCGCTTGACATGGCTGGCCGGAGTTGCGCCGCTCACGGCGCCGATCTCCATGCGCTTGGCCGCATAGCCCGGATGATATACCTCTGCAACCTGACCGGTCGCAAGGCCGATCTGGTTGCCATAGCTGGAATAGCCGGCGGCAGCCGTTGTTACGAGCTTGCGCTGCGGCAGCTTGCCAGGCATGGTCTCTGAGACCGGCTGCAGCGGATCGGCCGCACCGGTTACGCGCATGGCCTGATAGACATAGCTGCGTCCGGACAGCGGATCGCGGATGGCGCCGCCGATGCAGGTGGCAGCGCCGCCGAACGGCTCGATCTCAGTCGGGTGATTATGGGTCTCGTTCTTGAACAGATACAGCCAGTCCTCCGGCTTTCCGTCCACATCGCAGGTGATCTTTACCGTGCAGGCATTGATCTCCTCGCTCTCATCCAGATTCTTCAGCACGCCGCGCTGCTTCAGCGCCCTGGCGCCGATCGTCGCGGCATCCATGAGCGTGCAGGGACGCGCATCTCTGCCCGTCTCCTTCCGCAGCGCCAGATAGCGCTCAAAGGCCTGCTGCACCTGTGCGTCCTCGATATGCACATCCGACAGGATCGTATTGAAGGTCGTATGCCGGCAGTGATCGCTCCAGTAGGTGTCGATCACGCGGATCTCCGTGATGGTCGGATCGCGGTGCTCGCTCTGAAAGTACTGCTGGCAGAAGACCAGATCCGCATGATCCATGGCCAGGCCGAGATGCGTACGCATCTGCTCCAGCTCCTCTTCGGAGCGTGCCTGGAACCCATCCAGGGTCTCAACCGCGACAGGAACCGCGTATTCCATCTTCAGCGTCTGCTTCTCGGCAAGATCCGCCTCGCGGGCATCCACCGGGTTGATGACATATTTCCGGATGGCATCAAGATCCGCCTCGCTCAGATCTCCGCTGAGCAGATATACCTTTGCGGTGCGCACCTGCGGGCGCTCGCCCTGGGACAGCAGCTGAATGCACTCCGCGGCTGAATCCGCGCGCTGATCGAACTGTCCCGGCAGATATTCCACGGCCAGGACATGCTGTGCCTCCGGCAGAGTGTCATAGGTCACATCCACCGGCGGCTCTGAGAACACCGTCGGCACCGCGCGCTTAAAGAGCGCCCGGTCAATGCCCTCGGCATCATAGCGGTTCAGGATGCGCAGGCCGCTCAGGCTGCGGATGCCGACAAGCTCCTTCAGCTCATGCAGCAGCGCCTGTGCCTCGCCGTCAAATCCGCTCTTCTTCTCAACGTAGATTCGAAATACCATGGTCATCTCGTCCTTTCCTGCGCTGCCATGCATGCAAGCGCACGGGCGCCGATATCGCTGCGGCGGTGCATCCCCTCAAAGGAGATCTCATCCGCCGCTCTGTATGCAGAATCCAGCGCATCCTTCAGCGTGTCGCCAAGCGCAGTGACGCCCAGCACGCGTCCGCCGGCAGTCACAGGCCGGCCATCCTTCAGGGCTGTGCCGGCATGGTAGACCGTGATCTCCGGATGATCTGCCAGCTGCCCATTTGACAGGCCGTGAATCTCCATGCCCTTTTTATAGGAAAGCGGATAGCCGCCGCTCGCCAGGATCACGCAGGCGCAGGACTGATCAGAGAACTCGACCTCAGTATCCCGGAGCGTGCCATTGGTTGTCGCCATCATAATCTCCAGAAGATCGCTCTTCAGAAGCGGCAGCACTGCCTGTGTCTCCGGATCGCCGAAGCGGCAGTTGTACTCAATGACCTTCGGCCCATCCTCTGTCAGCATCAGCCCGAAGTACAGGCAGCCGCGGAAGGGGCATTCCTCCGCTGCCATTGCCTTCACGGTCGGCAGGAAGATCCTCTCCATGCATATCTCTGCTGTTTCCTTCGTATAGAACGGGCTTGGCGCGATCGCGCCCATCCCGCCGGTATTCAGTCCCTCATCATGATCCAGAGCCCGCTTGTGGTCCATGCTGGAGACCATCGGCTTGATCTCGGTGCCGTCGCAGAAGGCAAGCACGCTGACCTCCGGTCCCTCCAGAAATTCCTCGACCACGACCTGGCGGCCGGAATCGCCGAACTTGCGGTCCAGCATGATCTCCTGCACGGCAGCCTCCGCTTCCTGCAGATTCCTGCAGATCAGCACGCCCTTGCCGAGCGCCAGGCCGTCTGCCTTGATGACTGCCGGCCAGGAATCATGCCGGCGGACATAGGCCAGCACCTCAGCCGGATCATCGAAGACCTGATAGGCAGCTGTCGGAATGCCGTACTTCTCCATGAGATGCTTGCTGAAGACCTTGCTCGACTCGATCCTTGCCGCGGCCTGATCCGGCCCGAAGGCAGGAATGCCGACAGCCTTCAGAGAATCTACCATGCCGAGGGCCAGCGGATCATCCTGTGCCACCACGACATAGTCAAAGCCCTCTTCCTTCGCGAAGGCAGTCATTGCCTTCACGTCCCTTGCCGGAATATCTCTGCAGGCGGCATCATAGCTGATTCCGCCGTTGCCAGGTGCGCACCAGATCTCCGTGCACTCCGGGCTCTTCTTCAGTGCCCGGATGATTGCATGCTCGCGGCCTCCGCCGCCGACAACCAGTATCTTCATGAATGATGCCTCCCTCTTCTGCCTCTGAAGCGATGGATCATTTCTGCATGCATGTCTCAGTGATGGAACAGGCGGATGCCGCAGAATGCCATGACAATCCCATGGCGGTCGCAGGCCGCGATGACATGATCATCGCGGATGGATCCGCCCGGCTCCACGATTGCCGTCACGCCGCTGCGGTGAGCGCGCTCGATATTGTCGCCGAACGGGAAGAAGGCATCGCTGCCCAGCGCCACGCCCGTGACGCTGTCAAGCCACTGCCTGCGCGCTTCCCTGCTCAGCGGCTCCGGCCTGCTGGTGAAGGTATCTGCCCAGACCGCATCGCCCAGCACATCCTCCGGCGTATCGCCGAGATAGACATCAATCGCATTATCGCGGTCCGGCCGCTTGATCTCAGGCCGGAACGGGAGATCCAGCACCTGCGGCATGTGCCGCAGCTGCCAGCGGTCAGCCTTGTCGCCGGCCAGCCGCGTGCAGTGAATGCGGCTCTGCTGCCCGGCCCCGACGCCGATCGTCTGCCCATCCTGCACATAGCAGACGCTGTTGGACTGCGTATACTTCAGCACGATCAGGCTCATGACCAGGTCGCGCTTCTGCGCATCGGTCAGATCCTTCTTCGCGGTCACGATATTGCCCAGCATCGTATCCGCATTGATGAGCAGATCCTGGCGCCCCTGCTCAAAGGTCACGCCGAAGACCTGGCGCTGCTCCAGCGGCTCCGGCACATAGGCCGGATCGATCTCGACGACATTGTAGGCGCCCTTCTTCTTCTCCTTCAGGACGGCCAGGGCATCGTCATCATAGCCCGGCGCGATGATGCCGTCAGATACTTCCTTCTTGATCAGAAGGGCAGTGGAAAGATCGCAGCGGTCGGAGAGCGCGATCCAGTCGCCGAAGCTGGACATGCGATCAGCCCCGCGGGCCCTGGCATAGGCACAGGCCAGCGGCGACAGCTCCATCTCCGGAGCGATCTGGTACATCTTCCGCAGCGTCTCATCCAGCGGATTGCCGACGGCGGCTCCGGCCGGCGATACATGCTTGAAGCTTGCGGCTGCCGGCATGCCGAGCGCCGCGCGCAGATCCCTGACCAGCTGCCAGCTGTTCAGCGCATCCAGGAAGTTGATATAGCCCGGCCTGCCATTGAGCACGCTGACCGGCAGATCGCTGCCGTCCTTCATGAAGATGCGGGCCGGCTTCTGGTTGGGATTGGTTCCATACTTCAGCTGAAATTCATTCATAGCGCTTTCTCCTTCACACTGCTGTACTGATTCACGATGACATCCTCATAGGATCCGTCGCTGAGCTGGACTGCCCGCACGAACAGGCTCACGCGGTTGTCCGCATTGAGTGCCTGCCAGATCCTGTCTGCCCAGGCGCGGGGATCCCTGTCCTCCACGCCCACGCGGATCGGCTCGCCGGCAAAGCTCGGCAGCGGGCTCCCGTTCTTCTGGTAGGTGGTGATCATGTGACCCTCTCCCGCAGCCGGGAACGGAACATCGAACACCTGGCGGAGCAGGCATTCCGGATTGCCGTCCATGGCCTTCAGAATCGCCATCTTGTAGCTTCCTGCATGCATGTCAACGACCGCCGAGATGCGCGGCGTGTAGTTCGGCGCATCATCCTCGAACGTGCGGGATGCCAGCGCTGCCTCGAAGCTGTATCCGGGATAGGCCCCGGCCTCGATGTACTCATAGATCGTATCGGTCTGGTCGCCGTTGGTGACGATGGAAGTCCCGTTCAGCGTGCGCACCGGCGCATAGATGATCAGATGCGGATCCTCCATCTTCGAGGGATCCGCAGCGACTGTGCGGATGCCGCTGCCGTCCGGCAGCGCCTCGAATACGCGGTTGCGGCTGTTGGCGCTGCGGCCCATGATCCAGTAGGCGATCATCGCCCGCTTGCCATCTGCGTCAAGGCCGACGCAGATGCCGCGGCCCAGATACTCATTGGCCGCAAGCGCTCTGCAGAGATTCTTCTTCATGATTTTTCGTCCTCCTGGCTGCTGACCATTGCAATGGCCCTTGGCAGCAATTCCCATTCTGCTTCCCGCATGACCCGCTGCTGCAGGGTCTCGGGCGTATCATCCGGCTGCACCGCGACTGCCTTCTGCAGCAGGATAGGCCCGCCGTCGCATTCCTCATTCACGAAGTGCACCGTGGCACCCGTGATCTTCACGCCGCGGGCCAGCGCTGCCTCATGAACCTTCAGTCCGTAGAAGCCCTTGCCGCAGAAGCTCGGGATCAGGCTCGGATGCACATTCAGGATCCGGTTCGGATACGCGGCGATCACCGCATGGCCGAGCACGGAAAGAAAGCCGGCCAGCACAACGAGATCAATCTGATTCTTCTTCAGGCACTGCAGCAGCGCCTGATCAAATTCCTCAGCGCTCGCATACTGCTTCCTCGCGATGACCGCAGTCGGCACCCCGAAGGAGGCTGCCCGCTCCAGCGCCCTGACACCCGGCCTGCTGGAGATCACAAGAGCGACCTTCCCGTGCGGGTTCTCGCCTCTCTGCTCACTCTCCAGGATGGCCTGCAGATTCGTGCCGCCGCCTGATACCAGCACCGCAATGCGGATCATATGAGCTCAATCCCCTCTCCCATGGCAATGATGCCGAGGCGGTAGGCATCCGTGCCATGGCTCTTCAGGATCGCGATCGCCTGATCAGCGTCCTCAGGCGCCACGGTCATGACCATGCCGACGCCCATGTTGAAGGTGTTGAACATGTCGCGCTCCGGAATTCCGCCTTTCTCGGCAAGCAGCCGGAACAGCGCCGGCACGCGCACATCGGCGCGCGCGATCCTGGCGCAGCAGCCGCGGGGAATGCTGCGGGGGATATTCTCGAAGAAGCCGCCGCCGGTGATATGAGAGATGCCCTTCACCTTCAGCTGCTGCAGCACAGCCAGCACCGGCTTCACATAGATTCTCGTCGGCTCGAGCAATGCCTCGCCAAGCGTGCGTCCGAGCGCCTCATGATATTCCTGCAGCACTTCCGGATGATTCTCCAGATCAAGGATCCGGCGCACCAGGGAGAAGCCGTTGGAATGGACGCCGCTGGAAGGCAGGGCGATCACGATGTCGCCTGGCTTCATGCAGGTATTGTCCAGGATTCTGCTCTTGTCCACCGCGCCGACCGTGAAGCCGGCCAGATCATATTCATCCTCCGGATAGAAGCCCGGCATCTCGGCTGTCTCGCCGCCGACCAGCGCGCAGCCTGCCTGCACGCAGCCCTCGGCGACGCCCTTGACAAGATCTGCGATCCGCTCCGGTACGTTCTTTCCGCAGGCAATATAGTCCAGGAAGAACAGCGGCCTTGCGCCGGCGCAGATGACATCATTCACGCACATTGCCACGCAGTCGATGCCGACTGTGTCATGGCGGTTCATCAGCTGGGCGATGCGCAGCTTCGTGCCGACTCCATCGGTGCCGGAGATCAGCACCGGATGCGGCATGTCTGTGCAGTCCAGCTCAAAGAGACCGCCGAATCCGCCGAGGCCGCCGATGCAGCCGGGGATGACCGTGCGGGCAACATGCTGCTTCATCAGCTCCACTGCCCGGTATCCGGCAGTGATATCGACGCCTGCCTCTGCATAGCTCTTTGAATAGCTCTTCTCCATACGCTTCTCCTATTTCCTGCCGGCGAACGTGAGCGGCCGGTCATATACGATATCCATGGTCATGCTCGGCGGCTCAACCGGATACTTTCCGGTGAAGCAGCCGGTGCAGAAGCCGCAGCTGCTGGAGGCGCACAGCTGCTGCACGTGCTCGACGGAAAGATAGCCGAGGGAATCCGATCCGAGGATGCTGTTGATCTCCTTGACCGTATGCCCCGTCGCGACCAGCAGCTCCTCATCCGGGATGTCCGTGCCGAAGTAGCATGCATGCGTGAATGGCGGAGCCGATACCCGGAAGTGCACTTCCTTCGCCCCGGCATCGCGGAGCAGGCGGATGATCCTGGCGCTGGTGGTGCCGCGCACGATGGAGTCATCGATCAGCACGACCCGCTTGCCGGCAACCGTGGAGGGGATGACATTCAGCTTGATGCGCACGCTGCTCTCGCGCTGGCGCTGGCTTGGCTCGATAAAGGTTCGGCCGACATACTTGTTCTTGATGAATCCGTGCCCGTAGGGGATGCCGCTCTCCTCGGCATAGCCGAGCGCCGCATCCAGTCCGGAATCCGGCACGCCGATGACGACATCGGCATCGACCGGATGCTCCTGGGCAAGGAACCTGCCCGCCTGCATTCTTGCTTCATGCACGCAGGTTCCCTCGATGACGCTGTCCGGGCGGGCGAAGTACACATACTCGAAGACGCACATCGTATGCGGAGCGGTATTGCACAGCGTGCAGATGCTGTGCAGGCGCCCGCCATCGCACACCACGACCTCGCCCGGCTCCACATCCCGGACGAAGGAGGCGCCGACCGCATCCAGCGCGCAGGACTCGGAGGCGAAGACCCATCCCCCGTGATCCGGCAGCTCTCCGATGCACAGCGGCCTGAATCCGTGCGGATCGCGGGCAGCGATCAGCTTCGTGTTCGTCATGATCACGAGGCTGTATGCCCCGGTGATCTGCTTCATGGTCAGGCAGACAGCGGTCTCGATATCCGCCGTGATCAGGCGGCTCTGCGTGATCAGATAGCCGATGACCTCCGTGTCGGAAGTGCCATGGAAGATCGATCCGCTCATCTCCAGCTGATGGCGCAGCTGCGGCGCATTGGTCAGATTTCCATTATGGCACAGCGCCATGGCTCCCTTACAGTGGTGCAGCACCATCGGCTGTGCATTGGCGTGATTTCTCATGCCGCTGGTCGCATAGCGCACATGGCCCGTGGCAATGTGGGCGCCGGTCGGAAGATCCGCCAGCACCCGCGGCGTGAATACCTCCGACACAAGGCCGAGATCCCGGTAGCCGCTCAGGACGCCGTCGACATTGAGCGCAATGCCGCAGCTTTCCTGGCCGCGGTGCTGCAGCGCATACAGCGCGCTGTAGGTCGCGCTGACCAGATCATTCTGCCCTGTGCTGTCATAGATGCCGAAGACGCCGCATTCCTCATGCAGACCGGTTGGAATCTCCTCAAGCTCGCTCATGCGATGCACCTCCTGCGGTATGTACCGATATGATATCCTCCTGCATTACAGCAGGCGTCTCATGACTTCCTGATAGGCATCTTCCTCGCCGCCCATGTCGCGGCGGAACAGATCCTTATCGAGATGCTGGCCGGTCCTCGCATCCCAGAAGCGGCAGGTATCCGGGCTGATCTCATCCGCCAGGATGATGGTGCCGTCCTTCAGGCGGCCGAATTCCAGCTTGAAGTCAATCAGGCGGATGTTAGCATCCAGCATGATCCTCTTCAGGATCTCATTGATGCGGAATGCATAGTCCTTGATGGTATCCAGTTCCTGCTGCGTCGCAAGATCCAGCGCCAGCGCGTAGTAATCGTTGATGAACGGATCATGAAGATCATCATTCTTGTAGCTGAACTCCAGAATCGGCGTCTTGAACGGCGTCCCTTCAGGCACGCCCATGCGCAGCGAGAAATGGCCTGCCGCGACATTGCGGATAATCACCTCGAGCGGCACGATGGAGACCTTCTTCACCAGCGTATCGCGGTCATTGAGCTCCTCGATGTAATGCGTCGGGATGCCTTCCTTCTCCAGCTTCTGCATCAGCGCATTGGACAGGCGGTTATTGACGATTCCCTTGTCGCGGATCGTCCCTCTCTTCTCGCCGTCTCCTGCTGTCGCGTCATCCTTGTAGTGAACCATGACAATCTCCGGATCGCTTGTCGCATAGACCTTCTTTGCCTTGCCTTCGTACAGCTGTTCCCTGATCTCCACGCTCATATATTCGCTCTCTTTCTATATTCTTCCTCAGGCATCTGCCTGCACTGCACATAAGAAAAGCCGAGGCTGGACTGTCCCTTACAGGGCAGCAGCTTCGGCAGAAACGGCCGCATCCTTGGCGGCGATCTTCTCGGCGGTATCACGGCGGAAATCCTCCAGCTTCGCAGCGAGAGATGCATCGCTGACTGCGAGGATCGAGACTGCGAGATACGCAGCGTTCTTCGCACCGTTGACGGCAACCGTGGCAACCGGATAGCCGGAAGGCATCTGGACGGTAGACAGCAGCGCATCCATTCCGTCGGCAGCGCCTCCCTTCATCGGGATCCCGATGACAGGCAGGATGGTATTCGCCGCAAAGGCGCCGGCGAGATGCGCAGCCATGCCGGCAGCGCAGAGAATCACCCCGAATCCATTCTCCCTTGCATGCATGGCAAAGTCAGATGCCGCTCCCGGCGTGCGATGCGCAGAGATGACATGTGCCTCAAAAGGGACGCCGAATTCCTTCAGGACCACGCAGGCGCCCTTCACGACCGGCCAGTCGCTGTCTGAGCCCATGATTACTGCTGCCTTCCTGCAATCGTTCATATCAGTTTCTCCTTCTTCGTAAAAAAGAAAAAGAGCAGAGACCCAATGAGGTACATTGCCCTTAGAATGACGTTATGAAGCGGATGCCAAAGAGTTTCCTGGTGCAGCGGTTCAATAAGTGGCACGAGTCGAACTGAATACGGGTGTTCTGCACAGCCAGGACCTCCTTTACACAGTTGCTTGATTCACTTGGTACGGGTAAAGTTTATAGCCCCTCGGCCTGCTTTGCAAGTGCCAGTTGCGGCATTCAGTAAAAAGCCGGTGCGCAGTCATGCGTATCCGGCTCTTGCCGTGATTCATAATCTCAGGAAAAGCGGTCAATCGTATGCGTGATTGTCGGCAGGATCTGCTGCTTCCTGGACAGGATGCCCTGCTGGATGGAGTGAGGATCTCCCTCCCGATCCGGGAAGGCCTCCGTGACCCAGGCAGCCTTCTCGCCGGCGCCGAAGAAGACGGAGCCCTTGTCAAGCACGCTGGTGAATGCCGTGACCAGAAGATCCGGCCCTTTCTGCGCCGCATACAGATCCAGCTGCTGCTGAATCTCATCAGCGCGGCTGCGGATCTCGGCAAGCGAGGATACCATGACCTGCGAGATCATGACCCGAATGGTCTGGATCTCATAGAACTTGATATCCTGCCCGACCAGGTCAGAGATGCTGCGGGAGCCGTTGTCCGCCTGCACGGCAAACATCTCGCGGCCGAAGTCATCAATGTCTAGATCAGCCAGCGCCGCCAGCACATTGGCCGTCTCGCGGTCCCTGTCTGTCGTGGTCGGCGACTGGAACATCAGCGTATCCGAGAGCACCGCTGCGAGCAGCAGCCCGGCGAGATTCTGCGGGATGGGAATCTGGTTCTCGCGGAACATCGTCGCCACGATCGTCGCTGTCGAGCCGACGATCTCATTGCGGAAGGATACCGGCTGCGAGGTCGCGAAGTCATAGATGCGGTGATGATCCACCACTTCCAGCAGCTGCGACTTCTCGACTGCCCGCACTGACTGGGAGAACTCATTGTGATCCACCAGGATGATCTTCTTGTTGGCATAGTTCATGATGTGATAGCGCGATACATAGCCGGCGAGATGCCCTTCGGGATCCACGACCGGATATGTGCGGTAGCGCGTCGTCATCATCTTTCTCGCGGCATCCTCTGCCAGCTCCTTGGTGCTGAACGTGACCAGGGCTGTCGTCATGACCAGCTTGACCGGCGGCGCGAAGTAGACAAATCGGGAGGTATTCATGGAGCCATGGCCGGAGATGATGACCGGGCAGTGGAACTCCTCCGCGACCTTGAGGACCTGCGGCTGGATCTCCTTGGCCCAGACCACGATCAGCGTGCCGGCACCCTTGCGGATCAGCTCCGCCTGCGCATCCGGATCATCGCCGACAATGACGATGCGGTCCTGAATCTCATAGTTCTCCAGCTTGGCAGCTGTCAGCGCGATGATGGAGACCTTGCCGTTGATATGGAACTGCGTATCGCGGTAGACCATCGTGCCGCTGATCGTGCGGCAGATATCATCAATCGAGGTCTTGCGCAGCAGCTCAATGCCGCTGGCAGTATCGCCGAGCCCGATCGTTGAGAGATCGCTCTTGGTCACCATGCCGATCATCTTTCCATCGCTGTCCGCAACGGCAAAGGCAGCGCGGTGAAGCTCCTGCATCTTCAGGATCGTCTCGTAGATCGTGTCTTCCGGCGAGACAGAGACCGGCGAATCCAGCTCAATCTCACCCAGGGTCTTCCTGGCATCCTGCAGCAGCATCGGCTCATCAAACCCGAATCGCTTCAGCAGCCATGCTGTCTCGGAATTCAGCTTTCCGAGCCTGCACGGGATCGCGCGATAGCCGCGGGCATGCTTGAAAAAGGCATAGCCGATGGCAGAGGCGATCGAATCCGTATCCGGGTGCTGGTGTCCGGTAATGTAGATCGGTTCCTTCTGTTCCATTTTCTCTCCTCTTGTATTTACCCTGTCAATCCGTGCTTATTGTAGCACGCAGAAAAAGAAAGAGGCAGGCCCGCCCCGGCTTTGAGAGCGGCCTGCCAGAAATAATCGCAGAATTCAAGAATCTACCAGAAAATCCGGGGATTTGCTCCATTTCCATGCGCATTCCGGCAGCTGAATCAGGATTCAGGATACCAGCCCGGTCAGGTTCACTGCCCAGCGGTTGGAGACAAAGCGGCGCATGCCGATCGCGATGCGGACCACCTGCTCCAGCTGCACCAGCAGGAAGATCTGCACGAAGTTGGTCATGCCGAGCCCGACAATCAGGAAATATGCAAGCGGAATGCCGACTGCCCACATGACGCCGCTGTCCAGCACCATGAGGAACCGGGAATCTCCCCCGGCCCGCAGTGCCGAGAAGATCACGACGACCAGCAGCCGCATGGAGATCCTGACGGAAGCGACCCTGACCACGCCTCTTGCGATGCCGATCACCGCTGCATCCTTCAGGCCGAACAGGCTGACCATCGGCCCCGATGCGGAGATGATAAAGATTGTCACTGCCGCCATCAGGATCACTGCCAGCGACAGAAACCATCTGCTTTCCGTGATCGCGCGGTCCCGGTCGCCATGGCCGAGCTCCGCTCCGAGAATCATGCCGGAAGCGACCGAGACGCCGTTGCATACCGAGAAGAAGATATTCGTGATCGTATTGCCGACATAGTAGGCATCCGTGATCGTGGTGCCGAGCAGCCCGTATGCCTTGATGAACATGGAGGCGCCGAATGAGAAGAAGGCCTCATTGCAGATTGTCGGCCAGGTTCTCTGCATGATCGGCCCCACGAAGTGGCTGTCCAGCGAGAGCATCTCTCTCAGCGGCCCGATGAAGGGAACCTTCTTCCGGATCGTATAGGTCACATAGCAGAGCACCGAGACGCTCTGCGCAATCAGCGTTCCCCAGGCTGCGCCGGCCACGCCCAGCTGCGGAAAGCCGAGCTTTCCGAAGATGAGCACATAGTTGAAGAAGCAGTTGCAGCCCATGGCGAGGATCGACAGGAACATCGGCACCGTCGTCTTGTGCATGCAGCGGAACATGTAGTTATAGGTAAAGGCAATGCAGGTCAGCGGATAGGAGAACCGCACGATATTGAGATACTCCATGGCCTGGCTGATGACAGCCGGGTCCTTGACATAGAAGGAGACGATAGAGCGCCCGGCCAGCGTGATGGCAAGCAGCCATGCCAGGCCGATCGATCCGTTCAGGAGCACGGCCAGCCCAAAGGTCCGCCGCATGTTGTGGTAGTCCCCGGCCCCGAAGAACTGCGCCGCGAAGATGCCCACGCCCTCCATGACACCGAAGGCAATCGTGACGCAGATCGCCTCCAGCTGCGAGCCGGTGCCGACAGCCGAGACAGCGCCGATCCAGGAGACCATGATCGTGTCCACGATGCCCATGGCGCTGCTCAGCAGCTGCTGCAGCATGCTCGGGATAGCCAGATTGGCCACTCTTCGGTAGAAGGCTGAATTCCCAAAGTACTTTTGCCGGAATGTCATCTCCATAGGCAGCCTCCCCCTAGCGTCATCAATACGCATTATTCTACAACCGTGTCTGACCGGGGGATACTGCTTTCCTGAAAATTCAGTCATGCTTGCATATTATTTTCATGAAAGAAAGGCTGAAACCTGTTACAGTCCCAGCCTGATGAAATCCGGATTCAGCAGCCGTGGATGCCGCAGGCATCGCCCTGCATGGCATTGTGCACGGTCTCCACGATGCCGTCAGGATCGAGATGATACTTCTTCAGCAGTGCCTCGAAGCTGCCGGATTCCGCGAAGCGGTCCTGCATGCCCACCCTGGCGATCAGCCGCGGCGCGGTCCGGGAGGCAACATCCGCGATCAGGGAGCCGAGGCCGTTGACGACATTGTGCTCCTCGCAGGTGATGATGACGCGGTGATCCTTCAGGATCTGCCCAATCGTCTCCTCATCTGCCGGCTTCAGGCAGCACACATCGGCGACGGTGGGATTGATGCCTTCCTCCAGCAGCTGATTCCTTGCCTGCAGCGCAGCCTGCACCATCAGGCCGGTTGCGAAGATGGCGACATTGGCGCCCTTCTTCAGCACATGAACCTTCGTAACATCCGGGACATTGCCCTCCGGATAGACATCCTCTACCCTGGACCTGGTGCCGCGGATATAGCACGGCACGCCGCTTCCTGCCACATAGTCCACGACTGCCTTCATCTCCGCCGCGTCGCAGGGATTGTATACCTGCATCTTCGGGATCGTGCGCATGATGCCGAGATCCTCAATCGCCTGATGCGAAACGCCGTCCTCGCCGACCGCGATGCCGCCGTGGCTGCCGAAGATCTTGACATCCAGCTGCGGATAGACCAGGCTGTTGCGGATCTGCTCCCAGCATCTGCCGGTCGCGAACATCGCGAAGGTGCTGCAGAACACGGTATAGCCGCTGGCCGCGAAGCCGGCCGCATTGCCGATCATGTCTGCCTCGGCAATGCCGAAGTCAAAGAACCGCTCCGGCGCTGCCTTCCCTGCCTCAGCGCTCCTGGTGGATCCGGCCAGGTCTGCGTCCATGACGACGATCTTTGGATTCTCCGTGACGAGCCTTGCAAGCTCCTCGCCGTATGCCTCTCTCGTTGCCTTTGCCATCAGAGGGTCTCCTTCTCTTTCTCAAGCTCTGCCAGTGCCTGCGCAGTCTGCTCTGCATTCGGTGCCTTGCCATGCCATCCTGCCTGGTTCTCCATGAAGGAGACACCCCTGCCCTTGATGGTATGGGCAATGATAACGGTCGGCACGTCCCTGACGGAAGCCGCTTCCTCGAATGCCTTTCTCAGTGCATCAAAGTCATTGCCGTCCACGTCCTCGATCACATGCCAGCCGAAGGCAGCGAACTTCGGGCCGATCGGATTCGGGCCGATGACATCATCGGTCCTGCCGTCAATCTGCAGGCCGTTGACATCCACGATCGCGGTCAGAAGATCGGAATGATAGTGGTGGGCAGCCATGGCAGTCTCCCAGACCTCGCCCTCCTCGCATTCTCCATCTCCGAGCAGCGCATAGACATGATGCCCATTGCCGGCCAGGCGGTTGGCCATGGCCATGCCATTGGCTGCCGCAAGGCCCTGTCCCAGCGATCCCGTGCTCATGTCCACGCCCGGGGTCAGCCTCATGTTCGGATGTCCCTGCAGCCTGGAATCGATCATGCGGAACGTCATCAGCTCCTCTTCCTTCAGGATGCCCTTCTCTGCCAGCACTGCATAGAGCGCCGGCGAGGCATGTCCCTTGGATAGCACGAAGCGGTCGCGGTCCGTGCTTCCGGCATTCTCCGGCGTGATGTCCATTACGCTGAAATAGAGATACGTGAGGATGTCTGCCGCGCCCAGGCTTCCGCCCGGATGGCCGGACTGCGCGTGCGATACTTCCCTGATGATATTGATCCGGACTCGATTGGCAATCTGCTTCAGCTCCTGATCTGTCTTCATGTGTCCTCCTGAAATACGCTCTCATTATATCCTGAATTACTTTACGGCCCAGGCTTTCAGCAGCCGGTTCCAGAGCTCGGTCAGCTTGCCGGTCACAGCCAGCACCAGCACGGTGCAGATTCCGACCGTGCCGCCGAGCAGCCAGCCCAGCAGCAGGAATACCGCATCCGTGCCCCAGCGCAGCTTATGATAGCTTTCCGTATGGAAGATCCTGCTCAGCGAGAAGATATAGGCATCATAGCTGTTATAGCCCATCTGCACGACATGCGTCATGGAGATGCCGAAGGAATACACCAGGATGCCTGCCAGCATCAGGATGACCCTGATGACGATAGAGACTGCAGGAAAAGAGAGCCCGCTGACCAGGTCAATGCCGAAGGTCGTCATCGGGATGGCAAGCATGGTCAGCCAGGTAACGCGCTTGCGGTCCAGAAAGAGGGCCAGCGCGATCTGCGCAAGCGAGAGCAGGCCGTTGGCAACGCCGAGGGAAAGGCCGGTCTTCAGATGAACGCCATCGCTGAAGACCGAAAGAGGGTCCATGCCGAGAGAGGCCAGATTTGTCATGCCGATGCCGATACCAAAGATCAGGCTGCCTGCAAGCATGATGCCTGCACGCAATGCTTTGTCATTCCGATTCATTCTGTTCCATCCATTTCCTGGCGGAGATTTTCCGCGCGTGGATATTCATTATGCCTCTGCCTGAGAGAAAAGGCAACAGCCGTTTTCCGGTTCGCGCAGAATATAAAACAGCAGCCCGGTGTGATCCAGGCTGCCGTATCTCCTCTATGCCCTGATATCGCGGAACTGCCGCGGCTCCTGCGGCATTGCCGCCATCCTCCATCTTCCGTCCTGGAACTGCAGCACCACTATGCCGCCGTTTGGCATCTGAACCTTTCCGGGCTCAGCGCCCTCGCATGCATTCAGGTCAACCGCAGCCAGCTCCTCCAGGATATTGCGGATGAATGCGCCGTGCGATACGATCAGCACCCGGTCGCCATCATGGCATTCCTCCAGGATGGATCCGAATGCCTCATGAATGCGGCGGATGACATGGCGCTGATCCTCGCCGCCGATATCCTCCCATTCATCGCGCTCTCTTCTCCTGATGATCTCCGGCAGCACATCCCTGATCCTCTCTCCGTCGATCGTCCCGAAGTCAACCTCGACGAGATCCTTTCTCGGCTCCAGCCGGGCACTGTGCCTGGCCATGATGATCGCGGCTGTCTCCCTTGCCCTGCCGCTCGTGGAGCAGTAGGCCCGGTCAAAGGTAATATCCTTCAGCGCAAGCGATGCCTGGCGGGCATCCTCAACGCCCTTCTCCGTCAGCGGCGAATCGCAGGCTCCCTGAATCCTGCCAGCGAGATTGAAGCGGGTCTCGCCATGGCGGACCACATAGAAAGTCACCTTCATTTCAATATCCTCAGAAGATCCATGAGGCTGCTCACCTTCCGGATCCTTTCATCCTCATTCCTTCTCCTGCGGTCCAGCAGGATGGCATCCATGCCGGCCGCCTGCGCACCGAGCACATCCGAGGCCACGGTATCTCCTACCATCAGGGCATCCTGCGGCGCTGTGCCGCTGACTCTGAGCGCCTGCAGGAAGATCTCCCTGCGCGGCTTGTAGGCCCTGACGGAATCTCCGCAGATAATGCCGTTGACATGCAGCTCATTGCGCTTCAGGCAGACCCGCACATACTGCTCGCTGTTATTCGTGATGATGTAGACCGGCAGCGGGCACTGCGCGAGAAATGGCCTCACGTCGCTGAAGATCGGGGCATACATCCAGTAGTTCTTATTCAGCTGCTGAATCTCCGCGAGATTCTCCTTCAGCCTGAATTCCTTCTCCATCTGGTGCAGGAGCACCATGATGATATCCTCCTCGCTGATGAACGACTCCTTCCAGCTTGCCTCCTCCTGCCGCTCGAGATTGGCAAGCCACCAGTCCATCAGCGTCTTCACATCTCCGGCAGTGCTTCCTCTGACCAGCCTTCCGGCCATCTCCTCGAGATCCGCGCCGCCTTCCTGGGTAATCGTTCCTGTATAATCCAGAAATACTGCTCTTGGCATGCAATTCTGCTCCTTTGCGTACCGGACAATTATAGCATGCAGGAAACCATGTTTCTTTCTGCAGATCATCCTGCCGGATCGAAAAAAAGCGGAATCCCCGCATGGGGAAACCGCTTACTGCTTCGCATTGAAGACGTACTGATCCAGGCGCCGGAATGCCTCCATGACGCGGCTGTGCGGCAGGGCAAGATTCATGCGGATGCTGTGCCCGCCATGGAACGGGCGGCCATCCTGCCAGATCACGCCGACCTCGACGCCTCTCTTCAGCAGCTCATCCATCTCCACATGATGCGCTGCGCACCACTCCGTGCAGTCCAGGAACAGCATGTAGGTTCCCTGCGGCCTGGCAAGGGTCACCCCCTGGAAGTGCGCGCAGATATAGTCGTACGCCCAGGCAGCGTTGCTGCTCAGCACCGCCAGCAGCTGGCTGAGCCATTCCTCTCCCTCCGGCTGGTAGGCGCCGATCAGGGCATGCATGGACAGGACATTCATGCTGTTGTAGTACGTGATGCTGGATTCCTTCTGGATGCGGTCATTCAGCCATGGATCATAGACGATATGATAGGAGCCGATCAGGCCGGCGAGATTGAAGGTCTTGCTCGGCGCATACATGGCAGCAGTGTGATCATGCGCATATGCCGATACGCTCTGGGTCGGGATATGATGATGCCCCTCCAGGATCAGGTCAGACCAGATCTCATCAGAGATCACGTAGACCTGATGGCGCTCATAGACCGCCATGGCCTGCTCCAGCTCCTCCCGCTCCCAGACTCTTCCGCAGGGATTGTGCGGGCTGCACAGGATTGCCGCATGGATATGATTCTCCACGATCTTCTTCTCCATGTCCTCATAGTCCATGCGCCATACGCCCTGGGCGTCCTGCTTCAGCGGGCTGTGCACAATGTGGAAGCCGTTATCCGTGAGGCAGTGCGTGAAGCCGATATAGGTAGGAGAATGCAGCAGGATATTGTCTCCTCTGGAGCACAGCACCTTCACGGCAGAGACAGCGCCGCCGAGAACGCCGTTCTCATAGCCGATATTCTCCTTCTTCAGACCCTCAACATGATTGCGGCGGGATTGCCAGCCGATGATGGAATCATAGTACTCGTCAGTCGGCAGGAAATAGCCGAAGGCCGGATGCTGAGCGCGCCTGATGATCTCTTCCTGGATCGTCGGCGCCGTCGGAAAGTTCATGTCCGCCACCCACATCGGGATGCGGTCGAATCCCGGCCTTGTCTCTCCGCCCGGCGCATGATCCACCGCGATGGAATCCATGTTGTGCCGATCCATGATGCTGGTAAAGTCATAGGTTCTTGCCATATGTTCCTCCTGCAGTTTTCCTAACATTATACGCCCTGATCTGCCTTGCAATCAGATGGATTGAGCGTCATTCCCCGGGAAAGATCCGCGCGCCGCACGCCGTTTTGGCAGGCGGTCCCGCCTGCATTCCGCAGAGCCCGGCAGGTTCCAGTAAGCCATACCGATTTCCTCTATCAAGACGATCCTGCATCGCGCGGCCGTGCATGCATGACTGCCGGAATGCCCGCAGCCCATGGAAAAGGCGCATCCCATTGCTGAGATGCGCCCTTCTGTGCTTATTCTGCGCTCTGCTCAGAGCCGCCCTGATCCTGATTGTCCTCAGGCTCTTCAGGCGATGCTGCAGGCATTGCGTCATCCGCATCGGAATCCGTCCTTGCGACTTCATCCGGAAGCTTCTGGCGGGTAGCTGCCTCATACTCCGCATTGCGCTCGTAGCGCTCCTGCTTGAGCTCCTCTGCCTTGGCAATGATTCTGCGGGTTGTCTCACGGTCGAATTCCTTCCGTCCGGTTCCGGCCGGAATGAGCTTGCCGATGATGACATTCTCCTTCAGTCCCTCGAGGCTGTCGCTCTTGCCTCTCACTGCCGCATCGGTCAGGACACGCGTGGTCTCCTGGAAGGATGCTGCGGAAAGGAAGGAGTCTGTCTCGACGGCTGCCTTGGAAATGCCGAGCAGGATCGGATTGAACTGAACCGGAGCCTTGTCCTCGTCAAGCAGCTTGGTGTTCAGGTCGTTGGCGTGAGCCAGCGACATAGTCTGCCCGACAGAGAGACCGGAGTCTCCTGCATCTGTGAGAATGACCTTCTTGAGCATCTGGCGGATCATGACTTCCAGGTGCTTGTCGGAGATATCAATAGACTGCGCGGAATAGACCTTCTTGACTTCCTTCAGGATATATTCCTCGACAGCTCTGACGCCTGCGACGCCAAGCAGCTCCTTCGGAGCGATCTGGCCATCCGTCAGCGGCTGGCCTGCCTCGACGTGGTCGCCGACCTTGAGTCCGGAAAGCGGATTCTGGGTCAGGTCGCACTTGTGCTCAATGGATTCCTTCTCGTTGGTGACGACGATGATATTGCCAGCCTCTGCAGGCTTGATCTCTGTGACCTCGCCGGCAATCTTGGCAATGACGGTAACGCGCTTCGGGATGCGTGCCTCGAAGAGCTCCTCAACACGCGGAAGACCCTGAGTGATATCGCCTGACTTGTTCGCAACGCCGCCGGTATGGAAGTTACGCATGGTCAGCTGGGTGCCCGGCTCGCCGATGGCCTGTGCAGCCATGACGCCGATTGCCTCGCCGACTTCTACCGGATTGCCTGTAGCCATGTTGCGGCCATAGCACTTTGCGCAGATGCCCTTCGGGCTCTCGCAGGTGAAGACGTTCCGGATGTATGCTTCCCTGACGCCGGCATCGACGACCTTCTTGGCCAGCTCGTCACTGATGTAGGTGTTGTCATCCACAATGACTTCGCCGGTCTTCGGATCGGTAATCGCTGCCTGTGTATAGCGGCCGACAATGCGGTCGTAGAAATTCTCGATGATGCTGTTGTCGTTCTCGTCGCGCAGCTCGCTGACCAGGTAGCCCTTGTCAGTTCCGCAGTCCTCATCATTGACGATGACTTCCTGGGCGACATCGACCAGACGTCTTGTCAGATATCCAGATTCAGATGTCTTCAGAGCGGTATCGGTCAGGCCCTTGCGGACGCCGTGGGTGGAAATGAAGAACTCGGATACGCTCATGCCCTCACGGAAGCAGGAGTAGATCGGGACCTCGATGATGGAAGGCTGATATTCCTTGCGGGACTTGGACTGCGTAGGACGCGCCATCAGTCCGCGCATGCCTGCCAGCTGCGTGAAGTGGTTCTTGTTTCCACGGGCGCCGGAGACAGCCATCATGTTGATCGGGTTCATGCGGGGCAGCGAAGCCATCAGGTTATCGCCGACCCTGTTCTTGACCTCATCCCAGAGCTGGGAGAAAGCGCGCTCCCATTCCTGCGGAGTCAGAAGGCCTCTGTCTCTCAGCAGATTCAGCTGATCTGCACGCTTCTGGCCCTCGGCAATCATTTCCTGCTTGCCCGGAGCGACAGAAATATCGCTCAGCGCAACCGTCATGCCTGCAACCGTGGAATACAGATAGCCCATATCCTTCAGGGAATCGAGGATATCGCTGGTTCCGTTGGTCTTGTACTTCTCGAAGACTGCGGCAATCAGATTGCCGAGGTCCTTCTTCTTGAATTCCGGCTGGATCTTGCGGGATGCATATTCCTTGCGGATATCCGTTCCCATCGGGACGAAGTCATCCGGAGAGGACTTTGTCATGGCTGCCTGCGTGAAGGTGTTCATGTACGGGAAGTCAGACGGGAAGACGCTGTTGAAGATGATCTTGCCGACCGTGGTCAGCAGGTATCCGTTATTCATCTCCTCGCTGAAGTCATCCTTCTTCAGGGTGAATCCAGGCAGAGCGATGCGGGAATGCAGGTGAACCTCGCCGACCTGATAGGCCATCAGAACCTCATCCGGGTTCTTGAAGACATGGCCCTCATTGTCGCCGTAGCGTCTCCAGCGGGCTGCCTCATTCGGCAGGCCCAGCTTCTCGAGCGCATCCGCCTTCTGGTAGAACTCCTGCGCGGTCTCTTCCATGTTCAGATAGAAGTTTCCAAGCACGAGGTCCTGGCCAGGAGTAACGATAGGCTTGCCATCCTTCGGGCCGAGAATGTTGTTGGCGCCGAGCATCAGGACTTCCGTCTCTGCTCTCGCCATCTCGCTCAGCGGCAGGTGAACTGCCATCTGGTCGCCGTCGAAGTCCGCATTGAATGCCGGGCATACGAGCGGATGGACACGGATTGCATGTCCTTCTACCAGCTTCGGGAAGAATGACTGAATGCCAAGGCGGTGCAGAGTAGGTGCACGGTTCAGGAATACCGGGTGGCCCTCAATGACCTTCTCCACGACATCCCATACACGGGCATCCTGGCGGTCGATGAGCTTCTCGGCAGTCTTCGGGTTGGAGGCGATCTGCTGATTCACCAGCTCGTTAATCACGAACGGCTTGTACAGCTGGATTGCCATCTCCTTCGGAAGGCCGCACTGCCACATCTTCAGAGTCGGCCCGATTGCGATAACCGAGCGTCCTGAGAAGTCGACACGCTTGCCCAGCAGGTTCTGGCGGAAGCGGCCCTGCTTTCCCTTCAGGGAATGAGACAGGGACTTCAGCGCACGTCCGCCCGCGCCGGTGATCGGCTTGGAGCGGCGTCCGTTATCAATCAGCGCATCGACAGCTTCCTGCAGCATGCGCTTCTCGTTCTGGACGATGATCGCAGGCGTGCCGAGCTCGAGCAGCTTCTTGAGTCGGTTGTTGCGGGTAATGACGCGGCGGTACAGATCATTCAGGTCAGAGGTCGCAAAGCGGCCGCCGTCCAGCTGAAGCATAGGCCTCAGATCCGGCGGGATGACCGGCAGGACAGTGAGAACCATCCACTCCGGCTTGTTGTCCGAGTTGCGGAATGCCTCGACAGTCTCCAGGCGCTTGATCAGCTTCTTGCGCTTGTCGCCGTTGGCCTTCTCCAGCTCGCCCTGAATCTCATTGAATTCCTTATCCAGATCGACCTGCTCCAGCAGCGTCTTGACTGCCTCGGCACCGGTCTGGGCGATGAAGCTGCCCGGTCCGTAGATCGCGGAGTTCTCGCGGAACTCCTTCTCGGAGAGGATCTGCTTGTACTGCAGCTTCGTCTCGCCCGGATCAGTGACGATCCAGGACACGAAGTAGACAACTTCCTCGAGAGACTTCGGAGGAACGTTGAGCAGCAGGCTCATGCGGGAAGGAATCCCGCGCAGATACCAGATATGCGCTACCGGAGCAGCGAGCTCAATATGGCCCATCCGCTCGCGGCGGACGCTGGACTTGGTGATCTCAACGCCGCAGCGGTCGCAGATAACACCCTGATAGCGGATCTTCTTATACTTGCCGCAGGCGCACTCCCAGTCCTTGGTAGGGCCGAAGATGCGCTCGCAGAACAGGCCGTCACGTTCCGGCTTCTGGGAACGGTAGTTGATGGTCTCAGGCTTCTTGACTTCTCCATAGGACCATTCGCGGATTCTCTCAGGTGATGCGAGCGCGACTTTAATGGCTGAAAAGTTATTAATATTCATCGTTCTGCACCCTCCTATTTCCTGTCGCCGTCATCAGACTCTTCATCATCGAATCCGACTTCAGCAGCTTCCGGAACTTCTTCCTCAATCGAATTGCGGACCGTCAGCTCATCAGGATGATCAGCCGCGTCATTGACGAGGTTGTTCATGTTCTGGCGGCTCATGTCAATCGAGGTCTCTTCCTTCAGCTCTTCCTGCTCCATCTTCTTCAGATCCATGGCCTTGCCGTCCTCGCCAATCAGCTGGACGTCAACTGCCAGTGCCTGAAGCTCGTGGACCAGAACGCGGAAGGATTCCGGAATGCCCGGCTCCGGCAGATCCTTGCCCTTGACGATTGCCTCATAGGTCTTGGTACGGCCCATGATATCGTCGGACTTGTAAGTCAGAATCTCCTGCAGCGTGTAGGCAGCGCCATAGCCTTCCAGTGCCCAGACTTCCATCTCGCCGAAGCGCTGGCCGCCATTCTGGGCCTTGCCGCCCAGAGGCTGCTGCGTAACGAGAGAGTAAGGCCCGGTTGCACGGGCATGAAGCTTGTCATCGACCATGTGCGCCAGCTTGATCATGTACATCACGCCGACTGCGATGCGCTCGTCGAACGGCTCGCCTGTCTGGCCATCGGTCAGCAGATACTTGCCATCCATCGAGATCTTGGCCTCGGACATGATGTCCTTGAGGTCATCATTGGATACGCCATCGAAGACCGGCGTCGCGAACTTGACGCCCAGCGACCTTGCGGCCATGCCGAGGTGAAGCTCCAGCACCTGTCCGATGTTCATGCGGGAAGGAACGCCGAACGGATTCAGCATGATGTCAATCGGAGTTCCGTCGCGGAGATAAGGCATATCCTCCGGCGGCATGATCTTCGAGATGACACCCTTGTTGCCATGGCGTCCTGCCATCTTATCGCCCTCGGAGATCTTTCTCTTCTGGACGATGTACACCTTAACGACCTGATTCACTCCCGGCGGCAGCTCATGATCTTCCTTGCGCGTGAAGATGCGCACGGAATGCACGATGCCGGCGCCTCCGTGAGGCACCTTCAGGGAGTTGTCGCGGACTTCTCTGGACTTCTCGCCGAAGATGGCAAGCAGCAGCTTCTCTTCAGGCGTGATCTCGCTCTGTCCCTTCGGCGTGACCTTGCCGACCAGGATGTCGCCTTCCTTGACTTCCGCGCCGACCATGACAATGCCGCGGCCGTCAAGATTGCGGCACGCTGCCTCGCTCACGTTCGGGATATCGCGCGTGATCTCCTCCGGGCCGAGCTTGGTGTCACGGCACTCGATGTCGTACTCCTCGATATGAACCGAGGTATACACGTCATCGCGGACCATGCGCTCGGACATGATGATGGCATCCTCATAGTTGTAGCCATGCCATGTCATGAAGGCGATCAGCACGTTCTGGCCAAGGGCCAGCTCACCCTGCTCCATTGCCGGGCCATCCGCGAGGATGGTGCCGCGCTCTACCTGCTCCCCATCGGTAACGATCGGGCGCTGGTTGAGGCAGGTTGAGGAATTGGATCTGCGGTACTTGGTCAGCTCATAGGAATGCTCGGTGCCGTCCTTCTCCGTGATGATCACTTTCGTGGCATCAACGAAGGTAACAACGCCCGGCGCCGTAGCGACGCACGCAGCGCCGGAGTCTCTGGCGATGCGGTGCTCCATTCCGGTTCCTACGAACGGGCTGTGCGGATTCAGCAGCGGCACGGCCTGGCGCTGCATGTTTGCGCCCATGAGGGCACGCGTGCAGTCATCGTTCTCGAGGAACGGAACGCACGCAGTAGCGACGGAGACAATCTGGCGCGGAGAGACATCAGCGTAGTCGACATCTCTGCGGTCGACCATGACGGTATCGCCGGCAATGCGGGCAACGACGCGCTCGCTGGTCAGCTTGCCGTTCTTGACGCCGGCTGCCTGCACCTGCGCGATGACATGGTCATTCTCTTCATCGGCCGGCATGTAGCGGATCTCATCGGTCAGCGTTCCGTTCTTGTCCACCTTGCGGTACGGGGTCTCGATGAAGCCGTACTCATTGACTCTTGCATAGGTGGTCAGATAGGAAATCAGGCCGATGTTCGGTCCTTCAGGAGTCTCGATCGGGCAGATTCTTCCATAGTGGGAGTTATGAATATCACGGACCTCGAAGCCGGCGCGCTCACGCGTCAGGCCGCCCGGGCCCAGTGCGGAGATACGGCGCTTGTTGGAAAGCTCTGCCAGCGGGTTCTGCTGATCCATGAACTGGGACAGCTGAGAGCTGGAGAAGAATTCCTTGATTGCCGCAGTTAGCGGACGGATATTGGTCAGCTGCTTCGGAGTCAGATTGGAGGCATCGGAGATGGACATTCTCTCCTTGACCGTGCGCTCCATGCGGGACAGGCCGATGCGGAACTGATTCTGCACCAGCTCGCCGACCGTGCGGATGCGGCGGTTTGCAAGCATGTCGATGTCATCGACTGAGCCGACGCCGTCGAACATGGTGAGCTCATAGTTGTACAGGGCATACATATCGCTCATCGTGATCGTATGCTTATCGTTCAGCGGGTCAATGCCAAGCAGCTTGACATCGCGGTCCGCAGTGCGGATCACGATCTCCTGCACGGCAGCGCCGACCAGCCAGATGGAGACAGCCTTGCCTTCCATCGCAAGCTTCACGATCAGATCGCGCTGCGCAGCGGTGATGCGGCCGAGATCCTCATCGGCGATGTAGCGGCTGACAACCAGGCTGCCCTCTTCATCGCGCAGATCCTCGCCGTCCACCGTGATGCGGCCGATGGCATACATGCGGGCGCCGAGATTCAGCACCGCATTGACGGTATCGTTGGTTACTGCAGCCTCTGCCGCGACGATGCCGGCATAGACAGATACTTCCTTGAACTCCTTCGCGATCTCCTTGACATCTGCAGCGGTAAGCACGGTTCCCTTCTCGAAGTGAACCTTCTTGCCCTCCAGCTCCACGGCCAGCACTCTGCCCGGCAGCGCATTGATATACTCTGTCGGGACGACGGCAACCGTCGGATGGGAGAAGCGGTGAATGAACGGCAGCGCACGCATGGAGACGCCCTTGTTGATCTCGTCTCTCAGCATGTTGCGGGCATCCTTGTCAATGATCCGGCCCTTCTTGAAGATGACCTTGCCCTCAGCACCGACCAGGTCTTCCTTCAGGACATGGCCTTCCATGCGGTCCAGGATATTGAGCTTCTTGCGGACCTTGTAGCGGCCGGCCTTGGTCAGGTCATAGCGGCGGTAGTCAAAGAACTTCGCATCCATCAGCTGGAAGGATCCGTCGATGGTCGCGATTTCATCTGCGCGCTGGTTCAGATACACGGAAAGCAGCGCATCATCGCGCGTCTTTGTCTTATCTGCATTCAGGGTGTTCAGGATCTCCGGATAGTTGCCGAAGACAGAGGTATAGAGCAGGGCATAGTCATTCTGGAACTCGCGCGGCTCCTCAGGAACCACGCAGTCCTCATAGACGTCAAACTGCAGCGCCTTCAGGAACTTCTTCATGACCGTGGTATCAAAGGGGTCATCGCCCTTCTCGATATTCAGGGACATGCCGATGGCCTTGAAGAGAATGGAGCTGAAGACCTTTCTGCGGCGGTCGATGGAGACGTTCAGGAGCCTGCCCATGGCAGCCTTCTTGTCGTCAGACATGAATTCCAGCCAGGTTCCCCTGGACGGAATCAGCTCACAGGTATAAGTATCGCGGCCGGTGTGCTCCTCGGAAACGAGATCAAAATACGCGCCCGGGGAACGGACGATCTGGCTGACGATAACACGTTCTGCACCATTGATGATAAAAGTTCCGGTCGGAGTCATCAGCGGGAAATCGCCGAGGAATACCTCTTCCCACTTCGTCATGACCTCGCCGGTCTCCGGATCCACCATCTCAAGCTCCATCTTCGCCTTCAGCGGAGCGCAGTAGTTGGTCTCCCGATACTTGCACTCAGAGATGGAATACTTCGGATCCCCGAACTCATAGTCCAGGAACTTCAGCTTGATGTTTCCGGCGTAATTGTAAATCGGATAGATATCATTGAAGACTTCCCTGATACCATCCTTCAGTAGCCACTCAAAGGACGCTGTCTGGATTTCCGTCAGATCCGGGAGATCCAGCCCTGCGCTGACCTTCGAGTAGTCGCGCCGGGTTGATTTGTTGCCGTAATGCACAACGTGGTAGGTCTCTTTGTTTTCCATTAAACGCCATCCTTTCGCCTGCATCGCTGTAATACGCCGAAAAGGGCATACTACCCCCTTATTTTCTGTTACATTCGGCTTTTTGTCAGGTTACAATACTATCACTAAAGCGTCAAACCGTCAATTTTCGCGGGTGCAGCGCAGGATCCAGTAGCCGGCATCCCGGTCAATGATCTCGCAGCTTCCGAAGAGCTCCGTGAGCCGGCGGACTGCCGACTCTGCGCCCTGCTTTCTGCGGATCACCGCCAGGAACAGTCCTCCGGGGCGAAGATGCGCAAGCGCATCCGAGAACATCCCGTAGATGACTTCCTTGCCCGCCCGGATCGGCGGATTCGTGAGAATCGCGTCGAATGCCTGCGGAATCTGCTCAAATCGATCGGATACCAGGGCGGTGACTTCTGCCTGGTTTCTGCGGCTGTTTTCCTGTGCCAGTTCCACTGCCCGCGGATTGACATCGCTGCAGGTGACTGCAAGGGCCGGATACAGCGTCTTCAGCACAACGCCGACAGCTCCGTATCCGCAGCCGAGATCCAGCAGGTCTCCCTGCAGCGGCATCTCTGCTGCATTCCTCAGCAGCACGCGGGTGCCGTAATCGACATCGCGCTTGCTGAAGACGCCCTCATCTGTCACGAAGGTAAACGAGTGCCCGGCAAACTCGAAGGGATGTTCCCTCCGGTCAGAAGGAAGACTGCGGTTGTCGGTAAAGTAGTGCACTTCCGCCATAGAATCGCATCCTTTCTTAGGGCCGAAAAGCCGAACGCAGAATTCGGCTTTTCATGGTATGTTGTTTGATCAGCAGATCTTACTTGAACTCAACAGTAGCACCTGCATCCGTGAGCTGCTTCTTAATGCTCTCAGCCTCTTCAGCCGGTACATCCTTCTTGATCTCGGACGGGATAGCATCAACGAGCTTCTTCGCGTCTACCAGGCCCAGGCCGGTGATGGTGCGGACAACCTTGATAACGCCAACCTTGGAGTCACCGAAGCTTGTCAGAACGACATTTACGTTCTTCGGAGCAGCGGCAGCAGCATCCTCAGCCGGTGCTGCAGCAGCAGCGACAGGAGCAGCGGCGCTTACGCCGTACTTTTCCTCAATTGCCTTTACCAGATCGTTCAGTTCCAGAATGGTTGCTTCATCAAGATAAGCCAGGATTTCGTCCTTTGTTAACTTTGCCATGAATGATTTCCTCCTCTTCCTCAGGCAGCTGCCTCAGCAGCAGTTTCTTCTTTTGGTGCTTCAGGAGCAGCAGCCTCAGCCGCCGGAGCCTCGGTTCCCTTCTTCTCAGCAACTGCATTGATTGCACGTGCTACAGAAGTGACAGGAGCCTGTAATACGGACAGGAGCATGCTCAGCATGCCATCCCTGTTCGGCAGAGCAGACAGATCGTTGACAGTAGCCGCATCGATGACTTTTCCTTCAACGATGCCGCCCTTGAGAACAAGTGCCTTGTGCTTCTTTGCGAACTTCGCCATGACGCGAGCCGCAGCGGTTTCATCTTCACCGAAGGCAATCGCATTCGGACCGGTCAGAACGTTCTTCAGATCCCCGAATCCCGCCTCGTCAGCAGCCTTGGCTGCCAGCGTGTTCTTGTAGACCTTCATCTCAACCTTCTCGTTGAGCAGGGCCTTGCGGAGCTCGGTGACTTCAGCAACGCTCAGGCCACGGTACTCAGCGACAACTGCAGACGAAGCTTTCTTGAGCTTGTCTGAGATCTCGGTGACGACGCTTTTCTTGGATTCCAATACCGCCTGATTCATTGTTTCACCTTCACCTTTCTCGTTATCGCATACCGCCTTAATGCTTAATAAAAGCCCCCAGATGGAAACCGGGGGCTTAAAAGTTCGAATATCAACTTTCTACCTCGGTAACCTGATTAAGCTTTCGCCGTTACTGTCTCTGGTATTTGATAACGATACTATGTTAATTGCATTCGCTCCTGCTGTCAAGCCGAATCTGCCGGCAGATTCAGGAGATTCCCGCCGGCAGGGCCGGCTGCCCTCCTGAAAGGTCCGCGCTCAGCTGCCGTTCCTGACCGCCTCCGCGCTCAGCGGCCTTCCGCTCAGCAGATCCTGCAGGTCCTTCTCCGTCAGCCGGGAGGCGATCACGCTCTCCAGGGAGGCCGATACGCGGCACGGCTTCCCGTGAATCTCGTGAATCCCGGCGATGGCTGTGCCGATATGGCGGATCAGCTTCTGCAGATCATCGCCGTGGATCTGATGCAGAATCACGAACTCGTCATTGCCGATCCGCGCGACGACGGAATCCGTTCCGGCTGCGTTGCGGATCGCAGCTGCCGCCTGGCACAGAAGCTCATCCCCGCCCTCAATGCCGTATTCCTCATTGAAGCGGTGAAACTCATCCATGTCCACCTTGATGCATGCATAGTCCTGATTCATGCGCTGGCGCGCGTCCTCATATTCCCGGCAGCTGGCGCAGAATCCCTCGAGATCCAGGGCGCCGGTCAGGGAATCGACATGCGTCCCTGCCTCTGTCGCTTCCGTGATATCAATGAAGTAGCCGACAAGGCCGCGGATCCTTCCATCCTGATAGATCGGGCTCTTGTAGGTCTTGATCCGCCTTGCCTCGCCCTTGCGGATGCAGGTTCCGATCACGCCGCTGATCCGGCGGCCGCTCCGCAGCACCTCAAGCTCATCATCCTGGAATGGCTCCGGATTCACGTGCCAGCCCATCTCCTCATCATTCTGCCCGAGCAGCTGAGCCAGGCTCAGGCCGAAATAATCCAGGAAGTACTGGTTTGCCCCGAGATAGCGGCGCTTCTCGTCCTTCCAGAAGACGCCGGCATGAAGCGTATTCAGCAGCTCATTCAGCAGTCCGGAATCACTGATCGCATCAGCGGCGGCAGACGGCGCGGCACTGCCCTTCATCGCCTTCAGGATGCCGCTCTCGCCGAGCTTGCGCAGCAGGTCTGCCTCCTCGCTTCTCTGCGGCGAGGAAGGATCAATGAAGGTCCGCGATGCGGAGACGATATAGCTGCCGCCCTCATAGTTCATGGGCAGCTGCAGATAGATCGCCCAGTGATATCCGCCATCCTCGCCGAGCGTCCGGAACCAGCTGGTGCGGTAGGAGCTGTCATTCGCGCGGATCCGGCGGACCATGCGGTCCACCTTGTAGAACTCCAGGAAGCGCTGCTGCTCTTCCGGCAGGATGCGGGCCGAGGCGAATCTCTCAAGGCTCTCCGAGAGCTTCGGCGAGTCATGATCTGCCGTGAATACGGAGCTGCTCCGATACAGCGTGCGGTAGGTATCCTGCAGCGGATCGTAGAGCACGACAAAGCTGTAGATCGAGTACAGGCTGCGCAGCGCCGCATCCCTTGCGGTCAGCGACTGCATGCCGGCAGTGCGGGAGGTATCATCCACGGTCAGCAGCACCGTGAAGGCGCTGCTCTCGCTGTTGACGGCGATGCGGTCCATGCGGGCGCTGCAGTAGTCGCCGTGCTCGATGAAGTCCATGCCTGCAGGCTGCCCGGTCTCCAGGCATAGAGACGCGGTATGAGCAAATTTCTCGCCCAGCGCGCTGCCGCTGTTCATCCTGGTCTCGAACTGGCCCAGGGAATCGATATGAATGGACTGCAGGAACTCCAGGAAGCCATGATTCGCGGAGATCGGGCGGGCATAGCCGTCCCGGTACTCCAGCACTGCCATGGGCAGGCTGCCCATGATCTTCGTGCTGCTGTCCTCGCGCAGGCCGAGAATATTCACGCGGCCGATCTCGTCGGCATAGCGGCGGTCATCCCTGCTCTCGAAGTCCATGTGCATGGCCAGCAGCTCCGCAAGAGGAACCGGCCTTGCAAAGAAGTAGCCCTGCGCCTTCTCGCATCCGAATGCGCTCAGCAGCTCAAGCTGCGCCTTGGTCTCCACGCCCTCGCATACCGTCTGGATGCTGAGCTCCTTGGCCATGCGGATGATGGAGGACAGGATCGTTCTTGCCTTCTCGCCGCTCTCGTCCTGCTCGGCTCCCTGCAGGAAGCGCAGATCGATCTTGAGCGTATCGAAGTCATAGTCCTTCAGGACATTCAGCGAGGAATAGCCGCTGCCGAAGTCATCCATCCAGAGCTGGTATCCGGCCCGGCGGAAATCGGCCAGGCCGCTTCTCAGCACGGACTCCATGCTGTTGAGCGCGCTCTCGGTGATCTCGATATCCATGTCGCCGCGGGAGAGATGATACCTGGACAGCACGCTCTCGGCATAGCTGAAGATATCGCAGATGGCGGGATCGAAGTCCCGGCGGGACAGGTTCACGGAGACCGGCACGAACTGCCTGCCCGCCTCCCTGAGCCCGGCCATATCCTTGCACGCATGCTCAATGACGAACTCATCCAGCTTCCAGATCAGCTGCGCATCCTCCAGCACGGAGATGAACTGCGAGGGCGGGATCAGGCCGTAGCTCGGATCCTGCCACCGGCACAGCGCCTCGGCCTCGCAGAGCTGGCCGGTCGCGATGCGGATGATCGGCTGGTAGTAGACCCGCAGCCACTCCTCGCGGATCGCCTGGTCCAGATGATCGAGTATGTAGCGCTTGTTGAAGATATTCCTGGTCAGGCTCTCCTCATACCGCTGGTAGATCCTGCCGTAGGTCTTCTTGATCGCGTCGCAGGCAATCCTTGCCTTGTCGCATGCCTGCAGGGGCTCCTCCTCCGGCAGTGGATTGTAGATGCCTGCCTTGATCTCGGTATTGGCATTCTCATAGCCGCGCACCATGGCATTGACGCCGCGGATGCGCCGGTACAGGTCCTCATCAAATGTGAGCACGGCAAAATGATCATCCGCCAGCCTTGCGATCAGCGCCCCCGGGAACTTCTGCCGAAGCGTGTCGGCAATGAACTGCAGGAACTCATTCCCGCGGGTGTATCCGTAGCTGCGGTTGAAGATCTTGAAGTCATCCAGATCAAGGAATACCAGCACCAGTCCCCTGTTCCTGACGGCGCTGTCTTTCAGCGCGGCATTGGCCTCTCTCCGGAATCCCTCGATATTGCAGAGCCCGGTGAGGGCGTCAATGCCGGTGCTGACTGTTTCGGTCGTGCTCATATGTTCTGCCTTTCTGCTGCCTGGCTCTCTTTCCGGTAAATGGCATAGGTTCCCTTGCCGCTGCGCTTGGCCTCGTAGAGCGCCTCATCAGCGCAGCGATAGAGTGCCTCGGTATCTCTTCCTGCCGCTTCTGTCGTCGCTGCCCCGAGGCTGATGGACAGCCTCGGCCCGTTCTCGATGACTTCCTGTCCCTGGATCAGCGCAAAGGCCCTGTCCAGCACAGGCGCAGGATCATTCTCATAGCTGAAGAACCAGACAAACTCATCGCCGCCGAGCCTGCCGACGACATCCCCGCGCCGGGCGCAGCTCTTCAGCAGCATTCCGATCTCCATGAGATAGATATCGCCGCTGGCATGTCCCAGCTGGTCATTGATCTTCTTGAAGTCATCGCAGTCCAGCACGCAGAAGCAGAAGCTCTCGGAGGAATACATGCGGAGATGCTGCTCCACGATTGCATCCGCATTGCGCCTGTTCCTGAGCCTGGTCAGCGGATCATAGGCCGCTTCCTCCTCCAGCCGGCTGATCATGCGATGCTCATTCTCCACATTCATGATCACGCCGACCGCGCCCTGATAGGTGCCGTCTGCACCCAGCATCGGGCCGGCGATGACACGGTTCCATTCCCTGCTGCCGCGGAAGCTGAGCTGCAGGTCATGCCTTGCCCGCTCATTCTCCCGGGTGAGGCTGCGCAGCTGCGCATCGATCTCCTGCAGGTCCTTCAGTGCCGCGATCTGCAGAAGGCCCGTGTTATGCCAGGGATCCTCTACGATTGCCGGCAGCCCGAACTTGTTCATGGCATGCTCGGAAAAGGTGATCCGGGAAGGTTTTGTCTGATACTCAAAGATGCAGTCATGGGAAAGCGAGGCATAGAAGCGAAGCCGCTTCTCCTCCCGCTCCACCATGGTGAAGTATTCCTTGCGGGTATCCACCGTCGGGTCTGCCCGGTGCTCTGCCAGCACCTTCTTCAGCATCTCCTGCAGCGGTGTCTCCATTTCATGCATGGAGGGCTGGCAGCGGAAGGACTCTGCCGTCTCCCGGAAGCACTCGATCAGCAGGGGATTGAAGGCGCCGCACTCCCCGTTCAGGATCATGCGCACTGCCATGTCATGATCAAAGGCACCCCGGTAGGAGCGCTCATGAACGAGCGCATTATAGGTGCCGGCAAGGCCCACGGCCTGGGCGCTGATCGGGATTTCATCTCCCTTGAGGCCATCCGGGTAGCCGGCTCCATCCCAGTGCTCATGATGGCTTCTCGCGATCTCCTCTGCATATTTCAGGGAATCATCCTGCAGCGACTCTGCGGCCGCGGCCAGGATCTCCGCGCCGATCGCGGTATGGGACTTGATCTGCTCGAACTCTGCCGATGTCAGCTGGCCCGGCTTGGAGAACAGGCTGTGTGCCAGGGCTGCATAGCCGATATTGCGCATGCATGCAGAATAGGAGATCCGGTCGATCGTCTCATCGCTGAGCGGATACTTCGAGGTCTTTGCCCGCAGCCGCTCCAGCAGGATCCGCGTCTCGCGCTCCACCTCAAACGGGCCGCGGTCATCCGGATTCCACTTTCCCTGCTCCAGCGCCTCGGCAAGCACCAGCGTCAGCACCCTGCTCCTCTTGACGTGCTCAAAGATCTCCTGCGAGGCAAGCTCCTGCAGGCTGTATTCCTGCCGCTTCACCGTCAGCATTCTCACGAGGATATTCTGGAATGTCCTGATATCCAGCGGCAGGGATAATGCCTGCACGCATCCGGCCGCTAGCGCCGCATTGGCGGTATTGTGATCCAGGTTGACGCCGACGAACATCATCGGGATCTCATCGGAATAAAGCTTCCTGTCCTGCATCATCTTCATGAAGTCCAGCCCGCTCATGTCAGGCAGCTCCCTGCAGACGATGATCATGGCAATGGAGGCTGCCTTGGCACTGATAAAGTACAGCGCCTCGCGGCCGCTGCCCATGCGAACGATGTCGTATCCCCGTGCCTTGGCATCCTCCATCATTGACCGCTCCATCATGTCGCGGTCAACGAGCAGGATGGTATGCCTGCCAAGCGCACTGAGCTTCTCTCTGATGCTCATCGGCTTCCTCCGGAAATTCAGTTCCTGAAGATAATGGGATCCGAAGGACGATGCCTTCCGGATCCCTCTCTCATTTCAATCGGATTGTACATGCCTGCATGAGTACGCTCATGAAGCAGGCGTGGCTGTCGGTGATGCGGATGGTGATGGCTCCGTCCCGGCAGATGCGGACGGCACCGCCGTTGGCTCTGAAGATGCAGAAGGCGATGGAGATGTCTCTGCAGAGGCGCTCGGCTCAGGTGATGGCGTCGCGGAAGCGGATGGCGAAGGCGATGCGGAAGCCTCAGCATCTGCACTTGCTGATGGGCTCGGAGAAGCGGAAGGTGACGCTGATGGCGCTGAAGAATTGGAGGTCAATGTGTTCATTGACGAGTTGAGCGGGCTGTACGCATTTTCAAATGAAGGATTATACCAGTAATAATAGTAGTAGTAATAGTAGTTGCTGTTCCCGTTCAGATAGAGCGATGCAATTGAGCTCAGCGTTGTATTTCTGTTAATGCCGCCAAAATACGTCCTTAATCTATGGTATGTCGTGTTGTTTGTCAGCATACCATCAGCCTCATTTACCGCAACGAAGCCATAGTCTGCGATTGTATTTGCAACAACCGTTGACTCGGAAATGGTGCCGGCATTAGAATTCACGAATCCGCTTGCGCCGATGCTTTCAGCAGTCACGGAGCAGCTCGTAATCGTGCCGCTGTTGGTGCCGGCAAAGCCATCGCCGCCGATGACCGTTGAGGTGATACTGCCCGTCAGCGTATCATCGCTCTCGATTGCGCAGTTTGCGATCGAGCCTGCATTGTCAGCGACAAATCCGCTCTGGCCGGCATTGATATTCGTGGCGGTGACATTGGTGATGGAAGCGCCTGTCTCATTGACCGCAAACAGCGCGGAGCTGCCGTTCATGCCTGCATTCTCCAGGTTCACATCCGTGATCGTGATGCCTTCACCCGTTCCGGTGCCGCCGATCACGCCGGTCCCGGAAATCGGATTGCCGCTTTCATCGAGGACAGGCCTGCTGTCTCCGACCAGTCCCCAATACAGCATGCTTGCAGGATCTGTCACCGCGACTGTCACATCGCCGGCGCTCATGTCAATGCCGGTGAGCGTCAGGCCGAGGATGCTGCCGGTATTCTCGCCGATGATTCCGACGTAGACCGGGCTGCCTGCCGTATCCGGCGCAATGACCGTCTGGCTGCCGAAGCCATTGAAGTTCTCTACTGTCAGATTGCTGATGGCGCCGGCATTGGAGCCGATCACGCCGTAGGCATGTCCTGTCACTGCCGTGCTGTCCGCAAACCTGATGCCGTCAAGGACCAGTCCATTGATCCGGCCCTGAGCGGTGACTGCACCGACCAGAGGTGCCGTCAGGCCGGTCATGGAATACTGCACTCCGTTCTCATCCTGAGAGCCTTCGAGGTCCGCACTGAGCGTGCCGACTGTTCCATTGCCGGAGGCCGCAGCGAAATCAATGTCAAGCTGCTGCTGCAGAGTGACGGTGCTGTCTTCCGTCAGCAGGCTGTCGTACTGCGCAAGCCAGTTCCACTGCCCGGCAGAGCGGATCGCATAGCTGCTGGAATTCTCTGCCGCAATGCTGTCGCCAAGATACGGCGTGAAGAACGGGCTGATGGAGTACTGCCCGGCAGATACCGTTACCTGCAGCCTGCCGCTGCCGAACGATGTATCATCGCTGCCGGTGACGGCGTAGAAGTCATATCCGGTTATGCCAAGCGCAGCGCTCATCGCTGTCTGCTGCGCATCAGAAAGCTTCTCGAGCTTGACCGCAGCCGCGCTGTCACCAGAGACAATCGGAGTCACGCCTTTCTCTGCAAGCACCAGATATCCGGCTTCAGAGGCAGTCTTGCCGGCAATATCAGGCAGGCCGCTGTCATTGGTATCCGCGGTTGTATCCAGCGTGCTGACCGTGGAGATGCTGCCGGTATTGGTCAGGCCATGATAATAATAGGAATCGCCGGCCTTCTCGTAATACAGCATGCCGATATGATCATCGCTGGACAGCGTATGAATATAGGTATTCACCAGTGCAACGCTGGTCAGTCTCTTTGATCCATCCACTTCGCCATTCACCGTGAAGGCATTCGGATTGGTGCTGCTGAGATCGACCCAGTTCTGGCTGCTGCCGCTGCAGTACTGATCTGAGCTGTATGTATCATTCTGCACAACGCACGAGCGGGACTTGATCCTGACGTGGCTCTTGCTGGAGATCTCGTCCGCATTTGTCTCCTCGACATAGTATTTGCCGGTCGGGATATTGTAGGCATAGTAATAATAGGTAATGGTGTGATTGACATTATCAATCACCGCGCTCCTTGACGTATCCCTGGTCAGCCGGATGACGTTCGCTGCGGTCTTGTCATTGCCCGATCCGGCAATCTCCACGAGCTGGAATGCAGGAATGATATTCTCTGCGGTCATCGGGACTGTCTTCTTCAGCTTTACGGTTCCCCAGTTATGTGAATTGCTGTATTTGGAAATATTATATGTATTCGTGAACAGGATCCTGTAATCCGTGCCGGCATGATAGGTAAAGGTATCAGAATCCCTGCCGGTCACCTGCGTGCCTGCGGCGGATCCTGATGTCAGCTTCGAAACGGTATTGACGGAGATATGCCATGCGGAAGAATTGTTGTTGGGATTTCCCGATGTCGATACACTGTATACCGCCTCGCTGCCCTGCTCGCGGATCCTGTACTGATGGCCGTCAATCAGCTTATCCCCGCCGACCAGCTGATTTGCCTGCCAGTAGGCATTCGTGCCATTCAGCTTGAACTGATCTTTTGCAAATGAAACGCTCGCGACTGCCCTGTTCCCATCCGTCACGTCAATCAGGTCATAGCTCATATTTCCAGGTATGCAGTCTGCCGCATACCAGGACATCATGTTCTGATAGGTCAGATTCTTGAAGATGGATATGCTGTTGGCCTTCGGCGTATAGATATTGCGCATCACAGCGCTGGTGTAGTTCTCTCTTGCATCATCGTTCCCATGATCATGGACCGTAAAGGCAGTTGTTCGATTCGGCGCGGCATCAGTCTGGCTGCCGGCAATGGTGCAGTATTGCTTATTCTGCTGATTCACGCAGGATTGGGATGTGATGGTCACATTGTATTTCTGCGCCAGCTGATCGGCATTATTCTCCTCTATATAATAGGTACCTGCCGGCACAGTGGAGGCCGAATAAGTATATGTAACTGTCTGGCTGCTCTGATCAACGGCATCCTTGGCGGAGTCTCTGGTCAGCTGGATGACATTCCCGCCATCCGTCTGAACCAGCAGGAATGCCGGCACATCCGAATATGCAGGAACTGTTTTCTGCAGCTGAACCACGCCGTTATTCAACAGTCCGAGCTTGTCTGCACGATAGGTATTCGTGAAAGATACGGCATAGGAGCTTCCGGCATGATACACGAATGAACCGGTATCTCTTCCGGTCTGAGACGCAGTACCGGCAGCGCTGTTGATCACCACGCTGGAAGCAGTGTCTGCTGAATAATGCCTGTTGGCATCAATCACAGTCGCGTCTTTTTTATAGTGCGTGAACGTGGCCTCATTGCTCAGCTCGCGGATATAGTATGTCTGGCCTTCCTGCATCAGACCGGAAATCTGCCAGTCCTTCTTCAATGTATAGCTGCCGCCATCTGTTCCGGTAAAGTCGCTCGTATTCAGCGAGATGGAAGACACAGGCACATTGCTCTGCGCACTGTAGAGGCTGAAGGTCACGGTGCTCGGCCAGTTATCCGTGAAATAGTAGCCCGATTTATCGCCTGAAACGTAATACTTTGCGGCCCTGCGGAGTCCGGAGATCGTCTTTGTGATGGTGAACACGGTATCCTGGCTGGCATAGCTGTTCGCAATGCCCAGCTCCGTGCTCTTCTGCGCCGCTGTGGCTGCCGGAACTGCAAAGTCATAGGTGATCTTCGTGTCATCCTCTGAAGTCGCATAAGTCTTGGAGGCAGTGCCGTAGGTAAAGACCGTGGAGACGCTCTCCGCGGCGCTTCTTCTGCTGTTCTCCTGAATGGTGTAATTCTGGCCGGATGCAGAAGCGGGCAGAATGAGATCAAATCTGTACTGATTGGCAGTGCCGGTTGAAATCATGTCTGCCAGGCTGATCCTGACAGATCTTGTCCCGAGCCTGACATCAAAGGTGGTCTTGCCCATGATGTCTGCAGGGATCGTGCCGCTGAGCGTCTTCCTTACAGTGACGGAGCCCACGGATACCTGCGGCCAGTCGCCGTAGTGCACGGTCGTGGCTGAGGATGCCTCGTGATTCGCGGCGTCATATGCCGTTTTGTTCACGCCGGTGAATCCATAGTCAGCCGTGGAGCGATACTTCACCCTGGACACCGTTGCGGTGGAAGTGAAGGGAGATTCCACATTGTAGGATTCCACGATCTTCTCGAGATCGGACTTTGCGTGATTGCCTGCTGTCGGCAGCGTTGAAGACTCGCTGCCCGGCTTGTATGCGGTCCAGCTGGCGATGCTCCACTTGAGATTGGATCCGAGCAGCACATGATTCGTGTAGGTATCGACATTATTCACCTTCACCGGAGTGCTGTTCAGATACGCAGGGTCCTGCAGGCTGCCAATGAAGCTGCCTGCCAGGCCGGAGGTGCCGGATGCGATGGCTTTCCCGGCCGCATAATCATTGTTATAGACTGCAGATGCGCTCTGCGTGCCGGTAAAGCCTCCGGCCGCAGCGCCGGATGCTGAAGCAGTGGAATAGCAGTTCTCGAAGTCAATGCTGCCGGAAACCAGGCCGGCAATGCCGCCGCCTGATGCAGTTCCCGCAATATTGGCTGAAGCGTCATCATAGGTCCCGTCTTCTCTGAGACAGCCGCCAGAATAGGAGTCGCGCACCGCCAGGGACTTGCTGTTGCTTGTTACTTCTCCGATCAGGCCGCCGGCCTGATTGCCAGTCACCTTCACAGAGGCAAAGGAGGCATAGATGATATCCGCCGCAGTCTCATCGCTGGTGCCCGACTTCATGGCATCCTGAATGATGCCGTCTGCAATCCTGGCAGTAAGCCCGCTGCGGTCTTCTGCCTCGGCAAAGTCAATCTTGCCGATCAGGCCGCCGGCCGATCCGCCTGCCGATGCAATTCCAGGCATCAGCGAAATCGCTGTGCCCTTTCTGCTGAACACAGTTCCCTGATAGGCAGCTCCGTCGGAGGCGAATACGCCGCAGCTCGCAATCACGGCATTCGGCCCTGAGCGGCCGATCAGAGCGCCTGCGCTGCCGGTGCCGGCGGCTGTCACCTGCGGATTGATCAGGAACAGATTCTCAAGCAGGATCTCCCTGGAGGCAGTGCCTGCCTCGGCAAGCAGCCCGGCATTGGAGCCATTCGCAGCTGCCTTCATGTTGACAACCGCGTAGCCATCGCCGTTTACGACAGACAGCCCGCTGCTGATGATCGATCTGAGACTGCCGCCCGCTATTTCCGCATTATTCTGGTCAAGCACATTCCTGGTATAGTTGCTGGTAAATTCATCCCAGTAGATATTGGAGATGAGCATTGCCTGCGTGATATCCGCGCTGTCCTTCAATGAGGAGACCGTTTGCTCAAGATTCTGCAGATGCCGGCCATTGCCGATATAGGCAGTATATCCGGTTCCGTTCTGCTGAATGGAGTCAAACAGGGAATTGGTCGTCTTGGCGGCTGTCGCAGGCTTTGCAGTGCCGGAGGCTACCGTCGCCGCAATCGTGAAGTCCTCGCCCGGCGTCAGGGTGGTCAGGATATCATGGAAATGAGCTCCTGAGGTCCTGATGTCGTCCAGCGTGATGACATAGGTCCCATTCCCGGATGCAGCAAAGGCATCGGTCAGAGGCTTGTATGCGTCTTTGCTTTCCGTGCCGGTGGCAGGATCTACCTGAAAGGCCTTGTAGCTGCCATCAACCTGCCGGATGACATACTTTTCCCGGGCATTGCTTTCCTTCCCGGTGAAGGTCAGCGCCACATAGTCCGCAGAGAAATCCGCATCCGTGGTCAGCGCTGCGGTGAGCGTTTCATTATTCTCAATCTCGAGAGAAGCAGTTCTCGGAGCAGTCGCCGAGAATACATTGGCAGAGGCGCCGCCGTAATAGCCGATGACCGTTCTCTTGCTGTTATACGTGAATTCCTTGCGGATATCCCTGCCGCTGACAGTCTCAGTGCCACGGCCGCCAGCTTCGATCAGCTGATCGACAGCCGCAGTGATCTTGCCGGCGCTGCTGTCGGTATAGAACACGCCGTAGATCGTCGCGGTCTTTGCGTCAAACTCAATCACATAGCTCTGGCTGCGCACGGTATCATCAATCGATCCAAACGGCAGAATCGTATTCAGCACCTTGCCGGCATTGTCCGTGGAGACATAGTAGAAGTCATGATTATCCTTGCTGATGGCGGACGGCCAGTCAGTGGAATCCTTGAGATCCTTTTCGACTGCATCCTCAAAATCAGTCTTCAGCTCCCCCTGATAGATCCGGTCCCATGTCCCGTCTGCCCTGGCAGCGGTGAGATGATTCTGGGCTGCCACGAAGATGGATCTTGCGGTGTCATCCATCTCTGTCACCTTCAGGCTCCAGCGGTAGTTCGCGACCGCGACAAAACCAAACCCTGCCAGGATGATCGTGATCGCGATCACCACCAGCAGTTCAGCCAGCGTGAAGCCTTTCCGGTTTTCATGCAGCTTGGGAAAATGCATTGCACTGAATCCTTTCTCTTCCTGAATAAGGCAAAAGCGGGCCTCTGTGATGCAGGCGTCCGCTCTTACTCCGTCGGCTCCGCAGTAGCCGCGGCGCTGTTATCATCCAGCACGATCAGCCCCTGCGTGGTTGCTGCTCCGTCAGCAGTCTCAAAGAAGGTAACCGTGACGGAGGCGTTGATGCCTGCAGATTCTGTCAGTGAAGTCTCTGTATCTTTCGCATTCAGGGACACGTCATTGATGATCAGGCGGTACCTGCAATTGCTGAGGTCAGTGAGAATCTCGCGGGCGGTTGCGTAATCGGCAGCGGTAAAGCTGATGCTTGCGTCTCTGCGGACTGTCATGTCCGTCAGCGTCGGCTGATTCCAGGTAATGCTGATGGAAGTGGCACGGCCGGACAGGATATCATTCAGCGCCTGGATCTCATTGGACTGATTGTTGTAGACTGCCACCTCTCCGAGAGTCTTTCCGGAGGCATTGGCGATGTCTTCCTTCATCTGGCTCAGCTTCATGGCCCTGGTCTCCTCGACCATGACCTGATCCTCCAGATCCGCTGTGTCGTACTGCGCCATCTGCGACTGGAAGCCGCTGAAGGCAAACTGATAATAGAAGATGCCCAGGGCAATGATGCTGCAGACCAGGATCAGGATCTTCTCCCTGGTCGTGAACTGATGGTTAAGCATTGGATCCACCTCCGTTCACAGAGGCAGCGTAGGTAATCTCGAAATCTGCCACGACTTCATCAGAGTTCTCCTGATTGCTGGCAGCAGTGGTCGTTACCGTCACGTAGGAATTCCTGCTGTCGGCCTGCATTCTGGAGAGCAGGCTGGATACCACCGGCAGGGTGGTATTGCCGGTCTTGACGCTGATCTGCATGGCGGTGATCTGGATGGACTCCACCGGGACGTCATTGATCAGGTCATCCTCCAGCATCTGGATCATGGCCATTCGCTCCGTGCGGTTCTTCTCGTCATCCGTCATGAAGGTGCCGACGGCCTTGTCATACTGCGCCTTGACCGTATCATAGTCGGCATTGCCTTCCTGATACTTGGCCAGCGTCTCCTGCATCTGGTTGTAGGCACTCTCTGCCCGGGAAATCTTCAGCATCGGGTCAATGACCGCAAGCTTGGTGAACAGGGCCAGGAATACCAGGAACACGCCGAAGAGGAAGATCGCGATGCGGTCAATCCGCTTCTGGTCATCAAAGATGAAGTTCATGGAAGCCTTGGTCGGATACTTGCTCTTCCTGCTGAGGGAGATCTCCCTGGAAAGGGCAGTCTTCCTCGGCTTCTTCTCCTCTGTATCTGTCACAGCCGCGCCCCCTTTCCTACTCCAGGCAGATGCCCACTGCGCATGGGCCATCTGTCAGGGCATTGCTGACGTCGTAATCCTCACTCAGCTGCGAGAGGGATACCAGCTTCAGCGGTATCGTATTTGCAAGCTCCTGCATGAGCGGCTGAATCCAGGCACCGCCTCCGCAGAAGTAGAGATTCTCAAGATTATTGTCACGGTTCTCATAGGTATAGTAGTTGATGGCGCGCATTACCTCGACCGAGATGCTGGAATATACATTCCTGCATTCCTCGCTCTCGAGCACATTGTCCTGATCATCCGCCAGATACTCCCTGGCGATGTGCGGATCGCAGCTCAGCACTTCAGAGGCAGCTGTCACGACATCGTGAATGCCGATATCGATGGATCTGGTTACCTCATAGACGCCATTGTGGAAGATATCGACTCTGGTTCCGGCATTGCCGAGGTCAAGCATGGCAAAGTCTCCGGCTGCCGCATCCTCTGATACCGTGCGCACCAGCGCGCCCAGCGCCATGATCCTCGGCGCTGCCTTGACAAGCTTCATGCCTGCATGCCTGAACATGTCCTGATACTGCTCGATCAGCTCCCTGGAGACTGCCGATGCCATGAGATCCATGGATACCGGCTTCCCATCTGAATTGCTGTTCATCCTGATCATCGCATAATCAAACAGGTATCCTGCCTTGTCATCATTGATCACGTCATGAAACTCATACGGCAGATTGACCTTCAGCTGCGCCTCTGTCATTGCCGGCATGTTCAGCCGGCGCACATAGGTCGCGCTGTCCGGGAGGACCAGCGCCACGCTCTTCGTGCGGAACTTCTTCCTGGCATTCTCCTTCAGGAATTCCGACATTGCATCATACGCAACCAGCTCATCCCCGCGGACGATATTGTCCGGCAGGTAGACCGCATCAAAGCGTGAAAGCATGTCATCTTTCATTTCGGCGATCTTGAGCCGGCTCGCGCCGATCTCCATTCCGAGCATTACCTTAGACATCCTTTCAGCCCCTTTCTAGAACAATCCCAGATACCAGGAAACCGCCTGTGAGCCAAGAATCATCGTCAGATAAACAGCTATGCTGATCGATGGTCCGAAGGCGATTTTCTGCTTTTTTAATGATACCACAAAGACCAAACCCACAATACACGCAACGATGAGAGACAGCAGACTTTTTGCGAATCCAAGATACAGTCCAGTCATGAAGAGCAGCTTCACGTCGCCTCCTCCGAGGCTTTCCTTCTTCAGCACGCGGTCCATGATCATCGCGATCGCGAGCATCCCGCCGGCGATCCCGAATCCGCCGACTAAACCATCAGTCATATACGAACCGAGATTCACCCCGCTCATCCTTACTAGGGGAAGCGTGATCGCCCAGACCGCGAGTCCGGCGATGATGAAGCCATCCGGTATCTCATACTTCTCGAGATCCACGAGTGAGAGCCCAAGCAGGATCACCGTGAGCGCCCAGTCCCGGACAGTCAGCCAGCTCAGCCCGCCCCGGCTCAGAACGATGCCAATGAAGGCAAGGCCGAGTCCCAGCTCCGTCAGCATGTATCTGGCTGGCACCTTCGCGCCGCAGTATCTGCATCTTCCTCTCAGGAATACCCAGGACCAGATGGGTACAAGATCGATCGGCGCCAGCACATGCCCGCAGGAATCGCAGCAGCTCCTGCCCTTCAGCCAGCTGACGCCGGCAGCGATCCTGCCAGCCGTGCAGTTGATGAAGCTGCCGAAGACCGTGCCCAGCAGGAAGGAAAGCACCAGGATATAGCCTGTCAGGAAGGAATCCTGGTAAAGCTCCAGAAGCATCAGTCCACTCTCCCCGGCACCCAGCTCAGCGCCATCTTTCCATCCCTGGCAATGACCTGGATCACCATGCTGTTCACTGCCCCGTAATAGGCAATCCCGTCCGCCTTCATCTCTGTATACTCGTTATAGCCATATGGCTTCAGTCCCACGATCGTATTGGTGCCATGGTCAAAGTATCCAACATATCCCTGGCTCAGCAGATGCGTGCAGACCGCGCCGTCCTTATTCCCCTCGCAGCCATTCACGACGCAGTTCATACCGTTGTTGCTGTTGATGCGGGCTACGGAGTCAGCCGTGTTCACCATCAGGGCATCATCCCCGATCGCCTGCTGATTCTTCATCCATCCGAGTCCCTTATACAGCAAAAAGGCAGACTCAATGCTCAATACCAGAATCAGTATCAGCTCAAGCCTGGAGACATCCCCTCTGTGGTCACGCAGAATCCTCATGACTGCAGTCCCCTTTCACTGTATGAATATACATTTCAATTATAATTGAAGAACAGGATTATTGAGCAGAATAAAGCAACATTATGGCACTCATGCATTAATTTCAAAATTATCGGTACTTGGCTTAATCAGCCTTGTCTCTGTTAATCTCGTCACCGCTGAAGTATGGGCAGGTAAAAATTCCTTCAGGTGTGACATAGCAGACGATATATTTAAAGATACGGGACTGATCAGCAGTATTCATTCGATGGGAAAATACTTATACAGCAGATTTCCTCCATATTTCTTTGCCACTTCAAAATCCTTGACCTTTGCATTTTCCATGATCCAGCAGATCTTTCTGCTGTCGCTCGCGCTGGCAAGAAATGGCACAGCTTCAGGATTGAATATCTTCCAGGTAAGCTTTCCGCTGCTTACGTCATATACGTAGTAAACATGCTCTGAGCTGTAGTTGCCTAAATAGTCTGCGCTTGCTGCTGCTTTTGCAGCCCTGATGTTGGCTCTGTTGGTGGCATCTATTGTCTTCTGCCTCTGACTCGTAAAGACCGGGATGCTGACTGCGACTAAAATGCCGATGATCGCAGCCACGATCAGGAGCTCTGCCAATGTGAATCCTTTCCCCACGTGCCTTGTATTCATGCCTTATCCCTCAGCCAGCTTCTATCAATTACAACAAGCACCGCCTGCCATACACAGGCAGTGCATGTCCCAGACAGTTGGCCCTCCAACTGTCTTCTGCGATCCCTGATTCGATCCTTCAGATATATCAATCCGCGAATAATTGTTACTATTGGTGAAATTTTACGTCATTTGCTCTGTAACGCAATTATAATGTTTGTACCCTAATTATTACAAATAAATGTTTATCCAGTATCGGAGGAAACGATGCACAGAAGAAGCAGCAACGGATTCACGCTTGGTGAACTGCTGGTAGTAGTTGCTATTATCGGCGTTTTGGTTGCTGTCTCGATTCCTATTTTCAGCGGCCAGAGAGAGAAAGCGAAGATTGCTACCTGTGCCGCTAACAGAAGAAGCCTCCTGAGTGCAGTTATGAATGAGCGGATCTCAAATGAGCAGGCAGAGGATACCGTGAAGGTCAGCAACGCTGCCAAGACGCTCGGAGTAACCGCAGACGGCTATTACATCTCAGGCTTATGCCCTGATAACGGAATCATCAGCGTCGAGTTTTACGATGACGGGGAAGTCATGATCTATTGCTCAGTTCATACCACAGACATGGAGCGCTTCCCGCAAAGCATTACAAGCACGATTATTGCAGGCCTGGATTCGATTACGCGTGGCTCGACAACTCTAAGGGGCTATCTATCATCCAAGACGACAAATCACATTGATTCCGAAGCCGGATCCAACACCCCGGGTGCAACCGGCTCATGGGTGGATCTGATCAAGAATAAGATGAGATCGGAAGGAAGCCCTTTGCTTTATCAGGGATGGGCAATCAACTACAACAACCATCAATACTCAGTTGCTGTCACAAAGGATGGAGAGTCTTCACTGACTTCAGCGAAAAATGGCGATTATATCAGTGTGGTGAAATACGTCTATGATGATAAGGGCAATAAGATCTCTTCCACGAGCGGAACAATGAAGGTAATACTGGAGAAGAATACATATAATCGGCTGGATATCACGACTCCGGGATCATTCAAGGCATCGTAAGCAGCTGATTCTGTTCAGCAGGCACTTCGCTATTATGGATATACAGTTCTCATCAGGTGCCAAGGCATATTCAGCTATCTGTCAAAATGATGATCACTCATACGCTGAGCGATCATCATTTCTTTGGATTGATACTCTCTTCCCACAAGCATGGCAGCTTTCCTGCTTTCTGCATTGCCTCATGCATGGTTCCGTATTCACTTTATAATCAGCTTTACCCATTGACCACCAGGAGGGAAATTGCCGGCTGCGCTTCCGGCTGGCGTTACATACAGGGAATTATTGTAGTAGCAAATCGTTCCCGCGGCAGGTGCCGTATTCCATTGCGGGCCATTCCACTGCGTCTGATGCGTATCCTTTTCTGCTGTGAGTATTACTGTATTTGAATCCAGCTTCATAATGCTGTTGCTGTTCTTGTTTGCCTCATAGAATTCAGCAGCGGTCGTATTCTTCTGCGCATTTGCAGTGCCAGTCCAGGAATAGAAAAGATACTGGCTGCCATTGCCATCAGAGAAGACAGTTCCCGTAGGGATTGTCACTGTTGTATCGGGATTGTTGCTGTCTCTTGCATTCAGTTCTTTTGTCAGGGCTTCCCAGGTAGTTGAAGCAGCAATTTCATGAGAGGCACCATTCGTATCAGTGATGCTTACTGTTCCAGATGAAGCAGAGCCGCCCGAACCGGATCCTCCGCCAGCGGCTGTGCCATATACCCAGGATGCTGAAACCTTTGATCCATTACCAGAAATAGAGATGCTCACGATATGGGCAGTCCCGTTATCCAGGGGAATGCCATCCGCATTGTCATCAATGTCCTTTGATGATTTTCCATAGCCTGCTATTGCCTTCCCGGCATTTTCATCCACTGTGACTGTACCCGCAGCCGCATCATAGTAGTAGACTGCCGGATCCGCTTCCGGCGTGTCAGTCAGATACGCCGCAATAGCTGCTGATTTGGCGGCGCGAACATTTGCCTTATCTGTCGCTGCTTTGGCCTTATCAAGCTGCCCGCTGAAAATAGGTATGCTTACAGCCACAAGTATTCCAATAATTGCCACAACAATCAGGAGTTCTGCAAGAGTGAAGCCTTTTCTCCCGATTTCTTTCATGTCTCTTTTCATCCAGCCGCCCTCCTCTGCAGGCTTTATCACCGTAGACCCGCTTTCTATCTGCCCTTGCTTTTGCCATTGCGAATTGACAGGACCATTAACAACTCTTGATCAGCATTTCATTTTTGGCTTTCGATTTCTGCTGAAGGCGAAGCCTGCTCCGCTTTCTTTTTCAGCCCATTTTTCAAGGCATCGTCAATTGCCTGGTCAAGCTGATCTGTGGAAGACACTTCTTCCGTATTAAATGTCATCTCAGGAACATGACCGGTGTCCTTTACCTCGTAAATTTTTGCTCCGCTTAGTGAGCTTTGGATCAGTGTGCCGCATGTGCTGTCAAAATCCACATCAAGATCATCATACAGAACGATGTAATCCACACGTGTCAGATCACTGTATACTGCCTGAAAATATGGGGTTTTTAATGAGGATTGGATATCACTCCACGCAATATCTCCATCCGTATGCTCCTTCAGATAGCCTTGAATATCTGAAGAGCGGACCGTGAAGATATTCGGCTCATCTGCATAAGTGACAAAGAACACCCTGGCTTCATCTCTCTTTGATATCACCAGAATGTTTTTATCAGCATTTTCAGCCACAAATTCGGAAAGCCATTTTTCCTCTTCCAGCATTTGCACTGTGATGCGGTTTCCGTTGTAGCGCCACATCTTCGCCGCAAGCACTGTATTCCATGCATTCATGCCAAGCAAGACACATTCGCAAAGGAGAATCCCTGCTCTCCGCCTGACACACAGCAGATATGCGCAGAGAACAAGAACTGCCGAATACACAGCAAGAATGATCAGCTGCCGGCTGGAATTATTAGAAAGAAACAGAAGCATCGTATGATCCATCACCAGTCTCTGGCTGCTTGATACGACAGTGTTGCCGCCCAGCAGTGCATAATAGACCAGCCATGTGCAGATTGCTGCAGTACCCAGAATCAGCTGCTTCTTTTTATAACTGGTGGAATTCTCCATTGCATTAAGCATCATGATGACCATGGGAATGAATAGATAGCAGGTATAGCGGAGATGAATTCTGGGAATTGTATCACCCTGATTCTCTCTTGCTGTAATTGTGAAAGATACGACCGCCGCACTCAGGATCAGCAGGAGCAGCAGATAATACAGAAAGTGTCGATCATTCTTCTTCATTGCACCGCGCTGAAGAACAGAAATCATGATGGGAAGAATGCCGTAGGCAAGAAGAACCATCAGCAGATAATAGATAAACCCATAATAAAGATAGAAATAATTGAAGCTGTTGCCTAAAACGCTCATGTCCTGCTGATGATAGGAATTCCCCATGCCGGCAAACAGCGTCACCTTCATAATCAGGAATGGGATGAAGAATCCGGCAGCCAGAGCGCTGAAATACAGCAATGCCTGCCGTGCATAGCTGGAGCTGCTGCCATCTCTTCTCCAATGCTTTGCCACGCTCACTGCAACAAGCACCGCCAGTGCAATCGGAAAGACAGCGGCAACTTCCTTGCAGCTGTACAGTGCATAGTAGAATATGCCCGTTTCAAAGCAATGCCTGCTGAATCTGATCCGTCGCGAGTGATCAGCTGCGGTATTCATCAATTCCTCAAACCCATCCATCAGACAGCTGGTCAGGTAGACTGCCATCAGCCCCATTGGAAGAAACAGATTCTCGCTCATGAATGTCATTGAATAGGTCAGGTCTGAAGAAATGCAGTACAGGAAGCAGACAAACAGAATCCAGTTCTGGCTCTTCAGGTATTTCCTGGAGAGAAGATATGTCGGAAAAATCCCAGCGCACACAGCGACGCAGTTGATCAGTGCAATGATGCGCAGTCTCAGTATTTTATCAGAGATCAGGAATGCCGGCATGATCAGGACGCTGTACAGAATCTTCTGGAAATTATTGGGCAGATTATAAATTTCAATACCTTTTCCATGGAGCAGGCTCTGCGCGATCGAAAGATACCTGACCTCATCCGGCAGGATCAGTGCGATCTTCGGATATCGCGAAAACCAGTATCGGATTGCTACGCTGAGAGCATACAGGAAAATGATGATCCACTTGATATTCCTTCTCTTCCCGGAATCGATTGTTCGCATCGCCATCTGCTCCATTTGAATTGACTAATCTATCTTTGCTCATGATTGCGAATCAGATAAAGAAAAGAAACAGGCATGTACCTGTCTCTTTCAAATCTGTGTCGATGCAGTCTCTATTACTGCGCGTAAAGAGTGACAGTTGTTCCGCTGACGGATACGCCGATCACGGTATATGTAGCTGTGTCTGTAGCTTCAGAAATCGTAACTGCAGTGGCTCCGGTTGCAGCTGCAGTAGAAATTGTGCCGTTTGCGATATCGTATGAATAACTCACTGTTCCGTTATTGCTGTCTGTTAAGTACTGTGCAACTGCAGCAGCCTTGGCAGCACGGAGGTTAGCCTGGTTTGTAGCCTTTCTTGCCTTGTTCAGCTGTGCTGTGAAGATGGGGATGGATACTGCTACGAGAATGCCGATGATTGCTACGACGACCAGCAGTTCAGCCAGTGTGAAGCCCTTCTTATTGTTCTTCATTTCTTTTCTCCTTTAACGTTATGCATATTAATTAATATGCCCCTTACGTAATCAAATCTTAGCATCCTTTATTTGGCAAAACAAGATACTAAATGAGCGTTCATGTGCTTATTTCATGCCATTTTGACAACGTTCGTGCCCAGGATGCCCTGTTTGTTGGACATTCGTTGGACATCGATTTTTGAATGCATGGTTTTCTGATGGGAATTGTCCTGCCTTTAATGAATCACATCAGGTTGTACATCGTAAACATCGGCAGGTAGATGGAAATGACAATGAATCCGGCAAATATTGCAAGAATTACCAGCATGGTCGGCTCCAGCCGTGCAAGTGCCTGGGTCACTGCGTGATCGTGCTCGTTCGTATAATAGGCACCAATGGTATCCAGGGTCTTTTCCAGCTCGCCGGTAGACTCACCGACGCCGGTCATCTCTCTCAGCACATCCGGGAAGTACTTGCTCCGGTTCATGACATCCTTCAGCTGCTCGCCGGTCTCTACCTTCTCTACCATGCCCTTCACTTCAAGGCTCATGGCATAGTTATCCAGCACCTTGGCGGTAACCTTCAGGGAATCCCCGACACCGAGCCCTGCCTTCAGCAGCGCCGCCATGGTATCCGCGAACTGCTCGCATCCGTTCAGGGTATTGATATTGCCGAGCACCGGCAGCTTCAGCAGGGTCTTTGCCCAGTGCAGCCTGCCGTTCTCCGTGTGGTGATAGTACTTGATGCCGATGATGAGCAGTACCGTGATCAGCACCATCCAGATCCAGTACCTGCCGAAGAACTGCGAGGTGCTGATCAGCATCCTTGTCATCAGCGGCAGCTCTCCTCCCAGGGAGGAGAATACTTCCGTGATGGTGGGGATGACCTTGATCATGACGATCATCAGGACGATGACAGCGATGCAGACAACGAAGATCGGGTAGGACATGGCTGCCTTCATCTTCTCGCTGACCTTATAGGACTTCTCATAGTACAGCTGCAGCGTGCGGAAGGAATCCTCCATCGTGCCGGACAGCTCGCCGGCCCTGATGGTCTCCGTGAAGGTAACCGGCAGATCCGGGCAGTTCTTCTCAAAGGCCGTGGAGACAGATACGCCCTGCGAGATATCCTCTGCCGACTTCACCAGCATGCGCTTCAGCTTCCGATCCCTGGTCTGCTCCGCGATCATGGAGGTGCAGTTGGAGATCGGAATGCCTGAGGAGAGAATGATGGCAAACTGGGAGCACATGACTGCCAGTGCCTTCGTGTCTACCTTGTGGCCGATCTCCCTGCTCAGAAGCCCTTCCAGGCCATTGCTCCTGACTTCCGTGACGCTCAGGACAACCGGGCAGGTTGCCTTGATCTTCTCGACCGCATTGTACTCATCCAGGGCATCCACGACTCCCTTGACCTTAGCCCCGTCAGGAGACAGTGCACTGTAGCGATAAGTAATCATATACGCTTGATCTCCTTCCGAATGCTACATGGGCTTGCGGGCCATGTAGGCGGCTGCGCCGCCTGCATTCTTCCTTACATACTCCGGGTCAAAGGCTGCCTCTGCCGCAGTCTCGGCGGTAATGACATTATTCTTCACCATGCTCAGCAGGCAGTTGTCCATCGTAATGGAGCCGACATTGGTGCTTGCCAGCATGCTGGACTGCATCTGCGGCGTCTTGCCCTCGCGGATCTGGTTGCGGATGGCAGGCGTGACGACCATGGCCTCGCAGGCTGCTGCCCGGCCGTGCCCGCCTCTTCTCACCAGCAGCTGCTGGGAAAGCACCGCCTTCAGGGTTGTTGACAGCTGCAGGCGGATCTGCGGCTGGCGATCTGCCGGGAACGTGCCGACGATGCGGTCCACGGAATCCACGGCGGAATTGGTATGCAGGGTGGCGAATACCAGATGGCCGGTCTCGGCTGCCGTCAGGGCAGTCTCGATGGTCACGGCATCGCGCATCTCGCCGATCAGGATAATATCCGGGTCCTCGCGCAGGATGGCTCTCAGGCCGTCTGCGTAGCTGGCCGTGTCCGTGCCGATCTCGCGCTGCGAGATCAGGCATCTGTCCGGCTCATAGAGATACTCGATCGGATCTTCCAGCGTGATGATATGCTCATATCTCGTGTGATTGATCTCGTTCAGAATTGCCGCGAGCGTCGTTGACTTGCCGGAGCCGGTCTCGCCGGTGACCAGGATGATGCCCTTCTGCCAGGTCGCAAACTGCTGCACGACCGGCGGCAGGCCGAGATCCCTTACCTGCGGAATGCGGCTGTGCAGAATGCGCAGCGCGCACGAGACAGACCCCTGCTCGCGGTAGAGATTGATGCGGACGCGCTCTCCCCCAAGCGTGGCGGAAAGATCCAGCTCACCCATGTTCCGGATCAGGTCATACTGCTCCCCGGCCAGATCCTGGGCAAAGCCCTCGCAGTCCTCGCTTGTCAGCGGATCCGGATACAGATTGCTGAGCTGGCCGTCAATCCTGCACTTGGGCGGCACTCCTGCCGCAAGATGCACATCAGACGCCTGCTTCGCAGCTGCCTCCCGGATCAGCTCATCCACTGTCTTCTTCATGGCCTATTCCACGGTAACCACGACGCGCAGCAGCTCCTCTGCCGTGGTTACGCCCTTCTTGACGAGCTCTCTTCCGTTGACGATCATCGGCGTGAAGTCCACCTGGGATACGAGCTTTCTCAGATCTGATCCGTTCATGCCGGCAGCGATTGCATCTCTCAGCTTCGCGCTCATCGGCAGGATCTCGAATACGCCGATTCTGCCGCGGTAGCCGGAGTCAAAGCACAGATGGCATCCTCTGCCGTGATAGAAGTGATAGTTCTGCGGATCGCTGATGCCGATCAGGTCCAGCGTAGCCGGATCCGGCCTTACTTCCTCGCGGCAGTTCGGGCAGATCCTGCGCACCAGTCTCTGGGAGATGATTCCTCTCACCGATCCTCCGATGAGGTACGGCTCAACGCCGAGATCCTTCAGGCGGTCAATGGCGGATACCGCATCCTCGGTATGAATGGTGCTCAGCACAAGATGCCCGGTCATGGCAGCGCGCATGGCAATCTCCGCGGTCTCGCCGTCGCGGATCTCTCCCACGCAGATGATATCCGGGTCCTGGCGCAGACATGCACGCAGGGCGGAGGCGAAGGTGAGCCCCACCTTCTCGTTGATGGCAACCTGGGTGACGCCGTCGATCTGGAACTCCACCGGATCCTCCAGGGAGATCATGTTCACGGTATCGCTCTTGAGCTCATTGATCATGGTATACAGCGTCGAGGTCTTGCCTGATCCGGTCGGGCCGACGATCAGGATCATGCCGGAGCTGTTCTTCAGGATGCGGTCGAACTTCGCATTGTCGCGGTCCGTGATGCCGATGCCGCTCCTGGTCAGCGTGGACTTGTCACGCCAGAGAATTCGGATGACGACCTTCTCGCCGTAGATCGTAGGCAGCGTATTGAGACGCAGATCGACATCCGTGCCGTCCGGGCGATGCACGACTGCACGGCCGTCCTGCGGCACTCTGCGCTCCGTGATGTTCATTTCCGCCATGACCTTGAAGCGGGAGATGACAGCGCTCTGCAGGTCCTTCGGAATCGTCAGGATCTGCTCCAGCCTGCCATCCACGCGGATGCGGACGATCATCTCGTCCTGCTTCGGCTCCACATGGATATCAGATGCCCGCTCGGCAATGCCTCTTTCGAGAATGGAGTTGACGAGCTTCACCGTAGGCGCTGCCGCGGCATCATTCTCCGCATCGCGCTCAGCCGACTGCTCCTCTACCGTCAGGCTTCTCTCTTCCTTCATCTGCTCAATGGCCATGGCAGCGCCCTCGTTCTCATAGAGAACGCTCAGCGCCCTGCTCACAGCATTGGAATAGGCAATCATCGGCGTGACCCGCTTCTTGGTTGCCTCCTTGACTGCCTCGATGGCACGGAAGTTCAGCGGATCCTCCATGGCGATATAGAGGCGGTCTCCGATCAGCTTCACCGGCACGATCCGGTACTGCCTGGCCATGGCTCTCGGCACGTACTGCGTCAGGGAAGGATCGATCTTGGACTTGTTCAGATCCACGAAGTCAATGCCGAGCTGCAGCCTCAGCGTCTCGATCAGATCATTCTCGGTAATATAATGCTCCTCGATCAGGACCTGGCCGAGGCGCTTGCCGCTTTCCTTCTGTACCTGCAGCGCCTCATCCAGCTGCTGCTCAGTGATCGCTCCCACATCCAGGAGCATCTCTCCCAATCTCTTGTTCTTCATGATGGATCCTCCATTGCGCGTGCAGGCGCTAGCTGCCGGATGCTGCCGTAACCGGAACATACGGCCTGATCTTCAGATCTGTCGATTCAATCGGCGAGGTCTTGCCCTTCTCATAGACGCTGACCTTCATCGTGAACAGATTGCCGGCAGTGTCATAGCTCAGATTCTCGATCTTCAGGGACAGCCTGTCGGTCTCGGTCCTGCCGGTGACCAGCGTATCCTTCTGCATCACGGTGCCGTTGTAGGCAATGACCTGCTCCGCCGTGTCATATTCATAGCGGATCGCAATCCCGCGGTCGGCGCAGTAGTAATAGGTATTGCCCTGATACACCAGGGATGACTGCGCAGAGTGAAGATCCGCGCTGATCTGCGTCACCGCCGTGGACAGCAGCGTCTGCGCATTCGCCCTTACCGTGATGGCCTCATACGAATTCCGCAGCATCACCACGCCGCCGCTGACCGCGCCGAACACGATGGCCAGCAGCAGGACTGCGGTCAGCGTCTCCGACAGCGTGAATCCAGCCTTATTCCCGCGCATGATCAGTTGCCCTCCGAGAACATGTAAAGATAGCTGCCGTCGCTGATCTTCGCGGTATACAGCCAGCTGCCGCTCATGGGCGTGAGGCCGGTGATTCCCCCGACGGTAACCGTGATATTGGAAGCCGTGCCTGTCCGGCTCTCCAGCTCATTCCTCGCCGTGAAATAGCTCTTCCAGGAGGTGCTTGCCTTGCTCATCATGCTGACGGAGGCCAGGATCATGGAGACCGCAAGCAAAAGGCCCAGGGCAACGATCAGCCCGGAGATCATCACTTCCGAGATCGATTCTCCGCGCGTGCTTCTCAGTTTTCCTCTCAGCGCATTCATATCTACTCCGCGCTCCCGACTGTAATCGAAGGATTGCCCCAGCTGATTGACAGCGGGATCTTCGTCTCATCTGAAGCATTGATCCGGGCATAGGGCGTCGCTGCCGCGGCGCTGATATTCTCATAGGGGATCGCATCCATGGTCAGCGTGACCTGCTGGCCGGTTCCGCCATCGATCGTGAAGACAACTTTCAGCTGATAGGAGGAATTCATCGTCGCATCATAGCTGACGGTCTTCAGATCTGCTGTGCTGAAGGAAACCGTGCTCTTCACCTCGGCTGCGGCCGTGCCATTGCCGGCAAGCTGCTCTGCCTCCGCCTTGGTCAGCTGCGCCAGCAGGCCTGCCATCCTGTGTTCCCCGGTATCCGCAGTCACGTCCGCGGTCTTCGTATCCGGATCATATGAAATGGCGCAGGAGGCACCATCAAGCTCCTTTGAGAACATCTTTGCCGCTGAGGTCAGCGTATAGACGGCCTGATCATCTTCCTTCAGGCGCTTTACCCTGCCTGCCGCCGCTGACGCGGAAGCCAGGACAACCGAGCCGACCACGGCGCACAGCAGAAAGACCAGCAGTGCCAGCATCAGCGATGCACCTGACGTCGATCGGATTTTCTGCGCTGTACGGTTCACGAAAGATGCCTGTCCCCCCTGATTTTATGTATGACAAAAACCTGCTGAATCGATTTCATTATACAACACAAGCATGCCGTTCACTGCAGGCTTTTGCGTATCATGAATGATCTTTCATCCAGCATATGGAACTTGTGTGAACAGGCATTCATTCATTATCTGATAGAAAAAAGAGGCATCAGCAGCTGCCGCCAATGTTTCTGTATGATCTGCTTCAGCGCAGTCCTGCGGAAATGCGCTCTCTTCAGGAGGCCCGCCTGCATCTCACGGTCACTCTTGCATAGCCCATGTAGGTGCAGGAGAACAGGGTAAGATCCCAGTCTCCCTCCTCCATCTCTCTGACCTGGTCCGGCTGCAGCAGGGTGATCTCCGTGATCCGGTAGGCGGTCTGCATGCCCCTGACATCCTGGAAGACCACCTCGTCACCGATATCCAGCGTATTCAGGAGACCGAAGTGCTTCCTGTAGTTATGCGCGCAGATGATCAGATCATTGCCCTGAACCGTTCCCTTATACCGGCAGGGCGCGATCTTCAGGTTCGGCAGGCTCCAGCTGTCCATGACCGGCAGCTCGATGTTCAGGGCCGGGATCGAGATCATCCCGATATAGGAATGTCCCTCTACCTGCACGGTCTCCATCGTGTCCGCGACCGCGCTGGCATCTGTGTCCGTGGTCAGTGCCTCGACCTTCTCGCCGATCTCCTGCGAGGCCTTTCCGGCCTGCTCGTCTTCCCGGATATTGCCTCCAACGATCAAAAGTGCAAGGACAATCAGCACTGTCCCTGCACTTGCGAGTATTCTTCCGATCTTCTGCTCAGTCATGGCGGCGCATCAGCAGCAGCCCTGCCGCAAGCAGTCCCAGTCCTCCTGCCGCAAGCGCCATGGCCGGTCCCCAGTGCTGTCCGGTAAACGGCAGCTGCGAAGGAGATGGCGTCGGCACCGGCACGCCAGGCTTGATGGTATTCGTGATCGTGAAGGAGGTGATCTCAGCAGTCGTGCCGGAGGAGACGGATACGGTGTATCCGAATGGCACATCCGCCTCTGCCACTTCCCAGACATCGTCATGATTCATGTCATGCCAGCTCCAGGTCCAGTTATCCGCATCATTGAGCGTCACGGTGCTGTCCACAGCCCCATTCTTGATCAGATTGACCTTGATCTCTGACGGCCTTGACGAGGAATTGGAATCGCTCCAGTGCTTGACGACAGAATAGCGGCTGGCAGTTGCCTTCACCTCTCCCTTCATCTCGACCGGGGAGGAGGAGGTATCATAGACCAGCGAATCATCCTTTGCATTGATATAGGGCAGAGTGATCAGCACCGGCGCATAGGAATACAGCGTTCCGTCCTGATCGACATCATCTGCCGTGACAAGATACAGGCCGACGGAGAGATCGCTGAAGGAAACGATGCCGTCATCGCCGGTGCTGCCTGTCTGCAGCGCTGTCATCTGCTCTGATTCCGCATAGGCCTTCAGCGTGACCGCAAGATCATTCCACTCCGAGGAGGAGAGATCATTGGAAATCGAGACACTCAGATTGCTGAAATCTCCGATCAGCGTATATGCGTCCGAGGTGCTTATCTTCGCAGCCTGATAGAGATACACCTTGACGCCCGCTACCGGGTCATCCACGGAAGTGCCGTGGAACTTCAGTGCCAGAGTGCATTTCTGTGATTCATCGATTGCCTCTGCCGCCTGCGTCAGAAGCACATTGCTCAGTACCAGCAGAAATGACAGGATCACAGTCCCTGCAGTAAGCAGCATTCTTCTTCTCTTCATCTTCCGTCTTCCTGTCCTTTCGCTCTGTGATGCCTGTGCCGTACCAGCAGTACCGCCAGCAGGATCAGCAGAATCGGCGCAGCCGCTGCCGGAGCAGCGAGCACCGGATCAATCCGCACCGCATCTGCGCCGACCCGGACTGGCTCTGCTGCATTCTCCGTGCGCACGCCCCTGACCAGCAGCCTCTGGGTATTGATCCCATATGGCGTGCAGGTAACCAGCGTGCAGTAATCCTCTCCGGAATCGATCTTCAGGAGATCCAGATCATCCGGATCCACGATGGCAATGTTATCCACCTGGTAGGTCAGCGTCTCATCCAATACGGTTACCGTGAAGGTATCTCCCACCTCAAGCTGATCCAGATCCGTGAACAGCTTTGCGGAGGGAAGCCCGCGGTGGCCCATCAGCACGGAATGCGTGCCAATGCCGCCTACCGGCAGGGATGATCCTTCAAGATGTCCCGCGCCCACTGCCAGCACGGCATCTGAGGTGCCGTGATAGATCGGCAGCTGCACGCCGAGCTTGGCAATGGTCACATAGCCCATCATGCCGTCATCTGATACCTTGAGCTGGCTGCTGTAGTCTGAGCTGACCGGCTCGCCGCTCTCGAAGGTCTGCGTGCCGCCGTTCGCCAGTGCCTCGTTATAGGCCTCTGCCGATGACAGCACTGCGGTGTAGTCTTCCTTGGTATAGGAGCTGAGCCCGGTCTCGTATGCCGCGATAGCCCTGGTCTCATGAAACGAGTTGTAGAAATTGCTTACTGTCGGATACAGCAGCACGGAGAGGCCAGCAAGAAACACGAGTATCAGAATCAGATCTGTTTTTCTGCCTTTTCTCATTGATCTCTCCCTGCTGCTGTATGCAGGAATCCTCCTGCACGCAGCAGCGAAATGCCTTTAGTTCTCGGAACGCTTCCGTGCAACCAGAAGCACGCCGGCCGCAATGACCATCGCGCCGCCGATGACATAGAAGATCGTGGTGCCGATGCCGCCGGTAGAAGGCAGCGTAGCGCCCTTGTTATCTGCAACAGTCGCATTCACAACGCCGGTAGCTGTATCACCATTAGTTGCTGTACCGTCATCTATTGAAATAGATAAAGCTGTTAAAGCAGTAGATGCAGTACCTGTGGTCCAGTTCTGGCCATTGGTTGTAGTTGCTGCTATGACCAGTTTTACATCTTTTATAAGCTTGTTATATCCAGTAGGTGCCGTTGTTTCCTTCAGATAGTATGTGCCGTCATCAAGGCCAGCAACCTTGAAGAGACCTTCTGCGTCAGAAGTAAGCTGTGTTGCCTTTGTCTCATCTGCAGTCCAGCCTGTTACCTTGCCGTCAGCTACAGTTTCATAAGTCGTAGTAGTACCAACAGTCTTGTAAAGTTCAAACTCTGCTCCAGCGAGCTTCTTTTTGGCATCAGAAGCATCAACCTTGGTTGTATCAAGCTCATAGGTGAAGACGATAACCTTATCTGTCGGAGTCTTTCCCGTATCACCTGAGCCGCCCTGATTCGGGTTATTGGAATATGTCAGATAGACTTCATTCGGGTTTCCGTCAAGCCCGATCACAGCGCTGCTGTTCAGCGTGGCATTGTACTTTACAACGATCTTGCTTGATGCAGTTAAAGTTAAGGAACTGATAGCCTTCAAGTTAGCGCATGATACGGTCAGTTTTTGCCCATCAAGTACTGCTGTGAATGATGTTGTAATATCTGTAGTCCCGGCATATACTTTGACAGAATCCTTATCAATTGTCAGTCCTGCAGAAGCAGTATCATGGAACACATAGTTATAAGTTGTATAGTCTGCATAATTTTCAGGAAGCGTGCCAATCAGCTCAAATGGAACAGCATCGCCAATGTTGTAATCAGCGACATCGTTGTATCCAGCACCATATCCATCATTGTCTGTATACTTTACATTTTCCTGAACCTTTTTCTCTACGGTCGGTATTGTTCCCTTTGGATCTGCGCTCACATTGCCTGCAACCTTTAGAATAAAGCTTGTATAGGAATCATCGACATCTTTCTGCGTGCTATCTTTATCCTTAACCAGATAATATCCTGCAGCCAGGCCGGTGATTGTATAAGGTCCTGCTTTTTCTGTGCTTGATTTTTTATTTGTTGCAAGATGCTGGCCAACCAGCTGTGCAAATGCCTTGGCGGCATCAGCATTAGTATTATTATCAGATAGAACCTTAGCTACTGATGCTGCATCAGTGCATGCCGAGAAGTCAAGAGTTGTTGTCTTATCTGACTGCAATGCAGTAAGCAGGGCAGCACTATCTACACCTGTTCCCCACTGAATGTTACTCAGAACCGTTCCTGTTTCGTCCAGTGTACCGCTAAACACCTGATATGCCTCATACGTATGTCCTGATGCTGTGTTATTGATTGTGATTGTGTAGGTTGTGTCATCAGCGAATGCAGTGACGCCCATGCCGATCATCATCAGCACAGACACGAATACTGCAAACATGTTTCTCAGAAAACTCTTCATTTGTGTTTTCTCCCTTTCTGTATTGAAGCCATGCTATCTCTTATAATTTGAATCTCTCAGTCAGTTATCCTCCGCCTCCTTCATGCATGTGCCTTCGCATCAGCAATCTCAGAGGCACGGCCATGAGCAGCAATCCGAGAATCCAGAATGGAACAATTCCAATGCCACCGGTTGAAGGTAGTTTGTAGCTTTCCGACGTATTCACGACTGTAATACTTCCGGTCTGGATTCCTTCGTTATTTGCATACGAGGTGACAAAGCCGCTCACGCTCGTTTCGACAACTGTATATTGATAGTCATTTCCCGCAGTATCCGTCTTCGGCACAGAGTACCATGTATTAGTCCACTTATCAGCACTTGAAATGGTTACAGATTCTCCATAGGGGACCTTGTCAGAAGCAGCGATCACACCGGCTGGCGCAGTGTAATTGCTGAAGGCGATGTTCGGCTTCGCCCATGTATCGTCATTTGTCACACTTATTGCCATATCAGAAGTGACTTCTGATATGGTATAAGTTGCTGTTCCATTGGTCTGATAAATAGATGCCAGTTCAGTGTTATTAACTTTCAATATGTACGGTTTAGTTGGCCACATGTTCGGGCCAAGCGCAATCGTTAGAGAACTGTTTTTTGCGACAACAACCGCTAAGGTTTTTTCATACTCCTGCGCAGATACCGTCACAGTGACGGAATAGCCGTCTGGTTTCACCGCCTGCTGATAAAGCTGAAGTTTGATTGCCGGTAGCTTGCTGGTATCAGTGATCTCCGTCCCAGATGCGGTCATCCATTTCTTATTGACAGTCACCGAAGAGTATGTGTTGGATACATAGACAGCGCCCCCGCTGTTCGGCAGAAACAGTACATCATCCGTGCTGACTTTGGCATTGCTAAACTCGCTATTCATTTTGCTGATTGTGGACGCCTTGGTCGCATCAGCAATCATCCAGACAAAATAGATATCCTTTTTATCTTTGACATAGCCAGACGGCGCCGTGTTCTCAGTCAGGCAATACAATGTATTAGTGCTGAGCGGCAATGCAGTAGAGTCTGTATTTGACAGATCAAACACAATCTGCCCATTCTTATTAGTGATGTAATTTCCATCACTATCAGCTCCAGCAGTCACTTGCACCCAGTCTGAGCCATTGTAATATTTCAGCCCAAACTTTGCATTTGGCAACGTTGTCGTGAAGTCTTGACTGTCTACTTTGTAGATGACGATCTGAGCCTTATGTGCCGTGGCTGAAGATTTGCTGTCTTTGACAACCGTTTTCTCAGTTGCTGTATCAGTTGCACTACCCTTCAGCGATACAGAATTGCTGACGGTGATATCACCGGCAACACTACCACGATCGATATAATACTGATAAACCACTACGCACGGCGTTGCATCAGGCAGCCGGAAAATGAGTTTGTTTGCTGTCTGATCATATGTATAAGAATACAGAGCACTGCCTATTTCTGTGCCAATACCGTTGCTACTGGTCCCATCATAGTTATAGAGTTTAATTGCATCAGGCAGCAGCTCAGCTGTGCCAGAAGCGGTTGTCAGGGTATCGGTTAGAATCAGGGTATCGGAACTGGCATCCAGATCATTGCCGGCAGGATTGATGATCACAGAGTACTGCACCACATTCGTCGGTTTGCCGTCAGAATCAACTACCTGTTCGCCGGTTTTCTGCACATTCTTCACGTCCCGGTCGACTTCGGTTTTCTGTTCCGCAGTATTGGCGCCCCAGGTGACCGTATTGGTATAGACATCCTTTGTATTCTTCAGGTTGTCCCAGAACGACTGGTTTGTGATGTTCAATGTGTAGGTGACTGCCAGGATCCGGTAATCTGTGCCGCAGTTGGCGTTATAGCCATCCGGAATGGTAATCGTAAATGATCCATCACTGGCAGATACTGTCGGCTTCTTATTAGCAGATAAATCATACAGGGTATCGTCATAGCCAATTGAGTTATAGCTATAGTAATCATTCACATAAAATTTAGTGCCGACGGAACTGGTATCTAGAGACGTTCCAACTGGCAGTGTGTCACTAAGTACAATATCACCGGTGGTACTCGCATCGGTCCGGATCAGGAGCCTGTAATAGAGTTTCCCATCTGCCGCAGAGTAACTCAACTGGCTGTTGCCGGAGGAATAACTGATAGCAGAATTGCTGAGAACGCCGCTTTGTTTATCGACTGGCGGGTATTTTGTATGGGCATGTGTTGCCTTGCTGGTAACATTATATGCTTTGGCATCATTTTCATAGGTCCATGTATTGCCGGTAGCTATTCCTGTGTAATCAGCATGCGTTTTGTAACTAAATGAAATCTTTGATGCTGACGTGATCGCAGAAGTAGCTGTGAATATAACTTTGTAGCTCTTGACCTTAGTGGCATCATCTGTCACGACATTGCCACTGGCATCGTAACAGGTCAGTACATAAGATAGTCCGGATGAGGGTGTCAGTGAACTGCTGATTTCCGTCGCAAGTTCAGAGGCAACAGCATAATGGGTATCACTGCCCTGACCTTCACCAAGACTGTTAACAGCATCCTTAATCGTATCTGTATAGGTCAGAGAATCGCCGCCAGCCAGGCCAGCTTCCGGTACGGTAATCGTCGCATTCCATTGGTACAACGCACCAGCTGAAGTCGCGCCGCTTTCGCTGGTAAAGGACTTACTGACAGTACCTTTCTGGTGTACTACGCCAACCGTCGCGCTTCCGCTATAGTCTTTCCCGTCAGAAGTCAAATCCGCCTTATTTGTCACACTGGTATCTGTCGATGGCGCATCGATCTGATAAGTGACTGTATAGGTGCCCGTCTTATTGCAATTACCCCAGCCAGTACTGGTCGTTGGAAATTTGTAAGGGAACGCTGTTGCTGTTGCCAGTACAGTTCCACTGGCATCCTTGATCGTAATTTCTCCGCTCAGTTTCTGACCGCCTAGCGTATCGCTGATCGTATAGCCGCTGAGATCCCCGCCATTAGTATTGACCGTCATTGTCCATGTGATCTTCTGTGTGACGGCATCATAGCTGCCCCACTTGCTGATCATCTGCTTGCTGACTTCTACGTCAATTCGTTTGCCATTGCTTATGCCGCCAGAAGTTGTTGCCGAAGCATAATTTGCCAATGTTGAATAACCGTCACCTGAAGTGGCAGGCGTTGCCGCAACGGTATATGCCACGCTGTAATATTCCCCTGCTGCCAAGGCTGGCAGATTGGATATCGTAAAGGAACCATTTGAAAATTTCGGCGAATACCCGCTCACCGGGGTTTCTTTTCCGCTACTGTCAGTCTTGGTGATCCGAAAACTGCTGGTATTATAGCTGCCAGTCGCTGTGCTGCTCAGCAAACTATCTGAGATTGTGACAGTGTCTGTGCCGGTGCCCAGGGTGCTGGTTGCCTTCACAAGATAGCTGATCGTTGATTTATCGCTGCTCAGCGTCCCGGTCTTATCGATCACTAGATTGTTCTTGGTTGCTGACGGCTTAATCACAACACTGCCGGCATTATTGCCGAAAGTTACCGTTTTTTGTGTTGAGGAACCGTTTAGAGATGCTGTGCCTTCATATTTAATGGTGCCGGTAAATCCATTGGAATCCATCGTAAAGTCATTGTTAAAGACAATCGTGATGAGACCCGTAGTACTAATGGTATATGTACCAACGGCAGTGTTGCCGTTGTCAAGAACCGTACCGCTCGCCGCTGTATCCGGATATAGACCTTCCGGCAATTGATAGGTAATAGTTCGATTGTCTGAATTCACAATATTGCTGCCAATCTTATAAGTCAGAAATACCTTAACCTGATCACCATCGGTCACAGTGCCACTGGCATCTACCCATTTGCCATCAACAATTTTTTGTACACTGGCGGCTGTGATATATTGGCCGAAATCCACGTTGCCTGCAGATTTATCGTTAGCTGTGCTTAGAACTACTGCTTTCGCAGCTGACGTCACATCCACAGTTTCCTCTGCTTCCGCTGTTGCCGAATCAGTTGTCTCTGCCGCCATTGCAGCCAATGACAGCGATACTGTATTCTCTGCCTTTGCCAGTGCATCCTCTGCAGATGCGAGATCCGTGCCCCAGGCTGACTGCGCGGCTACAGTTCCGGCTGTGCTGCTGTCTACTGAAGTAAAGGGCAGCGTAAAGGCACTCTCAGCACCCGCTGCCAGCGTGAAGCTGTATTCTGCAGATCCATCCGCTGCTGTCACTCTCGTAAGCGTGATCTGCGTTCCATTTTTGTCTGTAAGCACTGCCTGATTATTCTCATCAAATGCAACGGAATCAGAAAGCGCTGCATTTGTTAATATTGTCTTGATCATGAATGTGCTGTCTGCGTCTGCTGCAGATGCCGTAACAGTAAGAGAAGCGCTGGAATCATCTGCTGCTATCGTGATGCTTCCGGGGTTTGTCATTGCCGCAGCCGGATTCATGAGTGCCGCAATCACGCAGAATACCATGCATGCAGAAAGGATCACTGCAGCTCTGCGGCTGTGCTCCTGCTTTCTGTGCCTGTCCAGCAGCGCCTTTATCTGTGCTTCCAGTTTTTCTCTCATTCTCACTGCCCCCATTGCCTTAATCAGCTGATCGTGCCCATTTCCTTCAGCGGCCATACGCGGAAGATCACCTTGCCGACGATATTCTCTTTCGCAATGCATCCAACCGTGCTGGATCTGCTGTCAATCGATACGGACCGGTTATCTCCAAGAACGAAGATCTTTCCGTCCGGTACCTGATACGGATACGTAATGTCGCTGTGCCCGAGGCTTCTGTCCTGCACATACGGCTCATACAGCTCAGTCCCATTGACGCTCACATTGCCGTCATCATCGATATTGATCACATCTCCGGCCTGTCCGATCACGCGCTTCAGAAGGATCTTGTTGTTGTAGTAGAATGCCACGATATCTCCGGTGCTGAAGCTGCTGTTCTTTGCTGCCGCCACGATCTGCCCGGTATCCAGCGCCGGCTCCATGCTGGTGCCGGTAACCTGAAGCACCGGCAGGAACAGCGTTGTCAGCAGCACTGCCGCTGCCGCCGCTGCCAGCAGGATGATCACCGTGCTGCTCAGATTGCGGTGATACAGCGCCTTATGCTCTTCCCTGGCAAGCTCTTCCCTCAGCTGCGCGGAAGTAGGTGCCTTGAGCTCATCTCTTTGTTCCGTCATCCCTGATCTTTTCCTGCAGCTCTTCCTGCCAGTTCTGATGCGTCCTGATATACTGATCCAGCCTTGCCTTCGTGCGCTCCCACTGCGCGTCCTCGGCTTCCTTCGTGCTCTGCTTCAGCGCATCGCATCTTGCCTGGGCGTCCCTGATCATCTGCTCGCAATGGGCTCTTGTCTTCTGCATTGCCTCATCAGATACCCGCTTCACGTTCTCCTGGTACTGATCCGCTGCCTGCTGTGCATGCTCGAATACTTCATTGATCTGCAGGGATGCCTCGGCAATGGAGCCGGTCTTCTGCAGATCGATATCCCTGCATGCAATCTTCCTCTGCAGCTCCTCGTTCTCTGCTGCCAGCCGCTCGTTATCTTCCGTGATCTGCAGGAGCATCTTCAGCAGCTCAGCACGGCTGAGCTTATGCAGCTGCTGATCATCCATGTGTCTTCCTCCGCCCCGAATCAATATTCCTCATATGACTAAAAAGGCCAGGTTCACCTTGAACCTAGTCCGTTATAGCAGTTTGAAAAGCGATTGCCCCATCCGTTTTTGCACCGAATTGATCTGAATTTATACACTAATTATATTCATTATGAATCGGCCGCCTGCTCAGCAGCTGATCAGCATGTTGACCCGGAATACATGATCCTCCGCCGTATACCGGAAGATCGAGTTGCTCTTCTCGGCAAACAGCTGCACGCTTCTGAGGCCATAGCCATGCAGATCGCCGCCATGCGACAGCGGCAGCTTCGTGCGCGGATCAATCGTCAGCTCGCCGGCATACGGATTCTCCACCAGCACAGCCAGCTGTGCCTTCACCATATGCATATCCACCCTGACATTCCTGCAGTCTTCCGGTATGCGCTGATCCGATGCCGCGTTGATCGCATTCTCGATCAGGTTTGCAATCGCTGCGCCCAGATCATAGTCGTCAATATGCTCCAGATGGGCCGGCACCTCTGCCTGGAAATCTACGGAGACGCCAAGCTTCCCTGCCCGCTCTGCACAGGACAGCAGGATGCCATTGATTGCCACATTCGTGCAGTAATGCCTTGTCACCGTCTCATCAAGCTTCTCGCTCATCGTATCAAGCAGCCCCTTTGCCTTCTCGATATCGCCGGCTTCGAGATATGCCCTCAGCATATTGTTCACATGCCTGAGGTCATGGCGGGTTACCGCGTACTTCTCTTCCTTCTGCCGCACGCTCTCAGACTCATGCCTGATCGCGGCAGAATAGTTCTTCATCATCATGTTCTCGTGGGAGAGCGCAATATCCCTGGCCTTGGACTCAAAGGAGCGTATCAGCAGCACGAATGAGGCAAGCATCAGGACGATCAGATTGGTCACCACCGGGATATTCACATCGAGATGCGCATAGGAGTCCTCATCCGGCATGATTGCCGTGTATGCCAGCATATAGAAGAACGCCGGGATCAGAGTCAGGTTGAACCAGTGGTCATTCGCGCGCTCTACCTCTGCCAGGAACGGCTTTCGCAGCTCCCTGACAAACATGTACAGAAATAATGAATGCACTGCGATCTCCACCGCAAAGGCAAGCGGAAAAGAGCCGGTAAGCATGGCTGTCACGTTCCACAGCATTCCGCCGGTCAGCACATAGGCAGAGGCGGTCGCCGTGACGAAGATGGACCGCCAGTCCCGATACCGGGACAGGATCAGCCCTGTTGCCAGAACAAGCACGCCAAGAACGCTCAGAAAGATGATTCTGGACATATCTGATGGCCTGTTCGGCGCAGTCCACTGATAGCTGTAATTGACTGCGGCTGACAGCAGGAAGCAGCCGACGCAGATCCAGATGGACTTCTTCCAGCTGTAGCGAAGCGGCATGAATTCCAGCATGAAGACCAGCAGGAAAAGCATGGAGATCCGATATTTCAGATACAGGTCCGGATCTGAGATCATTTCCGGCTTCCCTCTGCGGCGATGTATGCCAGATACTTCTGCTCTACTTCATCTGCCCGCCTGCGGTTTACGGGAATGTGCTCCCCATGATCCATGACAATGCAGTTGGAGGTCATGGAGGCAATATAGCGCATGTTAACGAAATAGGACTTGTGCGTCTGCACAAATGCCTCGTCGCTGACTGCCTCCTGCACAGCCTCCTCGAAGTGGCCGCCTCTCCTGGTCTCCTGAATCTGGCGGCCGTCCTTCATGACATAGATGGAGGTGCGCACGACATTCTCGATGTACATGATATCCTCGCGGGCAACCGTTACCAGCTCCTGGCCGCTGCGGATATTCACCGGATGGAGCGTCCTGCCGTTCACCATGCGGTATACATAGTCAAGTGCCTCGTTTACATCCGCCTGCCGCAGCGGCTTGACCAGATACCGGCAGGCTCGGACATCATAGGCATCCAGGGCAAACTCCCTGGAGGTCGTCGTATAGATGATCGGCACGTTCAGATTCGTCCGGCGGATCTCGCGGCCAAGCGCAATGCCTGAAATCCCCGGCATCATGATATCCAGGACAAACAGGTCATAGAAATTATGGGTCAGCGTCTGCCTGAGGCGGGCCGGATCATCAAAGCATACCAGCTGGGCATCCATTACGCTATGGCTGATCTGCCATGCATACATCTGTTCCCTGAGCTGATTCAGATCCTCTTCGCAGTTATCACACAACGCCAGACGGTACATATTTCGCTCCCTCAATGCGTATTGTACATTGTACCCTTTCATTGTGCGTGAATCCAATCGATTTTGCACAAAAACAGACTAAAATCGCGCATTTCTATATTGATATTCATTCTAAATAACGATGGATCGTCCCGATTTCATGCCGCATGAATGCATTCCTTCATCATGAAACTGTTTCATTGCCGGATAGTGAATTTAAAAAACACCATATTCAATATTAAAAGGGCATCTGATCAGATGCCCTTCCTGCATGATTCCTCATTCTGCCTTCGCGGCACTGCCCTACAGCCTTACCATCTGATAGCCGATGCCCACATGCGTGCGGATATAGGGATGCTCTGACTCTGCATCCAGCTTCTTGCGCAGGCTGGTCACATAGACGCGGAGGGAGGCAATATCGCTGTCCCAGCTGCTGCCCCAGATCTCCTTGGTCAGATAGGTATGCGTCAGCACCTTGCCGACATTCTGCGCCAGCAGGCACAGGATATGGTACTCATTCGGCGTCAGGTGCATCTCATTGCCCTTCAGGGTCGCCACCCCTGCCGCATAGTCAATTCTCAGGTCCCCGTTCTCGAATACTGCCGCCGGGCTGTCGCTGTGCATGTATGCAAGCCTGCGCAGGGTCACGCGCAGCCTTGCCAGCAGCTCATCCACGGAAAACGGCTTGGTCAGATAGTCATCTGCGCCCGCATCCAGCGCCTCGATCTTGTCGCTGTCCTCGCTGCGGGCACTGATGACAATGATCGGGAGATTGGACCAGGTGCGAACCTTGCGGATCACCTCGACGCCATCCATGTCCGGCAGGCCGAGATCCAGCAGGATGATATCCGGATGCCACGACGCTGCCAGCGTCACCGCCTCATGCCCGGTCCCGGCAGAGAGATACCGGTATCCCTGCATCTTCAGTGTCGTCGAGATCAGGTTGGAGACAGAGCGGTCATCCTCCACCGTCAGGATCAGCGGCTTGTTGAGATTAGTCATGTACCTTTACCTCCTCCTGCTTCAGGCTGCAGGTGAATATGCAGCCATGGGGATCCGCATCCGTCAGGACGATCTCCCCGCCATGGGCGCGGATGATAGACCGGCACAGCGCCAGGCCCAGGCCCATTCCGCGGTGGCTGTCGCTGCTGTGCGATCCGGCCGTATAGAACATCTCGAAGAGATGGCTCTTGTCAGCGCTGGAGATGCCGGGACCGTCATCCGCCACGATAATCCGGATCCAGCCGCTCTCCGCCCGGGTGGATACCCGGATATGCGATCCCTGCTGCGTATACTTGATTGCATTGTTCACCAGGTTGATGACAACCTGCATGATCAGTTTGGCATCGATCTCCGCAAAAAGATAGTCTTCTGACAGATCCATCTCGATCACATGCTCGCTGCTGTGGCGGTCAATATGCTTCATGGCCTCGCTGACCGCCTCGTTCACCAGCTCTGTTGACCTGTGCAGATAGTTCTTGTTCTGATCCTCGAGCTTGGTGACCGCCAGCAGGTTCTCGACCAGCTCGATCAGCCACATGGAGTCATCATAGATGTCGGAATAAGTCTGATTCCGGGTTGCCTCATCCATGTGTGCGCTGTTGCGCATCAGATTGGACGCATTCCCGGAGATGGAGGTCAGCGGCGTGCGCAGATCATGCGAGATCGAGCGCAGCAGGTTGGCCCGGAAGCGCTCATTCTGGGCGATGATCTCCGCCTTCTCGCGCTCCTGGTTGCTGCGCTCATTCTCCAGCGCCAGCGCGCACTCGCCGAGAATGGAGAGCAGCACGCTCTTCTGGAAGGAGCCGATGCGCCTTGCATGCAGCTTCAGGCCGAAGACGCCGTATACCGTCGTGCCGATCCGCACGGCCAGATACAGGCAGGATGCCTCCGGATAGATCTCTGTCGTGTTGCCGGCTGCCTGATTATTCGCAAAGGTCCAGGCTGCGACCTCGCGCTCCTGGTCAAGTCCCTGAAAGGCATCGGTTGAGCCGCCCGGAAGCGGATACCGCTGCATCCCGCCAAGCTCGCTGCCGTCAGCGGGATAGTACAGGATGCTGCAGTCCATCAGCTTGCCAAGCTGCCTTGCCGTGACCCGCACGCTCTCGGCTTCGCCTCTGGCCTGCTGCAGCAGCTCGCTCGTCTCGAGCAGAACTCTCGTGCGGTAGGCTGTCTCGGCAGACTGCCGCGCGTTCTCCTTGAGCCGCGAGGCCAGCGTGCCGGTAATGAAGGCCGCGATGAACATCATGATATAGGTGACCAGATACCCGGAATCATAGACCAGCAGGGTGTAGCGCGGCTCCAGGAAGAGGAAGTTGAAGAGCACCACGCTGGCGCCGGCCGCGATGATGCCGTAGATGCGCTCGCCGGTGACAACCGAGGTCAGCAGCACGGCAAGCAGATACGCCGTGATGATGCTGGCGCTGCTGTAGCGGGACTGGCAGATGATCCAGTTGAAGCCGGTCGTCACCGCAAGAATGCCGATCATCTTGGCAGCATCCGTCCACAGGAAGCGGAACTTGACCGGCATGGACTCGGTATAGTGAAAGCCGCTCTCGCTGAGCGGATCCGGAATGACATGGATATCCACGCCCGGCAGCGCCCTGACCAGGCTGCTGGCCAGGTTGCGCGACAGCAGGAATGAGGATCTGCGGCTGATGCCGATGAAGATCTCCGTCACGTGGGAGACTCTTGCGAACTCGCTGATCTCGAAGGCAACATCATCGCCGTTCACCGTCTCGACAACGGCCCCGAGAGATCTTGCCTCATGCATGTTATCCTGCAGGCGCTGCCGGTCCTCAGCGCTCATCCGCCGGGTATGGGCAGTCTCGACAAAAAGCGCGGTGAACTCACCGGGAAAGACCCGGGCTACCCGCGCTGCTGCATGAATGATCCTGCTGTTGGAGGGAGAGGCAGAGAGGCATACCAGCACATGCCCTGCTTCCCGCCCGGCCGCGCTCTGCGGCCTGCTGTCTGTTTCGCGCATCGGGACTCCTTGCCTGCCGGATGCGATCTGCTGTGCATCCGGGAGAAGACATCATCATTGTAATCGATTCTGCCCTGATACGGTATCTGCTGCTAGAGGCGGAAGCACTTCTGCATGTCGGTATTCTTGGCCAGCACAAGCAGTGTCTGATCCTTGTTGAGCACAGTATCCGTGGAGATGTGGAGATCGTGATCCTTCTCATCGCTGTTGCGGACGCCGAGGATGTTCACGTCGTACTTCTTGCGGATATCCAGCTCCCCGATCGTGCTGCCGTCCCATTCATCCGGCACGGAGACCTCATAGATGGAATAGCCCTCGCTCAGCTCGATGTAGTTCTTGATATTCTTGGAGCCGCAGCGGATCGCTGTCCAGTTCGCCAGCTGCTTCTCCGGGAAGACAACCTCATCAGCGCCGTTCTTGAGCAGGAACTTCTCCTGCGTCAGGGAGGCAGCTCTCGAGACGACCTTCTTCGCGCCAAGCTCCTTGAGCAGGGACGTGGTCTCCAGAGAGGAGATGAAGTCATCGCCGATGGCGACGATGCACACATCATAGTCATTGATGCCAAGGGACTTCAGGAAGTCTGCATCCGTGCCGTCGCCGATCTCGGCATGCGTCACGAAGGAGAGCACCTTGTTCACGCGCTCCTCGGACTTGTCCACCGCCATGACCTGCTGGTGAAGCTCATTCAGCTTGTAGGCGCAGCTGCGGCCGAAGCGGCCCAGCCCAATCAACAGTATATTCTGCATATCTCAATGTCTCCCTTTCTCAGCCGACCATGATCTTCTCGGCAGGCATCTTCGCATTTCCCTGCGTTCTTGTCGTAAGTGTTGCATAAGCCAGCGTCATTCCGCCGACCCGGCCCAGATACATATAGGTAATCAGAATGATTCTCGAAGCGCTGCTGAGATGAGGCGTGATGCCGAGGGTAAGGCCGACAGTATCGATTGCCGAGGCTACCTCATACATGCACGCAAGCAGCGGCAGTCCCTCGATTCTCGAGATGACCATGGAGCCAAGGAAGAACAGCGTCAGATACAGGAAGAAGATCGTCATGGCATTGTGCAGCACATCTGCCTCGATCCTTCTGCCGAAGCATACCGGGCAGTCCTTCTTGCGCATGGAGGCGCGCATTGCCAGGAACATCGCAGACACGGTGGTGATCTTCATGCCGCCTGCAGTAGAGCCAGGCGCGCCGCCTGTCAGCATCAGCAGCACAATGATGAACTGGCCGGTCTCGGTCATCTTGTCGAGCGGCACCGTATTGAATCCGGCAGTGCGCGGCGTCACTGACTGGAACAGGGACTCGAGGATTCTTGTCCCCACCGGTCCCTGCGTGAATTCTCCGAAGTAGAAGTAGATCGCCGGAACGAATACCAGGAATACGGTAGCCGTCAGGATGATCTTGGACTGCAGCTTATAGCGCGAGAACTTGAATCCGTAGGCACGGATATCCGCCCAGGTAAGGAAGCCGATGCCGCCGATCAGGATCAGCGACATGATTGTCAGGTTGATGACCGGATTGCCGGCGTAGGAAGTCAGGGAGGAGAACGGGGCTCTGACGCCGATCAGGTCGAAGCCGGCATTGCAGAACGCCGAGATGGAATGGAAGACCGCATACCAGAGGCCCTTCCAGAAGCCGAAGTCATGAATGAAGGTCGGCGCCATGATCGCTGCTCCGATGCCCTCGAAGATGGCTGTGCCCTTGATGATGAAGCCGGTCAGGCGGACAATGCCGCCGACCTGCGGAGCGCTGATCGCATCCTGCATCAGGCTTCGCTGCATCAGGCCGATCCTGCGGCCCGAATACATCGCGATGGATACTGCCACCGTGACGACGCCGACGCCGCCGATCTGGATCAGCAGGATGATGATGACCTGCCCGAACATTGACCAGTAGGTTGCGGTGTCATGGACGATCAGTCCGGTGACGCAGACCGCCGAGGTAGACGTGAACAGCGCGTCCAGGAACGGGGTCCATATATGATCTGCACTTGCCAGGGGAGTCATCAGAAGGCTTGCCCCCAGAAGGATCACTGCCAGAAATCCCAGCAGGATGATCTGGAACGACGAAATATGTCTTTTCGAAAAAAAGCCTTCAATCTGCATGTTCTTTCCCCTCGATGCCAGTTGATTATCGCCGGTAACGTATAAAGGCGACGTTAAGAATGCCGCCCCACGTATTAAGATTCCATAAAGATTCTGAAAATTTTCACTTCTGTGCGATGCCTCTCGGGTGCTGCCTGAGAGGTGCCTCTATTCTAGTGCTAAAGTCCGTTTCTGTCACCAGTCCGATCGCTGTTTCATAAAGCGAAACGGATGCCCTGTCCGCACTTCCTTCTGCCGCCTGCGGGGAGCTGCCCCGCCGGCTGCGTATCAGTCAGGCGGAGGCTCAGAGCCCCTACAGATCAAGGCTTTCCGCGAGCGCCCCGAAATGCTCCTGCTGATATGCCATCAGCGCCTGCAGCGGCTGATGATCCTGCTGCCTCATCAGTATCTCCAGGCAGCTCCCGCAGTTCTCCCTGGTGATCAGGCCGGTCTCGGCCAGCGCAAGGATGGTCTCGAAATCCCCTGCCTCTCCCGCCAGCTGCACTGCCTCCGGCAGCTTCGCGGAGAGAATCCCGCGATAGCGCTCTGCCCGCTGCGGGGAGAGCTCCAGGGGGAACCGCAGCCGCGATGCGTACAGCCGCACCCGCACTGCGCTCAGCCATGGCTGCTGCAGGATCTGATCGTAGTATTCTCCGTCAATTGCCTTTCCGCCATGGCCAATGCACTCCAGCAGCCGCTCCTCAAGGCCCTGATGAAGCCTGCCGGGAAAGCGGAGCAGCTGCCCGCTTCGGCAGCGCAGCTCCTCCAGCATCGTGCCGGCAAAGGCGCCCTCGCCGATCCTCTGCAGCGAGTCCGGCAGCGCTGCCGAGCGGATCGCGCTGCTGCGGAAGGCCCCGCTGTCAACTGCGGTGACGCCTTCCGGAATTGCAAAGTCCGGCTCCTGCCCGGTCCAGGCAATCAGCCGCCAGGATTCCCCGGTCCTCTGCATCAGGCAGTCATGCGCAAGCGCAAAGACCCGGCTTCCGCCGGCAGCCTCGAAGCGCGCAATCCCGCGCCTGTTCTCCCAGGGATGGCCGTGGCTGATCAGCGCGCCTTCCGCAATCTCCTGCAGGGAAGCGGGGAGCGACAGCTCCTCGAGGCACTCCTGCTGCTCCAGCGCATGGGCCTCAATCGAGATCGTTCCCTCAAGAACCGCATAGCGCTTCCGGCGGTCCTGCGGTGCCACGCCCAGCATCCGCAGTCCCTGCGCATCCTTCCTGTACAGCGCATAGCCATCCGCAAGAAACCGGGGATGACCGCTTCCTGTCTCCAGGCGGACGCTCAGATTCCACGGATCGATGATCTCCTGCACAGAGGACGGCAGCTGCACGCTTAAGGTGCCGCAGAAGCCCGCAAAGTCAGCAGCCAGTGTCTGCAGCCCTTCCGGCAGCCCGATACGCCGCAGCGTCTCTCCCGCTGCCAGTGCCTCCGACTCAATGCGGCGCACCGTATCCGGCACCAGGATCTCTGTCGGCTGTGCCTCCTCAAGATGCAGCATATGGTCTCCGAGCACACGCACCGGCACGCCGCCGATCATCGCGGGAATCTCCAGCCGCTCGCCCGAAGGCACGCATGAGGTCACGCGGAGGCCATCCCGGCATCTCTCTGCTGTATAGCGATCGCTCACTTCAGCGACACCCCGGCATCGCCTGCCGCCTGCGCCTGATATGCACGCATCTCCTTCAGCAGTCCCTCATGGCGCTTCTCCAGATTCAGGTCCTCTGCATACTGAAAATACCTCGGGCAGCCATGCTCGGCAATGAAGCGGGCGCAGTCTGAGCTTGCGATCAGCTGCGACAGCACGATGATCATGCCCTCCTCATCCGGGAAGCTCTCATGCCCGAATGCCAGCAGATGATCCAGCTGTCCGCTGATGGCAGCCGCCTCTTCCCTCATGGCCAGCGCCATGGAGTCAAAGCACTTCTGCACTGCCGCAAAGCCGCTGCCCTCTGCCTTGCAAAGCCCTGCCTCGCGCTTCATCTGCGCAAGCATCCGGCGCTGCTGCAGGGCAACTCTCCTCCGGCGCGGCGACAGGCTGCCGGCTGCCTCCTCCTGCTTCATGCGTGCATGAATGCTGTCGGCCTGCGCCTGCAGGCGCTGCCCCAGGTCAACCTGGCCCGGATGCGCAGCGCATTCCTGCTTCAGCTGGCGCAGAAACGGCAGGATGCCTCTCAGTGATTCCTCTGTCTCCATATTCCTGCGGATCAGCGGCTGCACATGCTCCAGCAACAGCCCGGCAACGCTGATCTCCTCATCATAGGATGCCTGATGAAGGCGCTCGGCAATGGCAGGATCCTCGCTGCCGGCCAGGATCTTCCCGATCTGATAGTCAGAGCGGTAGCGGCGGAACAGCTCATACCACGTCGCGAAGGAAGAGGCGATGCGGGGATGGCTGAGATACTGCGTGATCAGCGTCTCATCGATGGGATATCCCTTCTCCTCATAGAGGCGCATCGCCTCGGAGAGATCCTCCCATCCTCTTGCCGTCACGCAGGCTCTTCCGTCCGCTGTATTCTCGATGCAGTAGAAGTCATCGCTGCGCACCTCCAGATAGGAGAGAATTGCAGGATGAATCTGGCGCTGCTCTGCATACTGCTTCCAGACGGCATAGTCCGGCTCCACATTCAGCACCTTCAGGCGGTCCAGGGTGGCAATATCAAACGGATGCACTGCCCGGTTGTACTCCTGGGGATTGCCGGCTGTGACCACGACCCATCCCTGCGGCAGGGAATGATTGCCGAAGGTCTTGTACTGCAGGAACTGCAGCATGCTCGGGCCCAGCGTCTCAGAGACGCAGTTGATCTCATCCAGGAACAGGATGCCCTCCTTCTTCCCGGAGCGCTCCATGGTCTCATAGACCGTGGAGAGAATCTCGGAGAGGGTATATTCAGAGACCTCGAATTCCCGGCCCTGATAGGTGCGGTGCGCAATCATCGGCAGGCCCAGCGCGCTCTGCCTGGTATGGTGCGTCATGGCATAGCTGACCAGCGATACATTGAGCTCCTCCGCGATCTGTGCCATGATGGCGGTCTTGCCGATGCCGGGCGCGCCAATCATGAAGACCGGGCGCTGCTCCTGAAGCGGTATGCGGTAGCTGCCGAACTCATCCTTCATGAGATAGATGCTCACGGTGCGCTGAATCTGAAGCTTGGCTTCCTGTATATTCATCTCTGCTCTCCCCTTTTCACTGCAGCTGCTCCCTGGCCAGCGTCAGCCTGATTGCCCAGGGCGGTACCTGCGGCTTCTCGAATCCGTCTTCCAGAAAGATAAAGGCAGTCTGGAAGGAAGGTGCCTGAGCTGGATAGACGCCTCTGCCGTCCGTCAGGTACAGCAGCCCTCTCAGATCCTCAAACTCCCCATCCTGCTTCAGCTTCTCCACATAGTCGAAGACCGGCCGGAAATCAGTGCCGCCGAACCCGGCCAGCTCGACTTCCTTCATATATGCGTCAAACTCTGCCTGCGAGGCGATCCTGACATCCTTCTGGATGCGGGCATCGCACTGGATGATATGCACATTCATGCGGGCAAAGAAGCTGTCAGCGCTCTTCAGCAGATCATATGTCTTGATCAGGAAGTCACGCACGACCCTGCCCTGGCAGGAGCCCGAGGTATCCAGAGCGATGACGAAGTCATGGATTCTCGATTCCTCCGATGTCTCCAGCGGCTCGATCAGCGGCAGATTGCCGTAGAGCCGCATGCCGTAGGTATAGTAGATCTCGTCGAATTCCTCCTGCGAGACCCGCATCTCCTCTCTCCTGCTCGCGAACTTGCGCAGGAATTCCGCATAGTCCTCATGATGAATGCCGGCAGTCCTGAAGGCCTTCAGGATCGTGCCTGGCGTATAGCCCATGGTCTTCTCGAATCCCTCGATCTCGATCTCGACTGCCTGCTCCATCTGCTGCCAGCGGTGCGAGACCTTCGGCCTGGCCGGATAGCCGCGGACGCGGTCCCTGAAGGGATACTGCTTTCCCTCGATATTATCCGGCAGCCAGAAGACATGCAGATCCATGCGGAACAGATCCGCTTTCTGCTTCATCATGGCAAGCAGCTGCGAATCGCTGCGGAACGCGCCATAGATCGATTCCGCATTCAGCACCGGCACCTTCTCATGCAGAAGATCCAGTGCCTGCAGGCGGGCAGGATCCTCCGCCAGACGCACCGGCTGCGGCTGCAGATGCAGAATCACCTGCTCTACCGCAAGATCCGCCGCGAGATCCCAGGCATCCCGGTCCAGCTCGCCATAGCGGAACAGATGGCAGTAGAGGCAGTGAAGCAGGCTGTGCAGCTCCATATGCTCAAGCAGTCCCGGCACCTCGAAGGCTGACAGGATGACTTCCGGCACGGCGAAGAGCTTCTCGCCGTCGGTGCCAAAGCCGATTGTATGCTCATCGATCTCCTCCGGACGGTAGAATTCCAGCGGCATGCGCACCAGGGCCCGATCAAGATACGGCATCCTGCTCAGCAGCTGCTCACGGACCAGATTGACGGCAGATCCCGCCATCGCCTCCTGGCGCGAGCGCAGCGCTGCCTCTCTGCTTTTCTCCCCTTGCTCTTCCATGGCACAAATTCTAGCATAATCCAGTGCCATTCCTGAGCAGGAAGCAGTGGACAGAACAGCCTGTTTGTATGGCTGGCGATCGCCGCCGATGCAGAATCCGCCTGGATTCCTGAAATGAAAGCAGCCACAGCGAGAGCACTCTCCCGGCACCCCAAGGTCCTGCCGGCGTTCCGGCAGGACGCGGCAGCCAGCATAAGGAAAGCCTTTTCCTTATTTTTGTTTCCATATTACATTATGCTAATAACAGAATCCGACGCTTTATTTATCTCCGGTTTCCGGATCCAGGCATCCTCTTTCCATCTTTTCCGCTTCTGCCAATGAACTCCCGCATAAAAATAAAAGACACCGCCTTTCAGCGATGTCAGCCGTTCAGTGCCTCATCCAGCACCTTGCGGAAGTTCTCCTTCATCGATTCATAGGATTCCCCGACATGAGCCTGATACTTCAGCGTTCCGTCCAGGAACAGGGCCGGATTTGCCTGATAGTCATACTGCGAGGAAATCTCAGGATGCTCATCTTCCTCCACGTATTGGACCTCGATCTTCGCATATTCCGGATTCTCCTTCTTGAGCTCCTCATATGCCTGCTCGCCGCGGATGCAGTATGGGCAGCCGTTCAGATGAAACCAAAGCAGCTTCTTCATAATGTTCACGTCTCCTCATGTGATTGATTTTATCATAGCGAGGATTGGGGGAATGTGCCACTGGAATGCCCGGGTGTATGATAGGGGCATACAGGAGGAGATACGATGAAGACACTGATTGTATGGTTTTCCTGGGGCGGCACCTGCAAGGCGCTTGCGGAGCAGCTGGGCAGCACGCTTCCTGCGGAGACCTTCCGGATCGCCCGCCGCGAGGATTATCCAGCCGAATACGGAGAATGCGTCAAGCAAGCCGTCAGCGAGAAGCAGGCCAATGCCCGGCCGGAGCTGAAGGATGAAGTGCCGGACGCGTCCGGCTTCGGAAGGATCATCCTGATCTACCCGAACTGGTGCGGCACCTGCCCGATGCCGGTATTCTCCTTCCTGGAGCGCTTCCAGACCGCTGGCCGGATGATCTATCCGATCTGCCTGAACGGAGGCTCCGGGCTTGCGTCCAGCGTCGCGGATATCAAGGCCGGCGCGCCGCAGGCCGCAGTTCGCGATGGCCTCTCGCTCGACGGCAGCCTGGCAGTGCAGGCGCACCTTGCCAGAGCCGTCTCCTGGCTTGACTGATCCAGAGACATGAAGACCCGTGTCCACAGCGCATGAGCGCTCAGAGGCACGGGTCTTTCTTTATCTGGTCTGCTGTCTAGATGCGCATTGCCGTCTCATAGGCACGCCAGATCACGGTCTTCAGGTTGCCTACCGCAAGGCAGTCGCCGATCAGATGGACGGTCTTGGATTCCGCTGCCAGCGGTGCCGGCATATATCCGGCAGAGCTGATCACGGAGTCACATGCAATCTCGATCTCCTGGCCGGACTTTTCTGTGCAGAGAATCGATCCCTCGCGCACTTCCTTCAGTCTGGTCTCAAGATATACCGGCGTTTTATGCAGCGCGAAGTACTCGCGCAGATACGTGCTGTTGGCCATGCATACGCCCTTCTGCGAAACCAGGTCGTCCTTCATCTCCACGATGATCGGCTCATGGCCCCTGAGGGCAAGCTCATAGGCAATCTCGCAGCCGGTCAGGCCGCCGCCGATCACGGCAACGCGATGGCCGACCTCCTGCCCGTTCAGATAGTCGCAGGCCTCGATCATCCGCTCATGCCCCGGCACGCTGCGCAGAATGCGCGGCGCAGCGCCGGTCGCAATAATCACCTGCCTGCCGGCAAACTCGGCAGCGCTGCGGATCTCGGTATTCAGGTGCACCTCGATGCCCAGATCCTGCATCTGCAGGCGGTACCATGCAAGCAGGTCTCTCAGCTTTCCCTTGTAGGATTCCGCGCTGGCAGGAATGAATGTCCCGCCGAGCACGCCGCTCTTCTCGTAGATGACCGGCTCATGGCCGCGCAGCTTCAGCACTCTCGCCGCCTCCATGCCGCCGATGCCGCCGCCGATGATGATTACCTTCTGCGGCTTTGAGGCCCTGCGGATATAGTGCTTCTCCTTCTGCATCATCTCCGCATTGACAGCGCATCTTGCCATGTGCAGGCTGTCGGATAGATCCTGGTCATTCGGCACACCCTTGTAGTGGCACATGTTGAAGCAGCCGTTGTGGCACAGGATGCAGGGACGGATCTCCGCCTCCTGCCCTGCCATCATCTTGGTCACCCATTCCGGATCCGCCAGGAACTGCCTTGCAAAACCGGCCGCATCCAGCCGTCCTGCCCCGATCTCCTTGGCTGCGGTCTCCGCATCCATCCTTCCGGCGCAGACCACCGGGATCTGCACGGACTGCCGGATATGCTCCACATCCTGCAGATTGCAGTTCTCCGGCATGTAGACCGGCGGATGCGCCCAGTACCAGGCGTCATAGGTGCCGTTATCGCAGTTCAGCATGTCATAGCCGGCAGACTCCAGCATCTTCGCAGCCTGCTCGGACTCGGCCATGTCACGCCCTGCCTCCTCATATTCCTCGCCCGGCAGCGCGCCGGAGCGGAAGCCCTTGGTCCTGGAGACCACGCTGTAGCGCAGGCTGACCGGGAATTCCGCACCGCAGGCAGACTTGATTGCCTGGACGATCTCGATCGGGAAGCGATAGCGGTTCTCCATGGATCCGCCGTAGGCATCTGTGCGGTGATTGACATACTTCAGCGTGAACTGATCCAGCAGGTATCCCTCATGCACAGCGTGAACCTCGACGCCGTCCACGCCTGCCTTCTGCAGCAGCACCGCGGTCCTCGCGAAGGCATCGATCGTCTGCTGAATCTCCTCGACCGTCATCTCGCGGCTCGGCACCCTGTCAGACCAGCGGTTCGGCGACGGGCTGGCGCTTGCCGTGATGCGGTCCAGATCCATGACCGGCTTGCTCAGCGCGCGCAGCGCCGGATTTTCGTACATCTTCTCCATTGCCTGCGAGATCGGGAAGGAGCGGCCGAAGCCGGCTGTCAGCTGCACGAACAGCTTCGCCCCTGTCCTGTGAAGCTCCGGCAGCCACTCTGCGAGCTCCCGGTACATGTGCTCATTCTCATACAGCCACTGCCCGAACATCGGGTTATAGACCGGCTGGCAGCCCGGCAGCACCAGGCCGGCATTGTTCTGCGCGACCTGCAGGATGAAGTCTGCGCCTGCCTTGTCGAAGTGATTGCGCTCCATCCAGCCGAAGAGATCCGTGCCGCCCATTGAGGTCAGCACGATGCGGTTCTTGATCTCGCAGCTGCCGATCTTCCACGGGGTGAATAAAGGTTCCAGCGATTCTTTCATGTCATGCGCTCCTTGAGATGCCTTCTCTGTCCATCCATTTTATCATGCCGGGAAGATGCCGGCATCCCCATTCAGGCATCACGGCCATGTCTCCCTGTGCTAGAATACGTCTGAAAGAGAGGAAGTGGTTTCCTTGAATCTCACAGAAGAGCAGCAGCAGATCCTGAATGGCAGCCGCGGCGAGACCATGGCAAAGGTCCTGAAAACGCTGGTCATGTACGGAGATGCATTTCATGCGGAGCGGATGGTGCCGGTCACCAGCTCCTATGGCCATCTGGTCACGAGCTTCGGGCTGAGCATGCTGTCAAGCGTGCAGTCGCTCATGCAGGAGCTGATCGACAGCGGCGCTGTATCCAGCCAGCCGTTTTCCGTGGACCCCAGGCCCCTGGATCCGAATGTCCCGTCCGATCCCCTGCAGAAGGCAGTCTTTGCCTTCATGTACAGCAAGCAGAAGCCTTATGAGGAGCAGCTGAAGAAGCTGGGCCTGATGAATCCGGACGCCTTCACCTGCACCAACTACATGCCGGAAGTCGGCAATCACCCGAAAGAGGGAGACATTCTCTCCTGGGCGGAAAGCAGCGCTGTCGTCTACGCCAACAGCGTGCTCGGCGCCCGCTGCAACCGCAATTCCGGCATCATCGAGCTGTTCGGCTCTGTGGCCGGCTGCGTGCCGGAGTTCGGCCTGCTGACCGATGAAGGCAGAAAGGCCAGCTGGATCGTCGAGGTCCGCACAACGCACCGACCGGAGGCGCAGCTGCTCGGCTCTGCCATCGGGATGAAGGTCATGGAGGAGGTTCCCTATGTAAGGGGCCTTGATCAGTGGCTCGGCACAGAGCTGACCCAGGAGGCGAAGGACTACCTGAAGGACTTCGGGGCTGCCTGCGCCAGCAACGGCGCGGTCGGCCTGTATCATATCGATCATCTGACTCCGGAGGCAGTGCGCCTGCAGGACGCCCTGATCCGCCCGGATGCGAAGACCTATGTCATCGATGACGCGGAGCTGGAGCGGATTCACCAGTCCTATCCCATCATCTGGAAGAATCCCGACGCAAGGCCGCGGCTGGCCTTCATCGGCTGCCCGCACCTGTCGCTCATCCAGCTGCAGAGCTGGACCGAGCGCATCCGCACGGCACTGAACCGGGAGAACCGCACGCGGCTTGCCATCCCGACCGTGCTGACCGCCGCGCCTGCAGTCGCGGCTGAATTCCGGAATCTGCCGGAATACCAGGCACTGAAGAGAAGCGGCGCTGTGCTCTCCAGCATCTGCCCGCTGATGTACATGAACAATCCGCTCTGCGGCGGGATGCCGGTCATCACCTGCTCCAACAAGCTGAGAACCTATACCACGGCAAGATACTGCACGGAGGATGAGATCCTCCGCTGGATCACGAAGGGAGGCATGCAGGCATGAAGACATTCCACGGCCGGCCGATCGTGCCGGGAAGCTGCCAGGCACCTGCTGTCGTGACGACGCATGGCTTCAACACCCTGGCTTCCTTCCAGAAGGCGCTGATGTTTGGGGATGACAAGGCGCACTGCAGCGATCAGAACAATCCGGATCTCTATCAGAAGGAAATGGCAGGCAAGGCGCTCTGCCTGCCGCAGACCATCGGCTCCACGACCGGCGGAATGGTTCTCTATACCGCCTGCGAGATGGGACGCCAGCCAGCCTGCCTGCTGTTCTCCATGCCGATTGACAGCCTGGCGGCTGCCGGCGCGATCCTTGCCGGCGTGTGGTCCGCGCAGAAGATGCCGACGGTAGACAGCCTCGGCGAGGAGTTCCTGGCCGCTGTGCACGACGGCATGCAGGTCACGGTCAGCGAGGACGGCACCGTCACTGTCGAGTAGCAGTCATTCCGGGCGGAGACAGCCTCTCCGCCCTTTTCTCTGCCCGGGAAAGCATTCATGCATGTCATAGCGCGCATGGAAAAGGCGATACCCTTCCGGATACCGCCTGATGGATTACTCGATGGTAACCTTGACGCCAGGTCCCATGGTGGTGGAGACCGTGATGCTCTTCATGAATGCGCCCTTGATGGTGTTCGGACGAACACGGTTGAGCTGATCATAGAGAGCCTTGAAGTTCTGAGCGAGCTGCTCATCGGAGAAGGAAGCCTTGCCGATCAGGACATTCAGATTGCCGTCCTTGTCAACACGGTATTCAACCTTTCCCTTCTTGATCTCGTTGACCGCATCAGCGACATTCGGAGTCACTGTTCCGGTCTTCGGGTTCGGCATCAGTCCCTTAGGGCCGAGCACCTTGCCGAGACGGCCCAGCTTGCCCATCATGTCCGGTGTAGCGACGATGATGTCAAATCCGAACCAGCCGCCCTTGATCTTCTCGAGCATATCATCAGCGCCGACGAAGTCTGCGCCTGCTGCCTTTGCTTCCTCTTCCTTGGCGCCCTGCGTGATGACCAGGACCTTCTGGGTCTTGCCGGTTCCATTCGGAAGAACCATGGCGCCGCGGATATTCTGCTCCGCCTGGCGGGGATCAACGTTCAGGCAGAAGCTTGCCTCAACGGAAGAATCAAACTTGGTAGCGCTGACCTTCTTTGCCAGTGCTACTGCCTCAGCATACGGATAGGTCTTGGAGCGGTCTACCTGGGCAAGTGCTGCCTTATATTTCTTTCCAGCCATGATTACTTGCTCTCCTCCATTCCCTCGATCGTGATGCCCATGTTGCGGGCCGTGCCTGCAACGATGCGCATAGCGGCCTCAACGTCATTGGCGTTGAGATCCGGCATCTTGTAGGTTGCGATCTCTCTCAGCTGATCCATCGTGATCTTGCCGGCCTTGACGGTCTTCGGCGTTCCGGAAGCCTTCTCGATGCCTGCAGCCTTCTTCAGAAGAACAGCAGCCGGAGTGGTCTTGATGATGAACTCGAAGCTCTTGTCCTCATAAGCGGTGATAATGACAGGAACGATGTCACCCTTGCGATCCTTGGTCTTGTCGTTGAACTCGGTGCAGAATTTCGGCATGTTGATGCCGGCTGATGCCAGTGCCGGTCCCGGTTTTGCTCCGCCGGCCGGGAATTGAAGCTTGCAGATCTTTGCAACTTTCTTAGCCATGTGGCTTACCTCCTTATAAGATAGAAAGTCCACATGCAGTGGTATGCGGATGAAGCTGCTCATCCTCCCACGCATGATCGGGCACGCAAAAGCGTGCGCCTTACTATATTAGCCGAATCCCTCCCCGGCGTCAATGAGAGATTTCATCAGGCTGATGCGAAAAAATACGATCATTATGCATGATATGGTCAGTTGCCATGATCACCGGATAGCATTCAGAATAAATATACTGATATCAGAAATGATTCAGCGATCCAGCAAAGAAAGTCCGTTAATCTCCCTTTCCAAAGAAGAAAGACCATCCATAATCTCATCAAAATCCGGTGCACCTTCAAAAATCATGTTCTTCATATGAACATAATCTTCCTTCAGATCTTCAACTGCCGCAGCCGGAGGAACCAGCCGAATGCTGCCAATCTTGGCTGTCTCGTAAGATGCGCTTTGCGAATAGTAGAATTTCGTTTTAAATCTGATATCGCGGTCAAGCAGTTCTGGATGATTGAATGCCTTCTGTTTTATCTCCGTCCTGCTGAGACAGAACAGGTCATAGTAATGGCGGGCATATCGCTTTGGAATCCCTTTTAACTCATATGAAGATGCTGTTTTATGAAGTATGATTGCCTTCTCCCAGAAAGTTCTCTCAGCATCAATTGTTTTCACTTCCGTATCGGGCTGAAAGAACGCCCCTGGATATTGTTCTGCCGCAAACGGTACAATTCTCGCCAGATGGCATGGAACCGCCTCTGCGAGCGGACCTATCTCAAGACAGATTTCCTGACGCACATATTCTGTACTAAAAACATGAGGATAATACACATTTACCGTACATTGTTCACGATCATTCGGATCCATCTGCAGTGATATTCCTCGCGACAGATTTTCCTGAAAATAGTGTTCCATCGAAGGAAGCAGCTTTTCTGACAGAAATTCTGAAGCTTTCTGAACTGCCCTTTTATTATATTGATCCTGTTTTGTATGACTTCGATCTTCCCACAACTGGCTGTCTTCATATCCCAGCAGATGCCAGTCCAGGACAAGATCAATATCCTCTGAAAAACGATGAATTGCATGATACGCCTTAGAAAGACTGGTTCCTCCCTTGAATGCGAAGCAGTTCTTCCAATCAGAACAGTGAAAAAGATAGTCCAGGCAAAGACAAACCCAAAAATCTTTCTCCACGATCGAAGGATTGATATTCATCTTTTCAGCAGTGTTTAAAAAGAGAATTCTTCTCTCTTCATCATCTGCACTTGCTATGCGAATCATTGCTGTGCTTTCTCCCTGCATATTCTCTGGATTACCTGATAAACCCAGCCGGATGCTGCCCTGCCTTCCTTCAGAAGAATCTCCTTATCTGAAGACTTCAGCGCTGACGTTAGCCTTTCAATATCTTCTTCCGTGATTTGTCCTTTTCCTATTGCTCTGATTGCCTGAATATAAATGACCGTCACCGGCGAGAAATTATTGATTTCTCTTGACTTGGCATGTTTAAAGTTCAGTTTAGCTTTGCCAATCTGATATTCTCTGTATGGCCCATCACTGACATACTCCCATTTAGTTGGGACCTGTGTAGAGACATGCAGCACATTCAGCGCCGCATCTCCGCCAGGAGCGATCTTCCAGTTGAATTTTCTTGCCAGCGCATTCGCAATCAGATCCACTCTTGGCGCGCTGTATTCTTGAAGCAGGCTGCTGTATGCCGGCTTATCATAAAGCCCTTTGAAGACTCTTCTGATTTCGCCGTCATCACAAAGGCGATGCAGCGCCTGATTAATGGCATTGGTATCAGAAATATCAAGAAAATCTGCCGCACTGAACACATATCCCGGATGATATCCGCTGATTCTATTTTCAATATGCTTCTGATATTCAAGACGGGCTGCAGTCATGGCTCCTCCTATTTGTAATATAAATTATATCATCTATCTTACAAAATGAAAGTTATAATCAATGTGCCTGCAAAACATCAGGCCTCTTTTTTCCATGCCTTGATTTACCGCCAGAAAGGGAGATGCCTGACGGCATCTCCCATGCTTGCTATTCTCCTGCCTTCTGCAGGTCGTTGTAGTTGATATCCGTAGGCGTCTCGCGGCCGAACAGATTGATCAGGATGCTGGCAATCTGCGTCTGGTCGTTCATCGTGGAGATGACACCTTCCATGCCGCTGAACGGCCCGGTCAGCACGCGCACGGTATCGCCGGCCTTGAAGTCGACAACCACCTTGCGGTCGCCCTTGCCCATGCGGCGCAGGATGCTCTCCATCTCGTCCTGGGATACCGGGAACGGCTTGGCGCCGCCGCCGGAGGATCCGATGAATCCCGTGACGCCCGGCGTATTGCGGACAACATACCAGGCCTCATCCGTCATCTTCATCTCGACAAACACATAGCCCGGGAAGATGTTGTGCATCTTCTCGACCTGCTTGCCGTTCTTGATCTCGATCTCAGGCTCTTCCGCAACGACAATCCGGAACAGGGAATCCTGGATGCCCATGGATTCCACGCGCTTCTCCAGATTCTCCTTGACGCGGTTTTCATGGCCGGAATACGTATTGACCACATACCAGCGCTTGTTGTTCTTGTCGTCGGTGATATTCTCGATTTCTTCGTTCGTGAGCTCGCTGCTCTTCATGAAATCAGGCATCTTCTTATGCTCCAATCCCGAGCGCTCTGAGCAGGAACTGCACCAGGAAATCGCAGCCGACAAAGAACAGTGCAAAGAAGACGGTGAAGATCAGAACCTCACCGGTATTCTGCACGGTATCCTTGCTCTTCGGCCAGCGAACACGCTTCGCTTCCTTGCGGATTCCACTCCAGCTGAATGTCTTGTCCATCTTAGATAGACCTCCTACTTTGTTTCCTTGTGCAGGGTCTTTCTGCCGCACTTCGGGCAGTACTTGTACAACTCCAGACGCTCCTTGGATTCCTTGCTGCGCGTCGTTGTATAGTTCCTGGACAGGCACTCAGTGCAAGCCAGGATTACCTTGTCGTTCTTCGCCATATCAAAAAGCCCTTCAAATGCCTTCCTACTTTAGCACAATACCACGATCAGCGTCAATGATGCACGCAAAATGATCTTCACACTTTCATGAGCCGGCGGAATGTCCTGCTCCGCAGGGCCTTCCGTCTCATGTCTCTCTGCTATTCCCCGCGTCCGTAGACCGCGTCATGGATCTTCCGGCGCAGGCGCTGCAGGCGGCCGTCATAGCTCTTATAGGAGATATGCAGCCTCTCCACCGCCGCATGGTACTTCATATGATCTGCCCAGCTGTTCAGGATTGCCCGATCCATGGCGCTGAGCTCCCGGATCGCGCTGTCCACCTGCTCGCCGGCCAGCGTATAGCGCAGGCGGTATTCCGGATCTGCCAGCGGATCTCTCTGCTCAATCAGCTCATAGGCGCTCTCGGCATCGGAATTCTGCATGCTGTCAATGCTGTACATATCATGCATCTGAGCATAGGACGAGGAAGTCAGATGGCGCATGCAGGACCACAGCCTTCTCCGGATCACGATCTCCGCAAAATAGCGGAATCCAGCGCCCTGATCCTCGCGGAAGCTCTCGACTGCGCCGGCAAAGCCGACCCGGGCTTCCTGGAGCAGATCATCCCGGTAGATCTCCAGCGGGCTGAACCGGCTGATGATGATTCCCACATTCGCCCTCAGCATGGGCTCATGCATCTGAAGCAGCGCCTGCAGCGACCAGTCGTCGCCCTGACGCGCCATGTAGAGCAGCTCATAAGGATTTTCCTGCATGAAGCACTTCTCCCTTTGACCGCAAGGACGGTCAGTCTGCGGGAAAGTGATGCGCTGAGATCTCGTACATGAGGATGCCGGCGCTGACTGAGGCATTGAGCGACTGGATCTTTCCGCGCATCGGCAGCGAGACCATGTAGTCGCACTGCTCGCGGACCAGCCGGGAGATTCCCTTTCCCTCATTGCCGATGACCAGCACGGTATCAAAGTCATACTGCAGCGTGCGGTAGTCCTGGCCCTTCATATCCGTGCCGACGACCCACCAGCCCTGCTTCTTCAGATCCTGAAGCGTCCGCACGAGATTCGTCACTGCTGCGCAGCGCACGGTCTCGATCGCTCCGGCTGACACCTTCGCGACTGCCGGCGTCAGGCCGACCGAGCGGTCCTTCCGGAAGATCACGCCGTCTGCGCCGGCGCCGTCCGCGCTTCTCAGGATTGCCCCGAGATTGTGCGGATCCTCCAGCTCATCCAGGGCGATGATCAGCCCGTGCTGCCCATGCCTCGCGGCAGTGATGTCAGCGACGCTGCAGGTCTCGTATTCCCGGACCTCGGCAGCCGTGCCCTGATGGTGATCGGTGCCGGTCAGCTTCTGCAGCTCCCTGCGGTCAATCTGCACGACCGGAACCTTCTGGGCTGCTGCCAGCTTCTGGATCTCCGGATCCGGCCCGGCAAGATAGATCTTCCCGGCCCGGCAGTCCTCGTCATTCAGGATCTGCTTTACCACGTTTTTCCCGTAAACCAATTGTGCCATTCTTTTCCTCCCTGCGGGCACTGACCCGGCTCCAGATCGTCTCAATTCTGGACCACTCGCCCCGCAGCTTCAGATCCCCGATGATTGCCTCGAATCCCGTAGACTTCCGGTAGATCGGAGCCGGCGTATTGCGCGGCACCGTGCCGGCGCTGTCATTGCGGCCGCGCTTGAACACTGCCTCTTCCTGCTCAGTGAAGAACCCCTCGGCGTGCAGGAAGTCATACGCATCCGCCTGCGCCCGGGCAGAGACAAACGTCACTGCAAGCCGCTGCAGGTCGCTTCCGCGCGCATATCCATGCTCGATCAGGTACTCCCGCACCAGCAGCGACCAGGCCGCATCTCCGAGAAAGGCAAGCGCCCTGCCCGATACTTCCTCAGGCCTCACTGCAGCAGTCCTCTCTCGATCAGCTGGCGGCGATAGCCGTCGGCAGACTCGAAGTCCTTCTCTGCCTTTGCCCGGTTCCACTTCTCGAACAGCCCGCGGCTTTCCTCAGAGACCTCGACTTTTTCCACCGTTATCCCCAGAATGTCCAGCATCTTCGCGATTGCATTGCGGTACCTGGCGGCCGCCGCAAAGTCGATCTCTCTCTGGCGGAGCGCCGCATTCAGCTTCTTGGCGGTATCGAAGATCACCGCATAGGCATTCGGCGTGTTCATGTCATCATCCATCTGGTCCAGGAACTGGCGGTATGCCTGCTCATCATAGCTGTCCCCGAAGTCAGCCCCGGCCAGCGCTGCCTTGATGTCCGCCTGCTTCAGCGGCGTCATCACGCGCTCCAGCTCCTTGCGGGCAGTCTCCACGGTCTCATCCGAGAAATTGAGCTCCTTGCGGTAGTGCACCGAGCTCATCAGCCAGCGGGTCAGGTTCACGCCGAGCTTCTCGACGATGTCCTTGGCCCAGAGCACATTGCCCAGGGACTTTGACATCTTGGAGCCGTCGATGTTGATCATCGCGTTATGAACCCAGTAGTTGGCCAGGCAGTTGCCGTTCATGGCCTCCTGCTGCGCCGCCTCGTTCTCATGATGCGGGAAGCGCAGATCCATGCCGCCGCCGTGGATATCGATCAGCGGTCCCATGTTGTTGTTGATCATGACGACGCACTCGGTATGCCATCCCGGCCGGCCCTCGCCCCACGGGCTGTCCCACTTAATGCCCATGTCGGTCTTCTTCCACAGCGCGAAGTCATACGGATTGCGCTTCTGGTCATTGGTCTCGATGCGGGCGCCCGCCTCAAGTTCATTCAGCTTCTGGTGGCTGATCTCGCCATAGGTAGGCACGGAATCCACGGAGAAGTACACATCGCCATTGGCCTCATAGGCATGGCCGCTCTTCACGAGCCGGTCAATGAAGTCTATGATCTGCGGCATGGTCTCCGTCACCCGCGGCGTGATGTCCGGGAACTCCGTATTGAGCATCTTCCGGACCTCCTGATAGGCATCGATATAGCGCTGGGCAATCACTGCTTCAGTCGTGTTCTCCTGAGCTGCCTTCTTGATGATCTTGTCATCGACATCCGTGAAGTTGGAGACATACTTCACGGTATATCCCTCCGCCTCGAACAGGCGCTTCAGCACATCGAACACGACCATCGGCCTGGCATTGCCGATATGCGCGTAGTTGTACACGGTCGGCCCGCATACGTACATGTCCACGTGCCCCTCATGAATGGGCTTGAACTCCTCTACCTTCAGATCCTTCGTGTTATAAAGCCTGATCATATCCTCTTCTCTTTCCTTTCCCGAAAAAAGGCGCCTTTCCAAAAAGACGCCTCAGCGTGGTTCCACTTTTCTTCCTTGCTCACGCGGCGTAACGTGCCGCTGACTCGTCCTGGATTGGCAGGCCCTCAGGGATGCAGCCGCATGGAGAGGATGCCGGCGCTTGCACCATGATTCCGCCTTCTCTTCGCATCTTCCGCTCATGTTCTCTTCCCGTCTCCGGTTTCCTTCAGTATAAATGAAACTGCGCACTGATTCAAATGCTCCTGCGCAGGAAAGAGGCAGGCTGCCTCGCTTTCCCTGCAGCCTGCCTCAGATGCTCAGAAGGATTCCGGCGTGCAGCTGAATCTTCCGCCCGGCAGAGTCGCCTGCACCAGTGACTTGTGATCGCCCCTGGCAAGCTCCTTCACCGTCTCGAGATCCAGCCCCATGGCCCTGGTGATTCTCTCTCCGTAGTCCTCATCTGCCCACAGGCAGTGAACGGCATGGCGGTACTTGATATTCTCGGATACCGGCTTGATGTTGCGGGCAGTGTTGTCGATCAGGGCAGCCTTCTGCTCCTCATTCATGACCCGGTAGAGATTGCCGCCGGCACGGAAGCAGTCATCGGTCGGATCATCGGTCGGATCATAGGCCCACATCGCGCCGTCGAGCGGCAGCGGCGGCTCCATGACCTCCGGCTGCGCAGCCCAGTAGCCCTCGCTGTTCGGCGAGTAAGCCGGCGTGCTGCCGTAGTTGGTTCCGACTCTCATATAGCCGTCGCGGTGATAGTCAGCGACATTGGCATGTTTGGCCTGGTTGACCGGGATCTCGTTGTAGTTGACGCCCAGGCGATAGCGCTGTGCATCCCCATACGAGAACAGCCTTCCCTGCAGGAACTTGTCCGGCGAGAAGCCGATGCCCGGCACGACATGCGCCGGCGTGAAGGCAGCCTGCTCCACTTCCGCGAAGTAGTTGTCCGGCCAGCGGTTGAGCTCCAGCTCGCCGACCTCGATCAGCGGATACTCCTTGTGCGGCCATACCTTGGTGATGTCAAATGGATTCTCGTAGTGATTTCTTGCCTGCTCCTCGGTCATGACCTGGATGTACATTCTCCACTTCGGGAAGTCCCTGCGGGCAATCGCCTCATAGAGATCGCGGCCGGCGCTCTCGCGGTCATTGGCGTTGATCTTTGCGGCCTCCTCATCCGTCAGGTTCCTGATTCCCTGCTCGGTGCGGAAGTGGAACTTCACCCAGACACGCTCGTTCTTCGCGTTATACATGGAGAAGGTATGCTCGCCATAGAAATGCATGTGGCGGAATCCATCCGGGATGCCGCGGTCAGACATGACGACGGTGGTCTGGTGGAAGGTCTCCGGCAGCAGGGTCCAGAAGTCCCAGTTGTTCTGCGCGCTGCGCATGCCGGTTCTCGGATCGCGCTTGACGGCACGGTTGAGATCCGGGAAGTTGTGCACATCTCTCAGGAAGAAGGTCGGGGTGTTGTTGCCGACCATGTCCCAGTTGCCTTCCTCGGTATAGAACTTGACGGCAACGCCGCGGATATCGCGCTCCGCATCAGCGGCGCCGCGCTCTCCTGCAACAGTGGAGAAGCGGATGAAGAGCTCGGTCTCCTTGCCGATCTTCGAGAACAGCGCTGCTTTGGTATACTTCGTGATATCGTGCGTGACGGTAAACCTGCCGTAGGCGCCCCATCCCTTTGCATGCATGCGGCGCTCAGGGATTACCTCGCGGTCAAAGTGCGCGAGCTTCTCCATCAGCCACACATCCTGCATCATGACAGGACCGCGCGGTCCGGCGGTAATGCTGTGCTCATTCTCGGCGACGGGAGCGCCAACTTCATTGGTAAGCTTCTTTAAGTTGTCCATTCAGGTACTCTCCTTCTCTTTCTCTCTTTTTTTATGGTTCCGTGCAGCTGCCTCATCCGGGCCGCTTTCTTCAGGGGCCGCCGGCTTCCCATGTGCCGGCGCCTTTCTGAGCCTGGCTGCCCTTCCGCAGCAGTGCACCTGCTTCCCGGAGCTATCTGCCCTTCTTCCGGCAGGCGGGACAGATGTAATGCAGATTCAGCTCATAGCCGGTGATCTCGATGCCGGCGCGATCGCTCAGCTCCTGCTTCAGATCGCCGATCGTGATGTCGGAGATCGCTCCGCAGCGCTCGCAGATCAGATGATCATGCTCGGCAAGATTGCGGTCGTAGCGATCAGGCTCCCCGGCTGCCCTGACCCGGCGGATCAGTCCCTGCTCCGTCAGCGCATTCAGGTTGTTGTAGACCGTGGCCCGCACCATCGACGGCATCATCCCGTGGGCGGCGGCAAAGATCTCCTCCGCGGTCAGATGGCCGGCGGAGCTCTTCACGATTTCATAGATCAGCGCTCTCTGTCTTGTCATGGCTTCCTCTTTTTAGACTAAGTCTAAATTTATTATAATGTCCTCCCGGGGCAATGCAAGCAGGATGCTCTGCCTGCCTTCATGCTTTCCCGAGCACGAAAAAGGCGGGCTCAATGACCCGCCTGGCATTGCCGCAATGCTAGTCCTTCTCGGTGCTCGGCCGCAGCTGGATCCGGTTCAGCCAGCGGATGGAGTTGCGCTTCATGGCAAGATAGCCGGACAGCGCGACCAGTCCTGCTCCGCAGACATCCGTGATCAGATCCTCCATGGTATCCGCAAGCGCGGCTCTGCCGACCAGCTGCGTGCCGTCTTCCAGCATGAATTTCTGCATGTTCAGGCCAAGGATGCCGTCGAAGGTAAACTCATAGATCTCCCAGATGGCACCGCAGGCAACTGCGAAGCAGAATGCGAACATGGCAATGAAGCCCGGCGACAGCGTGACCGGCACCTTCTTTGACTGATTGAGAATCGAGATGATGGAGAAGGCCAGCGAGCCGAGCATGCCGGCACTGAAGAAATGCAGGAAGGTATCCCAGTTGGAGAACCGGTAGTAGAAGCTTCTCACCTCGCCGAGGAAGATGGCGCAGTACAGGAAGATCACGAACGGAATGAGCATATAGCTCGGGATGCGGATCCAGCCCTGCACCTTCCGGGCTGCCAGCATGACGACGCAGCCGAGCACGGACTCCGACAGCATGAGCGTGTAGTAGGCCTTGGGATGCACATAGGCCGGCATGCCGTCATAGGCAGCGGCAGGCGCCTTGATCATCAGGACGCTGATGATGATGACGGAGGCCCACATGGTATAGTTCACGAAGTTGAACAGCAGCTTCTCCAGCCGCTCCGTCTTCTCCTCTGCAAGCATTCTCTTCCGGCGCTGATCCTCCCCTGCCGCGAGCTTTCTTGCGCCCTGCTGCTTCAGCTCCTCCAGGCGCTGCTGCTCTGATTCTCTGCGCTTCAGCGCCTCTTTTTCCTTCTCATCCATGTCTCTGCCTCCTCTGAATTATTAATCATACGCACTTCCTGCAATTCCGGTCTAGAATATTCGTGATGACTTTCCTTTCGCCAAATATTCAGCAGTGGATCTGGCTGCTCACGCTTGCTGTCCTGATCGTATCCGTATGCATTGACCGAACCCGGTTTCGCAACTGCTTCTATCTGCTGCTCAACCTGCTGGCCTTCGCTGTGTACGCGCTGTCCGCTACCTATGGCACCGCCGCCGGCGGGATCCTGGCAGTGCTCTTTGCCGTGCTTCTGATCTTCCTGTTCCTGATCGTTCCCGTCCTGCTGATCGTCAACGGCTTCATCATGCTGCGGCGGGAGGGAAGAAGCCTGGCCAATCTGCTCTCGCTGCTGTTCGGCATCTTCGTTCTTGCCGGCGAGGTCGGGCTGTTCTGCGGCCTCTCAAGATATGATATGCAGAGCCCCAGTCTATGGCTGCTCGGCCTGGGCCTCATGGTTCTGTATATCGGGACGATATTCCTGGCATTCCTGCTCTATTCCGTCTTCCGCTCCTGGATCCCGCGCCGGACTACCTTTGACTATGTCATCATTCACGGCTGCGGGCTGATCAGCGGGAATCAGATCTCGAGGCTTCTGGAGAATCGAATCCGGAAGGGAATGGAGGTCTACCGGCGCTCCATGTCAGACTGCAGGCTGATCTGCTCAGGCGGCAGAGGCAGCGATGAGGCCATCTCCGAGGCAGAGGCCATGAGGGAATATCTGCTTGCCCACGGCATTCCGGAGAAGGACATCCTGATGGAGAGCAGCTCCGAAAGCACCATCCAGAATCTGAAGAACTCCCGCGAGATCATGGAGCAGCGCGGCGGCCGGATGAAGGTGGCGCTGGTCACTTCCAACTACCATGTGCTGCGGGCCCTGATCTATGCCCGCAGGCTGAATCTCTCCTGCAGCGGCATCGGCGCCCCGGTTGCCTTCTACTACTGGCCCAGCGCCATGATCCGCGAGTTCATCGCGCTGATGCGCGATTATCTCGGCTGGTTCGTCTCCGGGGCAGCCATCATTGAGCTGCCGGTGCTGTATATGCTGCTCAGCCGCATCCTTCACTAGCTGCAGAGGCTGCCTTCACGGCAGCCTCTTTCATGCGCTCATGCATGCATATTATACCGCATAGAAATCAGGGAGCCTGCACGCAGGCTCCCTGATCGCTCCTATTTGTCTGTGTAGTAGCGGATGATGACGCCCTTGGCGATGGCATCGCCCGGATACAGCATGGTATTGGCTGCGTTGTAGAACTGGAAGATGCCCTGCTTGCTGGCATCTGCCACATACTGAACCGTGGTTCCGTAGTAGGAGGCATACTCCTCGGCAATGGCCTGGTTCTGAAGCGCCACATTCGTCTTGGCAGGCACCACGGAATAATCCGCGATGTCCACATTCGGCAGCGCCTGCGCTTCTGCGGAGGCACTTGGCGATGCGCTTGTCTCAGGCATGTTGCCCTTCAGCGCCTCTTTCCAGTAATCGTAGTTCTTGTCAAAGTCGATGCCGAGCACCGACATGCCGTTCACGGTCAGGCCCTGATAGGTGCCCTCGACCGGAAGGGACATGGAGTCAACCTTGTAATCGGATACCTGCAGCAGCATCAGCAGCAGCTTGGCGCAGTCGCTCTCGCTGAGATCCGTCGCGATCTGCGGGAGGAACTCATTCATCAGGGAATTCATCTGGGTCAGGCTCATGGTCTTGACCTTGTCGAGGCAGGTCTGGATCACCAGCCTCTGACGGTTCGTGCGGTCAAAGTCAGAGCCGGTAGAATACCGGTCTCTCGCATATGCAAGCGCCTGCTTCCCGTTCAGGTGATACTCGCCGGGAGAATCATCTGTCAGCTGATCATTCTGCAGAGGCTCGTTGAACGTCTCCAGGTTCATGTCGCTGATGTAGTGATTCATGACCTTGATCTCCTCGGTGGTCAGCGTCAGGTCTATGCCGTTGATCGCATCGACGAAGTTCTTCACGAAGATGAAGTTCACGACGACCGTGCGGTCCACCGTGATGCCGAAGTTCTGCTGGATCGTCTTCGACAGCAGGTCGGCGCCGCCGTAGGCAAACGCCGCATTCAGGCGGTTCGATCCGTAATCCGGGATCGCGACATATGTATCGCGCAGCAGCGAGGCCATCAGGATGTGCTTGTCATTCTCGTCGATGCTGCAGAGCACCATCGCATCCGATCTGCCCTCCAGCGTCTTGTCTCTCGCATCCACGCCGACAATCAGGATATTCATCAGGCTGTCGCTCAGGTCAGAGCTGTCCTTGCGCTTGCTGAGATTCGCCTTCAGGGAATCCTCCAGGTTTGCCTTGTCCTTCGCGGAGGACTCAGTGCCGCCGTCCTTCTCCTCAAACACGGTGCCGAGACCTCCGGGGAGATTCTGCAGCATGCTGTGCAGCTCATGATACTTCAGGTAGCTTGCCGAGACCAGCCCGGCAATCAGCGCAATCACGATCAGCAGGATGAGCCTTCCCCTGCGGAGCTTCCGATGCTTCTTCTTCGGGCTTTCGCTGTGCGCTTCTGTGACCTTCTCTGCTTCATGAGAAAAAGCCGGCTGATTCTGCTTTGGCTCCTCAGTGACAGGATCTGTTTTTTTCTCAGTGTCTTTCATATTCTGCGATGCCATCCATTTCGGCATCTGATTTATCATACGTTTTTCAGATTCGTTAAGCAAGCAGTATGTGCCGCTGCCTAGGGCAGAAGCACGCGCCCGATCCTCGGGATCCGCCTGATCAGGAATGCCAGGCCGAGCGAGATCAGGATGACCGGGATCGGCACCAGCAGCCGGAACTTCAGGGAGTAGATATCCGGATGCGCCAGCTGGATGATCCCGTTAAGCACGAACCAGTGCAGCAGATAGACCGCGAAGGAGGAGCGGCTGAACAGCTCGACAGCCCTGCCGGCAGCGCCCTTCATGAGGCGGTCGCCATGCTGGCGGAGCAGCGTGAATACGGCAATGGAATACAGCACGCAGGGCACATTGTAATAGCCCTTGAAGAGCTGATTGATGCTCCCGTCGCGCAGCGACAGCACCTGCGTCCCGGCCATATGCAGCGCGAGGCCCAGAATGCCCAGTGCATAGATCGCGCGGCGGCATCTCGGGCTGATCTCCTCCGTGCTGATCTCATAGCCTGCAACTGCGTAGAACATGGCACCGGAGACAGCCTGAACTGCGAGCGGCATCTGCAGATCGCTGCGGATCATCTGGCACAGGAGCGGCAGCAGGCTGTTGATGAGGAATCCTGCCGCGAGCAGATAGCGGAACAGCCGCGGCCTCTTCCCGCGCGGCACGGATGCAAACAGCGGCAGGCAGAGGTATACCTCGAAGACTGCCGGGAAGAACCAGAACGGCGGCACGATGGAAGATGTCATCATCCCGTGCGCCAGAAACAGCAGGTTCATCTTGCTTGCCGGCACATCCTTCAGGAAATAGACATGATACGGCACCGCGATGGCGGTCCAGATCACGAACGGAATCAGGGTCTTGCGGATCCGCTTCCGGAAAAAGGTTCTCAGATCATAGCGGTCCTGGTAATCCATGAGATTCGCGCCGGTGATCATGAAGAAGACCGGCACGGCAAAGTAGCAGATGGACTCGATTGCATTTGCGCTCAGCCACTGGCTGGATCTGCTGAAGGACCAGAAGACCCCGTTCGCATGAAGATAGATCACCGCAACCGTGGCGATGGCATTGGCAAGCGAGAGATAGGCGGTCCTGCCGGCCGCATGAAGCTGCTCCTGTTTCTGCATCAGTGCCTCAGCGCCTTCTTTCCGAATCTGCCGGCAAGGTCACGCAGATATCTGAACTCAGAGGTTCTCGAGAACACCGCGATGATGATCAGGTTGGGAATGATGCAGACGCAGAGCAGGCGCCCGATGAAGCCGGCATGAAGCCAGTCTGCCGCAAGCTCTGTCGCCGCATACATCGCAAGCGTCAGGCCTGCATAGAGGGCAAACCGCATCCAGTATTTCCTCCAGGAGGTCTTCAGGCCGTACTTGAATAGCACATACGGCTCTCTCCAGAGCGAGGTCAGCACGGTGCTCACCGTCGTGCCGATGAAGATGCCGGAAGGGCCGACCCACTCCGCGATCAGGATCGAGGCGACGATATTGATGACGCATTCCGGGATCGGCACGTATCTGTTCCTGTTCATCAGGCCGTAGGAATTATCAAATGTGCTGCAGGAATTCCGGATTCCCTTCAGGTAGAAGTTGAGGATGATGAACACCACGCAGATCGTATCCATGAAGTACTTATCGCCGATCCAGATCCGGATGAACGGATTGATCATCGTGCCGAAGGCGACTGCGCAGAAGGAGTACAGCCAGAAGTTCATGAACAGGACGATGTAGAAGACATCTATCTGCCTTGCCTGATCCGAGGTGACGCGCAGATTGCCGACGCTGGCGATGATCGCGTTGAAGAACTGATAGAGAATGGACTCCACAGCATTGATGATCATGGAGTAATTCGAGTAGAGGCCCTCGATCACGAGGCCGAACATCTTCGAAAGCAGGAGATTGTCCGTGGAGAAGACCACGGTCATTCCGATCTTCTGGAAGATCATGGCGCCGATATTCGAGAGAATCGTCTTTCTCGAGCTGTCATCCAGCTTCTCATCTGTGCGCTCCTGAAGCACCGGATACATGCGGTCCGCGATATGCGAGATGCGGACATTCGCAGCGAAGGTCAGGATCACCTGGATGACCAGATAGAGAATATAGTTATGCGTCGTCATCAGGATGCCCATCTGGATCAGCGAGGTCAGCACGCTGAAGAGATAGGTATTGTTGGTGACGATGAAGTTCTTCTGGTTCGCGCTGATGAAGGCGGACTTATAGGAATAGAAATAGGAGATCGCGCTGTTCAGCACGAACAGGAAATAGATCAGATTGATGTTCGGGATGTCAGGCATCTCGGAGATGAAGTATGGCAGGAACGGCGTCAGCGCAGTGCCGGCGGCCAGGACCACGATGCCGATGGCAATATAGGCCTTCCGGTAGATGTTCATCAGGATGGAGATCTGATGACTGTCCCCCTCCGCAATCGGCTTGTACAGGCTGAAGGTAATGGCAGTGCCGACTCCGAGCTCTGCCAGCGAGAGAAATGACAGGATATTCGAGAACAGCCCGCTAAGGCCCAGATACTCGGCAGTGAGCACGCGGATGAATACTGTGCGGAGCACGAAACGCGCGATCAGGTCTGCCATCTTCCCGATCATGGAAAAAGCGAGATTCCGCACGGAATTCCCGGTTCTTGAGTTTTCCTGGGTATTGCCCTGAGCTGTCATCTGCTTATTTCCTTCTCTTCAGGATGCGGTAAGCCTCGTATCCGGCCAGGATCATCCCTGATGCCTGCCGGCGGATCAGAACGGAATACAGATCCCGGCGCCCGCTGAGATCTGACGAGACCATCCTGTTCTGCGCCATTCTGCAAAGCGCGTCCTTCTTCTCTGCCCTGCTGAGCGCCGACTGGCAGATCTTGGCGGCAGAGCGCTTGATCTCCTCATGGAAATGCGCCTTCAGCTGCTGCTCATCCGCATCGCTGACGGGCGCGAGAAAGGCCTGAATTGCCTGATATTCCAGGCAGATGCTATCGAAATAGGACGGATCCGGCCGGAAGATCGTCTGGCCGGGATGAATATGGTACTCATACAGCGGCTCATCAATCAGGCAGACAGAGCTGCATCTGCCAAGATAGGCAAGCGCGAATACCAGATCCTCGCCCATATACTGCCCTTCCGGGAACTGTATCCGGTGCTTCTCGATGATCTCCCGGCGGAACAGCTTGTTCCAGCAGGGGCTGAAGGCATAGCGGTCAAACAGCGGCCAGAACTCTGCTTTCAGCTGGGCCGGTGAAAGCAGCCCGGCCTTTCCGATCCGATTGTCCGTGCTCTGCTCCGGCGCCATGCGGCAGAAGCGAAAGCTGCAGACTGCGCAGTCTGCTCCCTGCATGCCCGCGGCAAGCCCGGAAAGATAATGCCTGGAAACCGTGTCATCGGCATCCGCAAACGCAATCCAGCTGCCCTGCGCATGCGCAAGGCCATAGTTGCGCATGGAGGAGACGCCCTCATTCCGGCGGTTCAGGATCCGGACTCTGGCATCTGATCCGAAGCGGCTGCGAAGGACTCCGTCAGTCGGGTCTTCCGGATCCACCACGGCACAGATCTCGAGATTCGGATAGTCACTGTCCAGAATGGAGCGGATGCATTCCTCGATGGTCGCTTCTGCTCTGTGCGCAGGCACGATGACCGTGATCAGCTCTCCTGACGGCATCTTACGGATTCACCCGCTTCCTGATCAGCACCGCCGGAACGCCGGCCGCGACCGTGCCCGCAGGCACGTCATGCGTCACTACGGCGCCCGCCGCAATGACTGCGTCATCGCCGATGGACACGCCCTTCAGGATGACGGCATTGGCGCCGATCCAGACGCGGCTGCCGATCCTGACCGGCCCGGTTACGAAGCCGGATCCGGCATGATCGTGATCGACGATCACGACATTGTTGGCAATCAGCACATTGTCGCCGATCGTGATGGAATCAAGGCAGGTAATCGACACATTCTGATTCAGGAATACATGGCTCCCGATTTCCAGCTTTCCTCCCTGGGCGGCAAGATAGACATACCGGTGCGATTCAAAATTGCTTCCGATCGTGATCCGGCCATGGCTGCCGATCACGACCTTCGTTCCCTTTCCCCACATCTGGGAGCTGCCTAGGCTGAGGCTGCCGCGGTAAAGCGCGCGGGCAGGAAGCGACTTGCACATCGTCAGCGCATTTCTGACATCATTCCGGAATTTCATCAGGATTCTCCTTGTGGCCGGCGAAATAGATCAGATAGCCCCACAGCAGCCAGAATAGCACGCTGCACTGATTATTGACATACAGGATCTCCGATACGAACATGCTGGATACCGCAACGGCCAGACAGGTGCTGAACAGGAATGCAAGCAGCATCCTCTCCTGCGGCGAGGCAGACTCCCTGTTCCTGCTCAGATAGCGCAGGTTGTGGACTACCAGGGCTAGAAAGGCAGCGGCGCCGATGATTCCCTGGCTTGCGAGCAGATCCATGAACATGTTGTGGAACGCATCAAAGGTCGTGAAGTGATTGCTGATGAGATAGCTCTCCGGCGCTTCCTGGCGGGCATAGGAAATGAAGTTGCCGAAGGAGACGCCGGCAATGGGATTCTCCTCCGTATAGGACAGAGCATTCTTCCAGAGATCGAATCGGCGGTTGGATACATCGCCGGAAAGCTCCTGCTCGCGGCCGATCTTGGTTACCTTGTCATCCTTCTTCTTCGCGGTGCCGTTCCTCGCGGCAATGCTCGTCATCAGAGCGGCATAGCCGTTGTAGGAAAGCGTCAGCGCCTTCTCGGCGCCGACTACCAGGCCGATCATGAGAAGGGAAGTGAGGATGCATTTCAAGATGCGCTTCTTCTGCTGCAGAAGCGTAATCAGCGTAAACGCGCCGACTGCCGTGCAGGCGGCGACTGTCCCGGTCCGGGAGGCGCCGAAGGCAAGATTGGTCAGCTCGAGAAAGCCGGCGATGCCCAGCAGGATACGATCCCTCCGGCAGCTGGTGCTCCGGAACAGATAGATGCAGGACATCATGCCGATAGTTGCGACAACGGATGCGTAGTTCGGATCCACATGCACGCCGTACAGCCTGCCCCACCAGGCGATGCCGATGATATAGGAATTGCCGGAGGGCGTGATTCTGTAGCTCAGGAAATTGATCAGCAGCATGATCAGGCTGGCGAGATTCAGCAGGCAGCTCATGCCAATGATCAGGATCAGGGAGATCTTAAGCTCCTTCCGATACGATTCCCGGCTGCGCCTTTCATCAAACAGATACAGGCCGGTAAACCAGATCGTCATCCAGGCCAGGATCTTCAGGTTGGAATGCCATCCGTAGCGGATATTGACAAGCATGGAAAGAATGAAGGAGCCGAGGAACAGGAGGTAGATCCAGAAGCCCGGATACCTGAGATATTCCCTGGCATTCTTCAGCCTGAGCGCAAGCGTTGCCAGCGCCAGCAGGAGCACTGCCGCGGAAGTGATCTTCACGAGCGGCGTCTCTACCAGCACATTCGCAGATACCAGAATGATATGAATGATGTATGCATACTTCATCCATGAAGGGATCTGCTCTTTTAGTGATGTCATATTAATCTTCATTCGCATTCTCCAGGAACAGGCTCAGGAATCTCTTCTTCTGAAGGCCTGCATCAAAGCAGTAGCCGGAATCCAGATATTCCCGGCTGCCTCGATCATACGCTCCGCCGCGCAGAATTTCATCTGCCCAGGCGGAAGCCGGTGCCTTTCTGCTGAGGAAGACGCATCTTTGGCTCAGCGCTGCCTCTTCTGAGATCGAGTCGCTCAGGATGCATCTCAGCCCGGTGCACTGCGCCTCTATTGCCACATATGGCAGCCCCTCGAACCGGGACGGCAGCACGAACACATCCATGGCCTGCAGCAGCTGCGGAACATCATCGCGATTTCCCGGGGCATAGATCATCTGATCCAGGCCTCTTTCACGGGCCTGCTGAAGCAGCCTCTCCCGGTCAGGCCCATCCCCGATCAGCCACAGGAGCGCATCGCTCCCTCTTCGCTTCAGCTCGCCGGCGATCTCCAGGAAGAACATCGTGTTCTTCTGATAGGAAAAGGCGCCGACATAGCCGACAATCGGCTGATTCCCGATTCCATGGCTCTCCCTGACCTGATCTCTGACTTCCGGCTGCCAATGGAAGAGAGACGTATCCACGGCATTGCTGATGACATGATACCGGCCGGAATGTCGCAGACGGTCTGTAAACATCCATTCCCCGGCCTTCTTTGAGCAGGTATAGTATTCCGTCGCATACTTCGGGAGGACGAGATTCCTGCCTGCCGCATGCGCAATCCGGCGGATCATCCGCTTTACAGCGGAGGGCTCGCCGATGCCGGAATTATGGCTGTGGACAATCACGCGCGGAATTCCCGCCTTTGCGGCGGCGATGACTTCCATGCAGTTGAACGCTTCCGAGATATTGAAATACGCAATATCATAAGACGTCTTCCGGCAGAGCGCATAGACTGCCTGATACTGCCTCCGCGGATGCTTCACGCCCGGAATCTCATAGATGCGGATTCCCTTTGCGCGCAGCTCCTCGCCGAGATCATGATCCAGATAGATGCCCAGCACGTCTGTCTCGATGCCCTTCTCCTTCAGGGCAGCGATCACCTGAAGCAGATGGCGGCTGATGCCGTTTGACTTCCCATAGGAAAGATCTCCCAGAAGAACTCTGATTTTCATATGCTCTCCCAATCCGAATCTCTCTCCGCTTTCTGAGGCATGCTCACCCTACTTTGCGCCCTTTTCCGTAAATACAACGGCAATGGTCTGCAGCAGTATCCTGGCATCCAGGCCGAGACTCCAGTTATCGATATACTGCAGGTCCCAGTTCACGACATCATCGAAATTCTTGACCTCAGAGCGGCCGCTGACCTGCCAGAGGCCGGTAATGCCCGGCTTCATGGAGAGACGTCTGCGGTAATGCTCCGTGTAATGCTCAAACTCCTCCTCGGTCGGAGGTCTCGTGCCGACCAGGCTCATCTCGTTCTTCAGGACATTCAGGAACTGCGGGAACTCATCCAGGCTCGTCTTGCGGATGAACCTGCCCACTCTGGTCACGCGCGGGTCATTCTCCATCTTGAACATCAGGCCCTGGACCTCATTCCGGTCCTTCAGCGAGGAAAGCTGCTGCTCCGCATCCACTCTCATGGAGCGGAACTTATAGAACTTGAATCTCCTGCCGTTCCTGCCGATTCTTGTCTGCTCGAAGAAGATCGGGCCGGGCGAGTCCAGCTTGATGGCAATGGCAAGGAACGGAAACAGGATGCCGCAGATTGCAAGGCCTACCAGGCTTCCGATGATATCAACAGCGCGCTTCACCGCCAGTGCCATCGGGTTCATCTGATCATAGGAATACATGATGACAGGATAATGGCCCATGATACCGAAGCGGGAGTTCCGGCCGCCGAGGTCCGGCAGATCCAGGCAGTAGTCGCACTCCACGCCCATGTCCTGGATGCCGCAGATCAGCTGGCTGAGCTCTGCCGGCTTGTGCTCCGGCGTATTGATGAACACGACATCAAAGGATCTCGGCAGCATCACGCTGAGGAGCTGATCCATCGTCGTGCTGATCGGATTCCCGTTGATATTTCCATATACCTGATCGCCGTCCAGGATGATCCTGCCGGTGACCTTATAGGTAAGGCCGGTCTCGAAATGCTGGACGACGCGGTCCATGTTATCCTTCTCGGCAATGATGATCACCTTGCTCAGCTGCAGCTCATCCCGGTAGATATGCTTCGCGTAAGCCTTGACTGCCACGCGGCTGAAGAAGGTGATGGCAAGATCCAGGAAGAAGAACATGATCAGGACATATCGGGAGACGCCGATCGGGTCGTGCATGAGATAGGCGACGGTAATGATGCCGAGCGTATTCAGGATGCCGTAGAGAAGCACGATCGCCGCTTCCCGTATGATGCCGCGCTTGATGAAGTCCTTATCCTGGTTGAATACGAAGTGTATGATCGTGCACAGCATCAGCATCGATGCATATACGCTGCTGTACAGCTCGCGCACGAAAAAGTCCTCGCCGTTATGATAGCGGAGATACGTGGCCAGCCAGAAGGCGCCGGTCGCGCACAGCATATCAAGCAGCCACAGGACATAGGTCTGGATTTTTCGATTCTTCTTCTGCATAGGTTTATTGATGGAACAGTCGTAATAGTAGTCGAATTTGCCACTGCTGTAAATCATGAATTCACGCTGCGGCGAAGATTTAAGGAAATAGTAATATTCGCCGGAAACGCCCTTAATTTCAGGCTTGCTCCTGATGCCCGCCGGGTTTTCTGCGCGGGCAGCCGGGCCGGGATGCCTGCATGCATGCTTCCAGGCTCAGGATCCGAAGATATGGCGCTGATAGCTCAGCCAGATGAATCTGTACAGCGGATAGCTGAATCTCAGCAGGCGGATGGCGATCCTGTCTCTTTGCGGCGTCTTCGGATTGCTCAGCACCTCATTGCGATGCTCCTGGATATAGCGGCGGATCTCCTGCCGCTCCGGCTCATAGCCCCTTGCCTTCAGCATCTGGTTCAGCACGCTGATGCGGGCATATACCTGGCGCCTCTGGACTGCCTGCCTGAGCTCCGGAAACCTTGCCGAGACATCGGCTGCCATTCTGTCCGTCATCTCCAGCATGTCGAGCTTGGCCGGCGTGAAGCTTCCGTTGACGATGGAATGATTATGGAAATGATATGTGTACTTCGTCTCATAGCCGACCGCGATCTCATCGCACTGCATCATGAGCTGATAGGTAGTGCCGATGTCCTCGAAGATCCTGCCCTTTGGATAGCGCACCGCCGAGAACAGCTCTCTGGCGTACAGCTTTCCCCAGGCAGAAGTATCAATCACGTCATGGTACAGCATCCGCTCCAGGCACCTCTCGGTGGACAGCGGCTCATCTCCGCTCAGCTTCAGCTCGCGCATTGAGCCGTTATCATACAGCGTGCGGTGCGTGCAGATCGACATCCTGGCATGATGGCGCTGAAGCACCTGCAGGAGATACGCTACGTAGTCGTCATCGATCGTATCATCCGGATCCACCAGGGTGATATATTCTCCGCGGGCCCGCTCAATGCCGTAATTGCGGGCATCTGAGAGCCCGCCGTTGGGCTTGTGGTAGACTGTGTATCTGCCGTCCTCCGCAGCGATGCGGTCGCACAGCGGGCCGCAGCCGTCCGTGGAGCCGTCATCCACCAGGATGACTTCCAGATTCTGATAGGTCTGCCGCTTCACGCAGTCCATGCAGGCCGGAAGATAGGACAGGATGTTGTAGACCGGCAGCACAATGGAGATCAGCGGTTCCTGATGCTCAGAATTCATTCTCATTCACCTCAGAAGCTCTTATCGTACTTTTTGTTCAGGAACTTGGCAGCGAGGAAGGACCTGACCTTGCGCGGCCAGTCGATCCTGCCCATGTAGATGACAGGAAGCTCATGAATATCCTGCTTCCGGAGATTCCCAGATTCTATCTGGCGATCCAGCCAGACATTCAGCAGGATCTCGCTGATCCTGCCGGCATAGCGCTTTTCAAAGTCTGTCATGGCAGACTGATCGATCTCTGCCGTCAGCTGCTTCAGCACATCGAACAGCCAGCTGCAGTAGGAATCCACTTGCTCGCGGTACATGATGAACATGTTGAACATGTACCCGCCGCGGCTGCTCATGACGCGGTCGAAGGAATCCAGATAGAGCGGACAGCTGCCTGCGATGATCTTCCTTGCGGCATCCAGCTGTTTTCCGTCGAAGGTATGCGCATAGTGGGAATAGACTGTCTCAATATAGTAATTCCTGCGCTTTGGGACAATTACCTTGAAGCGGTCAAGCAGCTGCTCTGCCTCTGCCTCTTTCAGAACGTACTGGAATGGATCCTGCTTCCTGCCGAAAAGCGGCAGATGGGAAGCAAAGTATCTTCTGTAATGAACCAGGCCCAGGCAGTCATACGGCAGGTTCTTCCAGCACCAGTATAGACCGGTAAGCTCGCAGTAGACAGGATTCAGCGCGCTGATGTTATCGCCGGTGCTGTCAGCCGTGAAGCCAATGGGCTGCTTTCCCGCTGCCCCGACCTGCAGTGGGAAGTAAAGGCTGTCTTCCGGAACCCTGCAGCTCCTGTGGCATGCAATGAATACTTTCGTGTCTCTTCTGCTCATCTCACCGCACCCCCGAATAGCAGAACGATTATACCATTCATCATCCCCGGCGTTTGAAAAAAGTGATCGCTGTTCTAAGAAAATGCGATAAATAAGCGCTTTCACGTCATCTGATTCCCGCAGTATAAAGAATGAGCCATGCCATGACTGCTGTCATGATACGGCTCTCTGCACTGCCAGTGAAATGATACCTTCTATACTCTGCGGTCCGGCTGATCGCCGATCATGATCCTTGCGCAATCCGAGCAAAGCTCAGTTGCTGCTCCCATGGTCCAGCCCTGCGCGGCCAGATCTTCATACATGTCATCCTCATCCTTAGCTGCGTAATGGATCTGCTTTCCGCACCGGTCGCATGTCACTGTGATGTCGTCTCCGCTTTTCTGCACTGCCATATTATGTTCTCCTTTTCTGTATCATAGCAGGCACCAGTCAACAGAAGACCAGCGAAGGTAAAAAAAAGACATCCACGGGAATGGATGTCGGAATAACCCGGCGGCGAGCTCGATTCACTATGGCTAGCATAGCTATTTTTGCCCCTGGAGTGCTTAACTTCTGTGTTCGGGATGGGAACAGG
>Ga0183095_10009_pt4 | contig 162758 bp, 135 predicted proteins | sample BioMet4_FD_130346 | JGI IMG/M metagenome (GOLD analysis project Ga0183095, IMG submission 130346) | Microbial communities from bioreactor (seeded with sewage sludge) at LBNL, California, USA - Biofuel metagenome 4 (v2) (version 3) | ecosystem: Engineered > Bioreactor > Anaerobic > Unclassified ...
GGACCCCTATGGAATGAATAGATTTTCGGCGGGTGAACCGCCGAAAATCATACGCCGCACTCGCGGCGGAGCGCCGGGGACGTTGCGCATGCGTCCCCGGACCCCTCCGCGCTTGCCTGATGAATTCGCAGACTTCTGCGCAGCGGCAAATAAATCGCCGCTGCATGCGGGCCGGAGACGAAGGATGCGCGCGGGACGGGGGACGCAGGACGAGAACCCCCCTTCCGGCGCTGCGGCGCCACCTCCCCCCAAGGGGGAGGCAAAAGACGAAAGTTTTCCCGCGGTTCTCCCCCCAAGGGGGAGGCAAAAAAACGAAAGTTTTCCCGCGATTCTCCCTCCCCGCGGGGACGCAGGAACATCCGCCCCGCGCTGCCGCCGCGCGAAAACAAAAAACGGCCGCCGTCCCCCGGGACGGCGGCCGTTTGGCCGAATGCGGCGTTTATTTGACCAGCGCCAAAAAGCGGTCGATCTGCTCGGCGACGCCCTGCAGCCCGGCGCGCCAGAAATCCGGCCGGGTCAGGTCGATGCCGGCCAGCGCCGCCGTGTCCTCGACGGTGCCGACGGTGGTGGCGCGCAGCAGGGCCTTGTACCTGGGCACAAAGGCCGCGCCCTCGCGCTTGTACTGCGCGAACAGGCCGCGCGCGAACAGGCCGCCGAAGGCATACGGGAAGTTGTAGAAGCTCAGGCCGCTGCTGTAATAGTGCCCCTTGCACACCCACATGTACGGGTGGCGCAGCTGCGGGTCCAGCCCGTCGCCGTAGGCCTGCTCCTGCGCCTCGAGCATCATGGCGCACAGCTCGTCGGCAAACATGAACTCGTTCTCGCGGCGCGCGAACACGGCGCTCTCGAACAGATAGCGCGAATAGATGTCGCAGATGATCTGGCAGACGTCCTGCAGCCCGCCCTCAAGCAGGGCCAGGCGCTCCTGGTCGTCCTGCGCGCGGGCATAGGCCGCGTCGGCGAGGATCAGCTCGTTGAAGTTGGAAGCCGTCTCGGCGACCGGCATGCTGTAATCGCCGTTGAGGGGGCGGTGGGCCTTCATCACGCACATGTCGTGGAAGCCGTGGCCCAGCTCGTGCGCCAGGGTGGAGACGTCGGAGAAGGCGCCGCCGAAGTTGGTCAGCACGCGGAACTGCCCGACCGGGAAGAGCGCCGAGCAGAAGGCGCCGCCCTGCTTGCCCTCGCGCGGGTAGAAGTCGATCCACTCCTCGCGGAAGGCGCGCGCCACCGTGTCGCGCAGCTCGCCGTCAAAGGCGGAGAACAGCGTCAGCAGCTCGTCGCGGGCCTGCTCGGTCGTATAGGTGCGCTCCATGCGGCCCATCGGCGCGAACAGGTCGTACCACGGCAGGCCGTTTTCATGGCCGAGGGCGCGGCCCTTGGCGCGCAGATAGGCGCGGAACTTCGGCAGATATTCGCGGATCGCGCCCAGCAGCGCCTCCAGCGTCTCGGGCTTCATGCGCGAATCGCGCAGCGTCTCGGCGAGCGGCGACGAAAAACCGCGCAGAGCGCTCTCGGTCAGCACCTGCTTCTTGATGCTGTTGAGCGAGAAGGCCACGCTGTCGCGGATGCGCTCATAGGATTTCAGCTCGGCCTCATAGGCGTCGCGGCGCACGGCGGGATCGCGGCTGTAAGCGAGATTGCGCACCGCGGCCAGGCCGAGGCGCTCGCCGCGATAATCGGCGGTGACGTTGCTCGTCAGATAGCTCTGCAGGTCGCCCCAGGCGGCGCCGCCGCTGATGTCCATTTTGGCGAGGATCTCCTCGGCCTGCTCGCTCAGCAGGTACCTGGCGTCGTCGCGCGTCGTGCGCAGCAGATAGGCGTATTCGCCCAGCAGCGGGTCGGCGGCGATCAGCTCCTCGAGCTGCGGCAGCCCGGCGACAAAGCGCCGCGCCCGGGTCGCGGCGGCGGCCGTGCCGCTGAGGACGGTCTGGATGCGGCCCAGCCAGCTCGCGCTCTGCCCGTCGCGGCTGTCGGCGGCGGTCTGCAGCCCGGCAAAGGCGCTCAGGCGCGCGGCCAGCTGGCTCAGCTCCTCCTGCCGGAGCAGCAGGGCGCGGAGCTGCGCCGCGGGATCGCCCGCCGCCAGCGACGCGGTGAAGCGGTCATAGGCGGCGCACAGCTCGCCCAGACGCGCGAAGTCCTTTTCGAATTGGGGATCGTCATAGCCCCGGTAGAGGGCGTCCAAAGACCAGCGTTCGTTCATGGTTCGGCTCCTTATAATATAATGTCAGGCGTTGTGATCGGCGCGGGCCCCGTCGGGCTTGTAGTGGGGGGTCTGCACATCCTGGCGCAGCATCTGCTTGGCGCGCTCGGCGTCGCGGTCGAGCAGCGCCTCGATGACCTCGCGGTGGAAGCCCTGCTCGCGCAGGACGCTGTCGGGATAGAAGCGGAAGGCGGCGCGGAACACCTCGCCGATCAGATGGTCGAGGCTGGCATAGAGGCGCTTGTTGCCGGAGAGCCGCGCCAGCGCCAGATGGAAGCGGCTGTTCTTCCAGTATTCGCCCCAGCCCTCCACGGGCGGCTCGTCGATGATGTCATAGAGCGAGCGGATCTCCTCGTCGCTGGCGTGCGCCACAATCAGCTCGACCGACAGCATCTCCAGCGGCAGGCGCACCTGCTGCACCTCGGCGAAGTCCTCGAGCGTGATGTTGCTCACGACATAGCCGCGGCGCGGATAGCTGATGAGATAGCCCTCCTGACAAAGACGGTGCAGCGCCTCGCGCACGGGCATCTTGCTGCTGCCGTACTGGTCGGCGACCTCCTGCTCCCCCAGCATCGTGCCCGTCTGCAGCGTGCCGTAGATGATGCGCTCCCGCAGCTCCTGGTAGATCGTTTCGGCGATGGTGCGCTTCATGGACTTCCGCTCCTCTCTGCTGATACAAACTGAATATGTTCAGTTATATTGTTAGGATACCCTCCCCCGGATGTTTTGTCAAGCCCGCCCGCGCAAAAAGCCGCCCGGAGCGAACGGCTCCGGGCGGCGGAAAAGCGGTCGGGCGGGATGCCCGCGGTTACCACACGGGCAGGTAGCTGCCCTTGTACTGCTCCTGGATGATCTGCTTGACCTTGTCGCTGTGGTAGAGATCGACAATGTGGTTGAGCAGCTTGTCGTCCTTGTCCTCGGTGCGGGCGACGATGACGTTGATATAGGGGTTGTCGCTGCCCTTCTCGACCTTTTCGAGGAAGATGGCGTCCTCGCTGGGGATCAGGCCGTTGTCCACGGCGTGGCCGCCGTTGATGACCGCCGCCGCCACGTCGGGCAGCAGGCTGGCGGTGTTGGCCGCCTCGACCTCCATGATGTCGAGATCGAGCGGGTTGTCGGTGATGTCCTTGACGGTCGGGGTATAGCCCGCGGCCGGATCGACGGTGATCAGCCCGGCGCTCTCCAGCAGCTTGAGGGCGCGGCCGCCGTTGGTGGCGTCGTTGGGGATGGCGATGGTGCTGCCCTTGGCGATCTGCGAGACGTCGGTGACCTTCTGGCTGTAAATGCCGAGCGGGGCGATAACGGTCTCGCCGATGACGGTCAGGTCAAAGCCCTTTTCCTTGATCTCGTTGTCGAGGAAGGCGTAGTGCTGGAAGGCGTTGAGGTCGATCTCGCCGTCGGCAAGCGCCTGGTTGGGCATCGTATAGTCGGCGAAGGGCACCAGCTTGAGGGTGACGCCCTCCTTCTTGAGCGCGTCGATGACGGGCTGCCACTGCTCGCTGCTCTCGCCGACCAGGCCGAGCTTGACGGTCTTTGTCGTCTTTTTCGAGGAGCAGGCGCACAGGGTACAGAGACAGGCCAGGACCAGAATGAATACAGTCAGTTTTTTCATCTTATATTTCTCCGTTTCGTATTTGATTTCAGTGGGTCGTTTTGCGCACGACCCAGTCGCCGACGGCCTGCGCCAGCAGCACCATGGCGAGGATGACGATGAGGGTGACGAAGGTGACGTCGGTCTGGTTGCGCTGGTGTCCCCAGCGGATGGCGAAATCGCCGAGGCCGCCGGCGCCGACGCTGCCGGCGATGGCCGACAGGCCGATCAGGCTGACAAAGGTGATCGTCACCGCGCGGGCCAGGGCGGGGATGCCCTCGCGCAGATAGACGCGCCCGACGATGCGCAGCGGGCTGTCGCCCATGCTCTGCGCCGCCTCGACGAGGCCGCGGTCCACCTGGGCCAGCGCCGCCTCGACCTGGCGGGAGAAGAAGGGCACGGTGCCGAACACCAGCGGCACGATGGCGCCGCGGACGCCGATTGCCGTCCCCATCAGGGCGCGGGTGAAGGGGATCAGGGTGGCGAGCAGGATGATGAACGGGATGCTGCGCAGCAGGTTGATGAGCTTGTCCAGCACCCACCACAGCGGCGGGCAGCTCAGCACGCCGCCGCGCGGTGTCACGGTGAGCAGCAGGCCGATCAGCAGCCCGAGGGCGAAGGCGATCGCGCCGGAGATCAGCACCATCTCGACGGTCTGCAGGGTCGATTCCCACAGCTCGGGCATTTTGTCCGCCATGTCGGGGAAAATCCGGAAAAAGAATGCGCTCATTGCTCCGCCACCTCCACGCGCACGCCGCGGCTGCGCAAAAACGCGATGGCGGCGTCGATATGCTCCGGCTCGCCGGAGAAGATCAGCCCCAGGGAGCCGAGGGCCCGGCCCTGCAGCAGCTCCATGTTGCCGAACAGAATGTTGCAGTCGACGCTGAACTCCCGCGAGACCCGCGAGATCAGCGCCTCGTCGGCGCTCTCGGCCGGATAGCGCAGCAGCGCCAGCCGCCGGGAGGCGTCCTGCCGGAGAATGGGCCAGCCCGCGTCCCGCAGCTCGGCGAGCTTGCCGCCGAAGGCGTCGGTCAGCCGCCGCCCGGCCTCGCTCTGCGGCGCGGAAAACAGCGACAGCACCTCGCCCGTCTCCGCGACCTGCCCGTGCTCCAGCACGGCGGCGCGGGTGCAGATCTCCTTGACCACCGCCATCTCGTGCGTAATCAGCACGATGGTGACGCGGAGGTCGCGGTTGACCTTTTTGAGCAGCGAGAGGATGGCGAGCGTCGTCTGCGGGTCGAGCGCCGAGGTGCACTCGTCGCACAGCAGCACCCGCGGCGAGGTGGCCAGCGCCCGCGCGATGGCGACGCGCTGCTTCTGCCCGCCGGAGAGCTGGGCGGGCCAGGCCTCCGCCTTGTCGCTCAGCTCGACGAGCTCGAGCAGCTCGGCGACGCGGGCCTGCTTCTGCGCCCGGCTCAGCCCGGAATCCGCCAGCGGATAGGCGACATTGTCGCACACGCGGCGGGAGGGCATCAGGTTGAACTGCTGGAAGATCATCCCCATGCCGCGGCGGCAGCGGCGCAGCGCCCGCTCGTCGAGGGCGGTCAGATCGACGCCCTCGAGCAGGACGCGGCCCCGGTCGGGGCGCTCCAGCAGGTTGATGCAGCGCACCAGCGTCGATTTTCCGGCGCCGGACGAACCGATGACGCCGAAAACCTCGCCCTCGCCGACGGTCAGGGACACGTCGCGCAGGGCCTCGACCCGGTGTCCGGCGGCGTCGAAGGTCTTATACAGATGTTGCAGCTCGATCATGGTTAAAAATACTCCTGTCCGTATATTTTTGAGTCGGACAGGTCACATTCGCTCCGTCCAGAGGACGGCGCCGGCTCGCTGCGCGATCACCTTCATCTCAAATCCCTCCCTGCCAAAGCATGAAAAAAGCCCGCCGGTCGCATCCGACCGGCGGGCTTTGCAAGCCTGAGCCGAGCCTCGCGCCTACCGGCGCGGAGCGGCTGCCGCCTTCACGGATGCATACGGAAAACGCATGGTGCGCATCATGCACATCATGCCCGGCATCATCATGGAGACGGCGTAACGATTCATGTGAAATCCCTTTCGTTTGGAAAACTTGTGTCCTATCCTAACGCGCCGCGGGCGGTTTGTCAAGAAGGAATCGGAAAATCATGCAATTTTTTTTGCGTTCAGGAGGCGCGGCGGCCGTGCAGCACCGGCGAAAGCCGCTTGTAGATCAGAAAGACGACGGCGGCGGTCAGCAGCTCCTTGACGGCGGTGAAGGGGAGGTTGAAGCGCAGCAGCGCGTCGAACAGGCCGCCGACCGAGGGGTCGAGCGCCTGGTACGCCTGCAGGATGAGTTCGATGGGCATGAGCCTGGCATAGAGCGGGTAGATGACATAGTAGTTGACCGGCAGCGAGGCGAGGGCGGAGACGGCGGTGCCGAGCAGGGCGGCGTACATCGCCCCGCGGCGCGACCGGATCCGCCGGTAGAGCAGGCCGGCCGGCACGCAGTAGCACAGGCCGATGACGAGGTTGGACAGCTCGCCGACGCCGCCCGAGTTGGTGACCAGCAGGTGCAGGGCGTTTTTGACCAGGCAGACGCCGGCGCCGGCGGCGGGGCCGTAGGCGAAGGCGGCCAGCAGCGCCGGCAGCTCGGAGAAGTCGAACTTGATGAACGACGGCATCACCGGGACGGCGATCTCAATGAACATCAGCACGAAGCCGATGGCTCCGAGCATCGCGGTGGCGGCCAGGGCGCGGTATTTGGGTTTTTTCATGGGAATTCCTCCGATTTTTCAAAAAAATACGCCCCGACGCAAAACGTCGGGGCGCAACAACAACAAAAGCTGTTCGTCTTCTTCCATCCAGACTCTACTGTCGGTCCCGGAATCACACCGGGTCATGCGCACGCGCGCTCGCGGACTTTACCGCCGGTGGGGAATCTCACCCCGCCCCGAAGACACTGTTCACTTTTCCAACGCCTATCCTACCGCGCCGCGGCCCGTTTGTCAAGGGGATCTTTGACGCGCGTCCGCCCTACCATTTTTTCCCGCGGTGTGCTATAATTAAAAAATATCCCGGAATTCCCGACAACAAGACTGGAGTGTTTCGTTCATGCAAACGATTTTCGGCGCCGAGGACGCGGCGGCGGAGGCCAAATCCGCCCTGAACATCCTCGAAAAGCAGTCGGTCCGCAGCATCCTCATCGCGCTGCTGGTGTTCGTGATCGGCTGGTTCCTCATCAAATATTTCGTCCGCCTGCTGGAAAAGGTGCTGACGCGGCGCGCCGCGCTCGACGCCAGCGTGCGCGGCGCGATCCTCTCGGTGTGCCGCGGCGTGCTGGTGTTCGTGCTGCTGCTGACCTGCGCCGACCGCCTCGGCCTGCCGACCACCTCGCTCATCACCCTGCTCGGCACCCTCGGCCTGGCGCTGTCGCTGGCGATGCAGAGCAGCCTCGCCAACCTCGCGGGCGGGCTGTTCATCATGACCACCAAGCCCTTCGTCACCGGCGACTTCATCGACGTCGCCGGCCAGAGCGGCACGGTGAGCAAAATCGGCTTCATCCACACCATGCTCAACACCCTCGACAACAAACAGATCTTCATTCCCAACGGCACGGTGTCCTCCTCGGTCGTCGTCAACTACTCGCACGAGCCGCGGCGCCAGCTCGATCTCGACATCCCCGTGCCCTATGAATGCAGTCTGGCCGCGGCGCGCGCCGCCATCGAGCAGGCGGTCGCGGCCGAGCCGCGCGTCCTCGAGGCGCCCTACATCCGCACCTGGGCGCTGAGCGCCAGCTCCGTGACGGTCAAGGTGCGCGTCTGGTGCGCCGCCGCCGAATATTTCGACCTGCGCGCCGCCCTGCTGGAGGGGATCAAGCGCGCCCTCGACGACGCGCACATCTCCATCCCCTATGAGCAGCTCGACGTCCACATCAAGCATTGAGCCGCTTCCCGACGAAAGGATGATTCCATGCAGTATTACGCGCTCCGTGAGTTGAACGAGAACGCCCGCACCCCCGGCGAGTTCATCGCCGACTGCGAGCGCGACTATGACCGCAAGATCCTCGAGACGGCGCAGCACATCCTCTCGGTGGCGGCCGCGCGGCCGCTGGTGCTGCTCTCCGGCCCGTCCGGCAGCGGCAAGACCACGACCGCCCTGCGCATCGAGGCCCTGCTCGACGGCTGGGGCCACGAGACGCACACGCTCTCGATGGACAACTACTTCTTCCGCAGCCCCGAGGTGCCGCTGCCGCGCGACGAGGAGGGCCGTCCCGACCTCGAATCGCCGCTGTGCATCGACATCGCCCTGCTCAAGCGGCACCTGGCGCTGATCGCCGCGGGCGAGCCCATCGAGATGCCGACCTTCGACTTCGCCAACCAGCGCCGCGCCGAGGCGACCATCCCCTTCCACCGCCGCCCGGGCGAAATCGTCGTCATGGAGGGCATCCACGCCCTCAACCCGGAGGTCGTCGGCGAGGACACCCTCGCCCGGCTCGCCACCGGCATCTACGTCTCGGTCCGCACCCGTCTGACCGACGACGGCGGCTATGTCCTGCACCCCTCCAAGGTGCGGCTGGCGCGCCGCCTGCTGCGCGACCAGCGCGGGCGCGGCATGGACTACCGCGCCACGGTGGACCGCCTCGCCTCGGTCTCGCGCGGCGAGCGGCTCTACATCATGCCCAACAAGCACCGCGCCGACGTCGCGCTCGACACCTTCATCCCCTATGAGCTGGCCGTCTACCGCAACGAGCTGATCGCCGGGCTGTCGCAGGTCGATCCCGGCTTTCTCGAGGACGCCGGCGTCTCCGACCTGCTGCCCATGCTGCGCCAGACGGCGCCCATCCCGCGCGCCCTGGTGCCCGAAAACGCCATGATCCGTGAGTTCATCGGCAAGGAATAGGAGGAACCGCCATGAAAAAGACCCGCCGCGCGCTGGCGCTGCTGCTGAGCGCCCTGCTGCTGCTGACGCTCTGCGCCTGCACGAAAAAGGAACCGGCGACGCCGGAGACCCCGGAGACGCCGACCACGCCGGAGACGCCGACCACCCCGACGACGCCGACGACGCCCGACACCTCGGCCGGCATCGAGTGCACCGAAAACAAGCTCGAAAAGACCCTGAGCGACGACCAGGGACACGAGCTCATCAAGATCAGCCTGTCCGTGCCCGCGCCGAAGGGGCTGGACGGCGCCAAGCAGTACTATGAGGACTGGCTCAAGGACGCCGAATACTACTGCTCCCAGGATCTCGACGCCGCCAAGGCCGCCTATGCGGACGCCGCCTCGCTCGGCAGCGCCTTTGTCCCCTACACCTATGAATCCGACTACCAGCTGCTCCGCAACGACGGCAAGCTGCTCTCGGTCTACCGCACCTATTACCAGAACACCGGCGGCGCCCATCCGAACATCGCCTACATGGCCGAGACCTTCGTCGTCTCGACCGGGGCGCGGCTGGTGCTCGACGACGTCTTCACCGTCGCCGCCGACGCCTATCTGCCGCAGGTCATGGAGCAGGTCAAGCCGATGATGGACCAGAAGATCGCCGAATACGGCAGCGACCCCTATTACGAGGGCGTCCGCGACCAGCTGACCACGGTCTACGACCCGCAGAACTTCGCCCTGACGGACGACAGCCTGCTGGTCTTCTTCTCCCCTTACGACATCGCCCCCTATGTCGCCGGCGTGCAGGAGTTCTACATCCCCTTCAACGCGCTGAGCGGCATCCTCGATTCCCAATGGACGGCCTGAAGAAGAACGACCTGTTCGAGGCCGTCTTTGACGGCTACACCGCCGAGGGCGCGGCCGTCTGCCGCCGCGGCGGCATGGCCGTCTTTGTCCCCGGCGGCATCCGCGGCGAGCGCGCGCTGGTGCGGGCCGTCAAGGTCCACAGGACCTATGCCTTCGGCCGGCTCGAGCGCCTGCTCGCGCCGTCGCCGCACCGCATCGACCCCGACTGCCCGCATTTCCCCGCCTGCGGCGGCTGCGACTTCCGCCACATGGACTACGCGGAGGAGCTGGCGCTCAAGGCGGCGCGCGTCCGCGACGCGCTGACGCGCATCGGCGGCTTCGACCTGCCGCTGCCGGAGATCGTCCCCTCGCCGCAGACCGCGCAGTACCGCAACAAGGCCCAGTTCCCGCTGGGCTGCGCCGAAGGCCGCGCCGTCTTCGGCTTTTACCGCAGCCGCAGCCATGCGCTCATCCCGCTGCAGAGCTGCGCCCTCATCCGTCCCGAGGCCGTCGCCCTCGCCCGCGCCGTCTGCGGCTGGGCCGACGCGCACGGCGTTCCCGTATACGATGAGGAATCGGGCCGCGGATTATTGCGCCACGTATATGTCCGCAGCGGCGACGGGCACCTGCTGACGGTCGTGTCCGCGGGACCGCTGCCGCAGACGGCGGCGCTGGCGGAGGCGGCCCGGGCCGCCTGTCCCGCGCTGCGGGGCGTGGTCGTCAACTACAACGCCGACCCCGGCAACCGCATCCTCGGCGCGCGGTGCGAGACGCTGTGGGGGGACGGCACGCTGCGCGACACGCTGCTCGGGCGGGTGTACGACCTCTCGCCGCTGAGCTTCTATCAGGTCAACCGGCCGCAGGCCGAGGCGCTCTACACCGCGGCGCGGGCGCTGTCCGGCCTCGACGGGACGGAGGACGCCCTCGACCTCTACTGCGGGGTGGGGACGATCACGCTGTCGCTGGCCGACCGCTGCCGCACGATCGTCGGGGTCGAGCTCGTCCCCGACGCGGTGCGCGACGCCGAGCGCAACGCCCGCGCCAACGGCGTCGCCAACGCCCGCTTCGTCTGCGGCGACGCGGGAACGGCGGCAAAGGCGCTCGCGGCGGAGGGCTTTTCGCCCGCCGTCATCGTCTGCGACCCGCCGCGCAAGGGTCTGGACCAAAGCTGCCTCGACGCCGTCGCCACCCTCGCGCCGCGGCGCGTCGTCTACATCTCCTGCGACTGCGCGGCGCTGGCGCGCGACGCGAAGCTGCTGCGGGAAAAGGGCTGGGAGCTGCGCGCGGTGCGCGTCTTCGACCTCTTTCCCCGCACGGCGAACGTCGAGACGCTGGCCGTGCTTGAAAGGACCGACCCGTGATCCGCACCGAAACGCTGCTGCTGCGCCCGTTCGCGCCGGGCGACCTCGCGGACCTGCACGCCTACTGCGCGCAGGAGGGCGTCGGCGAGGCGGCGGGCTGGCCGCACCACACGACGCTCGCGCAGTCGCGCGAGGCGCTCGAAAAGTTCATCTCGATGCCGGGCCAGCGCGCCGTCGTCTTTCTGCCGGAGAACCGGGTGATCGGGCACCTGAACGCGGCGCCCGATTCGGAGGACGGCTTTCCCGACGTGCGCGAGCTGGGCTGCGCCCTCAACCGCAACTACCAGCGCCGCGGCGTGATGAGCACGCTCATCCCGCTGGTGCTGGACGAGCTGTTTTCCGCCGGGATGCGCGAGGTCTGGGCCTGCTGCTTCCGGGAGAACGAGGGCTCGCGCCGGCTCATCGGGCGCTGCGGCTTCGCCTTTGTGCAGTGCGGCACATTCGACTGCGCGGCGATGGGCCGCGTTTATGACACGTATGAATATCGCTGGACGCGCGAAGCATGGCGTACAGCGCATAAGGGGGATCGGCATGAACTATCTTGATCAGACCGGGCTGCTCCCGGGCGGGAACCGCTACCGCGGCAACCTGCATTCGCACACCACCGTCTCGGACGGCAACTGGACGCCGGAGGAGGCGGCGCGGGAATACCGCGCCCACGGCTATTCCTTTCTCGTCCTGACCGACCACGACATCTACACCGACCGCACCGACCTCGACACGGACGATTTCATCCTCCTGCCGGGCGTCGAGGCCTCGGCGACGCTGCGCGCCGGCCGGCGCATGGCCAAGACCCACCATCTGCTCGGCATCGGCATCCCCGGCGCCGCCAACCCCTTCCGCGACGGCGAGCGGCTCAGCCCGCCGCGCTTTGAGGGCGGCTGGGACGGCGCCGCGGCCGCGCAGGCGCTGTGCGACACGCTGCGGGCGCGCGGCTGTCTGGCCGTCTACAACCACCCGATCTGGTCGCGCGTCGAGGAGGGCGAGTTCATCCATACCCGCGGCCTGACCGCGCTGGAGGTCTGGAACTACGCCACCGTCAGCGAAAGCGGCCTCGGCTGGGACGACGCCCGCTGGGACGTGATGCTGCGCGCGGGAAACGACCTGTTTGCCGTCGCCACCGACGACAACCACAACGGCGGCACCTATGACGAGAGCTTCGGCGGCTGGATCACGGTGCGTGCCGCCGCGCTGACGCGCGAGGCGATCACCGCCGCCATCCTCGCCGGCAGCTACTATTCCTCCGCCGGGCCGGAGATTGAGGCCTGGGGCGTCCGCGACAACCGGGTCTGGGTCGAGTGCTCGCTCTGCGAGCGCATCAACATGCTCGCGGGCGGACCCATCGGCAACGGCCGGACCGCCCTCGCCCCCGGCGGCGGCGCTCTGCGCGGCGCGTCCTTCCCCCTGCGCGGCGGCGAGGAATATGTCCGCGTCGAATGCGTCGACCACCGCGGCCGCAAGGCCTGGAGCAACCCGCTGCGCCTGCGCCCGGCGCCGGACGGAGAATAGCCGGCGGAGGCCCCGCGGGGCGGTCCGCCCGGAATCATCCCCCCGCTTTTCGGCAAAAAAGATCCCCTCGCGCCCGGCAGCCGGGCGCAAGGGGATCTTTCCTGTTCTCAGATTTCGTAGGCGTAGGTATAGAAATCGCTGCCCTGCGGCTCCCAGGGGGTGTAGAACGAGACGACGACGGTTTTCGCGCCGCAATCCTTCAGATACTGCTCCGCCTGTTCGTCGGCGGAAAGCGCGTCGAACAGCGCCTTGCTCCGCCCCTCGAGGCCGGCCTTGAAGGCCGCGGCGTCCTTGCCGCCGGTCATAAACAGATCGATCCCGATAAAAAGCTCGTCGCTGCCGGGCGCGACGCCGAAGCGGTGGAGCACGATCTCCCCGTAAGGGAAGCAGACGGTCGTATCGCTGAAATATTCCGCGTTGAACGCCGCCGCGAAGTCAAAGGCCACGGTCTGCGCGCTTTTTTCCCCGTCGCTCTGCGGCAGACCGGCGCGCTCGGACGGGCCGGCCTCAAAATCGTGTTCCCCCGGCAGGTTGCTCTGGGGATTGCGGATGCCGCCGTCAAGGTCCTTGCAGTTGACCGTCAGGCCCCGGAGCCGACGGGCGGCGGCCCCGTCCGCGTACACCGCGTCATAGACCGCGTCAAAGACCTGATCCGTGATCTCGTACTCCGGGACGCCGTCCCCGCCGACCTTCGCGGGGTCGAAATAGACGCCGATCTCAAGCGCGGCGTTGCGGACCGCCTTGCAGTTGTACGGCGCGTCGACCAGCAGGCTGTCGACCGTCAGGCTGTCGATGGCGACATGGTCGAGCGTCAGGAGCGTCTGCTCCTTCGCCCAGCCGTCGAGCGCCGCCTGATAACGCGCGCGCAGCTCGTCCTCCGTCAGCTCCGCGCCGTCCGCCGGCGTCTTCTGCTGCGCGCAGCCGAAAAGAAAGAGCAGCACGAGCAGGACCGGCAGCCAGGTTTTTCTCATGATGATACGCTTCCTTTCATAATGCAATTTTGTTTTGTTCGTAAAAATAATAAAATCGCTTGATTTTTTGTTATGGGCATTGCAGCACATCCGCGGCCGCATGTAAAGGGCGTCACGTCGCTTCCCGGCAGCTCCCGAAACAGAGGCGCGCGCGGCGGGCCGGGCCGGATGCGGACGGCGGCGCGGCTGCCGCCGCCGGGACCTCCGCGGGCCGGGCGGGAACCGGCGGCAGCGCCGGCCATACGCAGCGGCCCCTCACGCACCAATATGCGTGAGGGGCCGGTTTTTTTATGACGGCGGGCTGCCGCCGGCTTTGGGGCCGCGCAGGCGGGCGGGCGCTGCGGACGGCAGGTCCTCCCGCGCAAAGCGCAGGCTCATTTCTCCTGCAGATGCGCCATGCTGCCGTAGGTCCGCTGCAGCAGGCCGGCCTCGGCGGCGTCGTAAAAGGCGCACTTCCCGGCGCCGAACGCCTTCGCCGTCTCGACGGCGAAGCGGGCCGCCAGCTCGCACGCCCGCCCGTCGGTGGCGCCGGTGGCGCAGCCGGGCACGACCTCGCCGGCCGTGATGGCGACGCCGGCGACAGGGGCGCGCGTCGCCGTCGCGGGCTGGAGGATGCTGTTCATGTGATACACGCCGTTGCCGTAGGGCGTGATGTCCTGCATCGTGACCGGCAGCGTGAGCGCGGGCGCGCCCGCGCACTGCGCGAGCAGGGTCAGCAGGTCCTCGCTGACGCGCAGGATCCAGCCCTGCCGCACCGTCGGGGTCAGGGCGACGCCGGCGACGTTGACCAGGCGGTTGCCGCGCGTCGTGTCGATGCTGAGGATCGCGTCCATCGCCGGGTCGACCTCGCAGCGGTTCATGATCTCCATGTCGACCGGCGAGCCCATGAAGGGCACCGGCTCATGCGGGCTGGTCGGCGCGTCGGGACAGACGTGCGTGCAGACGATCACGTCGCCGGGCAGACGGTCGCCCGCCGCCGCCATCGCGCTCAGCTTGGCCGCCGCGGTCAGGGCCGCGAGCGCGCCCTCGCCGTCCGAGACAAAGCCGATGCGCTCCGGGCGCGCGCCGAGGCCGCCGAGCCGCCCGACGATGCCGAGCGTCGGCGCGCTCCCGCCGGCGGTTTTTCCCTCCGTCCCGGGGATGAGAACGCGCACGGCGTCCGTCGCGCCCCGCTCCCCGCTCACGCGGCGCGACGCCGCCTGCACCGGGCCGAGCCCGCCGATATAGGCGCACGCCTTTTCGCCGGATGCGTCCGGCCGGTCCAGCAGCTCAAACAACGCGGTCATCTGCTTCCACAGCATGAAGAACCCCTCCCCGTTTTTTGTGATCCAAGCGCAGTATACCACGCCGGCGGGCGTTTGTAAACTCGTCGTTAACATTATATAATTTCGTTGACAAATTATATAGGCCGTGCTACAATGTCTCCAGCATGAAAAAGGGAGTGAGCCGATGCAGAAAAGCGTTTATTCCCTCGTCCTCTCCGACGAGGTGGTGACGGCCCTCGACCGGCTGGCCTACCGCTCCGGCACAAGCCGCAGCGCCCTGGCCGACCGGATCCTGGCCGAATATGTCTCCTGCCAGACGCCCGAGATGCGGATGCGGGAGATCTTCGAGCAGGCGGAGCGCCTGCTGACGGCGGCGGACGGCTTTCAGCCGCTGCTCCAGCCCTCGGACAGCATGATGAGCCTGCGCAGCGCGCTGAGCTACAAATACAACCCCACGGTGCGGTACAGCGTCGAGCTGTTCCGCGACGGCGGCGGCTCGCGCGGCGAGCTGCGGGCGACCGTCCGCAGCCAGAGCAGCGCCCTCATCCTCTGCATGGGGCAGTTCTTCCGCCTCTGGGACAAGCTGGAGCGCGCCTACATCGGCGGCGCGGACAGCGACGTGCAGGACGGCAAATATGTCCGCGCGCTGCGCCTGCCCGAGACCTCGCAGCAGCGCCAGGGCGAGATCATCGCCGACTATATCCGCGCGCTCGACGGCGCGATGAAGGCCTTTTTCGCCCGGCTCGACGAGCCGGAGGAGGCCGCCCGCGCCTGTGAGCGCATCTACAAGGACTATCTGAAAAACGATCCGTCGATCTAAAGGGGGTTCGACATCCATGAACACACAGAAACTGACCCAGAAAAGCCTCGAAGCCATCCAGGCCGCGCAGACCCTGGCCACGGAAAACGGCAACAGCACGGTCGAGCAGTGCCATCTGCTCTCCTGCCTGCTGCAGCAGGAGGACGGCCTGATCGGCCAGCTCATCTCGACGATGGGCGTGGACGCCGGCTCCTTCGGCACGGCGGTGTCGGGCGCGGTGGGCCGTCTGCCCAAGGTGCAGGGCGGCAGCCGCGAGGCCGACAAAATCTATATCTCCAACGAGCTGGACCGCGCCCTCAACGCCGCCGAAAAGACCGCCGCCGAGATGCGCGACGACTATGTTTCGGTCGAGCATCTGTTCCTCGGCCTGCTCAAAAACCCGGACGACGAGCTGAAGAAGCTCTTCGCCACCTTCCGCATCACCGAGCAGCGCTTCCTCGAGGCCCTCAAGGGCGTGCGCGGCAGCGCGCGCGTCACCTCCGACAACCCCGAGGGCACCTACGACGTGCTCAAGAAATACGGCCAGGACCTGGTCGAGCTGGCGCGCAACAAGAAGCTCGACCCCGTCATCGGCCGCGACAACGAGATCCGCTCCGTCATCCGCATTCTCTGCCGCAAGAGCAAGAACAACCCGGTGCTGATCGGCGAGCCGGGCGTCGGCAAGACCGCCATCGCCGAGGGGCTGGCGCAGCGCATCGTCAAGGGCGACGTGCCCGAGAGCCTCAAGGACCGCAAGATCTTCTCGCTGGACATGGGCTCGCTGATCGCGGGCGCCAAGTTCCGCGGCGAGTTCGAGGAGCGGCTCAAATCCGTCCTCGCCGCCATCAAGCAGAGCGACGGGCGCATCCTGCTCTTCATCGACGAGCTGCACAACATCGTCGGCGCCGGCCGCACCGACGGCGCCATGGACGCCGGCAACCTCCTGAAGCCGATGCTGGCCCGCGGCGAGCTGCACTGCATCGGCGCCACCACCCTCAACGAATATCGCCAGTATATCGAAAAGGACGCCGCCCTCGAGCGCCGCTTCCAGCCCGTCACCGTGCCGGAGCCGACCGTCGAGGACACCATCTCCATCCTGCGCGGCCTCAAGGAGCGCTATGAGGTCTATCACGGCGTCAAGATCCAGGACCAGGCCCTGATCGCGGCCGCGACCCTGTCCAACCGCTATATCTCCGACCGCTTCCTGCCCGACAAGGCCATCGACCTCGTCGACGAGGCCTGCGCCATGATCCGCACCGAGCTGGACAGCATGCCGACCGAGCTGGACGAGGTCTCGCGCCGGATCATGCAGCACGAGATCGAGGAGGCCGCCCTCAAGAAGGAGACCGACCGGCTGGCGCAGGAGCATCTGCGCGAGATCCAGAAGGAGCTGGCCGACCTGCGCGAGGACTTCAAGGCCAAAAAAGCCCGCTGGGAGAGCGAAAAACAGTCGATTGCCAAGGTGCAGAAGCTGCGCGGAGACATCGAGCGCGTCTCCGCCGAGCTGGAGAAGGCCGAAAACGAATACGACCTCAACAAGGCCGCCGAGCTCAAGTACGGCCGCCTGCCCGAGCTGAAAAAGCAGCTCGCCGAGCAGGAGAAGCTCGCCGAGGAGACCGAGAAGAAGAGCACCCTGCTCCACGACCGCGTCACCGAGGCCGAGATCGCCCGCATCATCGCCCGCTGGACGGGCATCCCCGTCAGCAAGCTGATGGAGGGCGAGCGCGAAAAGCTGCTCCACCTCGACCAGACGCTGCATCAGCGCGTCGTCGGCCAGGACGAGGCCGTCCGCAGCGTCGCGGACGCCATCCTCCGCTCCCGCGCCGGCATCGCCGACGAGGGCCGGCCGATCGGCTCCTTCCTCTTCCTCGGCCCGACCGGCGTCGGCAAGACCGAGCTGGCCAAGGCGCTGGCCGAGGCGCTGTTCGACGACGAGCGCGCCATGGTGCGCATCGACATGAGCGAATATATGGAGAAATACTCCGTCTCGCGCCTGATCGGCGCCCCTCCGGGATACGTCGGCTATGAGGAGGGCGGCCAGCTCACCGAGGCCGTCCGCCGCCGCCCGTACAGCGTCGTGCTGTTCGACGAGGTGGAAAAGGCCCACCCGGACGTCTTCAACGTCCTGCTCCAGGTGCTCGACGACGGCCGCATCACCGACAGCCAGGGCCGCACCGTCGATTTCAAGAACACCATCCTCATCCTGACCTCCAACCTCGGCAGTCCGATCATCCTCGACGGCATCGACGAGCGCGGCGAGCTGCGCCCGGCGGCCAAGGACGAGGTCATGGGCCTGCTGCGGCAGCAGTTCCGCCCCGAGTTCCTCAACCGCCTCGACGAGATCGTCTTCTACAAGCCGCTGACGCGCGAGAACATGGACAAGATTGTCGACCTGCTGCTCGGCCACCTCAAGAAGCGCCTGGCCGACCGCCAGCTGACGCTGGTCGTCACCCCGGCCGCCAAGGAGCAGATCATCGCCGGCGGCTATGACCCCAGCTACGGCGCGCGGCCGCTGCGCCGCTACATCGACCGCACGGTCGAGACGGCGCTGGCCCGCTTCATCCTCCAGAACGACCCCGCGCCCGGCGCGACCCTGACCGTCGACGCCGAAAACGGCGCCATCACCGTCCGCTGAGGACACCCGTCCGCCGACGGGATTCACAGCCGCACCCCCCAAGGGCAAGGGAAAGTTTGGCCACTCTGCCGAACTTTTTCCCTTGCCCTTTTTGCTTTTGTGTGCTAAACTGTTTTCAATTCAAAAACATGTGTCCGTATATTACGGACTAAGGAGGACGTATGAAGGTATCGGTGCTGGGCTGCGGCGTCGTCGGCGGCGGCGTATGGGAAGGGTTGGAGGCGGCGGGATTCGAGCGCGGGCCGGCGCTGGTGCGGCCGGGAAAGCCGCAGAAGCGCGGCCAGACGGCCGACTTTGAGGACATTCTGGGCGATCCGGCGGTCGAGGCGGTGGCGGAGGCCATCGGCGGCGTCGAGCCGGCGCTCGGCTACTGCACGGCGGCACTGCGCGCGGGCAAGAGCGTCGTCACCGCCAACAAGGCGCTGGTCGCGGCCTGCGGGCCGGAGCTGGCGGCGCTGGCGCGGAAGAGCGGCGCCGCCTTCCTGTTCAGCGCCGCCTGCGGCGGCGGCGTGCCCTTCCTGCCCAATCTGGTCCCGCTGCGCGGCGGCGCCCGCGCCGTCGGCGGCGTGCTCAACGGCACGACCAACTTCATTCTCGACGCGATGCAGCGGCGCCGCCTCGCCTTTGACGAGGCGCTGGACGAGGCCCGCGCCTGCGGCTATGCCGAGGCCGACGCCGGCGCCGACCTCTCGGGGCTGGACAGCGCCCGCAAGCTGGCGCTGGCCTGCGCCGTCGGCTTTTCGCTGCTCCCGGCCGAAAGCCAGGTGGCCCGCGAGGGCATCAGCGGGTTCACGGCGGCCGACGCCGTCTGGCTCGGCCGCCGCGGCCTGTGCTGCCGCCTGACGGCGCAGGCGGAGCGCAGCGGCGCCTCCTTCTACGCCGTCGTCCAGCCGACGCTTTACGGCGCCGACGCGCCGGAGAGCGCCCTGCGCGGCTGCGACAACCTCGCCCGCTATGACGGCCCGGGCGGTCCGGTCGCCCTCTCCGGCGCCGGCGCGGGCCGGGCGCCGACCGCCGCCGCCGTACTGCGCGACCTGTGGTCGATCCGGCGGGACAAGCCGGTGATGCTGCCCGCGGGCTGCCGCCGCGCCGTCCCCGACAACCGCCTGCTGCGCTGCCGCTACCTCTTCCGTCTGCCCGCGGCGCGGCGGGAGGCCGTGTCCGGCCGGGCGCTGCGCGACGGCGAGCGCGTCTGGGTGCGCACCGCGCCCCTGCCCGCCGCCGAGGCGCACGAGCTGGCGGCGCGCCTGCGCGCCGCGGGCACGCCGGTCTTTTTCGCGGCCCTGGCCGCGGAGGCGGAGGCATGAGGCCCCTGACCGTCGCGGTGCTCGGCGCCACCGGCGCGGTGGGCCGCCAGATGCTCGCCGTGCTGGAGGAGCGCGGCTTTCCCCTCGGCCGCCTGCTGCCGCTGGCCGGGCGGGCGGACGGGCGCACCGTCCCCTTTCGCGGCGCGGCGCTGCCCGTGCTGGCGGCGGAGGAGCAGGATTTTGCGGGCGTCGATCTGGTGCTCGGCGCGGTGAGCGCCGCCCTGGCGCGGCATTACGCCCCGCGCATCCGCGCCGCGGGCGCCCTGTTCGTGGACAACAGCTCCGCCTTCCGCCTCGACCCCGATGTGCCTCTGGCCGTGCCGGAGATCAACGGCGCGGACGTGCGCCGCCATCACGGCCTGATCGCCAGCCCCAACTGCTCGACCATCATCGCCCTGACCGCCGTCTCCGCCCTGGCGCGGCTTTCGCCGCTCGTCAGTCTGCGCGCCTGCACCTATCAGGGGGTGTCCGGCGCGGGCGAACGCGGCCTGCGGGCGCTGGCGGGCGAGCTGCGCGGCGAAGCGCCGGACGGGGTGTTCCCCTGCCCCATCGCCAAAAACGTCATCCCCCACATCGGCGGCGACGGGCCGGACGGCGTCACCGACGAGGAGCGCAAGCTGCGCGACGAGGGGCGGAGGATCCTCCACCGGCCCGGCCTCGCGGTGGACTGCACCTGCGTGCGCGTGCCGGTCGAGCGCTGCCACTCCATCGCCCTGAGCGTGCGCACGGAGGACGACATCCCGCCCGCGCAGGCCGCCGCCGCCATCGGCAGCGCTCCCGGCTGCCGCCTGGCCGCCTTCGCCGGCCGCGACTACCCCACGCCGCTCGACGTCGCCTGCCAGGACCTCGTCTATGTCGGCCGGCTGCGCCGCGATCCGACCCAGACGCACGCGCTCTCCCTCTGGTGCTGCGGCGATCAGCTGCGCAAGGGCGCGGCCACCAACGCCGTCCAGCTCGCGGAGCTGGCCCTGCTCCCCGGCGCGGACGCTTGAACGCGGGCCGCCGCCGTGCTATGATGGAGACGGCGCCCGGAGCCGGTCCGGGGAAAGGAGACCGCATGCGTACATTTCACTACACCGTCCGCATTCTCGAGCACGAGGTGCCGGCGGCAGAGTATCTTCGCACCTGTGTGGATGTGGAGAAGTTCCAGGGCTTTTGCAAGGCCTGCGAGAATTACGGGCACAACTGGTCGTGCCCGCCCTATGACGAGGATGTGATGGCCGTCTGGCAGGGCTGCAGCGCGCTGCGGCTCTATGCCCGGATGCTTGTGCCCGACGCGCCGGGGCAGGACGCCCAGGCCGCCATCGAGGCGATCTATGCGGAGAAGCAGAAGCTGCTCGACGAGCTGCGGGAGCGCGAGCGCGCGGTCCCGGGCAGCCGCGGCCTGGCCGCCGGCCGGTGCATGATCTGCCCGCGCTGCGCCCGCGCGGACGGCGCGCCCTGCCGTTTCCCGGAGCGGATGCGGCCGCCGCTCGAGGCGCTCGGCGCCGACGTGATGCAGACCGCGGCCCGCTGGCTCGGCCATCCGGTCCTGTGGATCAAGGACGGCGTCGTGCCGGAATATCTGCTGCAGGTCGGCGCTCTGCTGATCCCGAAGGACTGACGCCGCGGCAAAGCGGGGGCGCCCCCCGCGGCCCCGGCATAACGGCAAAACGCGCAGACAACAAAACGCGCAGACAACAAAACGCGCAGACGGCAAAACGCGCAGACGGCAAAACGCGCAGACGGCAAAACGCGCAGACGGCAAAACGCGCAGACGGCAAAACGCGCAGACGGCAAAACGCGCAGACGGCAAAACGCGCAGACGGCAAAACGCGCCCGCCGCTTCCGTTGGAAGCGGCGGGCGCTGCTGTGTTTTTTCGGGGCCGGCGCTGTCTGCCGGGCGCGGCGTTACTGCGCCTTCTCGCCCAACACGGCGGTGCGGAAGAAGGCGCGCGCCTGCTCGGGCAGGACGCTGTACGGGCGGCCGTCCACCGTGACGGAGACGCCCTGGTTGTGGCAGGTCTTCATGCAGAAGGCCGCCTTGAGCTCCACCCGGTCATGGGCGGAGCACTCCTCGATCATCTGCTGAAAGGTCTGCATCACATTGTAGGAACCCTTGAGGTGGCAGGAGCTGCCGATACACACCGTGATCTCAGTCATGCGCGTGATCCCCCTTCACATAATCGACATGGAGCATCTCATGGACGCGGCCCTTGAGCAGGCCGTTGTAGAGCGACATCATCAGCGGGTTTTCCTCGGAGCGCTTGATCCCGCAGAGGCGGTCGGCCGCATAGAGGCCCTCGCCGCGCTTCTGCTTCTCGTCGTTGTGGGCGAAGGGCTGGCCGGCGCCGGCGACGCAGCCGCCGGGGCAGGCCATGACCTCGACGAAGTCGTAATGCTCGCCCGCCTTGATGCGCTCGATCAGGTCGGAGGCGTTCTTCAGGCCGCTGACCATGGCGATGCGCAGCTCGCGCTCGCCGAAGGGCACGACGGCCTCCTTGACGCCCTCCATGCCGCGCACGCCCTGGTAGGAAATCGTCATCAGGGCCGAGCTGGACTTGTCGGAGGCGATGCGGCGCAGCACCGCCTCGGTGACGCCGCCGGAGACGCCGAAGATCACGCCGGCGCCGGTCATCGTGCCGAAGGGCATGTCGATCGCCTCGGGCTGGAGGTCCCTGAAGATCAGACCGGATTCCTTAATCATCTGAATCAGCTCCTGCGTGGTCAGGACATAGTCGACGTTCGGGATGTCGTCCACCCGGAACTCGGCGCGGTCGGCCTCGAACTTCTTGGCCGTGCAGGGCATGACGGCGACATGGATCGCCTTGCGGGAGGAGGCGTACTGCGCCTGCTCCTTGATGACCGCGGCGAACATCTGCATCGGGCTGCGGCAGGTGGAGACATGCGGCAGCAGCTCGGGGTATTTCTTCTCGCAGAACTGCACCCAGGCGGGGCAGCAGGAGGTGAAGAGCGGATACCGCTGCTCGCCGCTCTCCAGACGGCGCAGCAGCTCGTTGGATTCCTCCAGCACGGTGAGATCGGCGCCGGTCGAGGTGTCGTAGATCTCCGCGAAGCCCATGCGCCGCAGCGCGGCGACGATGCGGCCCATGGCGTTCTCGCCGTCGTCGCCGCCCAGCTCCTTGCCGATGGCGACGCGGACGGCGGGCGCGATCTGCACCGAGACCTTGTTCTCGCGGTTGTCGAGCGCCTTCCAGACCTCGCGCACGTTGTTGCGGACCACGATGGCGCCCGTCGGGCAGACGGCGGCGCACTGGCCGCAGCCGACGCACGGCGAAGAGGCAATCGGGCCGTCAAAGGCGGTGCTGATCGTCATGCGCGAGCCGCGGTGCGCAAAGTCGATGGCGCCGACGTTCTGCACCTCGTTGCACATCCGCACGCAGTCGCCGCAGAGGATGCACTTGTGCGCGTCGCGGGTGATGGAGAGCGAGCTGGCGTCGATCTCCGGCTCGGCGGCGGTGTTCGGGAAGCGGACGCCGGTGATGTTGAAGCGCATCGCCAGATCCTGCAGCTTGCACTTGCCGTTGTTGCCGCAGGTGGTGCAGTCGCGGCAGTGGTTGGCGAGCAGCAGCTCGAGGATGTTCTTGCGGTACTTGCGCAGCCGCTCGGTGTTGGTGCGGATCACCATGCCGGCCTTGGGCGGCGTGGAGCAGGCCGCCTCCATCCCGCCCTTTTCGACCTCGACCATGCACATGCGGCAGGCGCCGTAGATCGACAGCTCGGAATGGTAGCAGAAGGTCGGCATCTTGATGCCCACCTTGCGGATCAGCTCGAGGAGGTTCTTTTCGCCGTTGATCTCGACCGGCATGCCGTCGATCGTCATAAACTCTTTTCTGGTCATGGAATCAGCCCTCCTTGATGGCGTGGAACGCGCAGGTCGTGACGCAGGCGCCGCACTTGATGCACTTGCTCTGATCGATGACGAACGGCTTCTTGATCTCGCCGGAGATGGCGTTCACCGGGCAGCCGCGGGCGCAGCGGGAGCAGCCCTTGCACAGCGCGGGATCGATCTCGATGCGCCTGAGCTTCTGGCAGGCGCCGGCCGGGCAGCGCTTCTCGTAGATGTGCGCCTCGTATTCGGAGCGGAAGTTCCTGATCGTGCTGACGACCGGGAAGGCGGCCGACTTGCCGAGGCCGCACAGGGCGGTGTTGGAGATCGTGTCCGCGAGGTCGAGCAGCAGCTCGATGTCCCCGTCCTCGCCCTTGCCGGCGACGATGCGCTCGAGGATCTCCAGCATCCGCTTGGTGCCCTCGCGGCAGGGCACGCACTTGCCGCAGGACTCGTTCTGGGTGAAGTTCATGAAGAAGCGCGCCACCTCGACCATGCAGGTCTTGTCGTCCATGACGACCAGGCCGCCGGAGCCGACCATCGCGCCCGCCTTCTTGAGGGCGTCGAAGTCCATCGGCAGGTCGAGATCCCTGGTGGTCAGGCAGCCGCCGGACGGACCGCCGATCTGGACGGCCTTGAACGCGCCGTCGCCGCGCATGCCGCCGCCGACGTCGAAGATGACCTCGCGCAGCGTGGTGCCCATCGGCACCTCGATCAGGCCGGTGTTCTCGATGTTGCCGGTCAGGGCGAAGGCCTTGGTGCCCGGGCTGTTTTCCGTGCCGACCGAGCGGAACCACTCGACGCCGCGGTTGATGATGAGGGGCACGTTGGCGAAGGTCTCGACGTTGTTGAGGACGGTCGGCTTGCCGAACAGGCCCTGCTCGACCGTGCGCGGCGGCTTGACGCGCGGCATGCCGCGCTTGCCCTCGATGGAGGCGGTCAGGGCGCTGCCCTCGCCGCAGACGAAGGCGCCGGCGCCGCGGTTGATGTGCATGTGGAAGCTGAAATCGGTGCCGAGGATGCGGTCGCCCAGCAGGCCGAGCTCGGTGGCCTGCCTGATGGCGAGCTTGAGGCGGGAGACCGCCATCGGGTACTCGGCGCGGACGTAGATATAGCCCTCGCTGGCGCCGCAGGCGATGCCGGCGACCATCATGCCCTCGAGCATGCGGTGCGGGTCGCCCTCCATGATGGAGCGGTCCATGAACGCGCCGGGGTCGCCCTCGTCGCCGTTGCAGACGATGTATTTCGGCGTCGCCTTCTGGCGGCGCACCTGGGACCACTTGCGCCCGGTCGGGAACCCGCCGCCGCCGCGGCCGCGCAGGCCGGCGTCGGTGACGTCGGCGACGATCTGGTCGCCCGTCATCTCGAACAGCGCCCGCTCCAGGGCGGCATAGCCGCCGATGCCGAGATATTCGCGGATCGAGGTGGCGTCGATGTGGCCGCAGTGCTCAAGCACGCGGCGGGTCTGCTTTTTGTAGAAGGGGATGTCCTCCTGCCGCTTGGAGAGCTCGCCGTGCTTCTGATAGGCCAGGCGCGCGATGTGCTCGCCGTGCAGGATGGTGCGCTCGACGATCTCCTCGCAGTCCTCGATCCGGACCTTGGTGTAAAGCCATCCCTCCGGCTCGATGCGCACCAGCGGCCCCATCTCGCAGAAGCCGTGGCAGCCGCTCTTCTTGAGACCGACGTCGCCGTGCGGCTCCTCCTGCAGCTCGACCGAGCAGGGGATGCCGCGGACCTCCATCATCTCGCGCAGGCGGGCGAAGATCTCCAGCGAGCCGCCGGAGACGCAGCCGGTGCCGGCGCAGACGAGGATCTTGCGCTTTTCGGCGCCGAGGGAGCGCATATAGGTTTCGCGCAGGGCGCGCAGCTCTTCTCTGTTGTGCAGCATCTTACAGCTCCTTCCTGAGCTGCGCGAGCAGCTCGGAGGCCTTGTCCGGCGTCATCGCCGGGTAGACCTTGTCGTTGACGGTCAGCACCGGGGCCAGACCGCAGGCGCCCAGGCAGGAGACGGTCTCCACCGTGAAGCCGAGATCGTCGGTGGTCGTCTTTTTCGCGGACAGGCCCAGCTCGCCGCGCAGGCGCTCAAGGATCGGCACGGAATGGCGGACGTGGCAGGCCGTGCCGTCGCAGACCTTGATGACGAACTTGCCCTTCGGCTCCAGCGAGAAGGTCTCATAGAAGGTGGCGACGCTGTAAATGCGGGCCTGGCTGACGTGCAGCCGCTCGGCCAGATACGGAAACACCTCCCGGGGCAGATAGCGGTAATGCTCCTGAATGCTCTGCAGGATGGCGATGATGGCCCGCTCCTCGCACCCGAGCTCGGCGAGGATCTCGTCCACAACGCTGAAATCGAACTGTTCGTCCATAGGCGGCTCCTTTTCCGTGTAATATTCTGTCGGCATCATACCATAACACCCGAAAAAACGGAAGCATTTTCCTTTCGGAAAGTCCTCCCGTATCGATATTATATTATCGATTTAAGCGAATTGCAATCATAATCATGAAAATATTTCGCCGATTTCCAAAATACCGAATTAATCTTCTAATTCTTGAAAAATCACAAAAAATAATTTACGTTATCAGCATAAATCGCAAAAATTACGGTCTTTCTTGCCTTTCGCGCGCCCGCCCGGTATAATAGGTCCGAACAGGGGGCGAACGGCATGGATATTCTCCATCTCCGGTATGTGGCGGAGATCGCCGCGACCGGCTCGATGACCCAGGCGGCAGCCAATCTCTACATGACGCAGCCCAATCTGAGCCGCGCGGTGCGCGAGCTGGAGGACGAGCTGAGCTTCACCATCTTCAACCGCTCCTCCAAGGGCGTGACGCTGACGCGCGAGGGGCGCGAGTTCCTCATCCGGGCCAGCGACCCGCTCGCCGCCTTCGAGCATCTCGAGGCGCGCTACAAGGCCGACGACAGCGTGCGGCGGCAGTTCAGCATCTCGGTGCCGCGCGACGCCTATCTGGCCCGCGCCCTGGCGCTGTTCGCGGCCGACGCCGCCGACACCCGCAATCTCGACGTCCGCTTCCGCGAGACCGACCCGGACGAGGCGCTCGACGACGTGCTGCAGCGGCGGCAGAACATGGCCATCGTCCGCTATCCGCTCGAATACGAGAAATACTATCACCGCGCCTTCCGCGAGCTCAGCCTGTTCTCCGAGGTGCTGCGCACCTTCGAGGAGACGCTGGTCTTTGCGGAAAGCAGCCCGCTGAACGGCGCCGCCGCCCTCACGCCCGAGGCGCTGCGGCCGCTGATCGAGGTGACCGGGGGGCCGGCCGCCCTGCCGGCGATGGGCGGGGCCCGCGTCCCCGACCACGGCTTCGGCAGCCGCCGCCTGCTCGTCGGCGAGCGCGCCAGCCAGCTCGAGCTGCTCGCCGCGGTGCCGGAGACCTATCTGTGGTCGCCGCCGGCGCCGCCGGAGCTGCTGCGGCGCTACGGACTGGTGCAGCGGCCCGCGCCAGGCTTCGGCGTCTCCCGCCAGGACGCCCTGATCCATCCCAAGGACTACCGGCTCAGCCTGACCGACCAGCTGTTTCTGCGCCGGCTCTACGAGCTCTGCCTCGCCCTGCCGCGCTGAAGCGCGCTGCCGCACACAAAAAAGCCCGGGAAGCGAAATGCTTCCCGGGCTGAAATTTGCCGCTGCGCGGCCGGCGCTCAGTCGCCGATGGAATCGGTGCGATAGATGAACTTGACGCTGCCGCTCATGTCCGCGGAGACGCCGGTGAAGGTGGTGTAGCCGCGCGAGACGTCGCCGAGGGCCTGGAGCCGGGCGGCCAGCTGGCTGAGGTTGCCGTCGAAGGCGTCCTCGAGCTTCTGAATGCCCTGCTCGTCGAGCTGCTTGAGCCCGTCGGAGAGCTGGAGCGAGCCGTCGCGGAGCTGGGTGACGCCGTCCACGAGGGCGTCGGTGCCCGCCTGCAGCGCCGTGATGCCGGCGGAGAGCTGCGTGTAGAGCTGGGACATGCCGGCGGAGAGCTGCGCGGAGCCCTGCGCCGCCTGGTCGACGCCGCCCGTATAGGTGAGCACGCCCTGGTAGAACTGGTTGTAGCTGTCAAGGCTGGTCTTGAGCGCCGTCAGGCTGCTGACGCCCGCCAGGGCGCTCTTGACGCCCGCTTCGATCTGCGCCTGCACGTCGGCGGACTGCATCTGCTGCTCGACAAGGGCGGAGACCTGCTGCGCGGTGTTCTGGGAGATCAGGGCCTGCACCTGCGCCGACTGCATCTGCTGCTCGACGGCGGCGGCGAGCTGCTGCTGCGTCTCCGCGGGGATGGCGCCGGCGGCGGCGGCCTGCTGATACTGCGCGGCGGTCATCGCGGTGCCGTCCTGGTTCTTGACGCCGGCGGCGGCGAGGACCTGCGCGGTCACCTGGGCGCGGACCGCCTCGGTGACCTTGGCGGTGACGGCGTCCTTCTGGGCGGCGACGGCGGCCTCGACCTTGGTGCGGGCCTGGGCGGTCGCCGCGGTGCGGATGTCGCTCTCGCTCATCGACGCGCCCAGCTTGGAGAGCACGGCGTCGTAGTTGTCGATGGTCAGCTTGTCGGCCTTGACGCCGGCCGCGGCGATCTGGGTGTCGGCGACGGCAAGCAGCGAGGTAAAGGTCTGCTTGGCGCCGGCGCGCAGGCTGTCGCTGTTGCCGGAGAGGGTCTTGAGGCCCGCGTTGAGCTCGGTCGCGCCGACGCTCAGCTTGCGGATCTGCGGCAGGGCGGCGGCGAGCTGATCGACGCCGTCACGCAGCTGGCCCGACTTGTCGAGCAGCGTGCTCAGGCCGGTATAGAGCTGGGAGGAGCCGTCGAGCAGCGCGGTCATGGCGTCGTCGAGCTTCTGCATGGAGGCGGAGAGATCGTCCAGCTCGTTGAGGCCGTCGATCTGGCTCAGATCGACCTCGTTGAACAGCTCGTTGCTGGCGAGGGTCATGGTCGTGTCGAGGGCGAAGTCGGTGGCGTCGAAGCTGATCTCCACGTCCTCCGGCAGCTCGAGCGTGTCCCGGTCGAGGGCCAGGCTCTCGTTCATGCCCGGGACGGCGAAGCCCATGACCAGGGTGCGGTCGCCGTCGTTGAGCAGCTTGCCGTTGGAGACGGTGATGTTGGCGCAGCGGCTGTGGTCGAGCGACATGCCGGTCAGCATGACGAACGGCACATAGATCTTGGCGTCCTTGCCGTCGATCTTGACGGTCTCGCACTGGTTGTTCTGATAGTCAAAGCGGATGGTGACATGTCCGGTCGCGCCGGCGAGCTCGGCGGCGGTGACCGTCTTGCCGTCGAGCTGATAGCTGACGGTGACGGTGACGGGCAGCTCCTTGTCGGTCGTGCCGCGATACTGGATGTCGTTGCCCTGGGCGTCCCAGACGAGGGCGTTGTTGCTGCCGATCGTATAGGCGGCGTCGCTCTCGACGTTCTCGATCTCCTGGAGGTCGGAGACATCGTTGAGGGAGGCGGCGCCCTCGGGATTGCGCAGCCAGTCGCTGACGATCAGCTTCTGGACCTTGCCGTCGGCGTCGGCGAGGACATAGACGGTCTCGTCCTTGCTGTTCTTGCTGTTCTTCTCGTCCACGGCGTCCTTGATGGCGGAGGCGACGGACGAGGCGGTGCCGCCCTGGTCGCCGGTGACGGCCGGCGTCGTGTCGGCGCGGGTGCCGGCGGCATAGGCCAGCAGACCGGTGCCGCAGCTGGCCACGGCGACGGCGAGGGTGACGGCGATCACGGCCGTCAGCTTGTTCACAGACTTTTTCATGCTTTTACCTCCATGTTGTTGCTCTTGTTGCGGAAACCGCCGCTGGTCTTGCGGATCACGCCGTCCAGCAGCATCAGCATCGCCGGCAGGACAAAGACGACCGACAGCATGCTGACGAGGGCGCCGCGGGCCATCAGGTTGCACATCGAGCTGATCAGCCCGATGTCGGAATAGAGGCCGACGCCGAAGGTGGCGGCGAAGAAGCCGAGGGCGCTGACCAGGATCGAGGGGATCGAGGTCTCCAGCGCGATCTCGACCGCGTCGCGCTTGCTCTGGCCGAGATAGCGCTCGCGGCGGTAGCGCGTCGTCATCAGGATGGCGTAGTCGACCGTCGAGCCGAGCTGAATGGTGCTGATGCACACCGGGGCGATGAACGGCATCGAGAAGTGGGTGTAATACGGGATGCCGAGGTTGATGAAGATGGCGAACTCGATGACGGCCACGAGGATCACCGGCAGCGAGGCGCTCTTGAGCACGACGGCGACGATCAGGAACACCGCCGCAATCGAGATCCAGGTGACCACCTTGAAGTCGCGGTCGGTAATGCGGATCAGGTCCTTGGTGCACGGGCCCTCGCCGATCAGCATGCCGTTGGGATCATACTTCTTGAGGATGGTGTTGATCGCGTCGATCTGGGCGTTGCACTCGTCGGTCGAAACCTTGTAGGCCGAGTTGATGAGGATGAGCTGATAGTCGCCGCTCTTGAAGGCGGAGAGGATGCTCTGCGGCACCAGCTCCTCCGGCACGAGCGAGCCGATGACGGTGTCGAGGCCGAGGGAATATTTGACGCCGTCCACCTGCTCGATCTCGCCGAGCATGGCCTTGGCGTCCTTGTGGCTCATCTGCGAGTTGCAGATAATCATGTGGGTCGAGGAGACGTCAAACTCCTCGCTCAGCTTGGTGTCGGCGATGAGGAAGCCGAGGTCGTCGTTGCTGATGCTCTTGACGTCGCTGCTGGAGAGGATGTTGGTGAAGTCATAATAGACCGGCGTCTGCGCATAGCCGATGGCGGCCGGGACCAGCGCGACGGCAAAGACGATCAGGAACACCCACCAGCGGCGGGTGATGACCCCGGACAGCTTCGCCATGTGCGGGACGATCGAGCGGTGGCGCGTCTTGTCGAGCACCTTGTCGAACACCAGCAGCAGGGCGGGCAGCACCGTGACGGCGCTGATGACGCCGAACAGCACGCCCTTGGCCATGACCACGCCGAGGTCGGTGCCCATCGTGTAGCTCATGAAGCACAGGGCCAGGAAGCCGGCGATCGTCGTCAGCGAGCTGCCGGTGACCGAGACCACCGTGTCGGCGATGGCGTGCGCCATGGCGTCGCCGCTGTTTTCGCACAGGCCCTTCTGCTCGGAATAGCTGTGCCAGAGGAAGATGGAATAGTCCATGGTGACGGCCAGCTGCAGCACCGCGGCCAGGGCCTTGGTGATGTAGGAGATCTCGCCCATGAAGTAGTTGGTGCCCATGTTCCAGAGGATCGCCACGCCAATGCTCATCAGGAACAGCACCGGGGCGACCCAGGAGTCGAGCAGCAGCATCATCGCGCCCAGGGCGCACAGCACGGCGATGGTGACATAGATCGGCTCTTCCTTTTCGCACAGCGCCTTGAGGTCGGTCACCAGCGCGGACAGGCCGGAGACGTAGCACTGCTTGTCGGCCAGCGTGCGGATCTGCTGCACGGCGGCGATCGTCTCGTCGGCGGAGGTGGAGGTGTCGAAGAACACCGCCATCATGGTGGCGTCGCCGGAGCAGAAGGCGTCATAGTACTTCTTCGGCAGCAGCTCCTTCGGCACGCCGAGGGAGAGCACGTCGTCATACCAGATGACGCTGTCCACATGCGGGACGGCCTCGATCTTCGTCTCCAGCGCCGCGACGTCCTTGTCGCTCATGCCCTCGACGATGACAAAGGAGAAGGCGCCCTTGCTGAACTGCTTCATCAGGATGTCCTGCCCCTTGACGGTGTCGATGTTGTCGGGCAGATAGTCCAGCATGTCGTAGTTGATCCTGGTGCGCTGCATCCCGATATAGGACGGGACCAGGAGCAGCAGCGCCAGGATGAGGATGGGAATGCGGCATTTTACAACCGCCTGACCGAATTTGAGCATAGCAGTCTTGCCTCCAGGATCAATCTTTTCAACGTTCCCATCTTAGCAGGACGGCCCGCGCCGCGCTATGGACAAAAAACGGGCGCCGTCCGAATTTCGGACGGCGCCCGGCAACTGTTCGATTTTTAGACACGGCCGCGCGTTTGTCGGAATCGCCCCGCGCTCAGTCCTGCGCGGCGCAGTAGGCGCGCACGGCGTCCACGCCCGCGTGGGTCTCGAAGCGCCCGCCGTCGGCGACGATCAGGGTCGGCGCCTGCATCACGCGGTAGGTGCGCGCCAGCTCGCGCTTCTCGGCGGCGTCCACCGCCGTATAGGCGATGCCGGCGGCGTCGAGCGCCGCCCGGGCGCCGGGGCAGTTCGGGCAGGTCTTGGTGGTGAAGAGATAGAGGCGCTTCTGCGGCGCGGCGCTGCGGACCGGGCTCTCATAGCGGCCGGTGTCGTAGGCGCGGCGCTCCTTGTACTCGCGCGCCTTGCCCTCGTTCCAGTTCTGCACCGGGCGGTAATAGCCGGTGATGCGGCTGTACACCTCGGCCGGCTCGCCGCAGGTCGGGCAGGTGAAGTGCTCGCCCGGGAGATAGCCGTGCCGGCGGCAGATCGAATAGACCGGCGAGAGGGTGTAATAGGGCAGCTTGTAGTTCTCCGCCACGGTGCGGACCAGCTTGGCCGCCGCCTGCCAGGTGGGCAGGCGCTCGCCGAGAAAGATGTGGAACACCGTGCCGGAGGTGTAGCGGGTCTGCAGCCCGTCCTGGATGTCGAGCGCCGCGAACACGTCGTCGGTGAAGCCGACGGGCAGATGGGACGAGTTGGTGTAATAGGGCTGCTCGCGCGTGCCGGCGGTGATGATGTCCGGGAACTTCTCGACGTCGTGCCTGGCCAGGCGGTAGGCCGTCGATTCGGCGGGCGTCGCCTCGAGGTTATAGAGGTCGCCGTACTCCTCCTGATAGTCGCTCAGGCGCTCGCGCATGTGGTCGAGCACCTCGCCCGCGAAGCGCTGCGCGCTCTCGTGCGTCAGGTCCTCGCCGAGCCAGCGGGCGTTGAGCGTCGCCTCGTTCATCCCCACCAGGCCGATGGTCGAGAAATGGTTCTCAAAGGAGCCGAGGTAGCGCTTGGTGTAGGGGTACAGCCCCTCGCTGAGCAGGCGGGTGATGACCTGCCGCTTGGTCTTGAGCGAGCGGGCGGCGAGGTCCATCATGTGGTCGAGGCGGCGGTAGAAGTCGCTCTCGTCCTCGGCGAGATAGGCGATGCGCGGCAGGTTGATCGTCACGACGCCGACCGAGCCGGTGCTCTCGCCGCTGCCGAACAGACCGCCGGACTTGCGCCGCAGCTCGCGCAGGTCGAGCCGCAGGCGGCAGCACATGCTGCGCACATCGCTCGGCTGCATGTCGCTGTTGACATAGTTGGAGAAATAGGGCGTGCCGTATTTGGCCGCCATCTCAAAGAGCAGACGGTTGTTCTCCGTCTCCGACCAGTCGAAATCCCGGGTGATCGAATAGGTCGGGATCGGGTACTGGAAGCCGCGGCCCTCGGCGTCGCCCTCGATCATCGTCTCGATGAAGGCCTTGTTGACCATCGCCATCTCGCGCGCGCAGTCGCCGTAGGTGAAGTCCATCTCCCGGCCGCCGACGATGGCCTTCTGCCCCGCCAGGTCGGCGGGCACGGTCCAGTCGAGGGTGACGTTGGAGAAGGGGGCCTGCGTGCCCCAGCGGGACGGGGTGTTGACGCCGTAGATGAAGGCCTGGACGCAGTTCTTGACCTCGTCGTAGCTCAGGTGATCGGCGCGGACAAAGGGGGCGAGGTAGGTGTCGAAGGACGAGAACGCCTGCGCGCCCGCCCACTCGTTCTGCATGATGCCGAGGAAGTTGACCATCTGGTTGCACAGCGACATCAGGTGTTTGGCGGGGGCGGAGGTGATCTTGCCCGGCACCCCGCCGAGGCCCTCCTTGATGAGCTGGCGCAGCGACCAGCCGGCGCAGTAGCCGGTCAGCATCGACAGGTCGTGCAGATGCAGATCGCCGTCGCGGTGCGCGCCGGCGACCTCCTCGTCGTAGATCTCGCTCAGCCAGTAGTTGGCCGTCACCGCGCCGGAGTTGCTCAGGATCAGGCCGCCGACCGAATAGGTGACGGTCGAGTTCTCCTTGACGCGCCAGTCGGCCAGCTTGACATAGCTGTCCACGACCTTCTTGTAGTCGAGGATGGTCGAGCTCATGTTGCGCAGCTTCTCGCGCTGCTTGCGGTAGAGGATGTAGCACTTGGCGACGTCGGCATAGCCGGCCTGGACGAGGACGTTCTCCACGCTGTCCTGGATGTCCTCCACCGCGATCACGCCGTCCCTGATCTTCGGCTCGTAGTCGGCCGTGACCTTGAGGGCCAGCAGCTCGATGATGTCCTTGTTATACTGCTTGTTGAGGGCCTCGAACGCCTTGGTGATGGCGGCGCTGATCTTGGAAAGATCGAACAGGACCGTTTGTCCGTCGCGCTTGGTGACCTGATACATCCCCGTGATACCTCCCTATATTCCCCGCAGCGCCACCGTCCCCGCAAAGGGGGCGGCGGCCGCCGCCAGATGTTCCATCTCTTCTTTGGAAAACGCCGCGAGGCCCGCGCGCAGCGGCGCCTCCGGCGGCACGAACCGCTGCAGGAACCAGCGCTTCGCGCCGCGGATCGTCTCCCCCGCCGCGCGCAGCGACGCTTCGTCGTGCAGCCCGCGCACCACCGTGGTGCGGAACTCGTAATCGACCGTGCCGCCCATCAGCAGCGCGGCGCTGGCCCGCGCCGCCGCCGGGTCGGCCTCCGGGACCCCGACCGTCTCCGCCCAGCGGGCGGGGCCGTTTTTGAGGTCCATGGCCACATAGTCGGCCAGCCCTGCCGCCAGCACTGCCGCCAGGCGGTCCGGAAACATGCCGTTGGTGTCGAGCTTGACCAGATAGCCGCGGGCCCGGATCTCCCGCAGCAGGTCGGGCAGATCGGGCTGGAGCAGCGGTTCCCCGCCGGTCACGCACACGCCCTCCAGCACGTTTTTGCGCCGGTCGAGCAGCGCCAGCAGGCGCGCCTCGCCCTCCGCGTCCCACGTTTTGCCGTCCAGCAGCGGCCCGTTGTGGCAGAAGGGGCAGCGCAGGTTGCAGCCCGCCGTGAACACCGTGCAGGCCAGCCTGCCCGGATAGTCGAGCAGCGTCAGCTTCTGCATCCCCGCAATGCGGATACCCCTCACCCCCAGCAAAAAGCCCCGACATCCGGGGCGCAAGTCTTCAATACTTAGTGTATAATTCATTTCCCTACACAAGATGTTGAGTTTATTATAGCATGTAATTCCGTATTTGCCATTGGCGGAACTGCCTAATGTCATTGTCTATTTTTGTGGAATCTTCTATGGCGGGCCGGAAAAAGGCCGGCGTCCGTCTGGGACGCCGGCCCCGGCGCGGCCGGAAAACGGCGGGCGCGCCGCTACTGGTCAAGCCAGCTGGAAAAGCTGATCTTCTGCATGGCCGTCAGGTCATAGAGAGTGAACTGGTCGGGGGCGGCGAGGATGAACAGGTCGCCCGCGACAATCACCTTGTCCGCGAAGGCCGAGACCGCCGGCGCGCGCAGGCCGGTCGAAAAGAGGGGCTGCAGGGCGCCGTTCCGGACGGCGTAAAACTTCATCGATTCGTCCCCCGCGAAGCAGAGCGTGCCGTTGCGCAGCAGCAGCCTGCCCGTCTCCTGCGTCGGCAGAACGGCGACGCGCTCGGCGGCGGTCGGGTCGTTCAGCGGCCGGCGGCAGATCACCGCCGGCTTGTCGTCCCCATCCTCGCGGGTCAGCGTATAGAGGGCGCCGTACTCAAAGGCCGCGGCGGAAAAATAGCTGAGATCGGTGTGCGTCGTCTGCCCGGTGCTCAGGTCGCAGCGCCACAGCCGGGTGCCGAGCGGCTCCTCGATGGTCGTGGTCCAGTAGAGGACGCCGTCCCAGCCCCAGCCGAAAAAGCCCACCGAGCCTCTCCAGGTGATCCCGCCGGCGAGCGTCGCGGTCACCCTGCCCTCCGGCGTCAGCGCCCGCAGCGCATAGCTCTCGGTGGAATAGCCCCGGCGGTAGCTGCCCGGCTCGACGTCGAGCAGATAAAACACGCCGTCATACCAAAAATAGTCCGCAAAGATGGTCGAATGATAGATCTCGCGGCAGGTGCCGGCGGCGGGGTCCCAGACCATCAGGCTGTACCGCGGCGTCTCGACCTCGTACGCGGCCGTCGTGTCCTCGCAGAAATAGACCTTGCCGCCGTGGACCGACAGCCTGGAAAGGCGCGTGCCGTCGGTGCGGTAGAGCGTCTGCTTCGAGCCGTCCGCGGCGACGCGGCGCAGCGCGAACGCCAGCTTCGTGCCGTCGGTCCGCTCGATGAAATAGGTGTCGCCGCCCTCCCAGGCGACGATGCCGCCCGCCTGGTAGTTATCGCTCTGTCCGCGCGAAAAGGCGTCGCTGCGCGGATCGGCGGCAACGGGCAGCGGCGCGGCGGCGGCCGCCGCGGGCGTCACCGCGCCGGAGGCCGTCAGGCTCCCGAGCAGCGTGACCGTCCCGCCCTTGCGCGCGGCGGCGAGGGCATACCAGGTCGCCAGCGCCGCGTCGCCGCGGCGGAAATCGGCGGTGTTCACGCCGACGCGGAGGATGCCGGCCTCGGACGCCAGCGCATAGGGGCGGTCCCAGACAAAATCCGCGTCCGCGCCGTCCCGGTAGCCGAGCGCGCGCAGCATGAAGGTCAGATAAACCGCCCCGTCCGACGGGGCTTCCGGGTCAAAGCGGGTCGCCGAAACGCCCTTTGTCAGCCCGTTCGCATAGGCATAGCCGACATAGGGCACGGCCCACGGCGCGACGTCGGTAAACGGGATCTTCCAGGTCCCCGCCGCCGCCTCGCGCTCCTTGCCCAGGGCGCGGACCAGCATCGTCAGCGCCTCGGCGCGGGTCGGCGCGCGGTCGAGCTCATAGACCGGGTTCCCGGCGGCGTCGGTCGAGACGCCCTGGAACAGTCCCAGCGCGTGCAGGGCGTCCGCCGCCTTCTGCGCGGAGGCGTCCGCCGCCCACGCCGGCAGCGTGAGCAGGGCGCACAGCGCGCACAGCAGGATGACAAACCGCAGCTTCTTCATCGCTTGATTCTCCCTTCCGTTTTGTCCGCCGCGCAAAAAAAGTCCGGCGGACCGGACTTTTGCCTGCGGCGCCGCCCCTTTCGGGGCGGCGCCGCTCATCTGTTCGGTTCAGCGCGCCTCGTAGAAGGCGCGGTAGGCGCGGGCGGTCATATAGACGTCGGCCTTGGAGACGATCTCGCAGGGCGCGTGCATCGAGAGCACGGGCACGCCCATGTCCAGCACGTCCATGTCGCAGTTGGCGAGGATATAGGCGATGGTGCCGCCGCCGCCGGCGTCCACCTTGCCCAGCTCGCTCGTCTGCCAGACCACGCCGGCGTCGTTGAAGATCTTGCGCACCGCGCCGACGAACTCGGCGTTGGCGTCGTTGGAGCCGGACTTGCCGCGCGCCCCGGTGTACTTGACCATCGTCACGCCGCGGCCGATGAAGGCGGTGTTGTTCTTCTCGGCCACCGACGGATAGGTGGGGTCGAAGCCGGCCGCCACGTCGGCGGACAGCATGGCGCTCGCCGCCAGGGCGCGGTCGACGGCGCAGCCGCCGCAGACGCCCTCCTGCAGCTCGATCATGCGGCCGAGCAGGTTGGCGAAATAGCGGGAGTGCATGCCGGTGCTGCCCTGGCTGCCGACCTCCTCCTTGTCCGCGAAGAGGGCGACGGCGGTCTTTTTGCCGCCCTTCATCTCGAACAGCGCCTTCATCGAGGCGTAGGCGCAGACGCGGTCGTCATGGCCGTAGCTGGCGATCAGGCCGCGGTCGAGGCCGACGTCGCGGGCGAACCCGGCGGGCACGGCCTCCAGCTCGGCGGAGACGAAGTCCTCCTCGGTCATGCCGTACTTGGCGTGCAGCAGGCCGAGCACGCGCTCGCGCACGCGGTTCTTCTCCTCCTCGCCGCCCTCGGGCACGCTGCCCGCCAGCAGGTTGAGGGCCTCGCCCTCGACGCCCTCGGCCAGGGTCTTCTTGTTCTGCTCGGCCGCCAGGTGCGGGAGCAGGTCGGTGATGTAGAACACCGGGTCGTCCGCGCCGTCGCCGATGTTGACCTCGACGCGGCTGCCGTCGCGCAGCACGACGACGCCGCAGAGGGCCAGCGGGCGCGCCACCCACTGATATTTGCGGATGCCGCCGTAATAGTGGGTCTTGAACAGCGCCAGGCCGGAATCCTCATAGAGCGGATTCTGCTTGAGGTCGAGGCGCGGGGAATCGATGTGGCTGCCGACGATGCTGACGCCGGCGGCGACCGGCTCGCTGCCGATGACGGCCAGCACCGCGGTCTTGCCGCGGCTGAGGCTGTAAACCTTGTCGCCCGGGACGAGCTTCGTCTTGGTCGCGATGTCGGCATAGCCCTGCGCCTCGGCGCGGCGGATGATCTCGGCGGCGCACAGGCGCTCGGTCTTGCCGGCGTCCAGGAAGCGCTTGTAGTCCTCGCCGGTCGCCATGACGGCGGCGCGGCCCTGCTCGTCGAGCGCGTCCCAGACGCTGCGGTAGCTGACGCTCAGCTTGCTCTTGTTCTCCATGTTGTTCGCTCCTTTATCGTTCTGAATATGGGTTTTCGTTATGCTTCCTCCGCCGTCACGCGGACGAGGATCTCGGGCGCGAGCGGCCGGTTGACGATGACATGAGGCAGGCCGGTCTCGACCGGCTCGGTCGGGACGCGCTCCAGGCGCAGGATCTCCTCCCAGCCGTCCGTGACGCGGCCGATGGCCGTGAAGCGGCCGTTGAGCCGCTCGCAGCCGCCGAGCGCGATGAAAAACTGGCTGCCGGAGGCGCGGCGCGCCCCGTCGCCCGCCATGCCCACCACGCCCGGCTCGAACGTCAGCCCGCCCGCGAAGCCGTTGGCGGCAAACTCGCCGTCGATCATGAAATCGAGGTCGGGCCGCCCCTCGTCGCTGCAGCGCGGCTGGATGACGAAGCCCGGCACGATGCGCTCGACCGCCAGGCCGTCATAGGCGCCCTGCCGGGCCAGACGCAGCACGCTGGCGCAGGCCAGCGGCGCGCGCTCCGGCTCGAGCGTGATCGAAAACCGCCCGCCGGAGGCCATGACGACGGTCAGCACCGGTTTTTTGTCCATAAGCTCCCCCCTGTCGGATGATTCCCAGACGATCATACCACAAAACCGCCGTTCTGCAAACGGTGTTTGCGTGGAAGATCGGCGCCCTTTTTTATATAATAGGTACAAAAAGAGACAGGGCGGGCCGCCCGCCCGTCTTTTTTCCGGCACACAGACGTTGGAGCGCGGGACGGCTGCCGCCGCCCCGCGCTCCAAAATGAAAAGGGGAAAGAGTTGGGCTGTTTTCAGAAGCGGACCTTGAACACCGTCTGCTCGGTGACGTCGGTCGCCAGGGCGTCGAGCGCGACGCCGACGCGGTGGCAGCGCAGCTTCCACTGCTCCGCGCGCGGGGTGCCGGGATCGCCCAGCGGATACGGGATGGAGACGGTCGGCACGATGCGGTTGGCGCCGACCGAAAGCGAGACGGGGATGAGGTTGCACATGTGGACCGCGGGGAACCCGGCTTTTTCAAATTCCTTGACCATCGTTGCGCCGCAACGCGTGCAGGTGCCTCAGGTCGAGCCGAGGAGGATGGCGTCCACCTTGTCCTGCCTGAGGAAGGGGATCATCTCCTGCGCCATGCGGCGCGCCTCGGCCTCGGTGGTGCCGGTGCCGACGGTGGAATAGAAATAGCGGTGCAGGCGGCCGAACTTGCCGGCCCGTTCATAGGCGCGCATCGCGTCGAGCGGCACGATGACGTTGGGATCGGCGTTGGCGGCGGCGGGATCGAAGCCGGCGTGGATGGTCTTGAACGCGCCCGCCTCCAGGCGCTCCATCCCGGAGATGTCATACCTGCCCCAGCGGGTGGCGGAGGCGGACTGGATGCGGTCGGGGTTGTCCGCCGGGACGATGCCGCCGGTGGTCACCATGGCGATCACGGCCCGGCTCAGGTCCCGGACGGCGGACGCGGCCGGCACGGCCTCCTTCTGCGGAATCACCAGCTCGGTCTCATAGGGCTGCCCGTTCATCTTTTTAATGAGCATCTGCACGCCGCGGTAGGCGGCGGTGTTCTCGCGCGTGTCGGGCAGGAACAGCTCGTGGCGGCAGCCGCGCGGGAAATAGCCCTCGGCCGCGGCGCCCCGGCTCGGCTCGCCGCGGAGCAGCCGGTTGGCGAAGCCGGTCATCGTCCGGACGTCGCCGCGCATCCCGGCGGCGCTCCTGCCGCCGCGGAAGATCACAACGTCCTTTTTGAACATCTCGACGCCGGGGTTCTCCTCGTGCATCGAGGTCAGGGTCGGGATGTGCAGCTCCTTTTCGACGGCCCGGCAGATGCTGCCGCAGGCAACGCCGTAACGCCCCGCCTGGAAGGCCGGGCCGGCGATGAACAGCGCGCAGTCCCTGCCGCGCAGCAGCTCCAGGATGCGGGCGACGGCCTCCTCGGTGTGAGACCCCATGCAGTTGTCGCCGCAGACCACGGTGTGCATGACCTGCGCGCCCTCGAGCGCGGCGTTGACCGCCTGCGCCGGGCCGAGGCAGCCCGCGGCGATGTACGGCTCCTGATCGGCCTTCTCCTCGCCGCCGAGGCCGGCGAAGAACTGGTTGACATAGCAGATGACGTTCTTCATTCTCCCGCCCCCCTGTCAATATTCGATCATGGTCTTGACGGAGAAGCCGGAAATATGATCTCCGCAGAACCAGTTGTTGTCCTCCATGATGACGGAGCCGTCGTCGCGGGCCGATTTGCCGAGCTTCTCGTCATAGCCCCAGCTGCCGGACATGCCGTCGCGGTTGAGGGCCTCGAGACAGCCGATCACCGTTTTGCACGGCGGCAGCTCGATCAGCTCGGAGACGTTGCCGGTGGAGACCAGGGCGTTCATCCGGGCGTCGAGCGCGACCAGCGGCTGGGAGAAGCCGTCGCGCCCGGTGCATTCGTTGGAGATGCCGACCACCGGGATGCCCGCGTCCTCCAGCGCCGTCTGGCAGCGGACATAGTCGGCGTCCGGGTTGCCGTAGCCCTCCTCGGCGACGATGGCGTAATCGACGCCGATGTTTTTGGCGAGGTTGGTCACCATGACGGCGGCGCGCTCCTTCTGGTCGAGGGCGACGTTGAGGTTGGAGAGGATGACGCCGGCGAAGTTGAGCCGTCTGCCGTCCTCGGCGAACAGCTCCCTGATGATGGGGAAGTTCTGCATCTCATAGGTGGACCATTTGGACGACGCCGGCATGAAGGAGCCGGAGATGATCGCCCCGTCCAGCACCTCGGTCGGGCTGACAAAGGTGGGCAGATACCTGTTCATGTCCCAGCCGTAGAGCAGATCGTTGTAGCCGGGCGCCTCCATCTGGGACTGCGGCTGCAGGACCAGGGCGACGTTGGGCAGGCCGTTTTTCCGCGCGGCGCGCGCCGCGACCGGCTCGAAGTCGTAGGTCTCGAAATCCTCGGCCGCGCAGTCCCTGACGATCCTACCCAGATACTCGGCCAGCCGGTGTCCGGCCCAGCGGAGGGCGTGATTGCACTTCTGCTGCTCATGGCGCTCAAAGTCCTCGTCGGTGTCGCCGACCAGGCAGATGTTGATAAGCTTCGACCAATAGGTGTGTCGGGCGCCGGCGCCGCCCATGTCGATCACGCCGTCGCCGAAGGAGCCCCAAGTCCCGCCCACCACGGTGACGCAGCAGCCCTTGAGGGCGCGCAGCTCGCCCTCGCCGGCGGGCGCGACGGCGTCCGTGACGCCGGGAAAGAGGGTGCGGCCGTCCAGCCGCACGCGCGGCTCGATGGTCTCGATGACCGGGACGATGCGGGTGTCGTCGCCCGGATTGGCGATCACCAGCTCCAGCCCGGTGATGTGCTCGTCGCACGCCCGCAGATAATCGAGGGCGCCCTGCCGGTCAATCGTGAGCACGCCGTCCGCAAAGGCGCTGCGCGCGCCGAGACAGACCCGCCTGACATGGAGATTGCCGATTTTCAGTTTCATGCGAACGCTCCTCTCTCTGCGCCGGCCGGGCGGGTGCCCGGCCGCGTTCTGTTTTATAATCATGATTATAATATCGGCGCGCGAAGCCGGCAAGCCGATTGGGCCGGAAATTTCGCTCCCGGCGGCGAATTCTCTGTTTTTACCAAACGCAGCGCCGATTTTTATTGAAAATAACGATCGATTCGGTGCTTTTCCCGCATCATGCGGGTCGAATCCTCCGAAACAGTCCGGGGTTCTGACTGTTTTTACAGATGTCTCGCCGGTTGAATTGCATTTTTTCACAAGGCGTGATAAAATGATCGCAAGCCGGGCGCAGCCCGGGATTTCCCGCGCCTGACGGGCGCGGTCCGATGGGAGTTTGACGGTATGGGACGACCGCCGCTGGACAAGCAGACCGAAAAGGCGCTGATGACCCGTCTGATCACGGCGACGCAGGCGCTTGTGTTCGAGGAGGGCCTCGACCGGGTGACCATCCGCGCCATCGCCAGGCGGGCCGGGATGAACAGCACGACGCTCTACAAGTACTTCCGCGATCTTGACGAGCTGCTGCTCTTTGCCTGCATCGGCATCTTCAAATCCTATTCCGAGGACCTGGTCCGCACCGCCGTCGGCAGCGCCGGCGCCGCGCCGGAGGAGATCTATCTGCTGACCTGGCGGCTCTTCTGCCGCCACGCCTTCCGGTATCCCGAGTGCATGAACCACCTCTTTTTCAGCCGCCACAGTCCCCGGCTGGTCAATGTGGTCCAGACCTATTACGACCTCTTTCCCGAGGAGCTGGAGGGCATCTCCGACTGCCTGCGCATCATGGTGCGCTCCTCCAGCCTGTATGTCCGCAACCTGGCGGTGCTGCAGCCGGTGCTGGAGGGCCGGGTCTCCGAGGAGCGGCTGAACCTGCTCAACGAGCTGACCGTCGCCTATTTCCGCATGCTGCTCACCGAGAAGCTCGCCGATCCCGCGGCAGTGGACGGCGACGCGCAGACCGAGCGGATGCTGGCGGCCTGCCGCCTGCTGATCGCCGCGGACAGCGCGGACCGCTGAACGAAAAAACGGCGCGGCCCCGGATCGTCTTGATCCGGGGCCGCGCTTTTACTCTGCCGCGGGCGCCAGCCAGGCGGGATCGAGCCGCCAGACGGCGGCGCCGAGATACGCCGGCGCGGGCGGCGGGCCCGCGAACAGAAGCGCCCAGCTGGCCGTGATCTCCCGCCGCAGCAGCGGGTAAAAGGGCAGGCGGAACACCGCCTCCGCGCGCGGCACGCCCTGGCGGGCCAGCTCCGCCGCGAAGCGGCGCTCGTCGGCCGCGTCCGCGCCCAGATATTCCAGATTGAGGACGCGGTTCCAGCGGCGGGCGTCAAAGAGCAGACACTCCCCGCGCGGCACGCGCAGCCGCAGCAGCGGCGCTGCCGCGAACAGCCCCGTCCCCGCCGCCGTGCCGTGCAGCCAGTAGGGCAGCTCCTCGCCCGGCTGCGGCGGGATGCGCCGCGCCATCTCCGCGGCGAAGAAGCCGTAAGCCGTCAGAAAGTTCGCGCCGCTCGCGCCGTATTTCCGCTCAACATAGGCGCGGCGCACGCGGCAGGTCTCGCCGGCGCGCAGGCGCGCCGCCAGCGCCTCCTCCTGCCGTGTCCACAGGATGAGGTCAGACAAGGCACTCCGCCCCTCTCAGCCATTCGCGGCGCAGCTCCCACACCGTGCCCTGGGCGGCGGACACCGGCGGCTCGAACATCCGCTCCCAGCTGGCCGTGATCTCCCGCCGCAGCAGCGGGTAAAAATTGCCCTTGCCGGTCTGGATCAGCGCCGTCTCGTTGACGATGCCGTTGCGCTCCAGCTCGCGGCGGTGGCGCTCCAGATCGGCGGCGTCGCGCGGGACGTACAGATAGTTGACGCGCCAGCCCCAGCGCTCCGTGTCGGTGACGACGATCAGGCGGCGCGGGATCTCCAGCTCGAGGGTGACGCCGTTTTCGACGGGCGGCAGGCGGCTTTCGCGGTCGAGAAAGAGCCAGATCGGGTACTCCGTCCCCAGCGGGCGGGGCACCCGGCGCTCGGCGCGGCGGATGTACCAGTCGTAGAGATCGAGGTAATAATCGGCGATGGCGCCGTTCTTTTTGCGCACGGCGGCGGCGTTCGCCCGGTAGACGCCCGTCTCCTCCAGAGCGCGCAGCGCCGCGGGGTGCTGGCGGGTCCAGACGCGCGCGGTCTGCTCCGCGGCGGCCTTGGTTTCCTCCATGGCGCGTTCCCCCTTTCCGTTCCGAGTGCATCATATCACAGCGGCGGGCGTTTGCAAAGCGGTTGCGCGCGGCGGCGCGGGGGAGTACAATAAAGCACAGACACACGCGAAAGGAGCGTTCCGCCATGATCGAGTTCACCGAACGGCATCATGCCTTTCTCTCCGCCTGCTGGTACCGGCTGCTGCGCGACCGCGCCCCCGCCGGGTGGGAGGCGGTTTTCCGCGCCGCGGTGCGGCGCTATGCGGAGGAGCGCGGCGGCCGGATGGCCCAGCGCGCCCTGCGCGACGGACAGCCGCTCGACTTCGCCGCCTACCGCGCCTACTCCGAATGGCGCGGGACGGCGCGCAGCCGCGCGGAGCTGGGCACGCGCACCGAGACCGCGGCCGAGGGCGGCGACCTCGTCCAGCGCGTCTACGGCTGCCCGTGGTGCGCACAGTATCAGGCCATGGGGCTCGAGGAGGGCGGGATCGCCTACTGCGCCGATCTCGACGTCTCGATCGCCCGCGGCTTCAACCCCGCGCTGCGCTATGAGCTGGCGCAGACCCAGTACGGCGGGCGCGGCTTCTGCCTCCACCGCCAGTGCGGCGCGCAGCCCGCGCGCGAGGTGCCGCCGCCGCCCGACAGCGTGCGCGACTTCGAATACCACTGCGCCCACCTCTATTTCACCTTTTTGCGGCTGACGACCGCCGTCTGGGGCGCGGCGGGCGCGCAGGACGGCGCGCAGGTGCTCGCCGCGTTCGCGGCGGAATACGGCGGCGAGGCCGCCGACCGGCTGCTGCGCTGGCGGGACGAGAGCTTTATCTATATCCGCTGAAGAAGGAATGCAAACGATGAGAGACATTTGGCTGCGGACGGCGCGGCTCGGCTTCTCGCGCTGGACGGAGGCCGACCTGCCGCTGGCCGAGGCGCTCTGGGGCGATCCGCGCGTCGCGCGCTACCTCTGCGCCGCGGGCGTCTTTGCGCCCGCCGGGATCGCGGCGCGGCTGCGCGCCGAGATCGAAAACGAACAGACGCGCGGCATCCAGTACTGGCCGCTCTTTCTCCGCGCGGACGGCGCCTTCGCGGGCTGCTGCGGGCTGCGCCCTGCGGCGGAGCCGGAGACGCTGGAGCTCGGCGTGCACCTGCTCCCCGCCTGCTGGGGCCGCGGGCTGGCGCGCGAGGCGGCGGAGGCCGTCATCGCCCGCGCCTTCGGTCCGCTCGGCGCCAAACGGCTGCGCGCCGGACACCACCCGGACAACGGCGCCTCGCGCCGCCTGATCGAGGGGCTCGGCTTCCGCCCCGTCGGAGCGGTCCTGTACGCGCCGACCGGCCGGATGCACCCGACCTATGAGCTGACGCCCGCGGACCGGCGCTGAAACGCCGCCCCGCCACCCGCCAAGGAGGTTTCCATGGAAGAACACACATCCTTTCCCCCGCTCAAGCTGAGCCGCACCGTGACGCGCCCCGCCTATCAGCTGTGGGCCGCCGCCGTCAACACCAAAACGCCGCCCGCCCGGGCCCTGACCCGCGCCGCGCTGACGGCGCTCTCCTGGCTGCGCGCCAAGTTCCGCGAGCGCGACCTGCCGGACGAGCTGCGCGCCCCCGAGCCGGACGAGGCCGGGGACTTTCCGCCCGAGGAGCTGCACTCGCTCCACCTGAGCGAGGGCTTTTCCATCGACGTCGTCTCGCTGCCGGAGCGGCGGCTCTGGGCGCTGCGCCTGCTGGAGCCGGACCTCGGCTTTGACAGCGGCGCCGCCGCCATCCCGGCCGTGCCCGGGCGGATGTTCGAGACCAACATCGCCTTCCGCCTCCACTCCGGGCGGCTCGAATGCGGCTTCCGCGTCACGGTCACCGCCCCGGAGGACTGCGGCGTGCCCTTCGCCGTGCTGCGCCCCACCGTCGTGCGGCGGCTGGCGGACGATCCGCAGATCGGCCTGCGCCACGGCTATCCGCTGACGCGGGAGCTGCTGCCCCTGGACACGCCGGCGGCGCTGCGCGCCCTGGCCGACTACCTGCGCACGGACGGCATGGCCCTGCCCGCCGTCGTCTTTGTCGAATCCGCGCCGCCGCCCCCGCCGGAGCAGACGCCGCTCGACCGCACGCTGACCGCGCCGCTGGGCATGGCGCGCGCCCCCTGGCGGCCGCCCGTCCGCCGCCACGCCGAGGCGGAGCCGTCGGGCCGCCTGCCCTGGGACGTCGCCCCGCTGGCGCGGGCCAAGATGGGCTACGCCCTGTTCTTCCGCCTCGGCGCCGCCCTGCGGGAGGAGTGCGGGAGGCAGCTCGGGCTGGCCCCGCAGCCGGGCGACGCGCTGCTGCTGCCCGTCCGCGCGTCCGGGCAGCCGCCGCGGCTGTTCGCGCGCGCCGACCCGCTGTTCCGCACCGCCGACTTCCCCGCCCGGCTGGGCCGCATCCTCGAGGACGAGCTGGCGGACGGGCCGGCCTCCTTCGGCCAGGTGCTCTTTGCCCGGGAGGCGCGGCTGCTGGAAAAGAAGAGCGCCCGCTCCGCCGACGCGCGCCTGCGGGAGGCCGAGGCCCGCGCCCGGGAGCGCGACGCGCAGTGGCAGGCGCGGCTGGAGCGCGCCGAGGAGCAGACCCGCCAGGCCGAGGAGCGCGCCCGGCGGCTCCAGAGCGCCATCGGGGCGCACGACGCCGAGCTGGCCGCCCTGCGGGACGCGCAAGCGGCCGAGCTGCGCCGCCGCGACGCGCGCGAGCGCGAGACGGAGCAGGAGCTGAGCTATCTGCGCTCGCTGCGCGACCGGCCGGAGAAGCCCGAGCTGGTCGCCGCCTGGGCCGCGCGCCGCTTTGCGGGGCGGCTGATCTTCCACCCCCACGCCGTCGATCTGATGAAGGCCGTCACGCCCGACGAGGTCGATCTGCCGCAGCTCTGCGACGCGCTCGAGTACCTCGCCTGCGAATACCGCGATCAGAAGCTCGGCCTCATCACCCTTGACGAGATGAACGCCCGCTGCGCCCAAAAATACCACCGCCCCTTCGAGATCGCCCCGGTCGGCACCAGCACCATCGAGGCCACGCCGCGCGAATACAAAATCAAATACTATCCGGGCGCGCTGGGCAAGCCGGTCGAAAGCGCCCTCGACTTCCACCTCCGCGTCGGCACCACGCCGAAAAACCTCCTCCGCATCTACTTCCTGTTCGACGGCGAGAAAAAGCTGGTCGTCGTCGGCTCGCTGCCCAAGCACCTGCAGGCGCTGACGATCCGCTGAGCGCAAAAAAACGGGGTCCCGGTTCCTGTCGAACCGGGGCCCCGGCATGCGTTTGCTTCAGCGCAGAACGGCCAGGGAGCCCATCGGGTCCCACGGCTCGAGCATGACCGGCTCGGCCTCATAGGCGGCGAGCTGCGCGGCGGAGAGGTACTTGCGGTTGACGACGATCTGATAGAGGAACTCGTCGAACCAGCGGTCGGACATCAGGTAGTAGCCCTCCTGGCCGCGGTCCTTGCCCCAGCTGTTCTCGACGCGCCAGCGGTTCGGGCGGCCGTCCGCGCCGATGTTGACGCCCTGGAGCACCATGGCGTGGGTCATCTGGCTGTGGCCGTAGTCGAGGCGCTCGGCCTTGGTCATCGGGAAATCGGTGCCGAAGAGGTCCTCGCGGTCGAAGATCACCGGATCCATGATCCCGTCCTCGCGGGAGGAGAGCTTGCCGACGTCGGAGCCGAACCACACCGGCGCGCCGTCGCGCAGCTGGGCGAGCGCGGCCGCCTTGAGGGTCTCGATGTCGACGTTGAGATAGCGCACCGGGCGCCCGCCCTCGACGTTGCCGAGGAAGCGCACGCTGTAACTGCGGTCGAAGGGCTTGTCGGCGGTGGGGGCGTTGATGAGGCTGACATACTGCGTCAGGTCGAGGCCGACATACTTGGCATAGAACCGCTGCGGCGTCAGGCCCGCGTCGCGGACAAACGTGCCGTCGTGGGCGCGCACCTCGAGGTCGAAGACGCGGGGCGGGCAGCCGAGGCAGATGCAGAGCATCCGGTAGACGGTCTCCAGCATGTCGGCCTTCATGGCGCGCAGCGCGGCCAGCGGCTTGCCGGCGGCGTGCGCCTTGCGCAGCGCGCAGGCGAAGCCGCGCAGCTTTTCGGTCAGCACCGCGTTCATCTCCGAGGAATCGGAGGAGGAATAGGTCTCCGGCATCGCATATTTCGGCACGACGCCGTACTTTTCGACCAGGCTCGCCAGCATGTCCCACTGGCCGCCGTCGCCGAGCGGCGCCGCCAGCAGCCAGGCGATCAGGCGCGAGCCCTGCTCCTCCTTGAGCGTCGCCAGAATGTTCTCCAGGAAATAGTTGGACTTTTCGAGCTTGTCATAGAAGAACAGATAGTTCTGCGACAGCTCGAAATCGTCGAGGCCGAGCTTCTTCATCACCTCGAAGCGCATGACGTTGGTGGCCGCGAACATCCAGCAGCGGCCGCTCTTCTTCTGGTTGGTGATGCCGTGCTGGTCGAGGGTGAGCGAATAGGCGTGATAGTCCTGCCGGACGGCTTCGGCGTTCTTCGCCGATTTGAGGACGCCGTTCGCGGCGACGGCATTCATGGCCGCGATGTGGCCGCGGTCGGCGCGGAACGCCTCTTCAAACGCTTTGATCTGAGCCTGAGAGATTTCTTTCATATCCATGCCTGCCTTTCTGAGCCCCATTTTAGTCCCCCGCGGCGCGAAAAACAAGCCGCGCGCCGCGAAAAGCGAAAAAACGCTTGACAATAAACGAATGAACATTTATTATTAAAGGCAAAGAGGTGAGGGAATGCGGCGCAAGGACGATGAGAAGGAACAGCGCATCAAGGACGCGGTCATCGCGCTCACCCTGACGGAGGGCTTCGACGGCACGTCGATCTCCAAGATCGCGCGGCGCGCCGCGGTCTCTCCGGCGACGGTCTATGTCTATTTCGACAGCAAGGAGACCATGCTGCGCGAGATCTACCGCGAATATTCCGAGGACGTGTACGGCTATCTGCTGCACGGCGTCTCGGAGACGATGGACGGCGCCGCGCTGATCGAGGCCCTGATGCGCGCCTACTACGGCTACATGAACGAGCACCAGGAGGTGTTCAGCTTCGTCGAGCAGTGCTCCCACTGTCCGACGCTGGCCGGCTGCTGCACCGAGCGGCGCGGCGTCTGCCGCCTGTTCGGACTGATGCGCGAGATGAAGGAACAGCATGTCATCCGCAATTACAGCGACGAAAACCTGGCCGCGGTCCTCTTTTACCCGGTCAAGGCGATCGCTCTCGACCGCCGCGCCGGCGAGGAGGAAAAGGAGCTCCGCCTCGAGGAGCTGATCCGCATGATCCAGCGGACGCTGCTGGACGAATAGCGCACCCGCGGCGGGAGCTCCGGCGCGCGCCGGGCGGCCCGCCGTTTTTTTACGCAGTTGTTAAACGATCGTTCATTTATCAGAAAGGAACTGAGCATGGAATACCTGAAACAGAACTGGGCCGTCGTGATCCCCGTCAGCGACACGATGCTGCTCCCGGACACCGATCTGACGCTCAAGCTCGAGGGGCGGCAGGAGGGGCTGCAGAGCGCTCTCCGGGCCGGGACGGCCGAGCTGGTCGTCCTGCCGCTGCGCCCCGGCGAGGACGCGCCGGAGACCCGCTTTGCCCGTCTCGGCGTGCGCTTTGCGCCCGGCGAGACCGAGGCGCAGGAGGACGCCCTCATCCTGCGCGGCCGCGCCGGCGAGCGCGTCGCCGTCAGCGGCGTGTTCCCGGCGGACGGCCTGTTCGGGGCCGACGCCGCCGCGGCGCCCGAGACCCGCGACCTCGACGGGGCGGCGGAGGCCGACATGCTGCGCTATCTGCAGCAGATCGTCCGCGAGATCGGCGCCCACTTCCGCGGCGGCGACGCCTTCGTCAAGGCGGCAGAGGCGCTGCGCACCGTCAACGCCCTGATCGTCTACCTCGCCCCCTTCCTGCCGATGTCGGCCGAGGAAAAATACGAATACCTCAAGCTCGACTCGCTGCGCGAGCGCGGGCTGCGCTTCCTCGACGCCCTGCTCAAGCAGCGGGAGTCGGTCGAGCTCAACATGGAGATCAGCGAAAAGCTCTCCGACCGCGCCAACCGCTTCTACCGCCGCCAGGTGCTGCGCGAGCAGCTCAAGGCGATCCGCGAGGAGCTGGGCGAGGCCGAGGCCGACGCCGAGGGCGGCGAGGGCGAACCGGCCGCGGCGGACGGCGAAAGTCAGGACGACTTCCGCGCCCGCATCGGCCGCGCCGACATGCCCGAGGAGGTCCGCAAGGCCGCCCTCGCCGAAGCCCGCAAGCTCGAAGCGATGGCCCCCGGCTCGGCCGAGGAGGGCGTCGTGCGCAACTACCTCGAGTTCATGCTCGCGCTGCCCTGGAAGAAGGCCGAGGCGCACACCGCCGACCTCGCCGCGGCGCGCCGGCTGCTCGACGAGCAGCACTACGGCCTCGACAAGGTCAAGGAGCGCATCATCCAGCATCTCGCCGTCATGCAGCTCAAGAAGGACAGCCGCGGCTCGATCCTCCTGCTCGTCGGCCCTCCGGGCACGGGCAAGACCAGTCTCGGCCGCAGCATCGCCGAGGCCCTGGGGCGGAAATATGTCCGCCTCAGCCTGGGCGGCATCCGCGACGAGGCCGAGATCCGCGGCCACCGCCGCACCTATGTCGGCGCCATGCCGGGCCGCATCCTCCAGAGCATCCGGCAGGCCGGGACGACCGACCCGGTGATGGTGCTCGACGAGGTGGACAAGCTGATGAACGGCGGCTTTTCCGGCGACCCCGCCGGCGCCCTGCTCGAGGTGCTCGACCCCGAGCAGAACAGCACCTTCACCGACCACTACCTCGACCTGCCCTATGACCTCTCCGGCGTCTTTTTCATCGCCACGGCCAATTCCCTCGACACCATCCCCGGCCCGCTGCTCGACCGCATGGAGGTCATCACCGTCTCGGGCTATACCGCCGACGAGAAATTCCACATCGCCCGGCGGCACCTGCTGCCCGACGTGCTGCGCGACCACGGCCTGACGCCCGGTCAGCTCGTCCTCAGCGACGAGACCCTGCGCGCCGTCATCGACGACTATACCCTTGAGGCCGGCGTGCGCGGGCTGAAAAAGCAGCTCGCCGCCATCGCCCGCGTCGTCTCGGAGAAGATCGTCTCCGGCACGGCGGAGCTGCCGGTCTCGATCGGCCCGGACGGGCTGGAGCCCATCCTCGGCCGCCGCGTCTCGCGCCACGACCGCGCCCAGAGCGACAACCCGCCCGGCGTCGTCACCGGCCTTGCCTGGACCCCGGTGGGCGGCGAGATCCTCTTCATCGAGGCCACCGACATGCCGGGCAGCGGCGAGGTCACCCTGACCGGCCAGCTCGGCGACGTGATGAAGGAGTCGGCGCGCATCTCCCTCAGCCTGCTCAAATCCCGCCTGCCGCAGAGCGCGGTCAACTTCCGCGAGCGCGACCTGCACATCCATGTGCCCTCCGGCGCCGTCCCCAAGGACGGCCCCTCGGCCGGCATCGCCCTCTTCACCGCCCTCGCCTCGCTCTTCACCGGCAAAAAGGTCGATCCGCAGCTGGCGATGACCGGCGAGATCACCCTGCGCGGCGCGGTGCTGCCCATCGGCGGGCTCAAGGAAAAGCTGCTCGGCGCGCAGCGCGCCGGCATCCGCCGCGTGCTGATCCCCCGGGAGAACCTCGCCGACCTCGCCGACGTCCCCGCCGAGGTGCGGGACGCCATGACGATCACCCCCGTCGAGACCGTCGAGGACGTGCTGCGCGAGACCATCGGCATCGCCCTGCCCCGCATCGAGCACGCTTTCCCGGCCGCCGCGTCCGGCCTCCGCCCGCTCGGCGCCTGACCGCCCGCCATCTGCCCGAACAAGACCCGCCGCGAATGATCCGTCATTCGCGGCGGGTCTTCTGTTTCCTCCGCGCGCCCGATATGATATACTGGCGGCAAAGCACAATCAAAATCAAAGGATGATGAGACCATGGACGCTTTGGAACTGGTCGCCGCCGCCCAAAGCCTGAGGTTCGACCGATGCGGGATCATCCCGGTCGCGCGGATGTCCGGGTATGAGGCCAGGCTGGAGGAGCGCATGGCGCATTTCCCGCAGACGCGGAGGCACTATGAACCGTTCAGGGGCTTTGCGCATCTGAGCGACCGTTACCCCTGGGCAAAATCGGTCGTTGTCTGCTCCTTTTGGTATGGGAAATACCGGATTCCGGCCGCGCTCCAGGGCCGGATCGCGAAATATTACCTGACGGACGGAAGAAGAGACGCGGCGTCCCAGGGCTTTCGGACAAGCGTTTCATTTGAAAACGCGCTGAGAGGCGGCGGCCTGCGAACGGCGACCGACCGCGACTTCGGCATCACGGCGCTGCGCTGGGCGGCCATGCAGGCGGGGCTCGGGATCATCCGGAAAAACAATTTCTTCTACACGGAGAGGGGATCTTATCAATATCTGGAGGCGTTTTTGATTGACGCCCCGCTGGAATATATCGCCGGGAGCCGCCTCCGGCCCTGCGCCGACCAATGCGATCTGTGCCGGCGGGCCTGCCCGACCGGCTCTCTGGAAGCGCCCTACCTGATGTGCCGGAATACCTGCGTCTCCTGCCTGACCACATGGGACGGCTGGGATCTGCGCGCCGAGCCGCTGCGGGACCGGTTCGGGGCCTGGATCTACGGCTGCGACGCTTGCCAGGACGCCTGCCCCTATAATCGGAACGCATGGAAGGCGGAGCAGGAATTCCCGGGCCTTGAGGAGCTGAGCGGACGCCTGACCGATGAGGAAATCGTCCTTGCCGGCTATGACTGGCTGAAATCGGTCCTCCAGCCCAAGCTCTGGTACATTCCTCAGGAAAAAGCATGGCGATACAAGACCAACGCGCTGAACGCGATGCTGAACCATTACACCGAAAGTTGTTTGCCGGTGATCCAAAAGGCCTGCCTTGACGAATGCGCGGAGGTCCGCGATATGGCCAGGTGGGTCCTGGCCCGGATCCCGACCGGGAAACAGGCGGCTTCGGCCGCCCAAACGCCCGTCTGACCCTCCCCGCGCGCCGGGCAGAATTCATGGCGGCTGTCCCGGCGGCGCATAATATTTTCTATAATACTGCTTGATTTTATAGAATTTATTCTATATACTGGAGCAAAAAGCACAGGGAGGGATCGTCATGCGCGAAACGGAGCTGGACACGCCGGCCCTGCTGATCGACCGGGAAATCTTACAGGAGAACCTGCGCGCGATGCAGGCCTTCGCCGACGCCTGCGGCGTCGGGCTGCGGCCGCACACCAAGACCCACAAGATGCCGGAGATCGCCAAAATGCAGCTGGCTGCCGGCGCCTGCGGGATCGCCGTCGCCAAGGTCGGCGAGGCCGAGGTGATGGCGGACAGCGGCATCGGCGACATCTTCATCGCCAACGAGATCGTCGGGGCGCAGAAGCTGGCCCGCATCGCGGCGCTGGCGCGGCGCGTCCGCGTCGCCTTCGGCGTCGACACGCCCTGCCAGGTCGAGGCGGCCGAGCCGGTCTTTGCCGCCGCCGGGGTGACGGTGCCGGTGCTCATCGAGATCGAGGTGGGCGAAAACCGCTCCGGCATCCTCCGCGAGGAGGACTTCTGCGCCCTGCTGGAGGCCATCCGCCGCAGCCCGCATGTCGATTTTGCGGGCCTGTTCTCCCACGACGGCAACAGCTACGGCGCCCGCGATCTCGCGGACTGCCGCGCCATCGCCCGCGGCGCCCAGGAGCGCACGCTGCGCTTCGCCGCCCTGGCGGCCGCGCACGGCATGCCCTGCCGGACGGTCAGCTACGGGGCCACGCCGACGCTGATCAACCATGTGGAGATCCTCAAGGGCATCACCGAGCTGCGCCCCGGCACCTACGCCCTGATGGACGCCTCCCAGGGCCACGCCGCCGGCACGCTGGCCCGCTGCGCGGCGACGGTGCTGGCCACCGTCATCAGCAAGCCGACCGACACGCGCGTCATCCTCGACGTCGGCGCCAAGGGCCTGACCATGCAGGAGCGCACGGAGGGCATCTGCGCCACGCCCGGCAAGGGCACAATCCGCGAATATCCGGACACCCACATCGCCGCCGTCTTCGACGAGCACGCCATCCTGCTCGACCGCGCCTTCCACGATGCAGTGCAAATCGGCGACCGGGTCCACATCATCCCGGTGCACATCTGCCCGGTCTGCAACCTCTATGACCGCGCTTATCTGGTCTCCGGAGGCGAGGTGGTCGGCGAGCTGCCGGTCGCCTGCCGCGGCAAGCTGCAATGAGCGGCGAGGCGCCCGTCCGGGCGGCTCTGCGGCCCTATGCGGCGCTGGCCGGGATGCTGGCGCGTACCTTCGGGCCGGACTGCGAGGTCGTGCTGCACGACCTGACCGATCCGGAGCATTCGGTCGTCTGCGTCGCCAACAACACCGTCACCGGGCGCCGGCCCGGCGACAGCTTCGACCAGCTCGTGCTGCAGGTCATCCTCTCCGGGGCGCGCACGGAGGACGACACCGCCGTCTATTTTTTCCGCGCCCCCAACGGCAAGCTGATCCGCTCCGCGACCCTGCTGATCCGCGCCGCGGACGACGCCCTCGAGGGGGCGCTGTGCGTCAATCTGGACACCACCCGCCTCGCGGCGCAGGCGGAGGCCCTCGCCTTTTTTCTGCCGCCCGCCGCGCCGGCGCCCGCCCCGCCAAAGGCGGACGGCGAGCACGTCGCCGCGCTGGTGACCGAGCTGGTGGACCGCATCCTCGGCGGCCGCCCCGCCGGCAGCCTGACGCGCGCGGAGCGGCTGGAAAAGGTGCGCTTCATGGAGGAAAAGGGCGTCTTTCTGATGAAGGGCAGCGTCGGGCTGGTCGCGGCCCGGCTCGGCGTCAACCGGGTCACGGTTTACAGCGACCTCGACGAGATCCGCGGCCGCAAACGCTGAGATGTTTCCCTGCGGGACAGCAGAGCGCCCGTCCGCTTCGGCGGACGGGCGCTTGATTTTTTATGCCGCGGCTCAAAACATGTTGAGGCCGAGCCGGTCGGAGAGAAACTCGATCATCTTCAGGCCGCCGACGCTGGTGCCGTGCGTGTCGAGCGCCGGGCCGAAGGCGGCGATGCCCATGCGCCCGATGGAGGCCGAAAGGATGCCGCCGCCGACGCCGCTCTTGGAGGGAATGCCGACCGTGGCGGCGAACTCGCCCGAATAATCGTACATGCCGCAGGTGACCATCAGCGAGCGCACCCGCTGCACCACGGGCAGCGGCACGAGCCGTTCGCCGTCCTCCGGGTCGCAGCCGTTGTTGGCCAGCACGGCGGCGAAACGCGCCAGGTCGCGGCAGTTGGCGCTGATCGAGCAGAGGGCGAAGTAGACGTCGAGATGCGGCTCGACCTCGCCGTCGATGATGCCGTTCGACTTCATCAGATTGATGATGGCGCGGTTCTTGTAGCCCGTCGCCCGCTCGGCGGCGAAGGCCTTGTAATCGACGTCGATCTGCGGGTCGCGCATCAGCCGCCGCGCAAAGGCCAGACAGGCGGCGACGCGCTCCTCGAACGTCGCGCCGCGCAGGCAGCTCGCCACGGCGATCGCCCCGGCGTTGATCATCGGGTTGAAGGGCTTGCTGCCCGTCAGCAGGTCGAGGCGCACCATGGAGTTGAAGGCGTCGCCGGTCGGCTCCATGCCCACCTTGGAAAAGACGACGTCGAAGCCGTTCTGCTCGATGGCGAGGATCAGTCCGATGAGCTTGGCGATGCTCTGCATCGTGAAATACTCGTCGCAGTCGCCCGCGGCGGCCGTCTTCCCGTCCAGCCCGCAGATGGCGAGGCCGAGGTGGGAGGGGTCGCGCTTGGCCAGCTCGCTGATGTAGCTGGCCGTCTTTCCGTAGCGCGTATAGCGCCTGCCGCAGGCCAGCGCTTCGCCGATCAGCTGTTTATATTCCATATCCCGGTTGCCCTCTTCCGTCCGTCTTGTTGGCGGCGCCGCCGCTATCAGACAGTATAGCGCATTCCCGCGCCCACATCAAGACGGCGCCGCGCCGGTTTGGGCAGATTGGCGCGGATTTTCGGCGATTTTGCGCCCGCGGCGGGCGCCGGGCTTGCCGTTCCCGCGGGGGGGAGCGACCGGCACGGCGGGCAGCTTCTTCTTTTGCTGCCTTATTTCAATCCACGCTCCCCGTGGGGGGAGCGACCCGGCACACCGATGCCAGCCGGCACCAACGGCACATTTCAATCCACGCTCCCCGTGGGGGGAGCGACCCGGCACACCGATGCCAGCCGGCACCAACGGCACATTTCAATCCACGCTCCCCGTGGGGGGAGCGACGGTCGACCTTCGCCGCGTCCAGGGTCAGCGTCACATTTCAATCCACGCTCCCCGTGGGGGGAGCGACCTGATATTGCGTATGATGCCGAGGTCGCTGTCGGATTTCAATCCACGCTCCCCGTGGGGGGAGCGACTATGCTCTTTGTTCTTCTGTCATTGTTTTTTCGTATTTCAATCCACGCTCCCCGTGGGGGGAGCGACGAGTTCGCGGGTGTGGAAACTGTGGAAACTCCTGTGATTTCAATCCACGCTCCCCGTGGGGGGAGCGACACCAGCACGGCTCCGTCCGTGTTGGGCGCAAGGCGTTTCAATCCACGCTCCCCGTGGGGGGAGCGACCGGCACATAGTTATATTCCGGCACCGTGACCGTGTTTCAATCCACGCTCCCCGTGGGGGGAGCGACCGAGCAGCCGCGCCATGATCGCGCAGGCCGTGCGGTTTCAATCCACGCTCCCCGTGGGGGGAGCGACGACACCATCGTCATCCCCAACGACCACACCCTCAAGTTTCAATCCACGCTCCCCGTGGGGGGAGCGACCGATGTGCACGCCGTCCGGCTGCTCGTCATACGCGTTTCAATCCACGCTCCCCGTGGGGGGAGCGACTCTGTTTTTGCAATTTCTTTCCAGTCTGCATTTGGTTTCAATCCACGCTCCCCGTGGGGGGAGCGACTATCAGTGATCCGGCTACGATGAGTCAAATTCGGGTTTCAATCCACGCTCCCCGTGGGGGGAGCGACTTGGCCGTATTGCCAAGCCGCTGCGTGAGCAGATATTTCAATCCACGCTCCCCGTGGGGGGAGCGACGTGGGTTAAATTTCTTGGTGATGTGGCTGCTCAGTTTCAATCCACGCTCCCCGTGGGGGGAGCGACTTGCCACCGCGCCATAACTGCCGTCACTGTCATACGTTTCAATCCACGCTCCCCGTGGGGGGAGCGACGCCAAGCCATTGACCAACGGCACTATTGCTGTATGTTTCAATCCACGCTCCCCGTGGGGGGAGCGACCCTGCGTTATAGGCAACTGCATTTTCACAAGATAGTTTCAATCCACGCTCCCCGTGGGGGGAGCGACTTATTCGTCATATTACTTGGACTGCGGATTGCAAGTTTCAATCCACGCTCCCCGTGGGGGGAGCGACGTACCATGTCCACGGCTCTACCCGGATCGAGTATGTTTCAATCCACGCTCCCCGTGGGGGGAGCGACTATCGATTTCCCAATGACCGAAAACATCACGAGACGTTTCAATCCACGCTCCCCGTGGGGGGAGCGACGTCTCAATATGTCCGGCCAGGGCTGCCGTAAGTTCGTTTCAATCCACGCTCCCCGTGGGGGGAGCGACGATACATTTACATACTCGCAATGTATCAGCCAAGTTTCAATCCACGCTCCCCGTGGGGGGAGCGACGACCCATCTAATTTCCAGATATAGGTTTGTTGTGTAGTTTCAATCCACGCTCCCCGTGGGGGGAGCGACCAGGATCACCATACCTGCGATCGCGACCGGGGCGTTTCAATCCACGCTCCCCGTGGGGGGAGCGACGCTCAATATTGGGCAGAGAATTGATGTGCTTAAAAGTTTCAATCCACGCTCCCCGTGGGGGGAGCGACATGCTGCGGGATCTGCAAATGCGGTCAGCGCAGGTGGTTTCAATCCACGCTCCCCGTGGGGGGAGCGACATTATATCGCACAATGTTGGGCCGAAGCGCACGCGTTTCAATCCACGCTCCCCGTGGGGGGAGCGACTTTTTGCCAGCGACGGCAAAGAAGTTCGCTTGTGGGTTTCAATCCACGCTCCCCGTGGGGGGAGCGACGACGTGGAGGCGCGGGAACTGGGCGGTTGGAACAAGTTTCAATCCACGCTCCCCGTGGGGGGAGCGACTGTCCTGAATCGGGTGATATGTCCGTTCCCGGAAGTTTCAATCCACGCTCCCCGTGGGGGGAGCGACCGCTTTCGGCAGCGATGTTGGCAGATGCGCGGGCGTTTCAATCCACGCTCCCCGTGGGGGGAGCGACCTGCGTCTGCACCTGCTTATTCCACCACATAGCGTTTCAATCCACGCTCCCCGTGGGGGGAGCGACATGTGGTTAACGTATGGCTTTCTATTCGGATTTGGTTTCAATCCACGCTCCCCGTGGGGGGAGCGACGTGCAGACGACGCCGGTGCCACCCTCATCCTCATGTTTCAATCCACGCTCCCCGTGGGGGGAGCGACTTGTCCCGCCATGTGGGAGCCGAAAACTTGCCGGACTGTTTCAATCCACGCTCCCCGTGGGGGGAGCGACTAAACGGGTCTAACACCGTAGCTCCTACCCAAGAGTTTCAATCCACGCTCCCCGTGGGGGGAGCGACTTGTCCCGCCATGTGGGAGCCGAAAACTTGCCGGACTGTTTCAATCCACGCTCCCCGTGGGGGGAGCGACCGAAATGCCAATGCCGGCGGCTCGTCCACTATTGGTTTCAATCCACGCTCCCCGTGGGGGGAGCGACAGCAAAATCGCACAGAACAGCCCTCTCTCATACGGCGATTTTGCATAAATTTGCCCTTTTCGGGCCGACTTTTCCCTGCCGCACGCACAGGCGCGGCGAATTCCGGCGCCGGCAAGGGCTTTTTTCGCGGTGCGAAGCGCCCGGAAAATCCCTGCGCGCTTGGCCTTCGCGCTCAGACGATCAGCGTGCCCTCCGCATCATAGCCGGGCTTCGCGCCGAAATGCTCGACGCGGGCGGCGCCGCGGTCGCCGAGGTTATAAAAGCGCAGCGAATCCTGCGCCGGATCGATCAGCTTCAGCAGCTTGCTCTGCACCAATTTATACTGCGCGGCATCGAGGCTGCACTCGAACACCGAGTTCTGCACCCGCTGGCCGCAGTTGACGCATTGCTTTGCCACCTGCCGCAGCCGCCGCCGCCCGGCGGCCGTTTCGGTATTGACGTCATAGGTGATCAGGACAAGCACGGCACTCCCTCCCGCGTCACTTCCAGATGAAGGGCGGATACCCGTCCAGGTCGCCGCGCAGGCAGCGCGCCAGCAGCAGCGCCTGCAGATAGGGCACCAGCCCCCACGGGATCTTCTCGCCCAGAAACGGATGCGTGATCGGCTCGCGCTTCTTTTCCTGATAGGCGGCGAGCAGCGCCCGGCGGCCGGCGTCGGTCATCGCCGTCGCGCCGCTCTCGCTCCGCTCGAAATGCTCCGGACGGATCAGCCGGGTATTGATGCAGGTCAGCGCAAACCGGTCGGCAAAGCAGGGGCGCAGCTCCTCCATCAGATCCAGCCCCAGCGAGGCGCGCCCGGGCCGGTCGCCGTGGAGAAAGCCGACATAGGGATCGAGCCCGACCGCCTCCAGCGCGGCCGCGCAGTCGGCGGCCAGCACGGCATAAACGAACGACAGCAGGGCGTTCATGTTGTCGAGCGGCGGACGGCGGGAGCGCGTACGGAAGAAAAAATCCTCCTTGCTTTGCAGAATCAGTTCGTCGAACACGCCAAAATAGCGGCTCGCAGCTTCGCCCTCGATCCCGCGCAGAACGTCCGGTGCCTCGGCTTCCGCGGCCAGGCGGGCCGCGCCGGCGAGCGCGGCGCTCGCCGCCTTGAGGGCGGGCAGATCGACGCGCAGACCGTGGTCGCGTGTGGCGCGCTCCAGCACCCAGCGCGCATTGAGCAGCTTGCCGGCGATCATGCTCCGGGCGAGGCGGCAGCTCCCGGACGGGTCCTCCGAAAGGGCATACTGCGCCTTGCGCAGCAGCACGTTGCCGTGCGTCTCGCCGCTGACGCGCGCCAAAAAGCGTCCGTTCGGCGTCAGAAAGCACAGGGCAACGCCGCGCTGCGCGCACGCGCCCATCAGCGCCGGGCTGGCGCCGCGGTAGCTGAAGCAGAGAATGCCCTCCAGCGTGTGGAGCGGGAAGCGCGCAGACGCCTCCTCGCCGCGCAGCACAACGACATTCTCGCCCTCGAGGGCCAGGTAACTGTCCTCGGTCAGCACGAACAGCGTGTTGAGCAGATGTCTCATGGCGCCTCCGTTTCCAGCGCCGCGCGGAGATAGGCCCGGGCGGACAGGCTGCCGCACAGCTTCGGCAGGCACAGCCCGCTGAGCGAACAGGCGCGGCAGTGCGGGCCGGGCTTGACCTTCGGCGTCCAGCCGCGTTTCCGGCAGTCGTGCATCCCGGCCAGGGCGGCGCGCACCTCGTCCCGCAGGCTCTCTGTCAGCGCAATCCGCTCGCGGCGGCGGGTCTCGCCGTAAAAGAGCGCGCCCTCCGGCACGGCGCAGCAGAGCATCTCCTCCAGACACATTGCCTGACAACAGAGCTGGAGGCGGTCGGCGTCGTTCTCCTTGGCATGGCCGCGCTTGTATTCGACGGGAAAAGGCCGCCAGCGCCCCGCGTGCCCCGTCAGCGGGACGCCGCCCTCGTCGGCGAGAAACTCGACCGCATCGCAGCTCCCGGAGACGCCAAGGCCCGGGGACTGCACCCGCAGCCCCCGAACCATCAGCATATCGCCGCGTTTTTCGGACAAGCTCTCGTCATGGACGCGCGCGTGAAGGAGGTCTCCCTCGACCGTCCGCAGGTTTTCGGCCCACTGCTGCTCGAGGTGGATCAGCGCCCACTGCCGCCGGCAGAACACATAGTGCTGAATGCCGGAGATCTGAAGATACTCGTCCTCAGAATAGCTCACGCCCGCGCCGTCACCGTGACGCCCTCCGGAATGGCGGCGGCGGCGATGGCCACGGTGTAATCGGCGAAGCGGCGCGGGACTTCGACCCCGTCGTTTCTCCTGATCGTCACGGCGTCGAAGAGCTTGTGCGCCGGGGCGTTTCCGAGCTCGCTGTCGTGTTTGAAGATGATGAGTTTGCGGACGGCCATATTGCCGCGCGCGGCGGAATGATCGTTTTCAAACATGTTGAGAATGGCGTCCCAGAGGAGCTCCAGATCGTCCTCGGAGAAGCCCGTCGTTTTGCGGGCGAGATTGGCGGAGATGTATCCCTCGCAGCGGTAGAGACCGTAGGGAACGATGAACTTGCGGCCCATCTCGGTGCCCTTCTTTTCGGCGTCCTCCTCGGTCGTGATGGCGACGCGGGTGATGGTCACTTCCTGCGGGACGACAGGCTCCACCGAGCGGGCAAAGCCGAGCTGCACCGGTCCGCGCACCTGGCCGCAGTTGAGCGCGCCCTTGACAAAGGTTGTCATCACGGCGCCGAAGGTACGGACGTCAAAGAAATTCCGGCACATGAAATCGCGGATTTTGCCGTCGAGATTTCTGTCCTTCTTTTTGGCCTCCTTCAGCCCCTTTTCGTCCGCCGGCACGTTCAGATAGGCGCAGGCCTCCCGGTCGCTGAGATTGAGCGGCACGTTGTCCTTGATGTAAATGCGATAGCCGGGCACATTCTCCCGAACGGTCTCGACATAGTTTCTGATTTTTCGCTTGAGGCAGACGTCGGTCACCAGGCCAAGACCGGTCTCCGGGTCGATGCGGGGCATATTGCCGGCATCGGGGTCCCCGTTGGGATTCCCGTTTTCCACATCAAACAGAATAAGGAATTCATAGCGGTTTTTGATCGGTTCGGACATTTTACTTTTCCTCCTTCGTCGTCTCGGCGGCGTCCGCCTGCGCTTTCTTTACATAGCGTTTCTGTGTCTGGTGATAATAGCCGAGCTGGAACACGCCCTGATCGTACAGGCTGTGATGCATGGGATAGGTCTCCGTAATGCGGCCCGCCAGCTCCGTCATCTGCTTTGCCCAGTAGACGCGCTTGCCGCCGTCGAGCTTTTTCAGATGCTTTTCCGCCAGATTCAGGAGCGTCGGATAGACGATGGCCGGCGTCGCTCCCGCCGCGGTGAAATACTTATCCTTGATGGTCGTGTTGATGCCCGGGTTGGCCGCCTGCTGCAATCCCTCCAGAACGGAGAACAGCCGCCCCAGGATGTAGGGCTGATAATTGGTCTGCTCGTTCAGTTCCACGGTGAGCGCCTCCCTGTATTTTTCATTGTTTTTCAAGCGGATCAGATAGGCCTTGATGATCCCGGCGCGGCCGCGCGTAACGCTGCGCTCGGCGCGGATGCGGAGCTGCGTCTGCTGGTAGAGCGTCGCGGGATAAGGCTGGCCGCCGAGCACGGCGCGCAGCACGTCGCCCGCCAGTTGCGGCAGCGCGTCCTTGTTCCGCGCATTCAGATTCACCGTCTCCCGCAGCAGCGCCCAGAGCGGCAGGTCTTTCTGCCGGGCGCTGTTGTCGGAAACGACACGAAGATCTTCATAATGCTGCCGCGCATTGCGCGCAAACGCCCCAAAGCTGCTGCGCAGGAAAAACCGGACCGACAGCCGCGCGGCGTTCGGCGCCAGGCCGAGGATGAAAAAGCGGTTTTCCGGGTGCAGCGGCACGTTCTCCCAGAGCGTCTGCCGGCCATTGGCCAAGTCGTCCATGCAGCTTCCGAGCTCTTTGTCCGTGATTTTCTCCCCGCCGCCGTTCAGGAAGCCGGCAAACGCGGTCTGGTAGGCAGGCTCCGCGTCCTCCGCCCAGAAGACGACGGTCGTATCTCCGAAGCGGCAGACGTGCTCCCTGTCGGCAAGCAGGGTGTTGAGGGCGGTCGTGTAGGCGAAGGCGGCGTATTTGCCGACGGGCGCGTTCAGATTCTGTTCCCGCTCATAGGAACAGAAGGCCTCCGCGTTGAAAGATACCAGCGCCGCGCCGGACGACTGCGCTCCCAAAACGTTTTTGATGGCGGGGTGCGTTTTCTCCGGCACGGCCTCCTCCCCGGTCACGAGGCAGCGCATGGTCTCGCCGTCCCCGTCGCCGTCGTAATGCGTCTGCCAGGCGCGGCAAAGCACATCGTCCTCGCCGGGAAACCGGCCTTCAAAGAGGAATGTCAGATTGACGCCCTTCAGAATGTCGTCCAAGCTGTCCGCAAGCACGGGCTCGTCCGCCGCATGATCCGGCTCCCAGCCTGCAAAAAAGCCGGATATGGCCCTTGCAAACGGGTCGTCGGACGCCGAGAGCAGCGACACATGCATATCTTTTGCCGCCTTGAAGCATTCCTGCGCGCGTTCCGGCTTGCCCTTGCCGTCTATGCCGAGCAGATAGGCGGAGTTGTCCCAGAGAAAGTTTGCGTCAATTCCCACGGTGCGCTTGACGGGGGCGGGCAATTCCATCGTCTGCGGTATGAGTTTTTTCCCGTCCGGCGAGGGGCTGGAGAGCGGCACAACGCGCGTGAGCTTTCCGCTTTTGTCCAGCTCCAGCGCGAAGGCGATCTTCGCCTTGCCCCAGCCCGGCCGGGCGATCTCGCCGCGCGCGGCCAGCGCCTCATAGTAATCTGCAAGCGACTGTAAAATCATCGCAGCACCTCCGGACTTCCCGGCGCGGGGACGTTCAAAACGCCATTTTCGAGCCTGGCGCGGAAAAACATCGGTCTGATGTTTCTCTGGTCGCTGTAATCCATGTCGTAGAGCATGATCCCGAGATCGCGGCTGCTGTTTGGATAGGCGGTCGTGATTTCTCCGCCCTCCCATGTTTTGAAATGCGCCGGAAATTCCCGGCAGCCGAAGCAGGGCGTATGAAAACACTGTCCTTTCCCGAGACGCCGGCGCATGATGTCGCAGAACTTGCCCTCGTTGTCTCCGGGCGCGGCTTTCTCCGTCATCTCAAAATGCGCGTCAATGACATAATGCACGTCTCGCAGCACGGTGGCCGCGCGCTGCTGGATATCGTCCGACGCTGCGAGAAAGAGGTCTCCCCCGCCGCCGTTCATGACGGCCGCAACATTCCTGGCAGAGATTTTCGACTTCATCTCATTGCGCCGGATGCCGGTAAACTCGATGGGGCTGAGGACATAAATTTTGTCGATTACCCAGCGCATCCCCGGGTGGAAATACACGGCATCCAGCAGCCCGCGCGCCGCCGACGGCGTCATCACGTCGTAAGAGTAGCGCTCGGCCTTGAGCTCCGGCCGCGAAAACAGCGCATATTCGCCCCAGACTTCCACTTTTACGGACATCTGCATTTCTCCTTTCAATTGTATTTATGATTAAGTTATACACCGGATATTTCTTGTTGTCAAGCGTCTAAAAAACTGATAAGATAAAGTTGTCAGTGAAAACTGTGGGTTGAAATAATTGGATTTATGATTATTTCGCGCGGGAAAGGCGGAACGGGAACGTTCCGCCTTTCCCGCTTCTTTCAGATGAATAGTCCCTGCCCCTCCTCGCGCGTCAGGGCAAGGCCGGTTTCATCGTTGTAGAGCCGCAGGTCCTCGAGGACGGCGGCGTTCTCCGCAATTTCGCGCAGCGCGCCGGAGTCGCGCAGCTCCTGATAGTGGTTCGGATAGACGCCGACGGCGAACTTCCCGAGCTTCCGCATGAGCGCGCGGTTCGGACCGAAGCGTTCGAGGTCTGAGAGCAGCGGCCTGCTCTCAGCGGTCTGGATATACACGGCGTACTGGGAGTTGTCTATCATGCGGAAACGCGACGCGGTCTCCGCAAACGGCAGTGTCGGGTCGGCGCAGAGCTTCAAAATCTCCTTCGCATCCAGCGCGGCCATGCCTTTTGCGATATAAAACAGCTCGCTAAAATAGGCGCTCACCGCCGCCGGCGAGGCGATGTCCTCATATTTGCCCAGCACATATTTCGCGGCGGCGACGTTCTGCGCGAGCATCTTCGGCACGGGCCGCTCGCTTTCGAATATGTACACGACGCCGTTCACAACGCCCGGCGTGCCCTCGCGGTTGCAGCGGCCGCCGGCCTGGATGATCGAATCGAGGCCCGTGAGCGCGCGGCAGACGACGGGGAAGCTCACGTCCACTCCGGCCTCGACCAGGCTCGTGGATACGACGCGGCAGATTTTCCCGTCTTTGAGACGCTTCCGGATGAAGCGGAGCTTTTCGCGCCGGTCGGCGGGGCACAACGCGGTCGAGAGGTGGAAACGCCCCTCCTCCGGCAGCATGGCAAAGAGCGCCTGCGCCTCGTCCCGGCGGTTGACGACGCAGAGCGTCTGTCTCTGTTCCGAAAGCCCTGCGGCAAGCTCCGCGCAGGAGCGCTTGCCGACGAACTCGTAGCGCACGCGGCGAAACTGTCCGTAAAGCTCCTCCCGCCGCGGGCAGAGCTCGACAGGCTCCCTTCCGGGCAGATTCCCCTTTTCGGCAAAGAGCTTTCCCAGCGCGGGCTGCGTGGCCGTGCAGAGGACGGCGGAGCAGCCGTAGTTTTTGATAAGCTCCGAGATCGCCGCGACGCAGGGGCGCAGGAACGGCGCCGGCAGCATCTGCGCCTCGTCGAAGATGAGGACGCTGTCCGCGAGGTTGTGCAGCTTCCGGCAGCGCGAGGGGCGATTGCCGAACAGCGACTCGAAAAACTGCACGGTCGTCGTGAGCACGACGGGCGCGTCCCAGTTTTCGGCCGCGAGATAACGTTTGTCGCGCTCGCCGCCGGGCCTATTTTCATCCGTTTCGTACTCGACGTCGGCATAGTGCGCGACGATGGTGCCCGCGCCGAATACGTCCTCGAACACCGCCTGCGTCTGCTCGATGATGCTGCAATAGGGGATGACGTAGACGACGCGGCGGAGGCCGTTTTCCTTGGCATGCGCCAGTGCGAACGACATCGACGAGATCGTCTTGCCGCTGCCGGTCGGGGCCGTGAAGGTGAAAAGCCCCGGCTTTTGGCTTCCGGCGCCGATTGCGGCGCGCAGGATCTCGCTGCGCTTTTCGCCGAGCCCGTCCCTCGGCGCGGCAAGCCACGGCGCCGTGTGCGCGGAGAGCTTCTCCCGGTAATCATCCAGCGGCGGAAAGCCGCCGCGCAGGGCCTGCCCGTTTTGCATGAAGCGCTCGGTGTCGAGAAAATCGGCGTCCACGAGGCAGGAATATAGCATCCGCGTGAAGAAAAAACCGCTCTCCGGCGACTGCAGAAAGCGCTTGGGAAGCTCCGCGGCGGGCACCGTCACTTCGTTCCCGAACGCGGAATAGTCCTCGATTTTGCCTTTTGCGGCCCGGTTCAGCCTGCCGCGCAGCGTCGGCTTGTCCGGATAATCGGAGGATACTCCGCCGTCCGGGAGTCCCGTATGATGCCCCGCTGCGCAGAAGGCCCCGGCGGCGTCCTCGCGCTTTGCCGCCTCGTATGCGCCGGCGGTCGAGTGGTCGACCTGCTCCGGAGAACCCCTGATCCGCCGCTGGAAGGCCGCCGAATACTTTCCGATGTCGTGCAGCAGGGCGCAGCGGCGTCCTTCCTCCGCCGCGCCGAACGCAGCCGCAAAGCCCGCCGCCAGCTCCGCCGTGCCGCGCAGATGATCGAGCACGGTCTGCTGCCGCTGCTCCTCCGGGACGAGATGCGCCAGATACTCCATTCGCGTTTCCTCCCCCGCGGTCCATTTCCATCCTTTACCAGCAGTATAAGCGCGCCCGCGCGGCGGGACAAGACGGCGGGCGGAAATTTGGCACAATTGCCCTTTTTTTCGGCTGTTTTGCCGGCGCCGGCGCCCCGGCTCGTTTTCAATCCCACTATCGCCGCAATCCTGTCCCATTGTCCGGACTTTGGCGCATGAAAAAAGCCCGCCGCGGCGGGCCTTTCCGGCAAACGCAGGCCCGGCGCCGCGAAACGCGCGCCGGGCCTGCCGTCATTCTCTATTTTGTGCGGATCAGCACGGTCTGGGAGGCGGCGTCCCAGTCGATGCCGACATTGAGCGCGGCGCACAGATCGCGCAGCTTGAAATAATTGCTGCCGTCTATGGTGTACCCCAGCGGGTCGATCTGCGCCCCGTCCAGCCAGACCGACGACTGGTTGAGCTTCACCGTGCGCGGCGCGGCGGCAGCCGAAAGCTCGCCGCCGATGGGGACATAATCCGCGCCGGAGGTGAGCGACACGGCCGCGCGCGCCGCGTCCCAGCCGACGCCGAAGGCGCGGGCGCTGCCGCGCAGCACCAGCGCGAAGTCGCGCAGGCGGCAGTAGTTGTTGCCGCCGACGCTGTAAGCGCCGAAGGAGACCGACGCGCCGTCCACCAGCGCCGCGCACTGCGCCGCGCGCACCGCCGGCTTTGTGAACACGATCGCCGAGGCCAGCTCGCGCCCGGCGGCGGTGACGAAGCGCCCGCCCTCATAGAGCATGCCCGAGGCGCCGCCGTCGAGGCTGACGGCGTCCACGGCGCCGCGCGCCGCCAGGAAGGCGGCGATCTCGTTGAACGAGGCCGTGCCGGTGCCGAGCAGCAGCGTGCCGTTCTTCATCACCGCGGCGAAGCTGCGCTGATAGACGCCGGTGGCGTTCTGCTTCGGGTCCTTGTCGAGAAGGGCGTTGAAGGCGGCGTCGGCAGCGACGATCCTGCCCTGGTGGATCAGCATGCGCCCGCCGGCCGCCACCGCGTTCATCCGGCTCCAGTCGGCGCCGCCCGCGGCGGTGACGGTCGTGCGGATCGTGAGGGCGTCGCCCGCCTGCGGCAGACGGTCGCGCTTGGAAAAGAAATCGATGACGCCGCTGCCGATCATCAGCAGCTTCTGCCCGGCCGTGAGCGTCGCCGACGCCGCGGTGACGCGGGCCGTCACCCGGCCGTTCTCGATCAGCACCGCATAGGCTCCTGCCGGGATGGCAAAGGGCAGGGGCATCGCGCCGGTCATCAGCACGACGGCGTTCGCCGAGCTCTCCCGCCCGTTGACGCGCCAGACGGGGATCTCCCCGCGCGCGCCGAGGCTGACCGTGACCTGGATGGCGGCGGCGTCGATCAGCACCCGGCCGTCCCGCGCGAAGCCGATGCAGTTCTGCTTCGCCGTGCCGACGACGCTGCCCGCCTGCACCTGCCCGTCCTGCACCAGCGTGGTCAGCAGCATCGGCGCGTTGTCCGGGAAGGCACGCGGCGCGCTCTGATTGTAGTAGGCGTTAAAAAACATGCCGTTGACGGCCGCCGTGACGGTGCCGTAGGCTGCCGCGGCGCGGATCAGCTCGGCGGCGGGCCGGTCGTCGCAGACCAGGCCGCCGGCGGTGACGACATGTCCGGCACAGGTGCCGTCGAGCGGCACGGCGACCAGCTGCAGCGTGCGCCCGGCGGTCGTGACCGTCTGGGCCGCCGCGGCCCGCACCGGGCCGAGCAGCAGCGCCGCCGCCAGCAGACAGACGATGGATCTCCTCAGCTTGTTCATGTTTGTTTTTCCCCCCGGCGGCGCATCCGCGCCGTCCCCCTGTGCCGATTATAGCGCAGCGCGGCGCAAAAGTAAACTTTTTTGCGGGCGCAGGCGCGCGCGGGGCCGGAGTGCCGCGCCGCCGCGCGGAAAGCGCGGGCGCCGCGGGGCAAAGCCCCGCGGCGCCTGTCTGTGATGCGGATTCTGCGGTTCAAAAACCGTTGGCGGGCAGCACTTCCTCGGTGCCCGGGACGGTGCTGTCCTCCGCGGGCTGCTGCCCGGCGGGGGTGAACGGCTCCATGCAGGCCTCCGGCGGCAGCCCGGCCAGCAGGCCGTTGACGTTGACAATCATGCCGTCCTCGCCGTAGGGAATCCTGACGGTGAAGGTATGCGTCTCCTCCGCGCCGCCCTTGGTCTGCATCACGCGGACCTCGAGCCTGAGCGTCTGCCCCATGCAGGCGGTCTCGCCGCGCTCGTCCTCATAGATCTTCGCCACCTGCTTGCCCTTGGCGGAGATGGTGAGCTTGTAGGGGCAGGCATAGGTCTGGCCCTCATAGGCGATCTCCTTGTTGTCCAGATAGACGGAGTGGCCGCGGCCGACGACGGCCAGCAGCGCGCAAAGGGCGCCCAGCACCAGCAGCACGCCGGCGCAGACGATGATCCTGCGCTTATTCATGGTGCGCCTCCTCCTCCATCTTCTGCTCCAGCGCCAGCAGATGTCCCGCGCGGCTCTTGAGCTTGCGCTTCTTCATCTCATACATGACCAGCGCCACGGTGATGACGCCGTAGGAAGCAAAGACGCGGAAATATTCGCCGATCATCGAGTCGCCGGTGATGGCCGCGCCGGCGGGCGGGGCGGCGATGAACATGGTGTGGAACAGGATCACGCCCAGAAAGACGTTGCCGATCGAGGCCTTGTCCACCGAGGCGCCGCCGACCAGCAGCGCCGCGATGCAGAACATGCCGATCTGCGTGTGCGAGCTGTAAGTGGCGATGTTGCCCATGTTCTGCAGGTAGATAATCATGCCGAAGCCGGCCAGCACGGTGGACATGATGATCGAGATGATGCGGGTGCGCTCGACGTTGATGCCGGCGTCGCGGGCGACGTCCATATCCTGGCCGACGGCGCGCATGTCCTGCCCGAGCTTGGTCTTGCGGAACCAGAGGATGAACAGGCAGAGCACGCCGATGAGCAGGAAGCTCAGCACCGGGATCTTGACGTTGCCGATGCGGATGGCGATGAGGTTGTCGATGCACTGGCGCATCGTCATCAGGTCGACCGAGTTGCGCACGCCGTAGCCGCGCGGCAGGATGATCGAGCTGTGCTTGATCGGGATGACCGGGCCCATCATATAGAGCACGACGAGCTGGTACAGGCCGTTCATAAAGAAGGCGATGATATAGCTGGTAATCATCTCGCGGCCCTTGGCCATGTTCAGGATCTTGCCGCACATCAGCCCCAGCAGGACCGAGAGCGGGACCGAGACGATCATGGCGAGGATGATGCCGGGGATGCCCCAGATCTGCCAGTCGGTGACCAGGATCAGGGCGATCTCGCCCGCCATGGCGCCGAGCGTCATGCCGAAGTTGAGGCCCATGCCAGCCATGATCGGCACCAGCAGGCACAGGATCAGGAAGATGTTGCGCCCCATGCGGGTGACGATCTCGTTGATGAGGTATCCGGGCGAAAAGCCGGACAGCGGAATGCACACGACGCAGATCAGCACGAACATGATCGGCACGGTGTTGTCCGAGAGGAAGCCGCCCGCGCGCTTGCCGAGAGAGCGCTTCTCCCCGGCACGGTTGTTGTTCTTGCTCATTTTGCTCCCTCCGTCTTTCTGGTCAGCGCATACAGGATCATGCCGTTGGACACGATGATGCGGATGACCTCGCTCATGTCCGTGTGGATCAGGGAGTTCATGACCGTCGGGGTCATGGTGACCATGCCCTGAAACAGGAAGGTGCCGATCACGACGTTGGTGATGGACGCCTTGTTCACCGAGGCGCCGCCGATCAGAATGGCGGACACGGCGGGGAGCGCCATGAAGAAGGGGGCGTTGTAGAGCTGGATGAAGCCGAAGCCCTGCTCATACATCAGGATGCCGATGGCGCCGAGCCAGGTGGAGAGCACGACGGACAGAATGCGCATCTTGTCCACGCTGACGCCGGCCGCGCGCGCGAAGGTCGGGTTGGAGCCGACGGCCGTCATCGCGGTGCCGGTCTTGGTGTGCAGGAAGGCCCACATCAGGAAGGCCAGCAGGGCGAAAAACAGCAGCGAGCCGGTCGGGATGACCAGATTGCCGATCCGGATCTGCAGCACCCTGGCCAGCACCTGGTCGTAATAGCCCTCCAGCGAGATCGTGGTGCGCAGTCCGGAGCCGGAGAAGCCCCAGACCATGTTGGCCGCCTTGTAGGGCAGCAGCAGCCACATCATGCACATCAGCGAGACCGAGGAGAAGCCGACATAGGTGGCGATCATCATTTCGCCGCCCTTGATCTTGTTGAGCAGCCAGCCGTAGACCCAGCCGAGGACCAGCGCGAACGGGGTGGCGATCAGGATGGCCATGACAAAGCTCAGCGGGCCGGTGAAGCCGAACTCAATCGACATCGTCGCACCCAGCAGGCCGGAGATGATGCCCAGCGGCAGGCCGAAGTTGAGGCCGCAGCCGGAATGGACCATCGGCACCATCGCCAGCACCATGACGGCGTTCCAGCTGAAGCGGTTAATGGTGTTGGTGATCTGCGTCGGCAGGTCGGCGCCCGCGACGGGCGCGAGGATGAACAGCAGCAGCAAAAATCCGGCGATGATCAGACGGGGCAGGCCGAAGGAATCGACCAGCTTTCCGAAGCGGGTCTTCCCCAGCCCGGAGGGCGCGCTCCCGCCCGCCGCGTCAGCAAGTTGTTTTTTCATGTTGCACCTCACTTTACCTGGCTGACCATCAGCATGCCGAAGTCCTCGGCGGAGCTGGTCGCGGGCAGGATGCCGGCGATCCGGCCGCCGGAGACGATGGCGATGCGGTCGCAGGTCTGGCGCAGCTCTTCCAGCTCCGAGGAGATCATCACCACGGTGACGCCGCTCTCATGGTTGAACTTCTTGAGCGCGTCCAGCACCAGCGCCTTGGCGCCGACGTCGATGCCGCGGGTCGGCTCGGAGACGAACAGGAACTGCGGCTCGAGCGCGAAGGCCTTGGCCAGACAGACCTTCTGCTGGTTGCCGCCCGAGAGCTCCCTGGCCTTCTGCCGCGAGCCGGTGCATTTGATCTGCAGCTCCTCGATGTACTTCTGCGTCACCGTGTGGATGGCCTTCTCGTCGCGCCACCGGACGGGGCCGTATTTTTTGAGGAATTTGTTCTGGATCTGCATGGCGGGGAAGGCGACGTTCCACTCCAGCGATTCGTCGAGCAGCAGGCCGACGCCGCGCCGGTCCTCCGAGACGAAGGCCAGGGAGGCGTCGAGGCAATGGCGCGGGTCGTTCAGCCCGATCTTCTTTCCGTTGAACTCGACCTCGCCGCCGGCCTCATAGAGGCCCATGACGCCGTTGGGGATGCCGAGCTTGCCCTGGCCGGCCAGACCGCCGATGCCGAGGATCTCGCCCTGCTTGACGTCGAGATTGACGTCGCGGACCGTCTCGCCGGGCATGTCGACCCACAGCCGGCGAATCGACATCACGGTCTTGCCGGCCGTCATGTCGCGCACGTCGTCGCGGACGCCGGCGCCGTCCCTGACCGAGCGGCCGACCATCCAGCGGGTGATCTCCGGCACGCTGGTCTCCGCGGCGGGAACGTCCTTGACCACATAGCCGTCGCGCATGACGACGACGCGGTTGCAGACCGAGAGGATCTCGTGCAGGCGATGGGTGATGAAAATGACGGCGATGCCCTGCGCGGACATATTCCGGATGGATTCGAGCAGCGCGTCGGCTTCCTTTTCCGTAAGGACGGCGGTCGGCTCGTCGAGGATCAGCAGCTTGAGCTGATCCTTGCTCAGCTCGCGGGCGATCTCCGTGAACTGCTTGTGGCCGACGGGCATCTGGCTGATGACCATTTTGGAGTCGATGCTGAAGCCCATCTTCTGGATCGCGTCCGCCGCGCGCCCGTTCATTTCATTGTAGTTGAGGGTATTCATGCGCTCGCCGAACACCTCGGCGACGACGTTTTTCTTTTGGGGTTCGCGGTTCAAAACGATGTTCTCCGTGGCGGAAAAGCCGGGGATCAGGGAAAACTCCTGATGCACCATGCCGATCCCGGCCGCCAGGGCGTCGAAGGGCGTGCTGAAGGCGGTCTTTTCGCCGTTGATGAGAATGTCGCCGCCGTAGCCGCCGGTCTCCCGGATCACATCCATGCCGAACAGAATCTTCATCAGCGTGCTCTTGCCGGCGCCGTTTTCGCCGACCAGACCCAGCACCTCGCCGGGCTGCATGGCGATGTTGATGTCGGACAAAACCTGGTTGCCGAAGAAGTCCTTGCGGATGTTCTTCATCTCCAGCAGGGGAGCGTTGTTGTTCATCATTCTTCGTACTCCTGTCAAAACAGCGGGGAGAGACGTTCTCCCCGCTGTCGGTTTTGGGCCGGATTTACTTGACGGTGAAATACTTCTCGGGGACCTCCACCTTGGTGGAGCCCATATAGTGGCCCGGATTGCCCATGATGTAGGTATCCTGATAGACCAGGAAGAAGTTCTCGGACTTGACGCCGGTCTCGGCGTTGGTGTAGGCGGAGCCGTTCCACTCGGCGTCGCCGGTGTAGACCGAGAAGGCCTTGGAGATGTCGTCCAGGTCGCGCAGCTCGCTCTTGCCGTCGATGACGTTCTTGGCGTGCTCGGCGAGGCCGGCGGACAGGGTGTAGCCGTAGGAGTAGGCCCAGGTGCCGAAGCGGCCCGCGCCGCCCTTGTCGCAGACGGCCTTTTCGACCTTGGCGAGGATCTTGGCGAAGTCGCCGGCCTCGGCGGTCAGGTCGATGCCCAGCGCGCCGGGATAGCCCATCAGCGGGGAGGGCAGGTCGGCCTCGATGAAGTAGCCGCCGTATTCGAGCAGGCGCTTGAGCAGCGGCTCGGTGTGGGCGTCGTTGGTGCAGAAGTAGGCGGAGTTCTTGCCGTACTTCTCGATCCACTCCGGAGCCTTCTCGAGAATGTAGGCCTGGGCGCCGGCCACGCCGACGTCGGACGTCGGGTCGGGCGCTGTTTCGAGGACGAACTTCATGCCGAACTCCTCGCACGCGGCCTTCATGACCGCGACGCGGCGGCTCATGGTCTCATAGGACATGTGGCGCGGGAAGGAGATGTGCACAAAGGTGTCGCAGCCCAGCTCGTGGGCGGTGCGGATCATCAGATAGCCGCGGGCGACGAAGTCGTTGTTGGTGACGAGGTCGGCGGCGCTGGAGATCAGCGCGATGTCCTCATGGGACTCGCCGGCGATGCAGAGGATGTCGGGGCGGCGCTCCTTGACCTGACGGAACGCCTCGGCGGTGCCGGGGACGGACTGGTTGACGATGATGGCCTTCATCTTGGGGTCGTCGGCCATGCTGACGATCTTCTGGATGGTGGTCTCGAGTTCCTCGGTGAAGTTGTCGGGATAGATGTCGAGCTTGACGACGTCCTCGCCGTACTTCGCCTGGAAGGCCTCCGCGCCGCGGCGGTCGTCCTCCGACTGAGAAACAGAACCGGTGATGATGCCGATGTGGTAATCCGTTTTACCGTTTCCGTCACCGGACGCCGTGTTCGTGGTGGTGCCGCAGGCAGTGAATGTGATCATCATGAGGATTGCCAGGACCAGACACAAGTACTTTTTCATGCGGGCCTCCTGTTTCTTTCGCGCCCCCCGGCCGCACTCCCCCATCGGGTCCGGCCGCGATACGCTCGTTTTATTCAATTCGGCGCCCGGCCGGCCCCTTGCAGCGCGGGAACGGGGTTTCAGAAACGGCCTCGGCCTGTCGCCTCATTGTTTTTCCATTATACCATTCACATGCGCAAAGTCAACAAAAAAGGAAAGTCGAAATAAATTTTATTTGTTGAATATGACAGAATGCACAATCGACTTGGTGCCTCTGCACAAATGCGGGTGAATTGTTAACGGCTGATATTTGGAAAATTCATCCTGTTTTCGGCGGGGGCCTCTGTCGGTTCATACAAATCGCGTTCTCTTTTCCGCACCGGCAAAAAAAGCGCCGGGATCCTGCGATCCCGGCGCTCCGGTCTGCCGAAAATGTCCGCGGCGGCGGACGCCTGCCCGCCGTCGCTCCCGGGGACGGCTCACAGCCCCGCCGGCCAGTCCAGCAGGGCCAGCACGCCGAAGGCGGCCGTGTTGACCGTCTCGGTGCGGTCGCTCCGGGCGTCGAACACGCCGCCGCTGTCCCGGTCCCAGCCGTTTGCGAGCAGCCAGGCGGCGGCCCGGCCGGAGGGCGCGCCGAGCCCCCGCTCCCCGAGGGCCAGAAAGGCGGCGGTCAGCGAATATTCGTCCGGCCGGCCCTCGTCCATCCGCCGCCGCAGCCAGCGCACCGCGGCGCGGTTGGGCGCGGTGCCGCCCCACAGCCAGGGCAGGAAGCCCTGGCTCTGGATCGGGTCGAAGCCCTGCGCCGACCAGTCCTGCTGTCCGTCCTCAAGGGCGGTGCAGTAGCGGCCGCGGGCGGCGGAAAAGAAGGCCCGCGGCACCTCCCGCCGCAGGAAATCCGCCGCCTGCGCGCAGGCCTCGTCCCCATAGAGCAGCGCGCCGGCCCGCAGCCCCAGCCACACGTCGCCCTGGTCGGCCGCGTAACAGCAGTCCCAGCGCCGCCAGGCGCCGCTCCCGTCCTGCCGGAAGGAGCTGGCGAAGAAGCCCGCCGCGGTCCTGCTCCTGGTCAGAAGGAAGCGCAGCGCCGCCGCCGCGTGATCCCGATAGGCCGCGGCCAGCGCCGCCGTGCCCGCGCACTGCCGGTGCAGATACAGCAGATAAACGAACAGCGCGCCGGTCGCGTCCACGCCGCGGACGTCCGCGGCGCCGCAGCCGTCCGGCGCCGGCAGGGGCGCGCCGCCGCTGTCGTAGCGGTACCGCCAGCTGCCCGTCCAGGAGCCGCCGTCCATGGTCTCCGCCGCCGCCAGCCAGGCGATGCCCCGCTCCAGCCCGGACAGATACCGCGGCGCCCCGGTGCGCCGGTAGGCCGCCGCCAGAGCGATCAGCGCGTATTCCATGTTGGAGTCCTCATTGACGGTGTCGGCGTCCGCGGCGTCGGCGACGGCGCCGTTTTCCCGCTGCCGCGCCAGGATGAAGTCCGCCATCCGGACGGCGGCCGCGCGCCGCCGGTCCCGCTCCGCCCGGCCGCCGCCCGCGCCGAGGCCGCAGGCCAGCAGGCAGACGGCCAGCAGCACGGCGAGCCCCCGCCGCAGCGGCCGCGCCGCCCCGGCGCCCATGCCGCCCCTCAGACGACGGCGCCGCAGCAGCTCGAGCCGGCGCCGGCGGTGCAGGCATAGCAGTGGTCGCCGAAGGCGATGGCGCGGCGGGCGGGCTTCGTCCCGCGCAGGGCGGCGATCTCCGGCAGCGCGGCGCGCAGGCCGAGCGCGAGGTTGAAGTCGCAGTCGTAGACGGCGCCGTCCCAGTCGACCGAGATCTGCCGCCGGCACATCACCCGCGCCGCGGCGGCGGGGTTGAAGGCCGCGGCGAGGCGGGCCATGTAGCCCGCCCGGTTGCCGCTGCGGTCGAGAAACTCGCCGAAGCGGCCGATGGGGCAGTTGGCGAGCACATACAGCCCGGTGAAGCGCACCCCGAGGCGGCCGAGCCGCAGGCGGTATTCCTCCTCCAGCTCCCGCTGGTCGGGCGGCAGGAAGGCGCCGCCGGGGTTGTAGACCAGATGGAGCGGCAGCTCGTCCCGCACGCCGTAGCCGAGGGCGTTGAGCGTCCGCATCGCCGCGAGGCAGGCCGCAAAGACGCCGTCCCCGCGCTGGCGGTCGGTGTCCTTCTCCGCGTAATACGGCAACGAGCCGATCAGCTCGACGCCCTGCGCCGCGCAGAAGGCGGGCAGGTCGCGGCGGCCCTCCTCCGTCATCGCCGTCAGGTTGGTGCGCACCAGCGTGCGCGCGCCCGCCGCCCGCGCCGCCGCGATCAGGCGGCGGAAGTGCGGATGCAGCTCCGGCGCGCCGCCGGTGACGTCGAGCGTGCGGAGGCCCCAGTCCGCAAAGACGGCCAGGCAGTCCGCCATCGTCTCCCACGTCATCTCCTCGGTGCGCGCCGGCCCGGCGCCGACGTGGCAGTGGCGGCAGGCGAGGTTGCAGCGCCGCCCGATGTTGATCTGCATGGTCTCCGGCTCCTCCGTCTGCGCGCAGGCCTGGACGGCCGGCAGCGCCGCGAAGGGAACGAGCTTCTCCTCCGCCATGGTCACAGCTCCAGCCGGCGGACGACGTTCTTGGCCTGCAGCCCGTGGGCGAGGGTGGCGCCGCAGCGCACGGCGGCGGCGACATGGACGGCCTCGAGCATCTGCTCCTCGTTGACGCCGTTTTCCAGCAGCGCCTGCGTGTAGGAATCGATGCAGTAGGGGCACTGGAGAACATGGGCGACGGCGAAGGCGATCAGCGCCTTTTCGCGCGCCGAGAGCGCGCCCGCGGCCAGCGCCTTGCCGTAATAGGCCGAGAAGGCCTCCCACAGCTCCGGGGCGTCCTCCCCCAGATCGGCGAACTTCCCGAGGTCCTGCGGATTGTAATAGGTCTCCATCCTTTAGTCCTTTCCTTTCCCGCGGTTCTTCGCCGCATAGAGCTTTTTGAACAGCGCCGCCCCGGCCAGCAGCGCGAACGTCAGCATCAGCGCCGTGACCGCGAGCTTCGCGCTCCCGGTCAGCATCCCGCCGACATAGGAGTAAACCAGCGTCGCGGGCAGCTGTCCCAGCCCGGTGGCGACCAGGAAGGCGCCGGGCGACATCGCCGTCAGCCCCGCCGCGTAGCTGACGAAATCGAAGGAGACGAACGGCAGCAGACGGCAGATCAGCACGGTGTTCTTCCCGTACTTCTCGAAATAGCCGTCCACGCTCTCGAGCGCCAGCCGGGAGGTCAGCTTCTCGGCCGCCCCGCGGCCCGCGAGGCGGGCGATGTAAAAGCAGACGATCGCCCCGGCCATCGCGCTCGACCACGAGAGCAGCGCGCCGCGCCACCAGCCCCAGACCATGGCGTTGGCGAAGGTCAGCAGAAAGGCGGGCAGCGGCGCCGCGACCGACTGGAACACCATCAGCAAGAACGAGACCGCGGCCGCCCAGACGCCGAAGGAGCGCAGGAAGGCCGCCATCCTGCCGATGTCGGCCGCGGCGAACAGGGCGACGACGCGGGCCAGCCCCGCGCGCAGCGGCGGGACGGCGAAGCACAGCGCGGCGGCCGCCAGCAGCGCCGCCGCCGGGACCCACGGGGCGCGCCGGCGTTTGCGGGGGGTGTTTTCCATGGTGTTCCTCCTTCAGCGGCGGTCGCCGTAGCGGGCGGCGAGGACGGAGACGTCCGCGCCGCGGCGGTAGAGCGCCCGCAGGCGCCACATCATCAGGATCGTGCGCAGCTCCTGCGCGTACCCCGTCCCGTAGCGGCGGGCCGAGGTGACGAGCGGATGGGCCGCCAGCGCGGGCGGCTCGCCGCGCAGGGCGCGGGAAAACTGATCGTCCTCCATCAGCGGCAGCGGCGGGAACATCCCCTTTTCAAAAAAGAGGGCGCGATCGATGAACATGCCCTGGTCGCCGAAGATCACGCCGCGCCGGGCGCGGCGGTTGGACAGCACCGCGCACAGCCGCATCAGCGGGTCGGCGGGGCGGAAGGCGATCCCGAAGCAGCCCCAGCGCCGCGTCCGCAGCGCCGCCGCGATCTCCGCCTCCGGGTCGGCGGGCAGCAGGCTGTCGGCGTGCAGAAACCACAGGATGTCGCCGCCGCTCTGCGCCGCCGCCGCGTTCATCTGCGCCGCCCGGCCGCGCGGCGCGGCGATCACCCGCCGCCCGCGCAGGAGCGCGCGCGTGCCGTCGGTGCTGCCGCCGTCCGCGAAGAGGATCTCGCAGTGCGGGAGCCGGTCCAGCTCCGCCAGCAGCGCGGGCAGCGCCTTTTCCTCGTTGAGCACCGGGACGATCACCGAGATCTTGCGGTGCGCCGCCAGCCACGCGCCGGTCGCGGTGCGCGCGAAGCCGGGGTCGTCCGCGTGCCGCGCCCGCAGGGCCAGCACGTCCTCCGGCCGGTCGATGTCGGCGAGGGGCGGGAGCAGCCGGACGCGCAGCCCGGCCTTTTCCGCCGCCGCCTGCGCCGCCGCCAGCGCCGCGGCGGTGCCGTAGGGCTGCTTTTCAAACAGCGCCGGGCAGGGCTTGCTCAGCCCCACCAGCCCGTAGCCGCCGTCCGCCGTCGGCAGGAACACCGCGTCGCGCTCCCGCAGGGCGGCAAAGGCGGCCGCCAGCGTCTCCGCGCGCAGCTCCGGCAGGTCTCCGCCCGCCAGCACGACGGCGCCGAACCCCGCGGCCAGCGTCTCGGCGAAGGCGTTCGCCATCCGCGCCCCCAGCCCCTCGCCGCGCTGCGGCCGCAGGACGGCGCCGGGCAGCAGCGCCCGCAGCCGCGGCGCCTCCGCCTCCGGCGTGAAAAAGACATAGAGCGCCCGCCCGGAGGCGGCGCAGGCCGCCGCCTCGTCGCGCAGGAAGGCGGCGTGGAGCGCCGCGCACTCCGCGCCCGTGTAGCACGGCATGAGCCGCGTCTTGGTCTCCCCCGGGACCGGCGCCCGGGTGAACAGGATCACCGCTTCGCGCATCGGTCCCTCCAGAAGCGGAACCCGGCCCGGTTCCGCAGCCCGCGGCGGACGTCGGCGCGCTCGGCGCTGCCGAGCACGGCGCAGAGCAGGTGCTCCGTTTCGATCCCGGCCCGCGTGAACTGCCCCGCGCAGGAGGCGCAGTAGACATGCAGCGTCCGCCCGCCCAGCTCGTCCCGCACGTCGTCCAGCATCGCCGCCGCGGCCTCCGGCTCGGCCGCCGCGGCCGAGCCGCCCAGCCCGCAGCACTGCGCGCGGCACAGGCTCTCGCACCCGCCGCGCAGCCACGGCGACATCGCGCGCAGCCAGGCGCCCTCCGCCCGGTCGGGGCAGGGGCGGAACACGGCGCGCTCCGCCTCCGGCAGCGGCTCGCCCAGCCCCAGCTCGGCCAGCTTGTCATAGATGCTGACGACGCGGACATCCAGCCTGCCCCGCAAATAATCAAAGCAGTTCGGGCAGACGGTCACCAGCTCGCGGACGCCGCGCCGGCGCAGGTTCTTTTGCAGCCGCGCCAGGATGCGCGCCTCCTGCCGCTCCAGCCCCAGCTCGGCGACCGGCTTGCCGCAGCAGTCGAAGGCCGTGCCGATCCCGTGCGCCGCCATCAGGCGGACGAGCTTTTTCGTCGTCTCCGGGTAGAAGGACGGGAAGCTGCAGCCGGGGAACAGCACGCTCTCCCCCTGCGCGCCGCGCCAGGAGCGGAAGAGGTAGTTCCGCTTTTCCAGCAGCATGAGCGCGCGGCCCCGGCCCGGCGCCTCCCCGTGCCGCCGCGCCGCGCGGCGCAGGGCGAGGAAGCGGGCGCGGCCGTCGATCCGCTCCGGGCAGACCTCGGCGCACTTCCCGCACAGGAAGCAGTGGTCGGCCAGCGGCGCCAGGCGGGCGGGATCGCTGAAATCAAGCCCGCGGCGGCGCAGGAACGCGCAGGCCGCCGTGCATTTCCCGCAGGAGACGCAGGCGGGCTGCTCCGGCTGCTGCTGCGCCGCGGGCTCCGCCGCCCGGACGAAGCGGCGGCGCAGCAGCAGGCCCAGCAGGGTCACAAGGACAATCAGCACCGCGCCGGCCGCGAAATAAAGCGCCCGGCGGCGGGGGTCGGTCAGCCCGGCGCTGCCGACCGTATAGGCGGCCGTGCCCGGCAGCATGAACAGGAAGGAATAGAGCAGATAGCGCCCGAAGCGGATGTCGGTGATGCCGTAGGCGAAGTTCTGGAGATTGTAGGGAAAGACCGGCACCAGCCGCGTCACCATCAGGGCCACCAGATCGCTGTTCGCGCCGCCCTCAAAGAGCCAGCGGCGCAGGAAGCGGTTCTTCATCACCGCGGGCCGCAGGCTGTCGCGCAGGAAGAAGCGGCCGGCCAGAAAGGCCAGCGCCGCCCCGGCGGTCGTGGCGGCGGAGCAGAGCGCCGTCCCCAGCAGCGGGCCGAAGGCCGCGCCCGCCAGCAGCGCGAAGGTGACGCCGGGCAGGGCGAGGACCACGCAGCCGACGACCGTCACGCCGACATAGAGCGCGGCCGCGGCCGCCAGGTTCTCCCGCACCAGCAGCCGGAAGGCGGCGGGATCGCGCAGCTCCGCGAGGCGCGCCCGCCAGCCGCAGCGCTGCGCCAGCCAAAAAAGCAGAAAGGCCAGCGCCGCAAAGGACGCAGGCCGGATCCATTTCCGCAGGGACGGGCGGTTCACCGGGCCCTCCGCGCCGCCAGCAGCGCCTTGACGAGCTGGAGCGCCCAGACGGCGGCCGTCAGCTCGAGCAGATAGAGGTAGCTCGGGATGTCCCGGGCCGCGGGCAGCAGCAGCTCGACCCCCAGCAGGGCCGAGAGCGCCGTCCACCCCGCCAGCGCGCGGATCACCGCTCCGCCCGCGCGCCGCCGCGCCGCCCGGACGAGCAGCGCCGCGCCGACCAGGAAGGCGGCCGCCGCCGCCGCGCCGTAATACGGCGTCAGCTCCGGGCGAAGAAAGCTGCGGAAGGCCGCGTATTTTTTGAACACCACATGGTGATTGACGCCGACGCGCCGGTGGCTCAGCCGGTCGAGGACCAGCGCGCCGGCGGCGCAGAGCGCCTGCAGGAGCGTGAGCAGAACGGTGATGACCGTGGACATGGATTTCTCCCTTTTCAAAAGCATCCGGAGCAGATCTGCCCCGGATGCCGGATGGATCGTCTTCCGCCGCGGCGGGGGCTTTCCCCCGGCCGCGGCCGGAACGACGGAAACGAGACGGAAATTGCCGGGGGCGCGCTTACTGGCCCTTGACGGAGGGCAGCCCGGCGGCGGCCCAGCCGCACCAGCCGTCCGCGAACAGAGAGGTGTTGCTGAGGCCCATCACCCAGCTGTCCCAGGTCACTTCCGCGGCGCGGTAGCCGCCGCCGCAGTAGAAGGACAGGTGCTTGGCGGTGTCGACGCCGTCCTGCTGCCACATGGCGAGGATCTCGTCGGCGTTGCGCATCGTGGTATCGACATTGTCATAATACAGCATCGAGCTCGAATTGCCAACCCCCGCCTGGCCGTAAACGGCGCCTTCGATGCGTCCGGCGAGCTCAAAGTAGCTGTAACCGGAGGTCTCGCCGCGGTATTCCTCGATGGTGCGGTTGTCGACAAGCTGGAAGGCGGGGTCGCTCTGCTTCGCCTGCACCTCGGCGACCGTGTCGATCAGGTCGGGCTGCGCCGGGGTCGCGGTGCCGAAGTCGGCCGCGGCCTCCGGCTTGTTCTCGGTGGTCTCAAGGGTATAGCCGGCGTCGGTCCAGCTGTTGACGCCGCCGCTCATCACATAGACGTTCTTGACGCCGAGGTACTTGAGGATGATCGCATAGCGGCAGGAGAAGATCGGCGCGCCGGTGCAGATCACGGTGCTCTCGGTGGTGATGCCCTGCGACTTGGCGAGATTGAACAGCACCTCGTCGCTGTCGAGCAGGTAATAGTTGTCCTCCTGGTCGAAGTCGTCGCTGTTGACATGGATCGCGCCGGGGACGTGGCCGTTGAGATAGCCCGATTCCTCGGTCTTGCCCCAGCTGACCTCGACAATTTTGAGGTCCGTGACGGCGCCGATCTCGTCGACCTGCTTGCCGGCGATCAGATCGCTGACGACCGCGGGCGGGACATAGAGCGCATAGTTCGCGTAGCTGACGAGCGGGTCCGTCCAGCCGGTGAGATCAAAGGTCCTGACGTCCTTGACGCCCTTCTGGACGAGGTAGTCGGCGACGGCCTTGGCCTCGCCGCCGTTCTCGTCGTAGACGATGACGGAGGAGGACGCCGTGATGCCCTTGTCCGCCATGTACTTGGCGAGGTGCTCCTCGCGGGTCATGCCGTCGAGGTTGTCCTTGTCGTCAAAGGTGCAGGTCAGCCAGTTGGCGGAGAAGTCGGTCGCGCCGTCGATATGGCCGCCCTTCTGGTACTTGGCCGTGGACCAGCCGCTGTAAGCGTCCTCGGAGCGGGCGTCCGCCACAATGGCGGACTTGTCCGCCAGCGCCGCCTTGACGTCGTCCGCCGTGGCGGTCGTGCCCGCCGCGGCCGTCGTGCCGGTCGTGTCCGTGCCGGCGGTGCCGCCGGTCGTGTCCGCCGGCACGGTCTTTTTGGCGCAGCCCGCCAGCAAAGCCGCCGCCGTCAGCAGCGCCAGAAATACGCTGAAAATCTTCTTGCTCTTCATAGTGCCTCCGTTTTAATGTGTTCGGTCCGGGGCCGAAAAAAGCCGGACCTATTGAATTATAGAGACCCGTCCGCCGTTTGTCTAATCTGAAATTTGAATTGTTCGCGCGCAGCGATCGTTTTGAAAAATAAAATGATCGCGCTTATTTTACCGCGCGCCCAAAAAGCCGCCGGGATCCGACGATCCCGGCGGCTCGGCCGGCTTGCGGCAAAGGGGCGTTATTCCCAGTTCATCAGGTCGGCCCGGCTGCCGAGGCTGCGGAGGCTGCCCGTCTTTTTCAGCAGGTCGGCGGCGGCGTCGAGCTGCCACAGCACGCGCCACATCGGCATGAAATCGTCGCCGACCGGGCCCTCGCTCAGATAGCCGCGCAGCAGCAGCCGACGCTCCGCCGGGCTCCAGCGCCGCAGGTCGCCGACCGGATGGCTGAGATAGGCGTCGCCGAAATCGATGACGCCGCTGTATGTGCCGTCGGCATGCACGAAGGTGTGCTCCCGGTAGGGGTTGGAATGCAGCGGGGCCAGCGTCAGCCGCGCCGGGATCTCCGCCGCGATCTCCGCCCCGAGCGCCCGCGCCCGCGCCAGCTCGTCCGGGGCGACCGCCGGGGCCAGCCCGTCGAGCGTCCGCCCGAAGCGGTAGAGGAAGCGGCCGCGGACGTTTTCCGCCGTGCCGTCGTCCGGGAACAGGCCGCTCTCCCGGAACGGCCCGAGCGGCAGGCTGTGGATCCGCCGGAGCATCCGCCCGTGGATCGCGAGCGCCGCCGCCAGCGCCTCCCCGCTCAGCGCCGTGCGGCTCATCGCCGCGCCGGGCATCCGGGTCATCAGCGTGTATTCGATCAGATTGCTCTTTTTGGCGTGGCCCAGCACGCGCGGCACGGGGACGTCGCTCCGCTCCGCGAGCTGCCGGAGGAAGAAGGCCTCCTTCTCCAGCCCGGTGCGCGGGCGCAGGCGGTGCGGCCGCTGGGTCTTGAGGATCAGGCCGTCGTCCACCGCGTAGGTGCGCGCCTCCCCGCCGCTCTCGTCGACCCCGGTGACCCGCCGCGCCCCGGGCGCGAACTCCCGCGCCAGCGCCAGCACCTGCGCGTCGCTCCAGACCTCGTCCGGCGCCTGCGGCTGAACATAGACATCCGCGAACTCCATATTGTGTCCCTCCCCGCGTTTATTTCCGCTTTTCCGGCCCCAGACAGCGCGCCAGCGTCTGCCAGAGCGCCGCCGGGTCGATCGGCTTGGTCACATAGGCGTCCATGCCCGTCTCCCGGGCCCTGCGGGCGCTCTCCTCAAAGGCATCGGCGGTCATGGCGACGATGGGGACGCGGGCCGCGTCCGGCCGCGCCAGGGCGCGGATGCGCCGCGCCGCCTCATAGCCGTCCATCACCGGCATGCGCAGGTCCATCAGGACGGCGTCGAAGGTGCCGGCCGCCGCCGCCCGGAACTTCTCCAGCCCGGCCCGGCCGTCGGCGGCGGTTTCGACCAGGATGCCCTGGTCCCGCAGCAGCATCACGGCGATCTCCGTGTTCATGGCGTTGTCCTCGCACAGCAGCACCCGCCGGCCGGCCAGGGACTTTGCCTCCGGCCCGTCGGCCTGCGGCCGCCGCCCGTCCGGGCCCCCGGTGCCGACGGGCAGCCGCACCCGGATGCGCGTGCCCCTGTGCAGCGCGCTGTCCACCGCGATCTCGCCGCCCATCAGGTCCACATAGCGCCTGACGATGGAGAGGCCCAGGCCGGTGCCCGGCTCGCGGACCGCCTCCGAGCGCTGCTCCTGCGCGAACGGCTCGTACATCCGCTTGATGAACTCCGCGCTCATGCCGATGCCGGTGTCCTCGACGGTCAGCAGGCAGGCAGCGCCCGCCGCGTCCCGCTCCATGCGGAGCAGGACCGTCACCCGCCCGCCCTCCGGCGTGTATTTGATGGCGTTGGAGATCAGATTGAGGGCGATCTTCTGCACCTTGAGCCGGTCGCACCAGACCGGCACCGCCGGGTCAAAGACCAGCTCCGTCCGGTAATCGAGCTTTTTCAGCTCGGCCGAGGGCCGGAGCGCGGTCGTGACCGCCGGGATCAGGTCCTCGGGCGGCACCGCCTCCACCTCCAGCCGGGCCTTGCCGCTCTCGATGCGGGAGAGCTCGAGCGTGTCGTTGATGAGGTCGCGCAGCAGCTTGCCGGAGGTCTCGATCTTGCGCAGATAGTCCTGCTTCTTCTGCGGGTCGTCCTCCCGGAGGGCAAAGGCGGTGAAGCCGAGCACGCCGTTCAGCGGCGTGCGCAGGTCGTGGCTCATGCCGGAGAGAAAGACCGATTTGGCCTCGTTGGCGGCGTCGGCCGCGTTTTTGGCCTTTTCCAGGGCGCGGATCTGCTCCTGCTCCTTCTGATAGGCCTCGGTGACGTCCTGCTGGATGCAGAGGATCTCGCGCTTCTCCGCGTCCAGCCAGCTGAACACGATCTGCTTTTTCCGCAGCGGGCCGCCGGCGGCGGGGACGTAATCATAGGCCGCCACATACTGCGCCCGCTCCCGCAGCGCCTCCGTCAGCGCGGCGGGCGCGGTCTCCTCCAGAAAGCTCCGGCGCTTGTCGGGAAGCAGGTATCCGTCCGTCAGCTTCTGCCGGACGGCGTCATAGCCGAGCGTCTGCCCGGCGGCGACCGCGGCGCAGTCCCAGTTGGCGGTGTGCATCTCAAAGAGGTTCTCGGCGGCGTCGAGCACGCCGATGTAGTCGCACCCCGTGCTGGAGAGCCGGGCGACGATCTCGTCGGTCCGCTTCTGCCGGGTGATGTCCTTGGAATAGGTGATGCCCTCGATGTCCCCGGTGCTCGGGTTCTGCATCAGGTGCAGGGTGGAATGGATCCACATGACGCGCCCGGCGACGGTCCGCACCGGGTAGGTGCGCTCGATCTGCTGCCGGCCGCTCCTGAAGAGCGCGATCAGGCGCGCGCAGGTGTAGTCCCGGCGGATCTCCGCCCTGAGGCGCTCGTTGACGACCGTGGCGGCGGTGGCCGCGAAATGCTCGTCCGCGGTGTCGCGCCGGAGGGCCGCGACCACGCCGGGATAGGTGCTGAAGCCGCTGAGGTAGCGGTTCTGCGAGAGATTGAGCTGGAAGCTGCCGACCACGTCGGTCAGATTGCCGGTCAGCTGCGCCCGCAGGCGGTCGTATTCCGCCTGGGCCAGCTTCTGCCGCGTGATGTTCTGCCCGATGCCGTAGGCCTTGACCGGCCGGCCGCCGGCGTCGAACACCGTCGTGTAGGAGATGTGCTCGCAGCGCGGCTCGGTCCCCGGCCGCAGCTTGTACCACACCTCGCAGGAGGCGCGCGGCGCGCCCGCCTCAATGGCGCGGTACATCTCCAGAAAAGCGTCCGCGCAGGCGTCGTCGATATAGGGAAGCAGCGCCTGCGGCGCGTTTTCCGTGACCTTGGGCAGGCCGAACTTCCGGTAGTCGTACTCGGTGAACTCGTTCTCCGCCATGATGATGCGGCGGCTGGCGATGTCGAACTCCCAGACGACGAGCCGGCCCTCCTCGACGGCGGCCTCGTACATCCGGCGCGCCTCGGCCCGCGAGTGCTCGGCGGCCTTCAGCTCGTCGAGATCGGTGAAGGAGGCGTAATAGCAGGCGGCGCCGTCTCGCCGGCAGGCGAAGCGGAACTGGTTGTTCACCCAGTGGGAGCCGCCGTCCTCGCCCGTGATGCGATAGGCCGCGTTCCCCGTCGTCTGCCGCCCCGCGTTCACCTCGCGGAAGGCGTCCCAGAACAGGGCCCGGTCCTCCGGCAGCAGCCAGTCCACGGGATTGGCGCTCTTGCCCCGCCAGTAGGCGCGGCTGCCGTGATGCAGCTCGTAAAAGCCGTTGTTTGCGTACTCGATGCGGATGCTGCCGCCGTCATACGAAAAAATCGCCACGCCGCCCGGCACGCTGTCGAGGACGGCGCTCAGGCTCTCCAGCGGCAGCGCCGTGAGATGCGGGCCGCTCGGATTCGGTTCCGGCATGGGCGTTCCTTCTTTCTGCGGCGTTCTGCGCGCCGCACGATCTCCCCCGCGGGTCCGTCTGCTGAAGCCATCGCGTTTGTCACAGCTAAAATATCACATGCCGCGCCATTGTTCAACCGGAAAATGCGCCGCGGGGCGCTTTTGCGTCCCGGCGGCGCCCGACATTCGAAATTTACCCGTTTGGGCAATGGGAAAATCTCTTTTCTCTGCTATAATCAGATTGAACGAAATCGGCTGCGGGAGGCGAAAACATGAAGCTGAAAACCATCTACGCCCGTCCGCGCATGGACGCGCTGCTGGCGCGCGCCGCGGATTACCCGCTGGTGAGCGTGGTCGCCGGGGCGGGCTACGGCAAGACCACGGCGGCGCGGGAGTATCTCAAAAAAACGAGCCTCCCGCACGCCTTTGTGGCGCTGACGGACGGCGACGGCGACGTCTTCTGGGACAAGCTCTGCGCCGCCGTGGAGACGCGGAGCAAAGCCGCCGCCGACGCGCTGCGCGTCCTCGGCCTGCCCGTCGGCCCGTGGCCGGTGTCGCAGGCGGTGAAGCTGGCGCGGGAAGCCTGCTCCGGCCCGTTCCTGCTCTGCATCGACGACTATCAGCTCCTGCCGGACGACAGCCCCGTGCACCGGCTCATCGAAACGCTGGCGTTCGAGGACGTGCCGGACCTGCACATTCTTCTGCTCTCCCGGGCCCAGCCGAACATCCGCCTCTACACCCTCGCCTCCAAGGAGATGGCGCTGTGCATCGACGCGGAGACGCTGGCCTTCAGCGTGGCGGAGACCGACGGCTACCTCGCCATGCGCGGCCTCCGGCTGACCAGGAGCGCGGTGGAGGGCATTCACGAGACCTCCGGCGGGTGGGTCTCCGCCATTTACCTGCTCGGCGAGGGCCTGCGCGCCGGCGGCGAGATCGGCCGCGGCAAGGGCATCGACGCGCTGTTCGAGGAAAACCTCCTCCGGCCCCTGCCGGAGATCGACCGGGACATGCTGTACCGCCTCTCCGCCTTTGACAGCTTCCCGCTGCCCATGGCGGTGGCGGCGCTGGGCATGGAGCGCATCCGCGACGTGGCGGCGGCGCTGATGCGGGAGAACGCCTTCATCACAAAGGACGAGAAGGAGGAATACCGCTTTCATCCGCTGCTGCGGGATTATCTCCGCGCCCGCTGCCCGCAGGACGAGGAGCAGAAGGCGGTCTACCGCCGGGCGGTCCTGTGGTACGCGGCGCGCAGCGACCGGAAATACTTCTACTCCGTGGAGCTGGTGAAAAAGGCGGACTGCGTGGAGGAGTTCCTCGCGTATTTCAACAAGCCCAACGCCCACCGCCTGAATTACTACGACCGCGGCGCCATCTGCCGCCTGGCGGCGGAGCTGCCGGAGGAGCTGTGCCTGCAATACCCGTTTCCGTATCTGCAGATCTGCTTTTACCTGCTGCTCTCCGGCGAAAAATGGGATATGCGGATCGGCGGCCGGCTGCTCGAAAAGATGCACGCCTTTTTCTCGGAGAGCGACTGCGGGCACCGGAACATCATCCTCGCCGAGATCATCGTCATCTCGCGCGTGACGGGCTTCGGCCAGTACGGCTGCGGCAACGAGCCGCTGGAGGAGGCGGCCGCGCTCTTCGGCGGAAGGCAGTCCGAGATCATCAGCGCCTCCGACCCGTTTACCTTCGGCCTGCCGATGCTGCTCCACTCCGAATACATGCGGGCCGGGACCCTGGACGAGACGGTGCGGCGGTGCGCCTTTAACCCCTACGAGCTGGTGTCGGACGGCTTCGGGCGCGGCTCCGTGGTGCTGGTCCGGGCGGAGGCCGCCCTGCTGCGCTGCGACATGGACGGCGCCCGGCGCTTTGCGGAGCAGTCCGTCCGCGAGGCCGCGGAAAAGCGGCAGTATTTCATCATGGCCAGCGCCCGTTCGACGCTGATGCGCCGGTCGCTCTTTCTCGGCGACACCGAGGACGCGGCGGCGCAGGTCGGGCAGCTCCGCGCCCTCGTCACGGCGGCGGCGCGCGAGCTGCCCGACAGCCGCCTGACCGTGCGGATGCTGCGCGAGACGCTGGTCCTGGCCGAGTGCTTCTTCCACACGGCGCTGCTGCGCCTTTCCGAGGTCCCGCCCGACTTTCTGGACGGCTCCCATCAGAGCATCATGGCCGGGGGCCTGGGCATTCCGCAGACATACGCGGCGCAGGCGATGTACCGCGCCGGCAACCCGGCGGGGGCGGCGCGGCTCTGCGAGCGGCTTGACGCGCTGCCCAGCGTCTCGCAGTGCGCGCGGCTGCGCGCCCTGATCCTCACCGCCCTCTGCCGGGAAACGCTGGACGGGCCGGGCAGCGGCGTCCCGGCGCTGCGGGCGGCGCTGGCCGAGGCGCAGGAGGACGGCGTCGTGCTGCCCTTCGCGGAGAACCCGGATCTGCTCCCGCTGCTCAAACGGCTGAAGCGCGGCGACGCGGACGAGGAATTTCTGGCCCGCGTCCGGCTCCAATGCGAAGCCTACCGGGCCGTCGCCCCCGCCGCGCCGCAGGCCGTCCCCGCCCCGCTCTCGGAGCGGGAGCTGGCGGTGCTGCGGCTGGCCGCGCAGGGCAAATCCCGCGCCGGGATCGCGGCGGCGTTCAGCGTGCAGGAAAACACCGTCAAGGCCCAGCTCTCCTCCGCCTACAAGAAGCTCGGCGCGCGGGGCAAGACCGAGGCGGTGCGGCTGGCGAAGACCTACGGTCTGCTCTGACGCCCGGCGGCCGCGGCCGAAATTTCACCCGTTTGGGCAATAGACGGATTTTTATGGTCTGCTACACTGACAGTGTGGCAGACCATTTTTTGTGTTGAAACGAGGAGGACCTGAATATGAAAAAGAGGCTCACATCCCTGCTGCTGGCGCTTTGCATGGTTTTGTCCGCCGCTCCCGCGGTATCTCTGCCTGCCGCCGCGGCCGGGGAGACGGACAGCAAAAACGTCAGCAATACCTCCACCGATACGTTTGAAACGCTGAACTTCAACACGGACACCGGCGAACTGACGTCCGACGTCCGTTCCGGCAAAAGCCCCACCGGCCCGGGCAGCTTTGCCATCCGCACCATCTCCGAGCTGCTGCTCTCCGGCAAGGGCTGGAGCAGCGGCGACATAGCAGAGTGGAACAGCAGCCTGAAAAACAATCTGGGCTACGGGCTGTACGACTACGACAGCAGCGCCGTAAATTTCAGTTCCAAAGACAGCTCTGGCTATATGCACAACCTGAGAAAAAGGACAGCCACCTCGGCCTACACCGGCACCGGCGGCCTGCCCGCCAGCTACGACTTTGTCAAGGCCCTGGCCTTTGACCCCACGGGCAGCGGCAAGGATGACTTCGTGGCGTACCTCTACGCCAAGTATACATGGACGCCCACCGAGTCCACTTTTACGCTCTATGTGGCAAACAAGGACGGTGTCGTTTCCTCCGTGTACAATCTGGGCACAGCCCCCTTTATTCTGCGCACGCATCAGGCGGACGCCTATATGCCTCTGGCCGCCGGCGACTATGACGGCGACGGCAGGGACGAGCTGGCGGTGTACTGCTTCGGCGACAGCACCAAGACGGCACAGTGGGGCTCCGCCACGGACACGACAAAGCCCTATTATAAAACAGACACCGCCGGAAACCCGGTGGACAAAAACAATAAGCGCATCAACGCCGACGGCTATCTCATCGACGCCGCAACAGGGCTGCGGATCGACGCCGCGGGCAAGCTCATTGCTGCCGACGGCTATCTGATCGACGGCACGACGGGGCTGCGGATCGACGCCAACGGCCATCTCATCAACGCCGAAGGCAAACTGGTGGCAACCACAGACGGCGGCGCGAGCTATACGTACATAGACGCTGACGGTAACGACGTGGCTGACCAAAATGATCCAAGCCAGCATGTGACCGGCACGCCTGTGCCGGGCGTTCCCGTGCCGGGCACCCCCGTGGGCTACAAGACGGCACCGGTAGACGACGAAAACCTGGACGTGCGGGTGCTGGACGTGGGCGTCACGACCGACGCCGCGACCAAAGCCGTCACCGGTATCGCCCTTTCCCGCGCCGCCCGCGGAGCGGCGGGCGGCGGCAGCATCAACGTCGAATACGACCTCACCAATCTGGGCTTCAGCAAGGCAGATGTGGTCACCGTTGGATCCGGCACCGGCGAAGTACTTGCCAACATGAAGTCCTATCCCATTGTGGATCTCTCCACCATCCAGCAGCCCGGCGACGAGTATGACGACCTGGTGCTCTGCGTCAGCCGCGCCAACTTCAGCGTGCCGACGGCGGCCGAGGCCGCCACGCGCATGGTGTTCTGGGTCGATCCCGGCAGCTCCACCGGCGCCAGGACCCAGACGATGAGCGGCGTATGGTACCACCGCGCGGATTACGGCAACAGCGCCAGCGCCGCTTACAGCGCCGAAATGATGGCCTTCGGCGGCGCTTCCGAAGCGAACCTCGACGGAGACGCCGACGGCTATAACGAGGTGGTGGTGGCGGGCTATCGCTATGCCAACACCAATACCACCGTGCGGCTTTCCAGTTTGACGGCTACCCCCAGCGGCGACGACAACCCCTTCAAAATGGACGACGCCGACAGCGACAACATCAACTATTATCTTGCCGCCACCTATTCCTATGACGCCGCCACCCGCAGCTACGTGTCGGACGGCCCCGCCGCCTGGATCTTTGTGGACGACGGCGAATACAACGACTCCACCAACCTGCGGGAGGAGATCTACGACGGCAACACGGAGCGGGACGTCGTCTTCGCGCCCCTGGAGGTGCTGGGCTTCGCCGAAAAGGGGGCGGGCTATGCCGACAGCGTGTTTATCAACAGCTTTATCTGCGACTACTATCTGAACAACGGCTCCGTGAGCACGCTGCCCTACGGCCCGTGGGACGATCTGAAAAACAGCGCCTTTTCAAAACGCGGGGGCAAATTTCTCTTTGTCAGCTACGCCATCCCCACAAGCTATATTCTGGTGGAAAACGACCCGTCCCGCGACGGCAAGGCCACGACCCATCAGCGCTGGATCGGCGACGCGGTGGCCGGCAACTTCGACGGCGACGCCAGCGGCGTGGAGGAGCTCTACTGCACCTATATGCGCAACCGGAACGACGACGGCTTTGACCTGACCTCCGCCACCCTCCTGGCTGTGCAGAAAAAGAAGCCGGGCACTCTGTCCAACACCTCGGACCTCTACGGCAGCGACCTGAAGATCAACGACGACAGCTCCATTTACGACGAGCACGATACCGTCGGCTCCGCGAATTATTCCTTCTCCGGCAACGACCTGTGGCAAGAACAGGAAGGCCGTAGCTTCGCCCTCTCCGCGCCGGACTGGGACAACGACTCCGTCATCGCCCGGGCCAGCAGCACGCTCACGCCGGAGTATTATTTCTCCGACCCCAACGTCATCGCGGTGCTGCAGTCCGCGCCTTATTTTGAGGAGCTCTCCGCCGACTACGACTTCTATCCCTCCAACGGCTCCACCTCCATCGAAAAGGAGACGGGGACCACCAACAGCGGCAGCGCGGGCTTTGAGGTCTCCGCCGGCCTGATCATCGGCATGAAAGCGGAGATCAAGCCCTTCGGCATCCCCATCGGGGAGACGGAGGTCAAGAACACCGTAACGGCCAGCCTCTCCACGGAATATTCCCACGAGACGACGCAGCGCTATTCCACCGCCTTCACCGCCATGGTGGGCACCGACATGGTGGCTCTCACCATGACCCCCTATGTCCGCTATTACTACGACGTGTACGACCCGGAGACAAAGGAGTGGGCCGTGGGCGAGATGACCGTGGATATGCCCAAAACGCCGCGCACCAGCATGGTCTCCGTGGAGACCTATGACCGGGTGGCCCAGTACAGCGGCTGGGAGAGCATCCGGGGCAACATCCTCAGCAGCACTCCCGGCGACCCCTATTCCTACGCCACCACACCCTCCGGCCTCTCCTCCTTCGAGGGCGGCAGGACCACCATGGGCTCCTCCGGCAACAACTGGGTGGGCGTGGGCACCGGCGGCACCGGCTCCGTGGGCAACATCACCCAGACCATCTCCAGCGAGACCACCAACGCATTTTCCGTGACCGTCGGCCTGAATTTCGAGTATGAGGCGACGGCGACGGTCTTCGGCGCCACCGCCGGCTTCACGGCCAGCGCCGGCGTGACGGCGGGCTACGGCCACGCCACCTTCACCGGGATGTCCTTCTCCGGCACCGTGGACAACCTGCCGCAGGACGCCGCCGCCGGCTACGACTTCCTCTGGCGCTTCGGCTGCTGGAAGGATTCCCTCAGCTACACCACCTCCAGCGGCAAAACGGACTCCAACAGCGTCTATGTGCTGGGCTATCTGGTAAAGGACGTGGAGAGTCTGCCCAAGCCGCCGCAGGATCTGGCGGTGGTGGACTTCACCGAAACCAGCATCACGCTGGAGTGGAGCCACCCCAACGTGGTGCCCGTCAGCTACATCATCTACCGCGAGGAGGCCGGCGGCCTTGTGCCGCTGCAGATCGTCCGCGCGGATGCCAGCAACGGGAAAACCACCCAGCAGTACACCGATACCACCTGCGAGCCGGGCACGGAGTACCGCTATGTCATCGCCTCCGTGCGTTATGTGAACGGCTTTGAGACGAAGGGCCCCAACAGCCCCACCGCCACGGGCAGGACCCTGTCCTCCGACGCGCCCAGGGTGAGCATTGAGCCCCTGCGCCCCGCGGTGCAGAGCGGCGACGATGTGACCCTCACCGCCACCGTCACCGGCGTCCCCGGCGGCAGCGCCCCCACCGTCCAGTGGCAGAAGTGGAACGGCGAGCGCTATGTGAACATCGACGGCGAATCCGGACTCACCTATCAGATGCTCCGCGTCACCGACGAGATGAGCGGCAGCCGTTACCGCTGCTATGCCATCCAGACCGTAAACGGCAGGTGGAAGGCAGGCTACTCCGTCTACTCCGAGCTCACCGTCACCAAGCGCGGGAGCGCCACGGAGCTGGCGGCGGTAGAGGCCAGCTACGCCGTCAACACCGGCACGGTGAACCTCAGTGCCAGCGTGAAGGACGCAAATAACAACGCCATTACGGACGGCAGCGTGGTGTTCTCCATCGTCAACACCTCCACCGGCGGCGTCTGGAACCTCAAGGGGAACCTTAACGGCAGCGGCGAGGTGACAAACAACACCTTCAAGCCCACCGTGGAGGGCATTTACACCGTCAGCGCCCGGTATCTGGGCACCACGGTCTATTCCGGCTCCGAGAGCGGGGAACAGACCTTCACGGTCTATTCCGCGGCCGGCAAGGTGCTGATGATCGACAGCAAGAGCGAGATGACCTACGGCGAAACGCTGCCGCTTGCCGCCAAGCTGGTGGATAATACCGGCAGCGAAAGCCCCGTTGCCGCGGCCTATAAGGTCACGGACGCGAGTGTATTCGACGCCCAGACCACCTCGGTTTCCACCGGCGACTCCTTCAACCCCATCACCTCCAGCAACGCGCTGTTCTCCTTGAGAAACGGCCAGCAGCGCGGCTACAACGACGCCTGCGGCAACTATATCATTCAGGCCGCCTATATCGACAGCGGCACCACCTATTACGCCACCAAGCTGGTGACGGTGAAGCCCCGGACCCTTGAGATCACCGTGGGCGACAAGACCATCGAGGGCTTCAGCAGCGTCACACTGGACGGCACCTATCTCAGCGGCGTCAATGTGGCATACAACGGGTTTATCGATTACAATGACAGCGGTGCCACCGTGGCAAATTACAAGGCGCTCTTTGAGGTCTACACCGACACGCCCTGTTCCGACCTGTTCGTGGGCGACCACGCCATCAAGCTGCGCTACAAGGACGCGGCTGCGTCCGGGCTTGCCAACTACGACACCGTCGTGGCCCAGCTTCTGGCGAACTACAACGTCACCTGCAAGACCGGCACCCTCCACATCACCGACAACTGGTACACCGTGACCTATTCCGTAGCCGACGGAGACGGCAGTCTGGACGCGCGCACCGCCAGCCGCGCCAATCTTGCCAGCAACACGAAGGTGCTGAAAAACACCCCGCTGACCTTTGCCGCCGCCCCCGCCGTGGGCTACGAGGTGGAGGGCTGGACGGTCACCGGCAGCGATCTGGATGGGATGCAGACCCAGTCCGTCGGCGCTGCCGCCAGCACCAAGTCCGGCGCCATCACAGCGGATACCGACGTGCGCGTCGCCTTTGCCGCCAGCTATCCCGCGCTGCGCTGGAGCGTGGTAAACGGCAACGGCACGCTGACGCCCTCCATCTCCGCCACCAGCCCCGCAAACGTCAACGCCACCGGCACCTATACCTTCACCGCCGCGCCTGACAGCGGCTACATGGTGAAGGAGTGGAAGGTGAATGAAGCCGTAAAAACAAACACCGACGGCAGCATCTATCTGGGCAAGACCCTCACCGTCAGCAACCTGGAGGGCGACACCGACATAACCGTTGAGTACATGAAGAGCGTCAGCTACACCGTCTCCGCGACCGGTACAGACGCCGCGGACGCGGCCCTGGGCAGCGTCACCGTCTCGCCGCGCTCCGGCAGCGTGCAGGCGGGCACCGCCCTCACCTTCACCGCAAACGCGCCCAGCGGCTATATCATCAAGGAGTGGCGCCTCTACACCGACGAGACCCATTACACCGTTCTCCAATACAACGTGCCCACCTGGTCCATCGTGTCCCTGGCCGCAAACACGGATCTCCGCGTGGTGTTCACGCCGGCGATCAAATATGCGCTGACCTACGGCGTGAACAACGCGTTGTGGGGCGGCATTGAGGCCGCCAGCGGCGGCACGGCGCTCACCAGCGGCAAGGCCTATTTCGCGGGCATCCCCGTGACCTTCACCGTGACGCCGATAGACGGCTGCCGCATCCTGTCCGTGACCACCAACGACGCCGCCAATCCCACCCTGACGCCGGTTTCCACCGCCAACGGCGTGAGCACCTATGCCATCACGCTGAGCAAGGCGGTCACCGTCACCGCCAACTTTGTCAGCAAGGGCACCGCGCACCCCGTCACCGTCACGAACGGCAGCGGCGGCGGGAGCTACTATGAAACGGACGTCGTCACGATCACGGCCAACGCCGCCCCGGCCGGACAGGTGTTCAGCGGCTGGACCAGCGCGGACGGCGTGACCTTCGCCAGCCCGGCCTCGCCGACCACCGCCTTTGTCATGCCGAACAGGGCGGTCACCGTGACCGCGCATTACTACACGCCTTCCGCCCCCGGCCCGGTCAGCCCGACGATGTTCACCCTGCGCTTTGAGCCCAACGGCGGCAGCGCCGTTGAGCCCGTGGCGGCAGCCAAAGACACGGTCATCGGCCTCGCCTCTTACAGGAGCGCCAGAGCCGGGTACACCTTCGCCGGCTGGTACGCAGACGCCGCGCTGACCGCGCCTGTGACCTCGGTCACGCTGACGGCGGATATGACGGTCTACGCCAAGTGGACGGCGTCCGGCATCAAATACCTGAACGCCGCCGACCACATCGCCTATCTGCTCGGCTATCCCGACGGCAGCTTCGGGCCCGCGCGCGGCATCACCCGCGCGGAGACCGCGATGATGTTCTGCCGCCTGCTCAGCGACCGGACGGCGGGCGGGACCAAGTCCTTCGCCGACGTCAGGACGGCTGCCTGGTACGGCGCCGCTGTCGAAAAGCTGGCGGGGCTCGGCATCATCGACGGCTATGCCGACGGCACCTTCCGCCCGGAGGCGGCCATCACCCGCGCGGAGTTCGTGACGATGGCGACCCGCTTCACCGCGCTCTCCGAAGCTGACAGCCTCTTCTCCGACGTGAGCCCAAATCACTGGGCATACAAATCCATCGCCTTCGCCGCGGCGCAGGGCTGGATCTCAGGCTATCCCGACGGCACCTTTCGCCCGGACGGCGCCATCGCCCGCGCGGAGGTGGCGAAGATCGTCAACCGCATGCTCGGCCGCGCGGCGGATCAGGCGTTCATCGGCAGCCACAGCGTCAGGACCTTCCCCGACGTGGCGAAGGGCCATTGGGCCTATGACGAGATCGCCGAGGCCGCCAACGCGCACGACTACACCAGGGACGCCGCCGGCGCGGAGACCTGGACCGGACTGAAGTAGGCCCCCGTTCGGGCCCGGGCGGCCAAAAAAGTTTCCGGGGGCGGCCGGATTTTTCCGGCCGCCTCCTCGGCAAACTGAACCCGCGGCCGGCAGCGATCCGGCCGGCCCGCCCCGCGCGGCACTTTTGCGCCCCCCTCCCCAAACAGGGAGGGGGGCCGTTTGCGTCTCCCTCCCACAACTGGGATATTGCAGCGCGCGGGGACCTGATGCAAAATGAATGAAAATCATAAGGGAGGATCATTATGAAGCAGCATAGGTGTTTGAGAGCCTGTCTGGTGCCGGTCGCGGCACTTCTGGCGGCCGCCGTGATGTCGACTGCCGTGTTTGCGGCCCTGCCGGAGGGCGTGCCCTCCGCGCTGGAGGCCCCCTCTCTCAGGCAGATCGAGCTGAAGCGCCGCGAGGACGGCAGTCCCTACTTCGAAGCGCAGGTCTATTTCCCGCAGAGCGTCCTCGATCTGGACAGCGCGGCCCCCGGCGGCGGCTCTGTTTTCTGGGACTATTCCGTCAAGGTGGACAACGGCGCCTGGGGCGAGTTTGGCGGGGGCGGGTATATCAACGTTTACACCGGCGGGGAGGACGGCGCGCCGCCCGTCCGCGCCGGGACCTTCGCGATCCCGTTCGACCCCCTCGACGAGGGCGGGCTGACCTCCGTCGACATCAGGAGCCACCTCTATTCTTACCGGGTCCGCGTCTGCTACGATTACTACGAGGGCTGGCCGAACGTACAGCCGATCTGCTCCCCCGCCTCCAACACCGTGACGATCGGGTCGGGCAGCTTTTACTCCAACGCGAGCTTCTGGGCGGAGAGCGAGCTCAAAAAGGCGAATGAGCTGGGCCTGATCCCCGATATCCTGAGGGGCGCCGACATGACAAAGCCCATCACCCGCGAGGAGTTCTGCGAGCTTGCGGTCCTCCTCTACGAAACGGTGACGGAGACGGAAGCGGCGCCCGCGCCCCGGAATCCGTTCACCGACACCGCGAACAGCCGGATTCTCAAAGCGTATGCGCTGGGCATTACGGACGGCACGTCGGCCACTGCCTTTTCGCCGGCCCTGCTCATCAACCGGGAACAATGCGCCGCGATGCTGTTCCGGGCGATCCGGGCCGTCGCGCCCGCCGCCGACTACGACGTATCCGGCATCCGGGACTTCCCCGATCAGAAGAGCATCTCCGCCTGGGCCGTGACCGCAGCGAAATATATGGCGAAGCTCGGCATCATCAGGGGCGACACGGCGGGCAACTTCATGCCGAGGGCCGTCACCCCGGCTCAGACGGCAGCCGGCTACGGCATGGCCACCCGTGAGGCGGCGATCCTTATGGCGGTGCGGTCCCACGACGCCATGAAGTGACACGCCCGGAGCAGCGCCGGTTAAAACAAAGTCCGCCCGCGGGCGGCGCACACGCCAAAAATACCCATAGGGGAGCGCCGTCCCCTATGGGTATTCTGCCGCCCGGCCTCTTTTCCCTCCGTCTCATGCGTTTGCACTTGTAAAGCCATAGCCCAAGTGCTATGATGATTTCGCAGACATTGAAATCATCATCAAGCTGCCCTATTGAGCGGGGGGAACAACGATGAATACAGTCAACAATGAAAGAGCGATGAAAAAATCCAAGGCTCAGATTTGTTCCGCGCTGATGACGCTGCTGCAGACGAAGCCGTATCGTCGGATCACCGTTTCACAGGTATGCGACGCTGCCGGCGTCTCCCGGCCGACCTTCTACAAAAACTTTGACTCGATGGACGCGGTCGTCCGCTATCGGCTGCTGCAGCTGAAGAAAATCTACGACCGGGATCATTCCCGCTCCGGGGATATCTGCGCGCATCTCACGGACTTTTACGCTTTCGTCAGAAGCAATCCGGAAATCGATCTGCTGCTGACCAAAGGCAAACGGTTTTCCGTCTTTGAAGAAATCATCCGGGAGGACTACCAGGCCCATCTGGCGGCCAAAAAGGGACAGGCGCCTGACAGCACCGTCCTCGAGTACCTGCCGGGCTACCTGTCCGCGGCCGTTGTCTCGCTGCTGCGAAAATGGGTCGAGTCCGGATACCGGCAGACGCCGGAGCAGATGGGCGAACTCGCGGCGAAGATGATCGACGGGTATGAGGTGCTGCTCTCGCCGGAGCCGGCCGCGAAAGCCGAAGGCGGCCGCAGCGAAAGCCTTTCGGACATTCTCAACAACATCCCCACCGGCGTGTGCGTGCTGTTCATGCCCGACGAGACGCACCAGGAGATCCGCTTCGCCAACACCCAGCAGATGCGGCTCATCAACCCCAATATGTCTTCGCCCGAAAAGGCCGACCCGCAGCAGAGCGCGCTGCGCGCCGGCTATTACAAAAACGCGTTCAGCGGGGTCCATCCGGACGATCTGCCTGCCGCGCTGGAGGCATTCCGGAAACACTTTCACGAAAAGCGGTTCCGGATCCCGCCGATCCGGCTCAGGACCGGCGGCGGAGGTTATATCTGGGTCTCCATGGACGTGATTCTCCGGGAAGACCTGCCGGACGGCAAGCTGTTCTACGCCTCCTACCGCGACGTCTCCAAGGAGGTCCAGCTCCGAAAGGAACTGGAAGATCAGCGGCAAAAGAATGTGGAAAAAACGCTTTTGGACACGATCGGGCATCTTCCCGCCTGCTCCATTCTGTATCGGGAGGAGAAAGACGGTACGATTGTTCCCGAGCGCTTCTCCGGTGAATATCTTCGTTTCAGAGGCTATCCGGAAGGAGAAGCGCCCGCGGCCGAAGAAAGCAGCTTTTTGCAGACGATTCATCCGGATGACCGGGACCATGTCCTTCAGGCGCTGGAGGAAAGTCACGGAGGGCGCGGGCTGTATCCCGTGATCGTTCGGATCCGCATTCGCGGCGACGGGTATAAGTGGACCAGCGCGAATTTTTCCCGCTTTTCCATTTCGGAGATCAAATATCTCTACGTCGTATTCACGGATATCGACGATCTCAAAAAGCAGGATGCACAGCTGCAAAGCCAGTACGACGCCGCGCAGTCCTTCCTGGACTCGGTCGCCGACACGTATCTGATGACGCAGCGCTCCAATCTGACGCAAAACAGGATCGAATCGCTCCACGGGCGGGGCGCGCCTCCCGCGGGCTGGGAGGGGCGTGAATACGATGCGCTCACCGAGCGGCTCATGCAGGAGATAAAGGAAGAAGGGGACCGCAAACGCTGCATGGAGCTGCTGGACCGGTCCTGTCTGCTGAACGCCTTTGAAAAGGGAATCCAAACGGTGACCAGGGAATTCCGTTCCTGCCCGGCGGGGCAGGAAACGCTCTGGCTCCGGGGCGTCACCACGCTTTCCAGGCACCCGAAAACCGGCGATATATTTGCGTTTTTTGCGCTCAGCGACATCCGGGAAAAGAAGCTCACCGAAGCGATCATCAATAACATCATTCGGGAACAGTGCGACTACGTCTGCTGCATCGACGCCAAAAGCCGGCGGTTCGTGCTGTTCATCCCCAACAGGCGGTGGCACGGAAAAGAGCTCGTCTCCGCCGGTTCGGACTATGCGGAAATCCTGAGTTCTGTCTTTGTCAAATACGTGGTGCCGGAGGAACGCGAAGCCTACCGGGACTTCACCGACCTCTCCCACGTACTCGCGTCGCTTGAGAACAAGGAGAGCATTTCGGCCCTGTTCCACAGCAGCGAGGAGGACGGCATCCGCGTCAAGCAGCTGGAGTTCTCGTTCCTCGACCGGGCAAACAGCCTGATCTCCCTGGTGAAAACGGATATCACGGAGGTGCAGCAGCAGCAGCTTGAACAGGAGCAGCGCCTGCGTCAGGCGCTGGAGCTGGCAGAGACGGCGACCGCGGCAAAGTCGGAGTTCCTGGCCAGCATGAGCCACGATCTGCGCACCCCGCTGAACGGCGTGCTCGGCTTCACGGCCTTTGCCCTCCGGGAGGACGACCCGCAGAAAAAGCAGGCGTATCTTGAGCGGATCGCGTCCTCCGGACAGATCCTGCTGGATCTCATCAACGACACGCTGGACCTGTCGCGGATCGAGAGCGGCAAGGCCGTCCCCGAGCCGGAGGCCGTGATGTCGGACGAACTGATCCCGGCGGTCGTGACCGCGCTCAGGCCGTCTGCCGAGCTCAAAGGCGTCCGCCTGGTGGAAAATCTCGGCGAATACCGGAATCAGCCTGTCTGGGTGGACAAGCTGAAGGTCAACAAGATCGCGCTGAACCTGCTCTCCAACGCGATCAAGTTCACGCCCGCCGGCGGAACGGTCACGGTGACGCCGTACTGTTCCTCCTCTCTTCCCGGCCAGGCGGGCTGCGGCTTTATCATCGAGGATACCGGCATGGGCATGAGCGAAGAGTTCATGAAGCACATGTACGAGCCGTTTTCGCAGGAAAAACGGTCGGAGGCCGTACAGACGCCGGGCACCGGCCTCGGCCTCTCCATCGTGAAGCGGTATGTCGACCTTCTGGGCGGCACAATCCGCGTGGAAAGCCGCCTGCACGCGGGTACCCGCTGGGAGATCATGCTCCCCGTGACAACGCTCCAGCACGGCCTGCAGGAAAGGCCGAAGGCGGAAAGCCTGGAGGCCCTGAAGGGACGGCGAATCCTGCTGTGCGAGGACAATCCGATGAACACCGAGATCGCGTCGATCCTGCTGCGGGACAAGGGCATGCTGGTGGAGACCGCCGAAAACGGCGCGGTCGGTCTGAAAAAGTTTGCTGCTTCCCCGGAAGGCTATTACGACCTCGTGCTGATGGATATTCGTATGCCGGAGATGAACGGGCTGGAGGCGGCAAAGCGCCTCCGCGCCCTGGATCGTCCCGACGCCGGCACCGTCCCCGTCGTCGCCATGACGGCGGACGCTTTTGAAGAGAGTATTCGCGAAGCGAAGGACGTCGGCATGAACGCCTATATCACCAAGCCGGTCGAGCCGGGGAAACTGTATTCCGTTCTGCAAAAATGCATGGAGTAAGAGGCATCATGAGAAGAAAAGCCAAGAACGCTGTTGCCGTGATTCTTTTCTTCGCCTGCATGATCTCGCTTTTCCCGCTTCCCGCTTACGCGGCGGCCGGCAGCAGCCGCACGATCCGCGTCGGCTTCTTCGCGTTTGACGGCTACCATATCCAGGACAAGGACGGAAACCGCAGCGGTTACGGCTATGATTTTCTGCAGCTGCTGGCCCGCTACGGCGACTGGACGTACGAGTATGTCGGCTACGACAAAAGCTGGGCCGAGATGCAGAACATGCTGGCGAACGGGGAGATCGACCTTCTGACCTCCGCCCAGAAAACGCCGGAGCGGGAAAAGACATTCGCGTTTTCGGATCGGGCCATCGGCACAAGCTCAGTGATTCTGACCGTCAGAAGCGGAGACGAACGGTACGCAGCGGGCGATTACGCAACCTATGACGGCATGCGGGTCGGTCTGCTGAAAAACAGCAGCCGGAACGAAAAGCTCGCGGAATTCGCCGCGAAAAAGGGCTTTTCCTATGCGCCGGTCTATTATGACACCGTGGATGAAATGACAGCCGCCCTGCAAAACGGCAGCGAAATCGACGCCACCCTCTCCAGCAATCTTCGCTCCATCCACAACGAGTGGATTCTGGACGAGTTTGCCCCGTCGGATTTTTATGTCATGGTGCGGAAGAGCGATACGGAGCTGCTTGCCGGAATCAACCGTGCGCTCAGCCAAATGGACATCAATCTGCTCGACTGGCGGCATGATCTCTGGAACGAATACTATACGGCGGATTCCAGCGGCGAGATTGCCTTTACCGCGGAGGAGCGGGCGTATCTCGGCGAGATGAAAAAGAGCGGCGCCGCCATCCGCGCCATCGTGGAGCCGGACCGGGCCCCGTACTCCTACTTTGAAAACGGCGAGGCGAAGGGGATCATCCCCGAAATTTTTTCACGGCTCGCGGAGATGACGGGGCTGCGCTTTGAGATCGCGGAAACAAAAAACCGCACGGATTATTTCGGCGCGCTCGACCGCGACAAAAGCATCCAGGTGCGCATCGACGCATACGCAGACTTCTCCGACGCGGAGCAGCGCGGCTATAAGCTCACCTCGTCTTACCTCTCCGCATCGGTCGAGGAGGTCGCGCGCAAAGCTTCCTCCGAGCCGTATGCGACGGTGGCGCTTGTCAAAGCGGCAGACCCGACCGATTATCGCGCGGCCGTGCTGAACAGCGGCGCCAGAATCCTGGAATATGAATCGATCGAGTCGTGCCTCAACGCGGTGAAGCGCGGAGACGCGGACGCCACCTATGTGCTGACCTATACGGCACAACAATACCTGAATCGCAGCGACACCGCCGGCACGCTGAAGTCCACCCTGTTCCCGCAGTACAGCATCCCGTACGCCGTCGGCGTCTCGAACGCGGCGGACGGCCGCCTGCTGACCGTCCTCGACAAGGCGGCGGCGAATCTGAGCCGCCGGGATGTGGAGGCCATCATCCTTGCGCAGACGGCGACCGAACGGCGCGACATGACCCCGAGAGAGTATCTTGTGACGCATCCCGCCGCAACAGCCGGCGCGTTTGCGGTTTTCGCGCTGCTTCTTGCCATGGCCGCGCTCCTTCTCTATCGCCAAAAAAGCATGGCGCTGATCGAGAAGAAAAACCGGGAGCTTGAAGCCGAGGCGCAGCGCGCGGACAAGGCCAGCGCGGCCAAATCCAAGTTCCTGTCCAGCATGAGTCACGATATGCGCACGCCGCTGAACGGGGTGGTCAGCTTTACGAGTTTTGCGTTGCAGGCCGACACGCTCGAAAAAAAGCAGGAATATCTTGAGAAAACGCGGCAGTCCGCCGCCATCCTTATGAGCCTGATCAACGACACGCTGGAGGTGTCGCGCATTGAAAGCGGAAAAATGGAGCTGCAGCAAGACTGGACGGCCCTCCGGGAGCTGATCGGCGGGATTGCGCTCGTCATTCAGAGCGCGGCCGCGGAAAAAAGCCTTGTATTTGAGCAGGAAATCGGTTTTCCCGAGCATGATTATGCCTTTGTGGATAAGCTCAAAGTTCAGGATCTCATCCTGAATCTGCTGACCAACGCGGTGAAATATACGCCGGCGGGCGGAACCGTGCGGCTCAGCGTCATGCCCGCCGAAGCGCCGGAGAATGGAAAAAATGTCCGGATTGTGGTGTCCGACAACGGCATCGGCATCTCCGAAGCGTTCATGCCGCACCTGTATGAGCCGTTTGCGCAGGAGTGCGATTCCCGCCTGAAGAGCTCCGGCGGCACCGGGCTCGGGCTTTATATCGTGCGCAGGATCGTCACGCTGATGGACGGCACGATCACCGTGAGGAGCGCAAAAGGCAAGGGAACGGAGTTTACGGTCTGCTTGCCGGTCAGGATCGAAAAACGTCTCGGCGGAGAAGCGCCCGAATCGGAACCGGCCTTTGATTTTTCCGGGAAGAAGATCTTGTTGATCGAAGACAATTTTGTCAATACAGAGATCGCCAGTACCATTTTGAACAGCCGGGGCATCACGGTCGTCTGCGCGGAAAACGGCGAGAAGGGGCTGGCCGCGTTTTCGGCTTCCCGCGAAGGAGAGTTCGACGCCATTCTGATGGATATTCACATGCCGGTCATGAATGGGTATGAGACGACCGCGGCGATCCGGGCCCTGGAGCGCCGCGACGCCGCGCAGATTCCGATTATCGCGATGACGGCCGACGCCTATGAGGAGGACATCGCCCGCTGTCTCGCGGCCGGGATGAACGGCCATACGTCCAAACCGGTGGACCCCGTCCGGCTGTTCGGCGAGCTGGCAAGGACGCTGGGCGTCCGGCAATCTCCAGACGGCGGCCGCGGAGAAGGCGGGCAGTGTGCTCCGCGCAAATGACAGATCCGCACCGATGCTCGCGGCTTTTCCCTGCCGGCGCGCATGCGCCGGCTTGTTTCCGGGCAAAGAAAAGTCGGCGCCCTTCAAAATCCGCCGCAGTCCAAAAGCCATCCCCAATTTGACTCCGGCGGATTTCCGGTTCGCTCAAACGGTGATGAAAAAGCGTGTCGTAGGTACACTTTGTGGCCTGTGGAGTTTGACGCCGGTGCGGGACCGATCAATGGTATTGTGCACTGAATCCATAATCAAAACAAAAACGTGTTCAGCAAAATCGTTATATGGGCATCTGAAAATTGAAACGGCAATTGCACAATGAAAGCATCCGGCTGTTCAAAATGAACAGCCGGATGTTTTTGCTTTTGCCAGCGTGATTTATCACCCTTGGTTGGCGGGCAGCGCATAGAGTTCTTCCACACTCATTCTGAAACGCTCCTGCACATACTGCCGGAAGCGTTCATAGGGCGCATGATAGAAATCGTCGCCCTCGGTGCCGAAGGCCGCGTTGAACATCTGCCGCACCGTATCCGTATCCGGATAGCACCACTCCAATGCGCCTTTCGTAAAATAAGTGTATTTGGCGCTGATGTCGTCCTTATCGATCTGCACTTCATATCTGTCTTCATCGGCATAATACCACATGACCACGCTGTAACCGTTCACATTGCTGTCGTTAAACTCCATGTTCCATTCTTGGGAGAATGTGCCCCATTCCGGCCTTGCAACGGCGACAGAATTATAGAAAGGCTCATGCTCCTCGTATACGCCGCAGGTCCCGGCGTCGTTAAAGGTAAAGCCAAGCGCAGTGAAACTGCCCTCGCCCGAATCCGGGCCATACAGCTTGCTCTCCTGCGATATCGTGACGGCGCCGCCGGCCGCGTCGAATATAAGCTTGTTCCCTGTTTGATCGTCATACTGGATCCATGTTTCCTGATTGCCGTTCCACTCCCACCAGTCGCTTTTCAGGTTTTCGGCTATCTTTTTCCGCACCGCTTCGACATCGGGAACATTATAGACGACCGAGGTCTTCACTTCGTTCTTGTGCTGATTTGCATAGATCCCGCACTCGGCAAAATCCGTCTCCACGTCCATATATTCCGCAACGGCTGCCAAAGCGTCGAGGCTGTAGTTGTCCCGCACAAGCTGCATATATTTCTCGACACAGGCGTCGTCCATGCCTTCAATGAAATAGCTTATATCGATGACGCAGCCCGCGCCATTCTGTCCGTGTTGACCGTCCGCCTCCACATACGCATAGCGGTCGTCGTTTGGGTCGGCGCGCCTGATGTCCACCCAGCGGCCGTCTTTGCCGTCGATATGGCAATAGCCGCCCTCAAGATATTCGTTGATGCGCGCGTTCTTCTCGTCCTCGGAGAGTCCCGCAATGTCCGCCTGGTAGGCAACGCAGGCAAACATATCTCCGCTGCCGGTCATGGAGAGGACAAATCGGGATTTCCCTTCTGTCGCGCTTTTGTCAAAGCTCGCCTCAAACACGGTAAAGTTTCCAGACCAATCCGCGCCGCAGGGACAGAATTCTTCACTGAAAAGATCCATCGGATCATAGGGCACACGCTCCGGCGTCGGCTCCGGCGTCGGCTCCGGCGATGTCTCGGGGCCCGGCTCAACCGCCGGCTGCGAAGCCTGCACCGGGGATTCCTGCCGCACCGCGGGCTTCGCCGCGCAGGCTGTAAGCAAAGTGATGGCAGAGATGATAAACAGCGCCTTGAGCGCTTCTCTTTCCATGTTTTTCATGATTATCCGTCTCCTTATTCCATCATCATGCCCGCATAGCCGGCACAGCCGGCGCCTATCCCGACAAAGACTACAAAGCCGAGTCCCACCCATGTGTCGCTGTAACAGCCGGTGTACCACTTTACGGTCAGCATGACGGTCACGGCCCCGCCGATCAGCAATGCGCAGAGGATTGCCAAAACCAAATTTCCATGCACGGCGCTCCAAACAGCGATTTTTTGTTCCAGCCATACAATGCCGGCATAAACAAAAGCCACCGCTATGTAGATGCCAAAAATCAGCGGACCGGTACCTTGCAGGACTGCATCCAATTTGACGGTGAGCGCAGGGATGAAGCGGTACAGCGCAAAGCCGATTCCGCCGTTCAGCAGCAAAAGAAACAGCCAGCCCACGATTTTTTTCATGTCGGTCACCCATCCCTATCCGGCGTAAACTCCGCCGTGATGCTCTGCCGGTCTGCCAGGGAGTGGGAAAGCGTGTTGTGATGCGCCTCCTTGCAGACGGCGTAAATCACATCGTACAGCCCGGACGCGAAGGGCGGCTCCTCCCCGGAAACGGAAATATCCATGGGAAAGGGACTTTCCAGCCGGAAGCAGTCCAGCAGCTCGGAAAGAGAGGCGTATTTCCGCGGCTGCCTTGCCTCCAGCGCCCGCTCGCAAAGGGAGATCCCCTCTCTCAGCAGCCTTTCGTACTGCGCTCTGTCGGTATCCCTCAGCTTCAGGCACATCTGGGAAATGGTATGGATGGCGGTGATGGCGTGTCCCGCGTTATCGTGGATGTGATGGGCGATGCGCCGCTGTTCCTCATAGTCGATAACGGCCTCCGCCTGACGGACATACTCCGTAAGCTCCGCGTTGGCTGCCCGCTGCTGTTCCACCAAAAGCGTAAGCTCCCGGCTTTTTTGGCGGTTTTGCTCCAAAAGGCGGGTCTTTTCGGTGGTGTCCGCCAGATACACGGTAAAGCCTGCCGCCGCGCCCCTTTCCTGCACGGAGGATATCCTGCAGAGATAGCTTCTGCCGTCTATCTGAAGATTGGTTTCGCCGATCCCGCCGAAATCAGGCATATAGTCCGTCAGTTTGGTATTCTTTTTCAAATCGGGATACGGCCCGCAGCGGTTATATTCCAGGACGTTCAGATACTTGTCCGTGATGATGACCGTGTCGGGAAGGGACAGGAACGCCTGCTTCATTTTATCCACGGTCATCCCTCCCTCAGCCGGGCCACGGCGGAGCGAATGACCGCCATGCACTGTTCCGCCGCAAGCATGTTTTCCTTCAGCGGCGCGTCGTTTGCCGGCTCCTCCAGAGCCGCCTGAAAATTGGCTTTCAGCGTTAAAAATGAGTCGGCGATCTGTCCGTAGACCTCATCCAGCATGGTCTTCTGCCGCTGCACAGCATCAGTATTCTGCAAGGTGTCGAGGTAGGCGTCGATGTTGCGGTTTTCCTCATCCAAAGCACGGCTGACCTGTTCAAGCTCCGCAACGGTGTTTTCCAGCTGCCTGATCTGGCCCGAGAGCTCCGATAGGTCCGCGGCGGTCACCAGCACCTCGCCGCTTCCCGGCAGGGGCATGGCGGAAACCAGCAGCGCGCCGCGTTCAAAAAAACTCTTTTGCGGTATGTCGGGGAGCAGCGAACCGAACGCGTCCGCATACTGCTCTCTGGCGCTTCGGTTCTCGTAGGAGCATTCTTTTCTGGCAGGGTCGTAGATCCAGATGGGGTGGCCGGTCTGCTCCACCGCCTCTTTCATGGAGGCCGGTATGATCCCCGCATCGTTGTATTTGAACACCATCAGATACAGGCACACAAACGCCGCGCCCATGACGACGGGGGTGTAGTCAAAACGGTCGATTCCCGAAAACGAGCGGACGGCGACGGCAATCGCCGGCAGAAACGGAAAGGTGGAAAAGAGAAGCAGCCTCCGCGCCACCTGCTCCCGCTTGCGGATGATATCGAGCATGGAAATAAAATACCCGACGAACATGAGCAGGTATCCCGTGAACATCGCCGCGCCAAAGAGCGGACCGTGAGCCACCGGCTCTCCCATGATGAGTTTCGTGTAAAACAGATGATGCCGGCCGTTCGTAAACACAAGACCGCACACGGCCATGGGGTAGAGGCACAGGATCGCACGCAGGGCTCTGCTGCCCGCGAGGGCGTCACGACCTGCGAGATAGAGACTCCAGATCAGATAGGCAACAGCCGCCAGGGTAATGCCGATATATTGATAGTTTGCCGCAAAGACATAGGCGGCGTTATCGGCGGGCAGGAACAGGTAGACGACGCTCTCGGCAAAGCGCCCCGATACCCACAGCCACATGCTGACGGAAAAGAGAAAAAACCATGTCCAGACCGGGGTATCCCGTCTGACCCGAAGGATTTTAACCGTAAAGACGACGTGCGCCAGCAGATAGGCAAGCTGCAAAACAAAGTTGGCGATTCTGTATCCTTCCACACGATTCACCTCTGAAGCAGGTCGTTTTGGATATTATACCATGACAGCTTCGTTTCCTTCGACCGGAGCGGGACATTTCGTGAAACAATACTGACAGTCGATAAAGAAGCAACAATACGGTCGGTACGGGAACGATTGGATGGGCCATTGTTTTGTCCATTTTGGTGTTATCGATGATTCGAACAGTGATGTTTGCAGTTATGGACAGTCAGGGGGTATAATATGGCCCTCATTACCAAAATCAAAGAATATCGGGAGAAGGCGGGATATAAGCAAAGTGAACTCGCCGAGATGGTTGGCGCCAGGAGAGAAACCATTGTCCACCTCGAAAATGGCAGATATAATCCCTCCTTGAAGTTGGCTATGGATATAGCGAAAGTATTTCATGTGACTGTCGAAGAACTGTTTGAATTTGCAGATGACAAATAATCAAGCCGGCACATTTCCATGAATGTGAAATATGTTGTCTTGTGGTTGATGTTTTAGCCCTGTTGATGAAACGCCAACGTGATGCGTCGGCAGCCGACACGCCCTTTGCGTTCGGCGAAAATTTCCTGTTTTTTTGTCACCAGCTCGGCGTGCTTGTCCGGTACAGCAAGCCGCTTGACGTGGCAGTCATCGGTTACGCGGGGAAGCTTTGCAGCGTGACACTTGACGTCTCCGGGGTAGCGGACATTCGGAATTCCCCTTGGCACAGAAAACACCCATCGTTATTTACAGTATATCATACTGTCTAACGATTGGGGGTGCAGTTCATAAAAGACAGTCCTTTTTTTCACCGTCTCTCATCAAGTTCGATTGCACGATCAACATACTTAATGTCCTTTCTGTCCTTTCTGTCCCTTAGGTTTGAATATGAAAAACGGCTTGATGGGGAGAATGAAGCATTCCGCATATTTATTTAACGATTGTAAAATGCCCATCTCATTGCTACAGAAGCAGGATACGGTCATATTGCCGCAGAAAGTCCTCAATACAACGCTCCGGCAGAACTAAAGCCACGAATTACGCGCCCAAAGCATTCAATTTCCGGGCATAAAGAGAAGTTACCGCTATTGACATTGTATCAATAGCGGTAACTGATTTGGCGGGTAGCGGTAATTGAGATAATGGCTAAAAAGCCTTTGTTTTCAACGGTTTTCTGATTTTTGACCAACCTGATTTTGCATCCAAACCCGCAATTTTCTGAAAAAATGGTCAAAATCCAGTGTGCGCAAAAAAGATAAGTCTATCGATGCCATTGTCGAGGTGAGCTGATCAGATCAGCTTGACCTCTTTTTCTTTTTGCCAAACGCAGTATGGCAAGAGCCCATCTCGGTTCTCAAACGGCAGGTTCATGAAGTCGATGATGTCCTCATCGGGAAAGAGGGAATCGCAATACGCGGGGATTACCCCGTCCGGGACGATCCCGATCTTTTCTTTCTCCAACAGCCGGTCGGCCAGCAGCTTTGCTTTGTGCATATATACGGGAAGACCGGCCTTGCGAAGGGCAAGATAGAACTTGACCGATTCTACGGTTCTGTTCCAAGCGTCACCCGCGACGCTGAGGTAGTAACCGCCAGCATCGTGACCGACATACAGGCTGACATGAGTTGAGTTTCCACCGCGGCAGACCTCCCATGGGTGACCGCCGTGAAGCTCACGATTACAGAGCCAATCATGAAAAGCGTCTGCGGAGTCCGGATCGATTTCTCCGAGTCCGTCATCACGTCCGTCAGCATGTCTTTCGTACTGCCGTTGCAGAGGCCAGCCCGTTCCCTCATATTTGTTTGCGGCATAACCAAGCGCACAGGATGAATAGAAGTCGTTCGCCGTCATTTTTCCGATGCGTGTCTTTAACATCTGAGGCTCGTCTTCCTGTTCAGCGGCACATCTGACGAACTCATCTACTTCCGCTTGACTGAGATCCTTGAAGAATGATTCGCGTGCCTCCGGAAACGCATCCCACAGGTGCTTGCGGAGCAGCGTTCCCGTCCGGTGCTGCGGAGGCAAGCCCTCGGCAATCCGTTTGTTATATGTGCCGTTTTCCAGCTCGGAAATGCAATTCTTGACGCTGTCCAGAATCCATTCGGTGAACTCGGATATATCGTAGGGGAAATAGCGCGGCTTTCTTTTGTCTTCAACGATTATGAGCCTGTTGCCGACAAGTATTCCACGGTATCCGATTTCCTCGTCTTCGACAGCGCTGAAGTTATACCACTCGACCTCGTTCGGGAACTCGTCATGCCACCAGTTTTCAAATTCCTCGCGGCTTTCCACATCGCCGTCTGCAAGCATTTGATCAAAATCCCCGAAATTATCAATAGTGCCTCGCTCCGCTGTGAACCACAGCTCGCGCACTCCGTTTTTTGAAACCGGGGAGATTCGCTTAAGCAGAGAAAAAATCTCATCGAGGAGTTCATAGGTTCGGTCATCGAATGAGACGTTGCAGTTGACGTCCATGTAGTGCTTTTGCTTCAGCACTTCAATGTAATGCTTGACTCTCGGAGCTTTAAGCGTGTTATTCATATCACCGCCTCCGTTTCCCGTATGCTATTATTCTGCATCCTTGCGGTTGCTGACAGTTTTACCCGTTTAATACATCGTCCACCAGTAATCGAAAAGCCTGCGATAGAAGTTTCCCTTTGGAGGCGCATACTTGCAGTTTCGGATGCGGCGACTCGTTTCTCGCTTCATCCACTTCTGGCAGTTGCTGTTCTTGGGGTACTTGATATACTTGCCGGAATGGAGGAGCGTCTTGCCGTCAAACCCCCAGTCGATATATCCGGCGTGAGGGATGTAGTGACTGCCCACGATCACCATCAGTCTGTCGTTTTTACTAAAGCGCATTTGGCGTCGATAACAGGCGCCGGTCCTGCGTGTGGGGGCAGGCGGAAGCAGCTCATTCCTCTGCTGTTCGAGCCGCAGCAAGGCTTTGTTTATCTCTGTTTCTGTCATATCCCTTTCCGTTCGGAACAGTCCGTGTCACAGGGCAAAGACCGTTCCAACTGCCGCGTTGCTTGGCGTGGTATACCTTTTGCTCACGCTTGCTCTGCTTTTGCAGCGGCGTCATCCTCACCATGTGAACACGTCCTTTCTTTAGTTCTGTGGGTTTCAATCTTATCCATGAAATCATGGCACTGTGCCGGGTAGTCCGGGTAACCGCATAGGAGCATCTTGTTCGGGAGCTCTCTCAGGGCTTCAAGAAAAGCACTCTCGTCCCGCTTCTTGATTCGGCAGAAGATCATGAGATACGGAGAGTCGTCCCGAGCATATTCCTGCATGAAATTCACGGTCACCTGATGCTTGATGAACAGACCATCCGCAAGGTATTCGCCGGCATCGAGAAACGCAAAATACTTATACCGCAGAGAAAAATGTTCAAGGCTGATATAGTTTTTTATTTCTGCCTGCATAGAGTCTCCTTCAACAATTCTGTTACAGATTCAAAAAAGGGCTTGATTTTTCGACGCATTTCCGCTATTCTGAAATACTTCCTTTGGGAAACTACTTTTTTGGAGGCGAAAGCTATGCAGCAGAATCAATACCCCGTCATTGATCCCGTGGCGACCGGCGAGAACATCGTCAGGCTCCGGCAGGAGCGCGGTCTGTCCGTTCGGGATCTGCAAGCGTTCTTTGGCTTTGAAGAGCCGCAAGCGATTTACAAGTGGCAGCGCGGCAAAAGCCTTCCGTCCGTTGATAACCTGTACGCTCTTGGTGCTTTGCTCGATGTGCCTCTGGATGAAATCCTGGTATCAGCAAGGCCACAATTGAACATGATCGTTCTTGAGCAGCAGGCTGACGCCTGCTGCTCAGCCATTTATATAGACCGACTGTTTTGGGTACGGCAGAAGTCCGAAATTGCTTCGACCATTTATTCGGACGCCTGTGCTTGAGGGTTTGTCCGAAGACTTGCTCTCCGGCAGCAGTTGCCCGATGGTGTGTTGCCCGAAGGCAATAGAAGTAATATCATCGGCTTATCAGGCCATTTATGGAGATGTGAGTTTGACAGGTCGGGAAGACGGGTTCGCGTAAGGCGAAAGCGTGACCATGCGTAGGACGAAGCTCAAAACGCAGAATGACTCGAGTTAATCTGATTTGACTAAAACCAGTTTTCATTCTTTTATTTGAAGCTCCTTGCTAAAGAGCAGTTAAGCATTATGCAGCGTTATAGTTCATCTGCATCTGAACCGATCTCAGCGCATCCTTATCCTGCCGTACCCAAAACAGTCGGTCAAGGGCTCGGCAAACAGGTTATTCCTGTTTACCGAGGTAGGCCGCGAACGCGTCCGCGAAGCTGTCGTTGACATCGAAGCTCGGCTCAAAGTCAACCTCAGAGTTGACCATGCAGCGATCCAACTCTGTGGAGACGGCGTCGGCCTTCCTGTTCATCTCGGTGAGATGCTTGCGAACAACGTTCCGGTCAAAGTTGATGGTGGTGACGCGCCTTAAGTCGCACTTATAGGAGACCTGATTGCCGTCCGTGTTGAAGCGATAGCCAACTCCGCCATGGGAAACGGTGACCTCAGAGCTTCTGAGCTCGGACATGTGCTGGAGCGTGTCGGCGATACGCTGCCGTCTGCTGTTCAGGCTGACCTCGCTGTCCATATCGATGGGCAGACCGTTCTTTGCGGCGCGAATGCCCCCCGCAAGCGCTTCGTGCTTGTCGAGGAGGTACAGCAGGAACCCGACGACGTCGGTGATCTGCTCGCAGTATTCGGTGGCGGGGACGTCGACCGTGGTTTCATCCTCGGCTTCTGCCATGACCTTCTTGCGAAGGTAGGTGTTCTGAACCTTGGTCACGTTGGAGTCTCTGCTCAGCAGAGACTGCGCCTCGTCCATGAGGGCCTGCAGCTTGTTCTGGTATCTGAACGCTTCTTTCAGATTCATATCTTTCACTCCTTGTCGTTTCGTATTATCTGCCTCTATTGTAGCGCGGGGTGTGCCTCTTGTCATTGAACTGTTGGTTCAATCGGAATAGAACTCTTTCATATCGTCGAGCTGCAAAGAGATCTGCGCCATCACGGATTCAAACCGTTCCTTGTTGCCGTGTATATCTGACATTACATAGCTGAATCCGTTCAAACGCTCATCACTCTTTCTGCTGTGGGACTTCGTCCTGACACTCCGTGACGATGAAGTCGTAGAGTGCTTCAGGCTCTTTCAGGCACCATTCTTTGCCGCTCTCCTTGTCCTCCCACACCTTGTAATCTTCAGTGGCCTCATAAAGCCACCATTCAATATAGTCATATTGGTCGTTCACCGTTTCCTTCAGAACCATCATCAGTGCGTCAAACCACTTGTTGTCGCAGCCAAATGTGCCGAGCCCGTCAGAAACCTTACAAAGCGCTGTCGCGACTTCTTCGTTGATGGTCTCCTGCTCTTTGACCATCCTGAGTGCTGTGCAGAAGGTGTCTTTGCTCAGTAATGCGGGTTTATTCTCCATCATCATCCGCCTCTCCGCAAAGCCGCTTAGCCTCCGCCAAATCCTCGGGCGTGTAATCAAAGGGGATTCTGCCCAAACGGACGGTTTCCTTGAAAAAAAGCTGGATGGCTTCCTCGTGCGTCAAACCGTACCGCTTGAAGACTTCGCCGGCCTGCTCATATAAATCAGAGTCAATCGTGAGCTCAATCGTTTCGTACTTCGGCGCCGAAGCCCGGACGGTTTGACTCAGGATCTCGTCCAGCGTCACGGGCGCATAGTCCCAGTACATACAGCCCACGTTGTAGATCTCGTTTTTGAAGCCACTCTCGTTCAGTTCCATTGCCATTTTGAGTTCCAGATCCGCCTCGTCCGTGAAGTGCGAGTGACCGTGGAGGTGGATCGCCTGATGCCGGTGCCCGTTGTAAAACGGAATGAAGTAGTGACTCAGAATGCACCGGCGCACAGAACCGTCCTCCAGAGTCACGCAGATATCGTCGTAGTCCTTGATGCCTGCAAGGGCCGCTTTCGCCTGGGCGTTATGGAGGAAACGGTCGTGGTTCCCTTTGATGAGAATGATCTGGCCGTTGAGGCTCCTGATCAGGTTGTGTGCGTCTCCGTTTCTGGATTTCCAGATCAGGTCGCCGAGAACGTATACGAGGTCGCCCTTGCCTACTTTCTCGTTCCAGCGTCGCACAAGCTCAGCGTCCATTTCCTCGACTGAGGCAAATGGACGGTTGTCAAAGCGAAGCACATTTTCGTGGCCGAAGTGCAGATCGCTTGTAAAGAATACCTTTTGCAGAATCAACGCCTCCCTTACTGGTCTGCCTTGCTGTTTTCGCTCTTTGGGAGCATCTCCGAATAATACGTTTTCAGGTCATCCCGGAGCTTAAGCCAGTCGCCCCGTTTGTCGAGCGTTTCAAATTCTGCTTCTCGCTCGATATCTTCGATCATGACGCAGATGGTCTTACTGTCCAACACGCTGAGATATTTCCGCACAAACTCCATGACCACGGAGGGCATGTAAGTGTGCCGACCTATGGCGTAGCGGAGGGCGCTGTTGACGATACAACCGAAATCGTCATCATAGATACACTTCATCCAACGTATCGGACAGAGGACTAAATCGTCCTTGCCCTCATCGGTAATGACGAAGCCCACGTTGTCCTTATCGGCCTTGTCCAGTATCTCATCGAGCTTTTCACCCAGCTCAGTGCGGCTGATCCGTGCCATCTGGTCAAGGGGCTGTATGTATTTGAACTGTTCCAATTTTGTTCCTCCATTCCGTAGTTAACCGTCTGCGAAGATGTCCTCGCAAACCAGACACCTTTATTTCTCTGGTGTAGAGCGGGTTCTCGAATCTGTCTCTCACGAGCTGCGCTCACCTCCCGAGTCGAACTGATCGGCGGATTCAAAACCGTGAAATAGAAAGTGCATCTTGTCGATGCGCTTATCGATGTGCCAGTGTCCGCAGAACCACGCCTTGTATTCAACAGCGTCTTCGATCTTGGCAAGCCAGTGCTCCGTGCTGTCGTCAACAGTACTCTGGTCGATGGAGGGCAGGAACACTTCTGTCGGCTCATACCTGAAGGGACAGGTATGCGAGAGAATCACATCAAAGTGTTTCTCTGCAATCTGTTGCTCCACATACGCCTTGATCTCGTCGGATGGCTGTTCGTCCTCCCACCAGCCGTACCCGCGAGAGAGACGGTAGAACTTGTCCACACTGTAAGCACCGCCGATGACGAGGTACTCAAGCCCCTCCAGCGTGTAGATATCTCCGTCCCGCGCAAACAGAATGTTGGGAAATGCATCCTCAAACCAGACCGTGCCGCCGTTCCAGTTCTTTGTTAGATAGGACGGGATGTTGGCCGGTCTTATTTCATGATTGCCGTGGATGCAGAGGATGGTCGGTTTGAGCCTCTGCAGCGCAGACTTCATCACTGTGTCACGCTCGTCAAGACAGAAGTTGGCTCCAACATCGCCGAGGATCACGATGGTATCGTCAGCCGTTAATTTGAACCGTTTGCAGAACCGCACGACCTCGAATGCCGAACCGTGAGTGTCCCCAGTAAAGTAAACCATTTGGATCTCCACCTTTCCGCGATCATTATATCAGCCCATCTGCCCGAATAGTTGGACACACAGAAAACATAATCACTTTTACAAAATCATATGCACTTTTACCCCGCACAAAATTAAACCAGCAGTCAAAACAATGACTCCCGGTAGATTGTTTTCTATACGAAGCGCAGTACAATTGTTATCGGTTCGTGTGTGACAGCGCCGACTTGCGGTCGCGGAGCGATGCCTTGATCGCTTTTACCGTGTCGGTGATGACCATCCTCTCATAACCGCTGCAATCTGCCAGCAGCATGGTGACCTCTTGGCTTGCCGCCATGACGGAGCCGGTGAGTTGCTCTGCAAGGAGAATGTCTGCCGGGATGTCCAGAGCATTTGCAATCTGCACGAAGGTTTCAAGGCTCATTCTCTTTTTTCCGTTTTCTATGTAGCTGACATAGGTGGGCGACTTGTCGATCAGCTCCGAGAAGTCCAATTGGGAAATGCGGTTTCGTTTCCTGATGACCATGATGCGATGCCCGATTGCTTGATAGTTTAGACTCATAATAAGAACCTCCAAAAAAATATTGTCGGTCCCATTATAAAGTCAAGGCTAAATGATAATCCTCTCATTATATCAATTTAGCCTGTAGTTGATATAATTCGGATTATAAAATAGTCTACAGATTAAGTCGAGAGGAGTGAGACGATGGCAGGGCGAGATACAACGGAGAGTCAGGCAATCGGCTCACGGATCAGAGAGGCGCGAATCAAAAACGGCATGAGCCAAGCAGAACTCGCTGTTAAGTCCAGCATCTCCCTCCCACATATCAGCGATATAGAGCTTGGGAAAAGCAATATGATGCTCCCCTCATTCATTCGGATCGCTGAAGCCTTACAGGTATCCGCCGACTCGCTGCTCCGCCCGAATGTACCGGGTGTGACGAGCCTATATGAGAGCGAATTTTCCGAGCTCCTCAACGACTGTACTCCTTCGCAGATGGACTCTATCCTGAAAATCGTTCGGGAACTGAAGCAAACCATGTGTAAAAAAGGCGAAGAATAGAATCTATCAAAGCGGGTTGGAGTGATCCAATCCGTTTTTTCTTTTCAAATCTAAACCAGAGGTCAAGTTCTTGACTTCTGGTTTATTTCTTTCTTGGCGAACGGATTATATAATTTCTTGGTAAGTATTATCTTCCGGAGGGATTTCATGTCAGATTTGATAAAAAAGAGCGAGGACGCTGATCTGGAGACCATGCCGTCCTTCGACTTCATATTGGAAAAAGAGGCCGAGCAGCAGACGCAAGTTGCGGAGCATCGCGCTTGGCTTAAAAGCATCAAGCATGAACGGCCTCTCCCAAAGCACCACTACAAGGTTGCGGTCTATATCCGCTACTTCAATCAGACGAAGCATGAGGATTACCTTTCATACCACAAGCAGCAATTTCTTGACACCATTGGGCTATGCCCCAACTGGGAGTTTCTCGGCTTTTACATTGACGAGGGCGGAACTGCCCCCAACATGGAAAACGCAAAGGAATGGACGCGGCTGCTTCAGGACTGCTTTGACGGGAAGGTCGACCTGATCATTACGCAAAAGGTGAGCAATGTATCGAAGAAGCAGTCCGAGATCACCTTCTGCGCCCGAATACTTGCGGCGCATCAGGTGGGTATCTATTTCATTTCTGAGGACATCTTCACGCTTGCCTCATACTATCAGGAAGACTTGAAAGACCCCTTTTTCTATCCATCACCTGATTGGCAGCTTCTTCCCGATGATGACCTCGCGTTAAGAGGTATACTTCATGATTAATCAGTCCAAAAAGCAAAAGGAAACCGAGCAGAAGCAGAAAATTCATCGACGGGTATATACCAAGATTGATCCCGAGAATTATGAGTTCATCCCAGCAAAAAAGCAGATCGACTACTACGACAACGATATCCCGCAAAGAGTCGCGGTCTACGCTCGTGTTTCAACGGACAATATTCAGCAGACTTCCTCATACGAGCTTCAAAAGAAGTATTACGAGGAGTTTGTCATTCGCCATCCCAACTGGACTCTGGTGAAAATCTATGCCGATGAGGGCATAAGCGGAACTTCAATGGCTCACCGGGACGAGTTTCTGGCAATGATTGCCGACTGCCGGGCCGGTAAGATCGATATGATCATTACGAAGAGCGTTTCGCGGTTTGCCCGTAATGTGGTCGACTTTCTCAGTATGGTGCAGTCCTTGGCAGAACTGCCGCATCCGGTCGGGATCTTCTTTGAAAGCGAATGCATTTTCTCCTTGAAGGATGACTCTCAGATGGCGCTGTCGTTTCAAGCAACTATGGCCCAGGAGGAATCTCATATCAGGAGCCGGAGTATGGAGACCTCGCTTCATATGAGGCTCGACGGAGGCCTTCCGTTGACACCCAAACTGCTTGGCTATTCCCACGACTCGAATGGCAGCCTCATTGTCAACCCAGACGAAGCGCCAACTGTGAAGCTCATCTTCTACATGTACCTCTACGGCTATTCGACCGCTGAAATTGCGGAAGCCCTTACTGAACTGGGGCGAAAGACCTATCTCGGCAATGTAACTTGGACGCCCGGAGCCATTGTTCAGGTTCTTCGCAATGAACGGCATTGTGGGGATGTGCTGACAAGGAAGACCTTCACTCCAAACTACTTGAATCACCTGTCCAAAAAGAACCGTGGGGACAGGATGCAGAGCATCTATCGCAACCACCACGAGGCCATTGTCTCGCGGGATGACTACATAGCGGTTCAACACCTGCTGAACAATGCAAAGTACGGGAACAAGTCCATTCTCCCCGAGCTGCGTGTCATTGACAGCGGCCTTTTGCGAGGCTATGTCACGGTCAATCCACGCTGGGCAGGATTCAAGGCGCCTGACTACTTCCAAGCTGCTGCCAGCCTGAGTCCCACCAATGGTGAAAACGATACCGGGGGATTTATAGAAGCGGAGCCGGAAATCCATGTTACTGTGGAGGCCGGCGACTTTGATATGCGCGGCTTTGAGATTGCTCGTTCTGAGTTTTTTGACTCTCACCGCCGCCCATATGTGACCTTTCAGGATAAACAAATCAAGTTCAGTACCGACTGTGTTCGGAAGCTTGGCAAGAACAATATGGTGGAGTTTCTTGTGAACCCGCGAGAGATGATGTTTGCCGTTAGGACAGCCGCGAAGGACAGTCGTCACTCCGTGCCCTGTTCACGGGTTTCAAATGGCATCTACTATCCAAAGACCATCTCCTGTGCGGCATACATGGATACGCTGTTCCAGATATTTGGGTGGAACTCAGACTACAAGTATCGTATTTCCGGGACTCTCTTTCAGAAGGAAAACGAGGCCGTCTATCTGTTCAACATGAGCGATGCCGAGGTTTTTATTAAACCTTATCTGATAGCGGGCAGCGCTGAAGCAGATTCTCCGGAGGACGATGTAAAGCCTCTCTCGGTATCCGGCACGAGGGTACGAGCTGTGCCGCAGGAGTGGATGAGTTCCTTTGGAAACCAATACTATCTGCACCAGCACATTTTCCCGCCCGTAGAATCGCAAAGCGAAAACGACTGGAAAATCCGCTTGGAGGGTCAGCTCTATGACGCCGGCGAGAAAATCAATGTAACGGGATTTGATGAGCTCAAGAGCTTTATCACACAGGAGCTGAGCCGCGGAGAAATGGAGGAAAACGCAAATGGATGATTTGAATAACGGTCAGGCGCAGGGTGTTCTTGCGAATATGCTTCAGCATCTTCAGGAAGCGACGCCTGACAGCGAGAAAGCCTTCACCTTACGAGAAGAAGCGGACGAACCTTCCACTGATGTGGTGCCCGTTGATGGAGATGTGATCGAGTTGGGCGGCGAGTTCGATTATGAAGGGTATCAGGTAGTTCGCCGGGAGTTCTTTGCCCACACCAACGAACCGTCCATTACTTTCAATAATTACAAGGTGTATGTCAACTCCGCGTGCCTGGGCAGGTTCCCATCCGTGGACTATGTGCAGGTTCTGGTCAACAGTGACAGCAAGATCCTTGCTATCCGGCCATGCCGGGAGGAAGAACGCGATGCATTCACATGGTGCGTCCCCGGTTCGACGCGCCGAAAGCCTCGCCAGATCACCTGCCGACTGTTCTTTGCGAAGGTTTTCTCACTCATGAACTGGAACACGGATTATCGGTATAAGCTGCTCGGCAAGGTTATCCATGCGAATGACGAGTATTTGATTGCGTTTGATTTGTCGGCCACAGAGGTCTATCAGCGAGTATTCAAGGAAGGTGAAAAGCCAAAGACCTCGCGCACACCTGTTTTCCCGGAGGGATGGCAGAATCAATTCGGCATGCCTTTCAAGGAGCATCGCAACTCCATGCAAGTCAACATCTTTGAGGGATATGCGGTTTACAGCATTAAGGAAAACAGCGTCACCACAGCCGCTGAAGCAGATAAAGGAGCATCCGATCCCGTTCCTGCTGATGCATCAAAAAACGATTCACCGGGAGGTTCTGATGTATGAGTGGCAAGAAAGAACAAATAGCATACCTCACGCTGGATGTAAAGCGGTGCAGATTTCGAATCTTTCGCTCAACACTGCGCGCCCTTGGAAATCCCACATACATTCAGTTCCTCATCAATCCAGAGGATCTCTATCTTGCGATACTCGGCTCTGAACTCCCGCTGCATGGTGGAACAGCGAATAGGGTTAAGCTCCCAAGTCTGAAGGAAGATCCCAAGCTGTCAGTAGAGTTTTACAGCACTGCGCTGCTTGAGGGAATTTACGGGATTTTTGGAGTTTTAGATCGCAACTATAACTATCGCCTCACAGGAGAAATTGATCAGGTAAATCGCGTGGCGTATTTTTCTATGCGCTCACTAAAGCGAATTGAGCGGAGGAAACTCAATGATGGACAAGGGCTATAGAGAACTATGCATTGACGCAGAGTTCAAGACTCTGATCCGCCCTCTCCGCCGCGACGAATACTCCCAATTAGAAGCGAATCTTGTGCTGGATGGATGCCGTGACCCGATCATCATATGGAACGGCGTCATCGTCGATGGTCACAACCGATATGAGATCTGCAATCGGTTGCATATTCCGTATGCCGTTCAGGAGATTGATTTCGATAGCCGTGAGGACGCTATTGTCTGGATATGCAACAACCAGCTTGGACGCAGAAACATCACAGAGGAAACGCGAAAGTATCTGATCGGCCGGCAATATGAGGCAGAGAAGATCGTCGGTTTTCGTAGAAATAGGGTCGGGCATAACCAGTACACAAGGACAGACGATTTTGACGCGCAGGATGATCTGCAGGATGTGAGCGCCAATGCGCGCAGGGAGAGTGGTCGGCGTACCGCCAACCGCCTTGGGAAGAAATATCATGTTTCCTCTGGCGCTGTTCAGAAATATGGGAAGTACAGTGTCGCTCTCGACACGATTGGCGATAAAGCGCCGGAACTGGTTCCTCAGATCCTGTCCGGGAACTATAAGATTTCGCACGACAATGTGGTTGCGCTGTCGACGATGGAGGCGGAGGAAGTGCAGAAGCTAAGCCAAAAGGTCGGGCATGGGGCTGCGCCGTTCATTCGGTACAGCGAGTCACGGAAGGACTTCACCGATGAACCGGCTCAGAAACCGGGTCCGAAGCCTCCGGAGCTTCCGGCTATAAAGTCAATACCGGTATTTGACCCTGATGCGGAGGTCACCGGCCTTACCCTCACGATCCCTTCGTGGACGAGCTCTATTGATCGGACAAAAGTTGCTGCGGATTTTAGTGCCGTTTCGCCGTCCGCAAAGAGGCGCCTTGAAGGCGCATTGCTGTCGCTTCAGGGTAAAGCGCAGGAAATGATCCGCGCAATGAAGGAGGACTCCTGATGCCCGATTATAGTATGTTTGTCCCCAATGTCCATTTTGAGCTGATCCCAATAAAGAACTTGGTTTCTAATCAGGAGTACCAGAGAAATCTGTCCCTGCGCCATGTGCAAAATGCCGCAGAACATTTTGACCTGTACCAGATCAACCCTGTCAAGGTGAGCTGCCGTGACGGTATGAATTACGTCTTTAACGGACAGCACACCATAGAGATTGTGGCGCTCGTTTCCGGGTCGCGCGATACGCCGGTCTGGTGCATGATCTACGATGATCTGAACTATGAGAATGAGGCGTATGTCTTTGCCAATCAGATGAAGTACGTGAAGCCGCTGAAGCCCTACGAGGTATTCATGGCGAACATAGAGGCAGGAAGCGACAAGCAGCTCATCATCAAGGATCTGGTGGAGTCATACTCTCTGTCCATAGGTCAGGTTAAAGGCTATGGTGTGATCTGTGCGGTATCCTCGCTTGAGGGTATTTACGACAAGTTTGGCTATCATGTCTTAGACCGCACTTTGCGCTTGTGCGCCGGGACATGGGAGGGCGATATGAATTCGCTTTGCGCCAACTTCCTCAATGGTGTTGCACGGCTCGTCAATACCTATGGCGACAAGCTGAAGGACGAGCTTTTCAAGGAACGGGTCGGCGCGACATCTGTCAAGCAGCTCACCCGCAATGCGAAAGAGCGGCGTCCGGGATCGATGGGCTTTGCCGAAGCCATGCTGGTCGCGTACAACAGAAAATGCAAATACCCGCTGGTCTGGAACAAACTCTACGAGAAGAACAGCGGCACAACGGACGGCCTTGATGCAGATATTCCCGGCGAGGAAGAGGACGAGCAGGAGCGCATAGAGGAACAGCATGAGGTCTGAGATCGCTGATGTTCAGCTCCCAGCAAGGGGTGGCTTTTAGCCGTGCCGCTATATTTTTTAGAAATGCGGTTGTATTTCTTGAAAGATGTGGTATAATTACTTCGTAAATTACGAACTAATAATACGGAGGCGCTGATATGATCATACTGAACGCAAAACTGAATAACGTCTACGGCTTTAAGGATTTTGACATTGCGTTCTCCTATCCTAAGAAGATCGTCAATTCAATCATTGAGAACGAGCATCTCGCCGGGAGGCCGAACTTCCGCTACAAGAAAGCGGTTATCCTCATGGGCTCTAATGCCACCGGCAAGACGAGTCTTGGCAAGGCGCTGCTCAACATTATCAGCTTTATCAATACCGGGGATGTTTCAACTCTTACAGCGATGGCGCCGTTCGGCAATAATGCCTCCTTTCAAATCGACTTTGTGAGCAGCGGATTTACGCTCCATCGTGTGAGTGGCATAATCGGAGGACACTTTCCATACGATGGCGATATTGGAAGTGAGATCACAATTCAGTATTTCTCTGCGGACATTGGTCTAAAGGATTCCTACGAGATGTGCGCGGAAAAGCTGGTCGAGCGAACAATTGAAATATCAAAAGACTACTCGAAACTCGGCAAGCTGGTTGGCAAGCTCGATTTCACTTTCTCCTGCCCGGATATTAAGCCGACCACGAAGGCGTCAAAGGTCAATCGCAATGTTGTTTTGAAGACCTTGAAGGCGGTGATCGGCACGCTCGATCCGACGCTCACCGATGTGCAAGTCTCGAAAGATCTGCGCAACTCGTTTATCATCCGCAGAAACAACGAGGAGATCATCATTCAGGAAGGCAAGCTCTTGAACCGCGAGTCGCTTTCGAGCGGAACGGCAGAGGGCGTTGATATTTCCTTCTTCCTCGCGCTCCTTATTGCGGAACACAATGGATTCTACTATTGCGACGAGCACTTCTCATATATCCAAAGCGATATTGAAAAGCGTATCTTCGGTCTGATGCTCGAACATTTGGACAGCAACGAGCAGCTTATCTTCACAACACATAACACGGATATGCTCGACTTGAACATCCCCAAGCATTGCTTCGCATTCCTCAGAAAAAAGCAAGATGAGGACTACCGTGTTTCTGTGACCTATGCCTCCGACATTCTGAAACGCAGCAGCGATTCCATCCGCTGCGCCGTCGAGAACGACGTCTTTTCATCGCTCCCGGACGAGTCCGCCCTTGATGCATTGGAAAAGGGGGCTGACGATGAAAAATAATTGTATCTACTTTGTTGAGGGACGGTGCGAGGAGAAGCTGCTGAACGCATTGAAGGAGCAGCCGCAGAGGATCCAGCCTGGACGAGTCAAAGTATTCAATGTCATTCAAAACACGCTGCCAAGCTCTCAGCTCATCACGATTCAGCCGGGCACAACGGTTGCTCTTGTCTTTGACACCGATGTTCCTCAGATAGACTGCCTGAAGGACAATATCGGGAGACTGAGCAAGTATTGCTCAAAAATTAAGATTGTGTTTCTGGCACAGGTCTTGAACTTTGAGGATGAGCTTGTACGCTGCTCGGATATAAGAAGTGCGACAGACCTGACGCACAGCAGGAGTGCCAAGGACTTCAAAAGGGACTTCTGTGCCATGAGCAATACCCGCGCCGTACTGGAACGAGTGAACCTTAGTGTTGAGAAGCTCTGGACTGAAACCCCGCCTTCGGAGTTCGCTTTCACTCCGCAAAACAGCGATTCTGTTAAACAATAGCACCGGCAAGCGTTTCACTTTGGTTCCTGATGATAAACCAGAAGCGTTTCAGAATACCTCCATAGGCCTTCTGAGACGCTTCTCTTTTTTATTCGGCGGTGATGCTTTCCTCGACGATATATCCGCCTCCGAAGATGATTTCAAGCTTGCCATCCGGGTAGACCTTGATGCATTCGATCATCTGGCGGACGATGGAGTCGTCATATTGAAAACCGCTTTGCTCTCGCTCTGTGATTACCCGCTGGATCTGGTCAAGTCGGTCGTTTGGCGAGTTGTCGGCGCTGGCAAGCTCCTGAATGGCGTTGATGCGGTTCTTAAGGAGCGTGATAGTGTCTGATATTTGCTTGAACTCGTCCTCGCGGCTTTCGATGTCATTTCCAGTCTGGACGCTCTCATTGATTAGTTCAATCATTTTACGATTCAGCGCTTCGACCTTCCGCTGGAGCAAGTCGACCTCGTCAGAACATCCATTCAATCCGATTGCCTCGCCGATGGTTGCTTTCATGAGCGCCATGTAGGTAGCTCTGTCTTCCTCATTGAACTTGTTGAGCGCCCGCATGATAGCATTCTGGAGCGCCTTTTCGTCGATCGTAATGGATTCCTTGCAGTACTTTTTGCCGTAGTCGAGTCGATTGATGCACCGCCAGACGACTCGCTTTTGCTTGTAGGCAGTCCATGTGACTCTCTTGTAGCGGCTGCCGCACTCCCCACAGATCAGGACGTCCGTCAGGGCAAATTTGGAATATTTCCCCGTTGCTGTGATGGATGTCTTTGAGGATTTCGGAGTTACGGTTTTCCTTCTAATGAGTTCCTCCTGTACCTTGTGGAAAGTATCTCGACTAATAATTGCCGGATGGCTGTTCTGCACATAGTACATCGGCGCTTCGCCGGTGTTCTTGCGCCTCGTTTTGGAGATGCAATCCACAGTCACGGTTTTCTGTAGGATTGAGTCCCCGCAGTATTTCTCGTTTGCAAGGACGTTGGCAATCATGGAACTGCTGAATGAGAAGCTCTTGCCAGGGACTACCGTGTTTTCCGATTTCAAGACCGCAGATATTCGAGCAGGCGTATTACCGGCAAGGTACATATTGTAGATCCGCATTACGATTGCCGCTTCTTCAGGCACGACCTCCGGCATACCATCTTCGCCCTTTTTATAGCCGAGAAGCTTCTTGTACATAAAGATGGCGTTGCCGTCCTCGAACTTCTTTCGGTAGCTCCATGTAATATTTTTGCTCATGCTCTCAGACTCGGACTGAGCGAAGCCGGCGTATATGACGAGGTAGAGCTCACTGTCGATTTTGAGTGTGTCGATGTTCTGTTCCTCGAAGAATACGCCGATCCCTCTGGATTTGAGGACTCGTACATGATCCAGACAATCTACGGTGTTTCTGGCAAATCGGGAGACGGATTTGGTGATGATGTAGTCGATTTTCCCAGCAAGGCAGTCGTTGATCATCTTTTTGAACTCGGGGCGCTTGTCTGCACGAGTTCCTGAAATGCCCTCATCGGCATATAGTCCAGCGAATTCCCAGTCCGTCCGTGCGGCGATCATCTCCGTGTAAACCTTCTTTTGGGTGGTGTAGGAGGTGAGCTGTTCCTCGCTGTCGGTGGAGACTCGACAGTACGCTGCCACGCGCTGCTGTCGGTATTTCTCCTTGTCTACGATCAGAGACCGCTTTGGCTCAATGACCGTTATGGTCTTTTTGGGTATCTTGGTCACTTGCATTGTTATCATCTCCGATTTCCGTGTCTGTCTTGGTATGTAGCCTGACTCTGCCTCTGCCATCAAGGGAAATGTAGCTGATGAGGTCGGTAAAGTAGCTCTCGCTGAATTCATCCTGCGGCGTCATCATTTCGGCTCGTTTTTGCGCTATTGAGGCAGCGATATTCATTTTCGTTTCGCTCTCGCGGTAGAGCTGGCTTGCCATTTCTGTGGTCTTTGCGATTATGAGTTCCTCATTGGGATTGTCTTGTTCAAGCTCGAGGCTGATTTCGTTGTTTAGCTTCAGAACAGCCGGAGACATTTCCGGGCGCTTTTTCCGTCTTGGGACGAGGAGCTTTGTATTGGTGATAATCCGGTTCATCAGCACATTGATCATTTCGAGAAGCTGGGTGTCTCCGATGCGTACCATGATTCCGCACTCGTCATTCGTACACATCCAGCTTTCCCTGATACGGTGCTTTGCGCTGATACGCCGTTTCATCGGCGCGCCGCACTCTTGACAGCGGACATAGTCCCGCAGAAGGTTGATTGCAGTGGAATCCTTCTCGAAGGCATTGCGCTGTCTGGCAGTCTTCAGACTGGTTGCTGTTTCATAGAGTGCTTCATCAATGATGGAGTCATATTCTTCATCGCCGGTGTACTTGGCGTTGTCGATGATTCTGGCGATACGCGCTTTATCCCATGTGTCTGTACGCTCACTGTAAGGGATCTTTCGCCCTGTCAGTTCCTCGGCAATTGCTTTCAGTGATGCGCCGGCAATGTAGGCACCAAATATCTCTCGAATCACATCGGCTTCGGTGTGCTCAATGACTGTTCTGCCATTTCGGATCGTATAACCGTATGGGATGTAGCGTATCTTTTTCATGCCTTATCTCCTGTTCAAATCAGCTCAGTGAAACGGAGTCCGCCAATCACAGTCAGCGTCATTTCGTCGTTGGGGTCGATAGAAATTGCCTTTACAACCTCAGCAAACAGCTTCTCATCGAAACGCTCGAGCGGGTCTTCCAGCTCATCCAATATTGTCTTCAGATGCTTCACATCTTCGAGCATTTGGATGATGTGAGAGTCCAGCTCTGTTTGGCGCTCCTTTTTCAGCTTGGCAAGCTGGTTGTTGATATCGCGGGACTGGGTCTGATGCACTTCAGCGGCGAGATAGCCTTTGGCGCGGAGCTGCTCGAGCATGAGGAGCTTTGCGTTCAGTTCAGCGATGCTCTGGCTCATTTCACGAGCGGCGATATTGTTTTTCTTATACAGCAGAACGGCAGATTCGAGCCGGGATATCACTTGTCCGAGTATATCCTCCTGCCCGAAGCGTAGCTTATTGACCATCGCTGTGAACCCGTCGTAGATGCGTTCTTCGCTGTAGTAGTTCGAGTTGCAGGCGTTTCTGTCGTTGACATGCCGACAGCATGCCCATTTGACGCTTCCCGACACGAGGCGTCTGCGAAAATACGAGCCGCACTCAGTACACTGAATGCGGCTCGTAAGAGGATATATATTCTGTGTTGCAACCTTCGAGAAGTTGTCCTGTCTCTTTTTCAGGAGCTCCTGAACCTTGGTAAAGGCATCCTGGTTGATCAGCGGGGCGTGAGTGCCTTTTGCGTAGAACTGATCTTCCTGACCTCTGTTTGCGTATTGCTTGAACGGGACTGTCGTATCACGGTATGTTTTCTGATAGCGGCAATCGCCGATATACCTTTCGTTTTTAAGGATGTACGCGACCTTCGCCGAGCGCCAAGTGCCTTTCCCGGTTTTTGTCAGGATGCGGCGGTTGTTCAGCTCCCGAGCTATCTCGGTCGTAGAGCATCCGTTCAGATACATTCCGAATATTGAGCGGACGATTTCCGCTTCCGGTTCATATACCGTCAGTTCCTTTTCTATGAGACGGAATCCGTATGGAGCATTGCTGTCCACGTACTCCCCGCCCTCCATGCGCTTGACAATGGAGAGGCGCTGGTTCTGGGAGATTGCTTTGGATTCTTCCTGCGCAATAGCGGAGAAGGTGTTCAGAAGCATTTCGTCGCCAAGCGCAAGGGTGAATATCCCTTCTTTTTCGAACTGGACGCCGATGCCGAGAAGTTTCAGCTTGCGAACATATACGAGCGACTCTTTTGCGTTTCTGGCGAATCGGGATACTGATTTTGTAATGATGAGGTCTATCTGGTGGAGCTCGCACATATGGATCATACGCTGGAACTCTGTGCGGTTATCCGCTTTCATACCAGAAAGCCCTTCGTCAGCGAAGATCTCTACCAGCTCCCAGTCATTTCGCTTTTGGATCATGCTGGTGTACACCCGCATCTGGGTCGCATAGGAGTTTTGCTGATCAGCCGAATTGGACGACACTCGGCAATAAGCGGCGACTCTGGATTTCGCCATGGCTTGCCGTGTGATGGGCGATATCAGTCTGGCTTCGGGCATCAGCGTCAACTCCCTTCCTCAAAAAGTGTATATGTTTTCGCGGGTTTCGTATATGTTTTGGTCTGTATCATAATATGATACAGACCTCCGGTCGGCCGGCAACACACATTATACCGACACCTTTTCCGAATAGCTACACAATTATGAGGAAAAGAGAGAAAGATTTATTCCGCCAAAACGATGTCCGCACCGGTCAGTTGGAGGTAGTAGCTTTTTGCCCGCAGATACTCCTTTTGGGTAATGGAGCCGAGGCTGAGCATCTCCTTCAGAACGCTCATAATGAAGAGGTAGTTGGCGTTTTTGGTGTTCAAATGGGATAGCATCTGCCTCACCACCTTGCTGCGTGCTGGACGGTATCTTTCTCCCATTCTTCGAGATGATACTCGTCGCCGTAATCGTCCTCAACGGTATCATCGTCGCTGTCATAGTCCTCCGGCTCGCAATCGCCAAAGTAGCTGTCTCTGATTTCCCTCGCGTAGCGGCGTTCCTCCAAATCGTTCAGGAACCTGTCGACATCATAGTCGATACTCATCTTTTTGGTATCATACCGGCCTCGACCGGGAGACCATATCTGGACGCCCTGGTTTTCAAGACAGGTCATAATATCCAGACTCAAGAGCAGAGTGGTGTTGAGCTGATCCATGCTCTTGATGAGCAGAACATCAAAGGCATTGTCTTTGGCTGCCTGAAGCATTTGGGCCAATCCGTGGCCGTCGTTTCTGCTGTTGAAATCGATGGAAAAGCCGGTAAGCGTGAATGCCTGCTCGTTGGCATAGGAACGCAGAGAGTCTTCCAGAGTATCATAGTAGGGGTCTGGGCTGCGAACGCTTCTGATGTAGATCCATGCGCGTTTGCCTGTATCCTCGGCAGCAGCGTTCTTAGAGCATTTGTTATCCTTGTTCATTTATGTATTCCTCCCGAAGTATTCAAGTTTAATGACACAAAAACGGGGACAGCCTCTTTTGAAGGGATGGCTATCCCCGTGGCTTCTATCATTAAGCCTTTGTAATTGCTTAGCTCTATTCGACACTACTTCCCGAGCCTGGGCGACGAACGAGAACAGCGGCTGGCGCCGCTTCACAGGATTCTAACCTCCCCGAGGATCTCTCCGGGCTGCCCCCATTGCGTGTTGCTGTGGCTGGACAGGCGTACCATTGTAGGTTGACAAGGTCATTGCGAGACAGCGTGCCACTGCTGCCATTCGGTCGGATGGGTACCGCTCGCACCTCTTTGGCCGTCTTTTCCGGTGGGTTATTCCCGCCGTAGGTGGTCTTGGCGCATCCTCCGATATCGCTTGTCCCTTTTGGGCTTGTCAACTGATGTGTTCAGGTCGTCGGATATGACCGCGCATTGGCGGTGTTTTTCAAAGTTCAGAGAGAAGGATTGTTTACCCCCTCACTGTGTAGGCAGCGAGAAAGCGTTTTTTATTAGCCTTTCGAAAAATATTTTTTTAGGCGAGTCAGTTTCAGAGAAATATTGCCCTGCGTACAGCCTTGGAGTAATGCTATTTCTTCCTGAGTCAAGTCATCGATAACAATTAGCGTCAGGAGTTCCAAATCCACTAATTTGAGGTTCTTGAGCTTGTCTGCGACTGCATCGTCTTCAATTGCGTCCACCCAGCTATACCTGCCAGAAAAATCAGATTCACTGAAGGTTACCTTCAGCGAATCAAACTTTTTGAAGAGCCCAGACATGCTGTCCTCGTCGTTTTCAGTGATGCACTCAGCGGGAAGCGGCTGAGTGTGCATCCGATATCTCCGCTCACTCAGGAAGAACTCCCAGTCGAAATCCTTCATCAGCTGAATGTCTGCTGCGGCCATTCCAGCTTTCCGATAGGTCTTTTTCTTCAAAGCCCAATGCGTATCAAATTTCTTTTTTTCTAAAGCGTAGTTAAAGCCCATTGTCCATTCTCCTTATCGTGTTTTTGTTTTCGGGGTGCGGGGTGAAAACCAAAAACGGCGGAGGAGAACGACAGCCGGGGGTTGTGTGATAGCGGTGCTTGTCCATGCATACTCTCCAAAAATGGGCAGCAAAAAAGGCCGGGCGCGAATTGTCGTCGCGCCCGGCCTCTTAAGCCCCCGTATTGGCTGGAGGGGGTACAGAAAAGCCGCAAGACCTCATTTTGTGGTCTTGCGGCGTATAGTCAGTATTCCCCAGCATGGACAGTGTAGCATATTGACAGTCGCTTGGGAGTAGGAAAAGGGTCGGAACTTAGTCGGTTAGGAGTCGGTATTCAGTCGGTAAACAGTCGGCGCAGCTCGGGCAGGGTATATCCAAACATACACAGGCCGAACAGGTGCAGAGCCTCTTTCTTTCTGTCATAGAATACGCTGCGTTCTATATTAAGCGCCTCGGAGAGCTCCGGCTCCGTCAGCGGAAAACGGCTGATGTATTGCTTGTCCAAAATCTCATAGTAAATCTCGCCGTAAACGGGATAGTCCCGCATACGGAGCAATGCCTTGTCAATGAGGTCGATATACATTCGGGTTTCACAAATGCAGCAGACACGCTCGGCAAATCTCTCCGCCTCTGTGTCGGGAGCAAAGTCGGCGAGATACCTGAACCCGACCTCCACATCGCGGTTTCCAATTTCGTAAGCGTGATCCCGTATTTCCTCGAGACGTTCGCTGATCGCCCACGTGACGTCTCGATAGACCGTGAGTATCAGCCGTGAGCGGTGGAACACGGCGTCGCTGTCCAAGCCGAGCGATGCGAGCTTTGCTTTATGCTTGCGTAAAGCAGCAGTTTCTTTTGCCATCTCTAAACCTCCCTTGAGCCATAAGCGGCAATGTAAACCTTGTTAGCACCCAAGCTAACACAAAGTGGAAAGAGCGGCGGGGCCTTAACCCCGCCTCCGAAGCTAATCTCAATCGCACATAATCACTCCAACCGAACGCAGATACCCGGCTTGCTTCAGCCTGATGCGTACTGCCGTCCGGGAAACGTCAAAGATCTCTGTCAGCTCCGTTATCACGTCAGCGGCATCCTTTGAGCCGCAGCCTTCAAGAATATAGCTGGCGGCGTGATGCTTTTTCATGACCGCCTGGGCTGTGGGATAGAAGACGCTTGCCGGCATCAGCATTGCCGAGGCGAACTTGTCCGCCTGCCATTCCAACCAGTCCTTGTCCGACCAGTAGCCCCGCGGTTTCTTCCTGTTAGGGTCGGCCTCTCTGCACATGATATAGGAATCCGATGTGCGGAGGCAGTATTTTCGGTCGCCGGGGTAGTACATCTGCCGGTGGATGATCCAATGAGAGACCTCATGGGAGACTGTGAAGCGGCGCCGGTGGTGGTGCTCTTCCGGTATGAGCCTCGCGTCAATAATGATCGTGCCGCTCATGACGATTTCTTCCTGCACCTTCTTTTCAAGGGACATCAGCTCCATCTTGTAGTCATTGAAATTGATGAGTCCCAGAACTGTGCCGCGGCCGGAGAGGTACCGATCTATGATCGTCAGGCTGTAGGCTTCATCGGCAAGTGCCTCGATGTCGAGCGGCTGCGCCTTTTCCAGCATATATGGAGCGTATTCCCGAAGCACAAGCTCCGCGACGCCGTCGAAGTCCTTGCTGCTGAAAAGATACATACCGTTGCTCTTTTGAGCCAATGGAATCTGCACGATAATTTATCCTCCGTTATCTATAGACTCAATTATCCTGATCCACATGGTATCTGGGATATTGCAGTCGCGGGCTTTGCGGAGTGCGACTCGCGCCAGATCCGACTGCTGGATATATGCTGTGAGATCAGGATACACGCCCTGCCGTCGACCGCCGACCAGATCGTAGAGCGTGTTCTCATCCTCCTGCGACAGCAGCAGGCACTTGATAAAAGCGGGGAGCAGCTTCTCCGAGGGCGTGCGGTTGCCTTTTTCAATATCGTGAAGGTATGGCGCGGCAATCGATAGTTCTGCGGCAAGGCCGCGAAGCGTTTTACCGAGCCGCTCCCGTTTCTCCCTTATAAAGCTGCCGAGCGTTATCGTATCCATGTTGAGCTTCCTTCTTTCTGTTACTGATACATCATGCCGGGCATGACCACCTTCTCACGGCCGTCGGATGGCATTTTGAGGTTACCCATGAGACAGGCGGAATAGATCGCCCTCTTACCGAATCTGCCGCGGATCTCCTCGACCGCCGTGTCCAGCTTTTCTCTGCGCTCCCTCTTGGCGGTATCCTCGAAGATGCTTATCTGATACGGCGTATCAGCGGGAATGAGGCTAATTGCCCTGACGGTTATAGCTCGAACCTTGCTCGTCCATCGGTAATTCGCCTCAAAAAGTTGTCTTGCTTTTCTGGCTATCTCCATCGGACTCTGTGATTGTGATTCCAGCGGTGCTTGGAATTGTTTGAAATAAAGGTCGTTATCTCGGATCATGATCTGTACACCTCTGGCTGTTAGCGAGTGGAGCCGTAGCCGATGCCCTATGTCCTGCGACAGTTCCAGCATCACTTTCCAAACTTCCTCGTTGTTATCCAAGTCTGCGCTGCAAGTAATACCATGACCGACGCTCTTGACCGGGGACTCATAATTTTCGGGCATCACGCGGGAACTATCGAGTCCGTTTGCATAAGTCCATAGCGCAAGGCCGTTCACGCCGAGAAGCCTTTTCAAAAAGTCCTGAGAGGTGTTAGCGATGTCACCTATGGTTCGTATCCCGTAGCTGTCGAACTTTTTGGTGGTGGCTCGGCCGACATAGAGAAGGTCGGATGCGGGGAGCGGCCATATCTTCTCTTTAAAGTTGTCAGCGGAGATCCCCGTGATGGCGTCCGGCTTTTTTAGGTTGCTGCCCAGCTTGGCGAAGATTTTGTTAAAGGACACGCCAATACTGACGGTGAGACCAAGCTCGGCCTTGACAGTCTGGCGGATTTTCTCGGCTATCGTCATCCCATCCCCGAACATCGTCCGGCTGCCGCTTACGTCGCACCAGCACTCGTCCATACCGAAGCCTTCGACTTGGTCGGTATATCTCTCATAGATTGCCCGAGTCAGCTTGGAGTATTTCAGATACTCGTCATACTGCGGCGGCACCATGATGATGTCCGGGCAGCATTGTCGAGCTTCCCAATTGACCATCCCGGTCTTGACGCCGCGCTTTTTGGCGAGTTCTGACTTGGCGAGGACGATACCGTGTCTCGATTCGGTGGAGCCGCACACGGCGACTGCCTTTCCGCGCAGCGAGGGGTTGAGCATCATTTCGACAGAGGCATAGAAACAGTTCAGATCGCTGTGAAGTATCACTCGCTGTTCCATTGTCGTAGTCATCACCATTCTGATATCTGTTTGTGACCACATTATAGTTGTCTTATATCGCTCCGTCAATTCCAGATAATTGTCCTAATGGGACATAAAATGATTGACAAGTGTGTTTTCCCCATATATAATTTATCCATACAGACACAGGAGGGATATTAATGGCTAACAGCGATAAAGAGAAGCCTCAGAGCTCCAAGGTGATCCCGTTTAACACGGTGAAATCGAGATACTATAATGCCGAAGCTGAGCGCAAGGACAATGTCATAGGCAGAAAAATAGCCGAAGCCCGGCATAGAAAGGGCTTCAGCTTGATGAGTTTCAGTAGGATGTTGGAGGATTATGGGCTTAAAGTTGGCGGAAGCGCGATAGCGAAGTGGGAACGTGGCGAAACGTTGATGAATCCATACCAACTCGTCGCCGTCTGTCGTGTACTCGATATTGCAAGCATTTTTTCCCTCTGCGCAGATTATCGTCCGGAGTTAAATGCGGTCGGTCAGAAGAAGGTAGATGCGTACAAAGCGGATCTTCTTGCGACGGGGAGGTACATGCCCCTTTCCAGCGTTGAAGAAAACACGGTTGAATACATCGAGATGCCCTTCAGCCACCTTGCTGTATCTGCTGGTCTTGGTGAGTTTTTGGATGAAGAGCAATTTGAAATGGAGAGCTTTCCTGCCGCCTCGGTACCTGCTGGTGCAGATTTTGCGTTGCGTATCAACGGCGATAGCATGGAGCCCGTCTACAATGACAAACAGATAGTCTGGGTCGAAAAGACGACCGACCTCCACATCGGCGAGGTTGGCATCTTCATCGTCGATGGAGAAGGTCTGATTAAAGTCCTCGGTGAGCAGGATGTTGACGAGGAGGATGAGGACGAATTCTCCGACAGCTATGGCGGTCTTCGCAAACAGCCTGTTCTAATCTCGTATAACAAGAGCTACAAGCCGAGAGTGATATCTGCGAGCTCTCAGTTTACCGTGGTAGGGCGTGTACTGCATTAATTGTACGGTTTATTGGACGCCACGCCGTTTACAATAGGTGTACGCATATATGGAGCGTCTTTGGAAGGGGGGTAACCTGATTCTATGAATACTTTAGCGCGCGTCAAGGAGTTGGCTGACGAGCGAAGCATATCGCTTTATCGCTTGTCTCAGATAAGCGGCGTCAACTACTCTACGTTAAAAGCAACCAGTAGAAAACAAGGGCAACTCTCTGTGGATACCATCGAGCTTGTTTGCGTAGGCCTTGGTATTACATTGCAGGAGTTCTTCTCGGATGACCAGTCAGATTCGAATGTTGAGGGATGATGCAGTAAGGTGACGTGCTGTAAATGGAGTGCGAACGAAATATAAAAGTCTATGTGCGTGTTAATGCGGATTTCCGGGCGGACGGAGTCATGCTCCCTCGCGTCATTACTTGGGAAGATGGCGAGAAGTACGACATCGACAGGATCAAGGATATCCAGCAGGCGGCGGCTATGAAAGCCGGAGGTCAGGGCGACCGATATACCATTATCGTTCGAGGGCGGCAGAGCTACCTGTTTTTCGAGCGTTGTGCTGCACAGACTGGAAACAACATCGGACGATGGTTTGTGGAAAGGCGAGATGGTGGGCGTGAGTGAACTTTCGAAGGGAGAGGGATAATGGGAAAGAAAGCAGCATTTATTGCTCAGATTGACCAAGGTGTTCATGAGCAGGAAATAACCGCTCTAAATAATGCGCTTTTAGAGCTGATTACTTCTCAGGGTGTTGATGAGTTTATTCTCTCATATCATGACATTGAGTATTCTGCAGCGACTATTCTTAAAGAGCTTCAGATGCAATATCCGCAGGTAAAGATTACTCATACGCAGAAAGCGCAGATACCTGCTGATATCTATATTGTCGCTTACTTTTGCAATACCTGTTCGAGATATAAGACCTGCGACCGGGAGTCGCACTTAAAAAGCAAGGTGGAGACGAAGATTCCAGGAAAGCCTTATATTTTGCTTCAGGATTGCATCTCCGCATCGGCTGTATAATAAGGCCAAAATTGAGAAGCTGACGGAATCCGGTTGGGTTCCGTCAGCTTTGTTTTTTAATGAAAACACTAACCCCTTCATTTGACTCAGTCCTCTGCGGCTATGTCAAGAGAAGTTCGCAATTTGGGGACTCCACGAAATGAATTAAGCTGCGCTTATTAGAAGTGTCTGAATCGATTTGGGATTCAAATATGCTCTGGAAACGGACCAGTCTTCAGCGTATTCCATGAGATATGTTGTAACCAACCGCAGATAGGAATCTTTGTTTGGGAATATCCCGACGACGTTGGTTCTGCGCCGGATTTCCTTGTTCAGCCGTTCCAGCATATTGGTCGATGAGATTTTACGGGCATCAAGCTCGGGGAATGCATAGAAAGCCAGTGAGTCCTCCAGCCCGTCTTCCAGAAGCTCGATTGCTTTGGGAAACCGCTTCCCATATTGCTCCGACAACTGTTTTGCGCGCTGTCGCGCTAATTGGACGGAAGGCGCCAGCCAGATTTCTTTCAGTTGGACCGCAAAGGATTCTTTTTCTTTCTGCGGTATATGGGCCAGAATATTTCGCATGAAATGCACTTTGCAGCGTTGCCAGGATGCGCCGGGAAAACTTTCTCGGATGGCGGCAATCAGCCCTTTGTTCGCATCGGAAACCACCAGCAGCGGTGTTTTCAAGCCGCGATCCAAAAGACTTTGAAACAACTGGGAATAGCTCTCTTTGGATTCGTCCAGCATCGGCTCCACGGCGAGAATGTCCCTGTGCCCTTGCTCGTTGACGCCGCAGACAACCATCACCGCCATGCTGACGACACGGCCATCCATACGGACTTTTTCGTACAGGGCATCCGTCCAAATGACAGGATAACGAGTATCCGTCAGAGAACGGTTGCGAAATTCCTGTACCTGTTCATTGAGCCCTTTTGTCATCTCACTGACCTGACTGCGGGAGAGGTTCTCTATCCCCAGACTGTGAGCCAACTTTTCCATCTTCCGTGTGGACACGCCCTGCACGAATGCCTCCTGAATAACCTGTACCAGCGCCGCCTCGCTGCGTTTGCGTTCAGTGACAAAGAACGGGATATATCCATGGCTGCGCAGCTTTGGCACCATGAGATACATCGTCCCTACGCGAGTATCCAGCCTCCGGGGACGATATCCGCAGCGGTAGTCACTTCGAGACGGATTGTGCGCATTCTTTTCCGCCCCCACAAGGCCGGAAACCTCCGCCTCCATCAGTTGAGCGCAGAGCCATTCCAGCATACTGAGCATCGGGTCGGGCTCCGCCATACATTTCAGTAGCAATTCCGTAAGATCTGTGTTATTCTTTCCTTGAGTCATTGGGACCAACTCCTTTTTGAATGTCTTGACACCATTCATTTTAAAGGAGTCCCAATGGCTTTTCTATACCTTCTCGAAATTGCGAACTTTATTGTACTCTATCTCCTCTGCTTTGAACATATCATCGGCAATGTACCGATACTGTGGGAGCTGGTCAAGATATACGCTGAACCGAGATTCTATCTCCATCCGTATGTCAAGAGGCGCCTTCGCCAAAGTGAACTCGTGGCTGGTATTCTCCATAACATCGTTTGAAATCTCATAAAGAAGTTCCTCACAGAGGTCTTCTGCGCTCTCAATAATGATTGGCTCCATCTCTATGCTTGATTTCTCAAGGTCAATATTCAGAAAAACATAGCCAAGCTTATCTGACCACACAAGATCTGCGTATGGGCTTTCCTTGATATATTCAGCGAAGACAGCAATGACCTTTTCAATATCATCTTTTTGAGTCTGGGTATATAGTTCACCAGTCGCCTTGTGCCGCTTCTGCCCCGATCTGGGCGAGTAACGCCACATCTGCGGTGCGGGGGCTTCTTTTCCCGATGTATCATTCTCTTTGCCTTGGTGCTTTTCATGCCAATTCCGTATGTATGTTGCCGAGTCACAGACTATTTTCAAGCTCTCCACGTCCAGCGAAAAGAGCTGGCGATACAGCCTGTCCATGAAGACGCCCTTATCTGATAGTTCCGCGTGACACATGATATTGGGCGCGATATTTAGGGCATAGATGAGCTTTTCGATAGTCAAGTAATAGGAGCTTGTAGTACCTTCTTCTATCTTCTTTATCGTTCGCACGTCCATGTCGACTTCGTCTGCCAGATCCTGCTGCGTCCAGTTCTTTTCCTCACGGGCCTGCTTAACCAATAGACCGCAATATTCGTTTATTGTGTACACTGCAATCCCTCCTTTGGAGATAGTGTATCACAACGGGAGGCAAGCTCAAAACATTGCAGTACACCAAAACAGGTACCACTGGTTCACTCCAGGGCACCTGTCTTCGTTTACACATCTCCGCCTTGGTGCAAATACGACCTCCAGCGTCGGCAGACATCGCGCATTGGCTCGTCAAGATATGTCCAAGCCTTATCTTTGATCCATTTTGGGATACCGTATGCTGCCTCTGCAATACTTCCGGTGATCGCGGCAAGTGTGTCGCTGTCGCCTCCGAGTGAAATGGCATTGCGAATCGCGTCCTCAAAGTCCGAACTTTCCAGGAAAGCAATGATTGCCTGCGGAACGGTGTCCTGACAGCTCTCGTTAAATCTGTAAGAGGGGCGAATCTCATCAAGTGTCCGTGAAAGGTCATAACCGATGTTGCGCTCAATAAGCGTTCTCATTTCCTCTTTCAATTCGTCCAGAGACCATGCATGACCGTAATCGGGAACGTGGCCTTCGGAATAGAAGCGGGCGAGGAAGATCGCGGCTGCCGTCGCCTGCGCTCCCTTTACCCCTTCCGGGTGATTGTGAGTCACTTCAGCGCAGCGTGTTACGGTTTCCCACCCGTTTGACGGCCAGCACCCGGTTCTGGCATAGAAGCCGCAGTTCATGATCCAGCCGCAGGGCGAGACTCTCATTGCCGAGCCGTTTCCCCAGCTATTATATGGGTCGCGGTCATCGGAATTGATCCAGGCTCCGAACCGACCGCCATAACCCGCATCCGGGTATCGACGTCCCCATTTCTTATATGCGTCAATGAAATCGTCTTTATCGCCACCGTTCATCAGAGAGTCTGCGGTTGCGATGGTCATAACGGTATCATCTGTAAACGAACAGCCCTCGCGGAACAGTGGGAACTCCTTTGTCTTTATGTTGTTCCACTCGTAGACCGAGCCAACAATATCGCCGATAATTGCCCCCAGCATTATTTCCGCCCGCCTCTCTTTTTGAAGTCCTTCTGAATCTCGTCATTCCAGCCTGTTGGCATAGCGGAGCACTCTCTAAACGATGCGACCGCTTCACTCATGACGCGAAAGTTGAGCTGTGTTCCTTCGCTGTCGGCATGATAGTTCTGTGCGCGATCCGGCGCAATTCCGAATCTTCCGGCTGTTTCCACGGCGTCAATATTCGCTCCGAGAAACACGAACTCCCAGCCATACTTTTCTTTCTGGCGTTCGATCTGCGCCTTGACTTTGTCCGAGGAATACTCCCGACTGCTGTTTTCCTCTCCGTCTGTGATGATCACAAACATGACCTTTTCTGCGCGGTACTCATCTGCGGTATGACGCTGAGCGTTCCCAATCTTGCTTATCGTCCTGCCAATAGCATCGAGTAGGGCGGTAGAACCCCCGATGACGTACTCCTTTTCCGAAATGGAGCTGACCGCGCGGATATCTATGCGGTCGTGCAGCAGCTCATACCCGTTGTCGAAAAGTACAGTAGTGATGAGGCACTCGCCGTCAACGGCCTTTTGCTTTTCCAGCATGGCATTGTAGCCGCCTATGGTATCCTTCTCAAGCCCGCTCATGGAGCCGCTTTTGTCGAGAATAAAAACGAGTTCTGTAAGCCCCTTCTTCATTTCATTGACCTCCTCAAGTTTTATTGTGTCTTGAGGGTATCATGATAGAGCTTGCCGGAGGTCGCTTTCTTAGCGACATCATTCCGGCAAGCTCTTTAGCATTTGTCCGATACGGTATTTTCTCCGCACACAGGGCATTTATATCGCGTATTACCGTTCTTTGCGGGGTTAACTCTTATGAGGATCGCTTTCTCGCACTTCGGGCACAAGGTTTCCCGCCCAGTAACGAGCGACTTTATCATTTTGACCTTTTCCTCGCTGTCACTCATCGCTCACGCACCGAGCAAAGGCTGATCGTATTTGAACAGCACTTCATTGATCTCAAAGATGTCGTACTTGCCGCTTACAATAAAGTATTCCACAATGACGTCGAACTTCTGGCTGTGGGAGAGCGCATAGCCTGCCCGTTCCAGCAGATCGTCTGTTTCTGCAAGACTGAGCTCCAGCGCCACAGCCAATGCGACAATAGTTCGTTTTCCGGGTGTATAGCCCTTTCCGGTTCTGATTTTCGAAAACAGCTTACGGTCAATGTTTGCGCGTTTGTAGACCTCAACGTCGGTTTTCCCTTTGGCATCGATCAGGCGCAGGAGCGTTGAAGCAAACGGTTCATCAAGATTTCCAACTAAATCGTCTATCCCAGCGGACTGTTGCGAAGTTGCTTTAGGCTGCGCCATGCTCGGCATCGGCGCATTGTAGCCCATGATGGCATCGTCGGAGAGAGCCTCCCGCTCAACATCCAACAAGTCACGACGGTATACCCTGTGTTCCTCAACATAGTGCTCGTCTATGTAGCTCTCAACTGCGCCCAGCAGCTTTTCACTGACACTAAAAGCGGCTCTATCAAACACTGCAAGATATACGTCTATATCGTGGTCGAAGAGAAAATCACGAATTGCTGACGATGCTACGCTCAGCGCCTCATCCTTCGGATACCCGAAAATGCCGCTGGATATGAGCGGGAACGCAATACTACTGCATTTGTTATCGAAAGCCAGCCGTAGTGAATTGGTATAAGCGGAGCGGAGGAGTATCTCGCTCTGCGCCGCGTTCCAATGGCGGTAAACGGGGCCTGCTGCATGGATAACATACTTCGAAGGCAAAGCAAACGCTGGCGTGATAGCCGCTTCACCTGTCTTTATCGGCGCGACCCTATCGCAGGCTGCCTGGAGTTTTTGCGCTCCGGCCGCCTTGAAAATGGCTCCGCACACTCCGCCTCCCATTGCAAGGTCAGTATTAGCCGCATTGACGATGGCGTCGACCTTCATTTTTGTGATGTCCTGTCGGACAATTGTAAATGGCATAATCTCGCTCCTGTTTGTCGGGTTTACAGCAGATAGCGTTCTATCAGCCGCTTTATTTCTGCCGAATCGATACCGCCGTTCAACGAATCCTTTGACACAATTAGATTATCACCTTCCGTAATACCGTGACGATGATAAATAGTTTTCTTTTCTTCCCAATGCCTGTTATAGCCAGCATCACTAAGCATTCCGCAGTGTTCCCAATAGAAGCACGCTCCGCTTTCTGCATCTTCAATTGTGAAATCCGGAATGCGTGTTCCATCTTCGCCTAACACTAATTCCTTTTCGTACTCATATTCGATGCCTGCATTGAAAAGCATGTTGGCAATTATTACTTCAGATTTTGAACGAACCAAATCTCCTTTTAGCGTGCGGTGAATCAACGCTTGTTCATAGTAGCGCTTCTTGTGCTCGACTATATTGGGATTCTCAAAAAGACAAGTAAATCTTCTTGCAACTTCGGAATATGCCATCGAAGAATAGTCCCGCAGCTTATAAGCACCCTCATTGTAAAGGATAACAAGTCTATCCTTTTGCCGAGTAATTGCCGTATACAACAATTCTTTTGACAACAGGCCGCCGGGTTCTGCAAGCACAAGGATTGCTTTGTCAAATTCACTTCCTTGTGCTTTATGAACGGTCAGCGCATACGCCAATTCAAGATCAGGAGTGGATTCATCGGAAGCAGTTGAATTCCAATTATAGTTGCATGTTGGTTGTGAAGCGAACACTACTTGATGTGTGTTCATTTTGTTTCTCGGCTTCTCCCAGATGCGCTCGACAATACCAACCTCGCCGTTCGCAACATAGCTATTCTCAGATGCGTGAGGATATCCATCCTTTTTTTGATTACGCACATTGATAACCTTGTCGCCATATACTATACCATCGATGCCCAACACATGTTTTGTTCCCCGAACCTTGCAGGTTCGTAAGGTCATCGGTTGTTGAGATTTATACTTTTCGTGAATGAACCGGTTAATTGTTGCGGTTCCTATTGCAGGATCGTTTCGATATGCAGAGAGGATTTGCCAACTCTCGACTTTCTTGGGATCTGAGCCAAAGTTCATCCATCCATCATTGATATGCCCACCAATCGATAAATCAAACCCTTCGACATCATCGATATCGGCCATTTCGGTTTCTTCGTAAATCGACTCGTATATTTTATCCTGTAGTTCTTCTGAAGTGCTCCAAGGTTTGAAGGAAACATGTTTTCCAATGCTTCCGCTTTGCAGTTGGATAAAAAGGCTGTCATCTAAGTCTTCGGCATCTTCTGTAAACCATTTTGCAAGTTCGGTATCACCTCTCGGGAGGCCGTCTTCTGACAATTGCCTCATAGTGACCGTTAGGTGTCCAAACCCTTTTCCGACTCTTGGAAAAGCGCTTATGTTCTGATCGAGCCTACGCACAAGATCAACAAAGGGTCGTCCGGCACCAATTGGAGGTAACTGGTTTGGATCTCCCACGAAGATAATACGTTGGGCATTTTTCTTTAGCGCCTGTAAAAGTGCGCCAAACATTTCCTCAGTTAGCATTGAACTCTCGTCAACGATTACTGTATAGGGAACATTGTCCGCATCTTCACCAGAGAGTTGATACTCCATTGTATAGCCATCAAATCTCTTGCTTTCACTCAAAAACTGAGCAACTGTCTTTGCTGTGCTGGTTACGCCCTGCTGTTGCATAGCCTGACTCATACGAACGCGCGCTTTTCCGGTTGGTGCCAGTAGTAGCACGCCTCCATCCCGTATTTGGGCAGACTTACACAATAGAGCAAGCAAAGTGGTTTTACCTGTTCCTGCACCGCCTATTAATACAGATAATCTTGACTCGGCTAATTCTTTGAGAATAGCCGCTTTTTCAGTTCGCGCTCTTTCCTCGAAATCCGATGCTTTGTCTTTACAAAAAGCTCCATCTACAATGCTGCGCCAATTTTCTTTAACAGTATGTCTTTTACCATTTAGCCTTTTCTCGACTGAAGTCCGGATAAGCTCATCAATTTCAAATAACCGGTTCAACTGAAATGCTTTGCTTCCGTCAGAACAGATTACTTCATGCAATTCATTCTGTAGGAAGGGCGTAACGCCATTGATGCTGTCTGCTGAAACATGACAAGCTGGCTCAATGGGCATACCATTAATTTCTTCGATTATGTTGAATAGCGGGTATACGGTATGCCCTCGCACAGACTGTAGTTCCAGCAGATAAACTGTATAAGCTCTGATTCGTCGCGCATCATTTTCTGATTCTACCGCTGTTGGCTTTACAAGAGGACTATGGTTCCTGACACAGTCGGGCGGGAACACGGCCATATCTATCTTTTTCACTGGAATTTTGAGATCCTGAGAACAGTGGCAAGTTTTTTCAAATAGGCAATACGGATTTTCAATTATGTCATTGTCTGTACAGTTAATTCCATATTTTCTTCGCAATTCGGTATTAAAGGCCATCTCTGCTTGGGCATCCGTTAGCGACATCCGAGACAGGATCCAAAAGAGGGCTTTCCTCTCTGCAGAAAGAGAGAGAAGCGTGTTTATTTCTGTGCTTCTCAAGGTTGAAATAACTGCTGGCGAAAAATATGACTTTGGCTCTGATAACGCCGTAAGCAAGACTCTCTCTTGATCCGCGTCACTTTTACAACGAGCTTTGAGTTCTCGTGCGATTACTTCGCCGCGTCGAAAACCAATAGCATGAAGCATTGTGCCAAGTCCGGGAAACGCGCCCCTGTCCAGCCAGACTTCTTTTAGCCGTGCTCTCGTCCACCTGATGCACTCATCCCAATTTCCTGGTATGCAACACTTTATTATTTCAAGCGCCTTGACGGTTTGAAGAAGAACACTAATAACCGCGTCATAAGATAACTGCTCTGTTGCGTAAGAAAACTCATTGAAATAATCGTCTTCGGCAAAGACGGTAATTGTACTTATATCAAAATCCGGGTGGTTTGCGGCATACTCCATCATCTCTCGATAGGGCAGCAGGAAACCGTCCCTTCTGTCGTCCCGAATGGAATGGCCTATCATGGTCTCCCATAGTATTGAGCGAAGGGACCCTTCATTTGTGTGATTGTGTTCGGGCGGTTCAACTATCTCTGTAACAAACCCTATTCCTATAACCACGCGCTTCGCGTCGTCAATAAATGGCACCTGCTTTGCGTAAGGAACGACGAGAGAACGGCCGATTTGGACATCCTCAAAAAAGGTCTTAAAGACAGCACGTTGATTTGTAGCATCCTGCAACCAATTTGTTGGGGTGGAGAAGGGTAGAATTGGTTCCCGTTCCCGATTATAGTCGATACCAAATCGTTCTGCCAGTCTTGTGATATTTTCGTCTCCTTTGTCTTTCCCCTTGCGAAGCATCGTCCAACCGAAAGGTCGTGCTGGGAGAGAGAAAGGGGGATATATCAGATCAGTATCACGGAAATGCCCATGCGTTTTAGGATTACCAATTTTGTAGGGATGTATAGTCGTTTTCGAATAAACATCCCCAGACATAAAGCATCCGCCTTCTGAAAGGCACGGTATCTCAGCCTCATGGCCTTTTATGGGCTTGCCAGCAAGTTCAGCTTCTAAGTTATCGTCACGATTGTCGGCTATGTTCTTAAGGCGCAGACACGCGTTGTTATTGCATGGTTTCTTGCATACCAAACCTGAATAGCCGTTGTCCTTCCACGGTACCCGAACAGAAATATGTTGAGCCATTATTCATCCTCCACGCTGCGCATCTCGCAAACACTAATCTGCAAGTTCCAAATGCTTCCCCTTTATGCACATTGAAAGGTCGTACTTAATTGTGTTCCCTGCTTTTTCACCAGTTTCCGCCAAAATAGATATATACTGTCCGTCGCATGCAACTACTTTGCCTGTGATCTTCGCACCCTTGTGCCGGACTCGTTTCCCGATATATTCCTGATACACGGAAAGACCACTCTTACTCTCATCATCCGAATCAGATGTACTTGCCTTAGTGCGGTTTGCATCCTTTACCCCTTTCGGCGAAGCTCCATTCTTAACGTCATCGGTAAGTTTAAGCAATTCTTGAATCTCGGCAAAATGAGTTTGCGTAAACCACAACTCGTCTTCGCCAATTGTGACGATAACTTGATCCGCGTCCGTGGACCCGGGTTCTCTGAAGGCAACCAATCGCTCCCGTAGGTCGTCCATCAAGCCTTTATCGTTACGTAATGCCCGATAGTGCGAAGCGCATGTCGGACAAAGACAAAGGTTCATTGGATCAAGTTCAACTTCCGGTTTCTCAAATAGCTGCGTAGCTACGATGGTGGAAGTGGCTTCGTGACAGATCTGGCATGCGTATTTGAACATGCTGTCATAACGATACATGTTCATCAGATAAGCGCGGACTTCGCTTTCCGGTTTGCTGGTTCTTACACTTCGAACTAAATATTCGTACTTTACTGGGCTTGCATAACAAAGCATTTCAGCAGCGTGTTTTCTGAGCGCGTCCCAATTCTTTACTTTTACAACAGGGAAGGCATATTTTTCAGTTTCAATATCTTTTTCCCGCAATCCGTTTATGGGAACATACACACTTGATAATTCTGCAGATGAAATGCCAAATCTCTGCTTCAACTCATTTTCAAAGAACGCATCCAGTTGCCTCTGAGGGATCGTTTTCTTGAGCTCATCAATTTCGTCGGCATCAGTCTTCCTAAATCCCAACATATCATAAATTGTTGAGTCAGGCTTAATGCGCCCATATATTGATGTGCTTATGTCGTGCTTTGAAACACTCTTTTGCGATATCAATTCTCCAGACTCTGTGAACAGCCACTTGCCATCCCAGCCCGGCATTCCTTCGCCTCTCAGTACTTTAACAAGATCGCATGGCTCATCATGAAGATGAGGCGTACTCCCGCCGATGTATACCGTCCCCTTGAGCGCGGCTTCATTTTGAAGAAGAATGCGGAAAATTGCTTGTGACTTTAGTAGAGAGTCTTTTGCAGACGGATGGCCTGAAATGTATTTTAGTACATCACGGATAGCATCAAGCGAAAACTTCCAACGAAACTCTCCGGTTGTCCACCATTCTGGCTGACGGCCTCTCATTCCGTTGTCATATGTACCGCCTGTCCTTGTGTCGCCGATTACAATTGAATCGCGTATGCCCAACTCGCAAAGGCTTGATGGTGATATCTCATGAAGAGCATAGAAATCTGCATCTACATAGCGCATTGTGTTGCGCACATTTTTGTAGTACGCTTCAATATTTATACCATTATCATTTATCGGCAGAAAAATGTTCTCTCGATATGCACTTCTCATGACACCATCGGCACAACGAAGAACGAGGTACTGTTCAATTAACCTGACTACTTCATCATGATAGTCGTCGTATTTTGAGTACTTTAAGAGGCTTTTTATGTCCTCAATATGCCTGCCTTCTTCAAAGGTATATGAACTTTCATATCGCCTTTTAATATCCTTAATTGTAAACTCATATTCATTTGGTGCCTGAAGCTGAAGAATGTCGTCAAAGAAGTGCTTACACTTTTGATATAGCCCTGCATCAACAAAGTGAATATCGGCGCTCCGAATCTTTCCAGTTGGAAGGAAAACATTCGGTATATATTGCTTACCCTCCGTTTTTCGGTAAGGCGCAACAAATAAACCAGCTGAAGTTTTTACAATATCCGCAGTCAGCATATTTGTTTCATTCCTTGATTTAGAAAACGCAGCACCAACATTTTCAAGGATTGAGTAGAGCTCAACTAACCATGCATCGTCTCTGCGTGGGAGAAAGTCAGGATTCGCAGCAAAGTACAACCGCAAGTCTTCAGGGCGAATTACCGATATTTTGAGCTCGCCATTTAGGAAACGGTATACTTGTTCGTATTCGCGGTTGGTTTCTGTCAAGAAGGTGGGAAGCCAGTGATATTGGTGGCCATCCGCAATCAACTCAGTCAACATGTTATCTGGCATCGTGTTAGCAAGTCGCTCTTGTCTGGCAATTCGTGCATATTTCGCGGCAACATAACCGCCATCTTTGCAGGGAATAAGTTCCTGCGATAAGAACAATTCTTTTACTGCTTCAAATATCGGATAAAAAAGGCTAAAGTTTTCAAACCTTCCCGCCGATAGCGGCAACGCTTTCAAGAAGCTCATATTAAGTATTCCGGACGTTTTTATCTCATGAATGCTGTCTTTGAGAAGCATTGCTGTCTGCCGTGCTAATATTTTGTTATCTGCATCTTCGCTCGGAATGCTGCTTCGGTTGGGCGTTGTGCGGTAGGGGCCTTGAACAATAAAATCAAGCTTGCTTTCCGTTTCCGTTGGGAAGTAAACAGATACATAAGGGCTTTGCGGTTTCTGACATTCATATCTTCCGGATTCATCAATAATTACAGGGAAAGCAATGTCGACGCTCCGCAACAATTCTTTTCCAACCGGGCGGGAAAACTTCAGATAAGAAACCGACTCGTCTTGACTTCCTTGCGTTCCCGCTGGATGAGATACACCCAAGGCGGAAACCAATGTGCAATGGTCATTGACGGTAACTTTCTCAAGCAGATACTGCCCCTCAACCGTCGCATCTTCTAACTTAATTTGATACTCAATCAGTTCCAAATGTTTCATGAATAAGAGCGTTGTAATGCCGAGATTTTGTAGCTTTTTTGATAATACGCGCTTCAGTTCGTCGATAGTCGAGAATCCTGAGAATGACTGTCCTATCGTGTACGGGAATACAAACTTCGTAGTATATGAAGACTCAATGCTCATTTCCGGGATGTCTTCCGGCCTCGTAAAGTCAAGAATTTCGACAGCAAAAGGAACCGCATCTATCTTTTCTGATCCGTGGTAATGTGACGGATCGCTGTATAATTTCACCGTGTCACAAATGCCAAAAACAGACTTAAAGCCGACGCCGAATTCGCCGATTTGATTCAGATTATCTGCTTTGTCGGAGCGGCCAATATCGCATAGTCCTTGAAGGTTTTCCGCTGTAAATGGCTTACCGTCATGCAACACCTCAAGCCTGTCGCAATATTGCACGAACTTGATGCTTGTCGCACCTGCATCTTCCGCGTTCTGGAGCAGCTCATAGACGAAATGGGACTTATCGGTATACAGCTGGATAATCCGTTCAAGAGCACGACGCAGCATGCCATCTTTATCCTGCGCTATTCTAATTCTATCGGCGATACCGCTCATTGCTTACCCCTTCCTGATTTCAATCAGCCCGTTCGCTACTAATGAGGTGTGAATATCTGCCCGAGATGTCCGCTCGTTGATTTCTGCCACTTTGCTGTTGAAGTTCTCAGTCGCGGTGGCGAGTTCACTCTGATACATTCGCCGAATCTTTTCGTCAAACGCATCACGTATTTTCTGCTCCAAGGTACGCTTTCGGTTCCTATAGTTGCTGTTGATGCTTTCAAGTTTATAATCGGCAGTACCCTTGACACTGGCAATGTACTTTTCCTTCTCCGATTGCCACATAAGCACATGTTTGCCTTCGAGGCCCGCCCAAGTATCACCACTCACGGCAACGGCCTCTGAAGAAGTTTCTGCTTCCTGTAACACTTCTGTCAGCTCGGCAGCTATTAGGTCATTTTCACAAATTGGTACAACTCTGAACATGGGATGCAGGCCGACATAGCTCCAAGCATAGACTGAAAATGGATAAGTTCCCGCCGGTAAATCGTCAGAATAGTACTCGAGGTGGATATACGAAGTCGTGCTTGTTGCAAAGTATTTAGCAGCCTGCTTGACAAGAGGGTGCATCGGAGTGATAAAGAACGCCTTCCGTTCTTTTGATGCAGTTTCAGAAGTGAAGGTCAGTTTGTGCAGCGGCTCGCTTCCCTTAAGGTATAGCTCCCATTTTCTCTTTTGCGCTGACTTTATGTTAGACAGCTTTCGGAAGTCTTCCAACAGTATCATTCTGGCATCTTTGCCCAAGCGAATCTGTTTTAGCTCGGTGCTTCCCAAGATATACTGACCGGCACCAAGACGTGCAGCAAAATATCGTTCAACCAATCGCTGAATGTTTGCTGGCGAGATCCAGGGGCTTTCAGCTTCTTTGATCTCCTTTGCTGCGGTATAGTTTGATAAATCAAATCCGAACAGCGCCCGCTCTTCATCTTCAAGTTTTGAAAGCTCCTGCATCCTTCGGATTTCGTTGTCAGCCATTTGCTCGAGTTTCTGTCGTCTCTCGTCAGGGGTCAATTCAGTATTGACGGCAATTTGTTCGATCTGCGCACCTATTGCGCCGAGCACTTCTTCACACTCGCCGACACTACGTTCAAAAATCCCAATTCGCATTAAACAACGGGTGTAGATGTCCGCATCAACGGTATCGGCGGTAATGATATTGTAAATGTTGACAGCTTCGCTTTTTTGTCCACGTCTGTCAATACGACCAATACGTTGCTCAATACGCATTGGATTCCACGGAAGATCATAGTTAATCATGGTATCGCAGAATTGATAGTCCAAGCCTTCGGAGCCGACCTCTGTAAACAGTAAAATGTCAATCGCGTCTGGCTCGCTCTTTTCCTTTTCAAATCGCTCACGCAGGGTTCTCCGATCCTCATCCTTGACACTACCATCTATCTGAGCGACTCGGTAATTCAGTGCTTTAAGCCGCTTACGAACATAGGCAAGTGTGTGCCTAAACGTGCTGAAAAGGATTATTTTGTTATTATCAAGCTTTTGCTTTTCATCAATTATTTTGATGATACTATCAAACTTCGGGTCGTCCTCTGGCAGGCTCTCAGCCAACGCCAAAACATGCTGAGCAAGCCCCATCAATGCTGATGTTGCTTCTCCATCAAGATCAAATTCATCGACATCAACATCCGGATCATCTACCATCTGATTAAAACGACGGCTTATGAGATCTCGAATCTGAGGAGCGAGGCCAAAGATGCAACTTGCTGCTTGCCTTCTGATGGTACTCATCATAAAGGAAATAGATCTGACATTGTGTAGCTTTGCAAGCGCATCGAATTCAAATTTTAGCAGTTCATTATGTAGCTGGTATTGAGCCGGAGTAAAGGTTGTCTCGACGGTAAAAGACCTCCGGACGCAGAAATCTTGGATATCTTTTCGCCTTGTCCTATTTAGCATTGTGTTGAAGCTGTGAAGTGACTCAATGTCCGAAACAAGCTTTACGCGATCCTCGCGGGTAATATTCACTGCTCTGAGCCTTCTCAGCACATCGGCATATGCTGGATTCTTTGATATAACATTCTCGCCCCATTGGGTCGCCGTGATGCCCTGCAGTTCTGCGATAGCCGTTTCCTGCCATCCTTCCGCTGCGCCTCTAACTGCATGAGAGCAACGATAAATGAATTCATTCGGTCGTGACATCATGCTGAATACTTCTTTGTCCATAATGACATCCGGCCTAAGCAGGTTCAAAAGGGTAAAGAGGTCATCATCGCTGGTTTGTAATGGGGTCGCTGTCAGCATAACAACGGCATCAGCATGCTCACAGAAATAGCGAACGCACTTATACGCATATGCTTTCTCTTTGTCGAGGCTTCCATTCCGTATATGATGCGCTTCATCAATAATGACCAAATCAAAGTGCGGGGGCGGGTCGAGGTCAAGCAAGCCATATCTTCTGCCTCTGCGATGTTCTTCTCCTTCATAAACGCGGCTATCCAGAATGGAGTATGGCACAATTGCTTTGTTATAACGGGAAGGCCATTCTTCATCGCGGTGTGTATCCGAAAGAACTTGCCGAAGCTCCTGCCCGTCAAGTGGGATAAAGTCTTCGTCAAAGCGCTTCATCTCAAGCTCCCATTTACGTTCTGAAACGAGCGGCTTTGGGCAAATAATAAGGATGTTGTCAAGTTCGCTTCGAGCTTCGAGCTCCTTGATTATTAATCCAGCTTCAATCGTCTTACCTACGCCAACGCTATCAGCGATGAGTATTTTTGCATCATCTGATTTGATGAGCTTGAGCGCGGGTCTAAACTGATAGGGGACAAAATCAATTCTTGCAGCATTCAATGAGTACAGACTCCCAGCAGAAGGATTATTTATTTCATATGCAGTCAAATTACTCTGGAACGTGCTTATATCAATCCATGAATACTTGGGAGCAGAGTCCACAAGGCAGATCTGCCCTTCGAAGAAGGTCTTGATTTCCCCATCGACAAACACGTCATATTTTTTTACACCATTTACATCCGAGACAGAGAAGACCATACCTTTCGTGTCCGGGTCGCCGGTTAGATATACTCTATCCTTCTCTCTAATTTCCCCGCAATTGTTTACTGCTGCAGAAATATCATCGGTCACAGCAGAGGCCTTTGCGTTCTCTTCAAAAACAGCAGAGAAGTCCGAGGATTCAACCTCGTGTATGAATTCAGCAAGGCCATTGGTGTAGATGTTCGTGACGATTACATTCTCAAAAAAGGCGTAAATGACACGCAAATCCTTAAGAACAACATCCTTTTCTGGAATACTTCCGGCGCAGTGAGCCCAATTGTTCCTTACCTTCATCATGGCTCTGACGCATTCCCGATCAGATGTTGGCAGATAGGCAAACGAACGCATATCGTACCAGGATTTATCAGCAATTCGCAGCAATGCTGCCAGATCAAGCTGATCCAGTTTCGTATATCCGCTCTCTATCGTGTAATTACGTTGGGCAAATGACATGTTCGATAAAACGCACTCACGCCACCATTCATCTGTGACGCGAGGCAGCATCTTTTCAAGCCATGCGGATAACTCCTTCGTGGCTAAATGCAAGTATTCGTTTACCTTGCTGACAATTTGTTTTTCGTTCATATCTCTACCCACCCAATTCTAAAGTTGTCAGGCGAAAAAGCCATCACTTTCGAATATGTTGTTCAGCTCATCAATGCTTGCACAATGCGATACTCTGTCCCGAATAGAGCTTTTTGACATGTCGAGCCTAAAGGGCCGTTCCCGGCCAAGAGAGTCCTGCTTGATACGAATGAGCTGTATGCGCCCTACGCCTGGGTTTTGCCGAGCATACTCCGCAAATCCTTTTGCTTTCCCGAGGTTATCAATAATGGTCGGATTATGCGGCTCCAGGATATCGACTATGTATTCCGGGCCTTCCTTGCGGATGATCAAAAAGTCCGGGTATGTAGGTCTGGTTTCACCGCCCATCTCATAGGGAATACACAGAGACCACGAGCCCCTCGAAGGATTACGAAGCCAGCAAACGAACCCATCTTGCGTGGATTCCTCTTCAATTACTTTTCGCTCCCATCCGTTCAGGTTGATGATGGCGGTTCCGGAATCATCTACGAACAGGTGGTTTGCATATGCGACGCCTTCGGTTTCGTGGGGAATGCGAATTGTTTCTGGTAATCTGAAGTTGTGCTTACTGATAATATCCCCGTCAGAAACAATATCGTCATATCTCTTTTTGAAGCGTTCCGGTAGTGTGACCGTCCTGCGTCGGTTCTCATCGTTTAGCTCATGGAACTTCTTTCTGGCGTAGTCGTTAAGATCATCCATACAGTCTGCGTCGGCCGCAAAAATTATGACATCAATTTTGTGAGCAATCGGATCGTTGATATCATAGTACTTTTGCCCATATGCATTACCAACGCCTTCATTGCCCAACCTCGTTTCAGCAAGGCGGAATTGACGGTCAATGTCTGTATCTGTGGTTGAAAGCAAGTCATGTATAGCGTAGTTGTCTATCGTTATTCCAAACACATCGAACACTTGAGTGTTCATCTTGAACTGCAAAACCTGGCTGGTGAGCTCCATATATTTACCTTGGCTCTTGATTGACTCAATATGTTTGCGGATCATCTCAACGATATCAGAAATAACGAAGTCTTTCGCATCCATGTCAATTCTGGATTGTGTCAGGAATCTCGACAATGCATACAGGGATTTCAAGTAATCGGTAATACGGACCTTTCTGACATCGTAGGTCAGGAGGCCGGCATCGTTGATTGCTTTTACAACAGCTTCTCTGTCTATGGTTGAATGTTCAACTGGCGAAACCGCTTCAGGATCTTCGACGGCGGCAGGGACAATACTCGAGACGGATTGCTCATTTGTGATGGGCACCGGCAATACTGTGGCTGGAGTTGCACCCTGCTCGTGTGCAGCGGAGGGAGGTGTTTGTTCGGTCGGCACTGCGGGAATGCTGGCGTTATCACTGGACCGATTCTCTGCCGGTCCATCAAACAACGAGACCTGTCCTGGAACTGCATTTGCGGGGAGTTTGGTCGTTGGCTGCCGTGGCGGGGTACTGTAGGTCGGCCGAAGGCCCCATGTATCATAGTTGTTGCTGCCGAGCTCTTCTGCCTCAATATCCGTGGGAATGTTCGCGCCCTCGGTGCTTTGAAGTGCTTCCACAACATCATGAACGGTACCGGCATTAAATTGCGGCAAATAGAGGTGCACATCATTAAGCGTGTCATCGACGTTGATATGCTGTTGTGTGGGGGTACGTACCATTCGACCGAGAAGCTGTGCGATATATGTATAGTCAGTAGCGTGCCGGAAGGACATCATTGTTTCTGCCCTTGGGCAATCCCAGCCAGTCGATAGCGTTTCTTTGAAGAATACAATCTTGATCCGCTTATCATCGCTGATTCGGGATGGCTCAACGTAGTGAACATCCAAACCGTTGATCAGCAGAGTGGACGTGCCCTCACCAAATGCGTGGACAACTTGTCCCTCGGCGAATCGTTCTCCGGTCCTCTCTTCAATGATGCGCAGGCAGTCATCCAAATCGGTGGTTGAGATCTGACGAGCTGTGCCGTTCTGAACCTGAACGATCAATATTGGATTTACATAGGCATAGTGCTGCTCGCTGCAGTACTGCGTCCAGTGAATCCATTTATTCTTCCACTCATCGGCTGCGGCCTGCAAAATGGCCATATCATTTCCTGCCGTTTCCGGATATGTTATTACGATTCGATCTTTCAGCAGTCCGGAAGCGCGGACTTCGTCCGCGTTGGTTCGCACATAATGCGTCGTTGATTGTATGCCTTCCGCCAGTCGGTTAAAGCGGGTAGATGTCGCTGTCATGCCGATAACGACGGGCATGGCAGGAAGTTTGTCCGCTTCAGATCCCTTCAGGAACTTCTGCATGATTGTCGTAGCACGGGCGAGGTCTGTGCTCTTTTGCGCGCCTCTATGCGCTTCGTCTATGATGAAGTACAGCCGGTCAAACTTGTCGCGAACAGTATTCGAAAGCGTTTCCCAAATCGTATACTGGCGGCCGTCAGAGTGCCTGGTCAGGTTGCTTGTTTTGCTGAGCTTTTGCGTATTGATAAAATAGATATGCCCGTCCTCCAGCACTTCACGATCAAAGCTCTCGTCGCTGATGGTAACGCACTGATCCAGACGTATTTTGTCCGCTTTGGTATCAATTTTGAGCTTGGATTGTTCGTTGAGCTGCGGAGAATCCGAAAGCCATACGAAGATGGCCTCAGGCTGATCCGGATACAGTTCATCGCCATAATAGATACTCTCGATCAGCGCAGCCATGATGATCGTTTTTCCCGCGCCGGTGGGGGCTGTGTAGGAAACGATCTGCGGAGTATGGGTGCTCCGGTAATTGCCCAGAGCAGTTGCAGTGTTCATGCGCAGCTTGGCAAGCGCCGTTTTTTGAAATGGGAACAATTCGACTTTCATCGCGCTTACCTCCTGACCGAGTTGATGCGGAAATTATCGAGATAATCCCGGTACAACTGATATGTAATCTTGTCGTCCAGCCCGGCGATCATGTCCCGATAACCGGCTTCGGAATCGGTGACAATGAAGACCGTATTAATATCCGGGTGCTCGTCCAATGCGGCGAGGAAGGCGAGATACTCCTTCTCGTCCATCAGCACGGCAAATCTGTTCTTGGGCAGAATGAGCATAGGGGGTAGCTCATCTTCCGTAAGCTCCGGGCACTTACCGACAGCGCCGGTCTTCATCCACAAAATAGGCAAAAGCTCCTTAAACTGCTTGCCAAGCGCCACAGCAGTTTTGTCCAGAAAACCGAGCTTGAAGAAGGCAACATTAGCCTTGAAACCGTCCGCCATGGGAAGGTCGCTTCCGAGGTAGTTCCCCTTGAGTGGAACGCCGTTGATATCATGACCCCCAATAGAGCAAACCGTGCGCGGCCAGGTGACATACTGCGCGATGCCGAACTGCTCCCACTCCGGGTCACCAGGATGATATCCTTGCGATGAGAGAGCCTTGGCTTCATCGTCGGAAACCTCGTTATTTGTTACCATGATGCATCTACGATGCCCACCGTCCTCGGCATTGAGAAGGTTGACCGCATGAAGCGTTGTGCCAGAACCAGCAAAGAAGTCAACAATAAGCGCGTTGGGCTTATATGCTGTAAAGAAGTACACACAGTCCTTGACTGCATAAAGTGACTTTGGAAATGTAAAGCGTTTTGTCGTAAAAATATTGCCAATGAGCCTTGACCCATACTGAGTCGAATCATGAGAGGCGGTTTTCCAAATATCACCGGGAACTGCCATCACCTGTTCTGTATCGATATCATCAACGATTATTTCGTTGTTAATGCCTCGATCAATAATGCAAAATTCGCCATTTGTTATTTTCGAATATTCGCCATCCTTCAATATGTAAACGGTATATCCTTTCTGTGCGTTTCCTCCAATGCGGACACGTCCTTGATTCATCCGCTCAATAAAAGTAGATGTTGCCCATTGCCAGTTGCCTTCTGTTCCATTTTGCCTTATGGGTAGTAAAGAGACCCAACTATCAATCTGCGGAGCTTTGGATGTGCCCGTCGGCAACGGTTGCCCGACTTTTTCAATCTTGTTGTTTTCAGGATTGATATAAATTGGATAGAATCCACCTGGCGAATGCCGCCGTTCAGAGTTTGTTCCTGAGCGTTTTAACAAATCCCATCGTATGTTTCCAGTATGTGTTCGTCCTTTACTTGAAACCCACTCGCGACTAACTCTTACGCGTTGAGGCGCTGATTCTCCAAGCATAACACAAAAGATGTATTCTCCGCTTCGGCCAAATTCGCCAACACGTGCTACGTTCGCTGGGTTAATCATACTACTAATCATCTGCATCCTTGCTTCTGGGAACATCTCTTCAAGCAAGCACCCAAGATGAAGATACTCTTTTTCATCAATGGTCACAATCAGCACAGAATCAGCAGGATTAAGCAATCTCTTTGCGATTTTCAGCCGTTTCTCCATCATCGACAGCCATTTGCTATGCCGATAGGAATCTGTGTTATCTACATAATCGTTGTTATATTTCCAGTCCCTCGCGCCAGTGTTGTAAGGCGGATCAATGTAGATACAGTCCACCTTGCCGGCATAGAGGTACTCGAGAAGCTGCAAAGCATGGTAATTGTCCGCCTGAATGAGCGTATGCCACAGGTCACTGTCAGGTGCGTTCTCGACTATATCCATCGGGATAAGCTGCGGATAGATGGGGTCGCCGAATTCCGCTACAGATACCAGTTCGTCAACTGCTATCTGCTCCGGCTCTCCGCCGTTTTTGAGCATACAAGTCGCCACACCGTCCGCGATTTGGAGCACGCGATAGACGACATTCATCGGGCCGTTCCTGCGGGCAACCGTGCTGCCGCGTTTGACTGGGACATCATACAGCGGTGTGCATTCAGGCAGGTGTTCCTCGAACACGAGACCGAACTTTTTCTGCTTCGTAAGACGATCCACCTCGGCGGCAATGCGCTCACGCAAGACTTTGTCCTCTATCTGATTTACAAGATCGTTTATTACGGCCATGCTGTGTGTCCTCCTTCAATGGCTTGGAATAGCTTATATCATGCAACTGTATTCTTGACCGCAGCAAGGGCGTTGTTGGCGTCGGCTATTGCCCGGTCTATTTCAAAATTATTTACGGTTTCCATGCTCTCTGATTGAGCGCTCTTCACGACAAGCCTTATCTGGCACATTTTGTCGAGCAGGCAGGCCAGCGTGAGGGTGTTCTTGGTGATGAGCCGCTCTTTGGCTGTGAACAAGCTCCAGTCAGTTTTCTTCGCAACGATTTTTTGCAGGCTCTTCAGATGCTTATCGAACTGCCCCTTGACGCTGCTGAGAGCTTGCCGATACTTCTTCGCGGCAAGTCGCAATTCTTCATAGTAAGCAGTAATGTCCTTCGAATCCTTTTCAATTTGCTTCGCTTGTTTCAGGTTTTCCGCTGATCTTTTTGCCATCTTCGTTCCTGAAACGCAAATCACAATTCCTGCCGCCAGAATGCCGGGACCCATTGCTAACACACCAACGCCCATTGCCGCAAGTCCGACAGCAGTTCCTGCAATGGCGCCGCCGGCGCCGACGATTGCAACTTCAACTTCGGCAGCGAGTTTCTTATGTGCAACAGGGTCGTAAGTAGGGAGTTCAATCCCGTCTATCTCTGTATTTATCTCTGGCCTCTGTCGAATCTTTTCGACTGCATCAGCAAGGTCGGAGAAGCTTCCCAGCACGGCGATTTCTATGTTTCCAAGTTCGCTTAGTACCTTTTCGGTTTCTACTTTGCTTTCATCTATGCGCTTTATGGCCGAATCCTTTATGTGTTCCGCAAGCCGGTTTCTTTTCTTTGCATTATGAACCTGTACGCCACCGACAACTGCACCCGCTGCGCCAACAGCTCCGGCACCGGCAGCAACCGCCTTTCCGGTTTTTGAAGAGAAGAACTTCCGGAGAAACTCAAATATAAGTTTTAATACTCTCATGCTGTCTATCCCTTCAAAAACTGCGAACTGTTTTGATTTTCATCGTCACGGAAAACTCAACCGATTACCAGTTTGCTGGTCGGGTCGCTCATAAACTCATCAAAGTCGCCTTCCCACGGAAGCTGAATATCAAACACAGTACAGACAGAAGTGAGCAGCTCCTCCAATTGGGTTTCGCAGTCTGCCTGTGCTATTTTCTCTGCTACATTACTGTACTTCTCAGTATCAATGCGAAACTGCACGATATCAAGTTCTGCGACCTGCGCCGCGAGACTTGTGAACTTGTCTGCAGCCTCTCTGAAGCTCTGCGCCTCCGTCAAATACTGATTCAGATTTGCCACGATCTGATTAATGAACTTGCTTCTATCGAGGAAAAGCAACAATGTACATGAGAGCAACCCGCTCACAAGGGTAGAGGTAAATAGGCATACAGTCGAACCAATCACGGGATCGGCGCCAAGCGGCGTTTTTGCGATCAAATCGCCAACCTCTGAGCCAACCAGCACATTTGCCCCCGTCGCCAGAATAACAGTAGTCATTTTGAGACGATCCCCAAGAAGCAGATCGTTGGGATTGAAAAGCAATACGTTACCGGCTTGCACTACTGCAGCGTAGGCTTGCCGGAGATTACGAGCCGTTGTTTTATCAGTAGTAATAAATATGTTGATCAGAGTGGTGGTCAAGCTCGCCATGGCTCCAGCGAGGAAACCAGCGCCAAAACTCTCGAGCAGAGCACCGTGCTTGTTTTTAACATTGGCGAGGCCTTTCTCCAGCCCTCGCGTGATGGCATGATAATAGTCCTTGATTTCGCTCTTATCTGGTATGGTCAGGATTTCTTCAGAACAAGCAAACCACAGCTCGACGAAGGCAAAGCCAACCGCTTGCCTAACACCCATCTCAAGGCCGCGTTGTCCTGCGGCAATCGCAGCACTTGAAAGAAAGTCAGGACTGGAGTAGTATGCACGAATCAGTTTGTCTTCATATGAAGCCCGAGCTTCACTGTCAACCTTACGCATCTGCTCTTGAGTGCGAGAGGGTAGCGAGCTGCCCTTGCTGCCAAGAAACTCTTCAATTGACAGGTCGCTTTTGGGCCTGTTGATTCCCTCATTAGTAAAACGAAGATTCTCCGGGCAATTTGCGAGATCTTTTCCTTCAAGGCCGGCGAGAATCCTTCCTGGGTCTTCATGTATTTCATGCGCCGATATAACATGATCCAGTTCGGCATGTCTGTCTTTCTCAAGATAAGCGGAACGATTAGGAGCCACTGTGTTGTCCGGAACATAGGCATCCTCAATAAGAACGCCTTTCTCATTGAACGCAAGCCTGGCAGAGCGCGTCATTTCCCGATAACGAGGGTCACTATGATAAGCTTTGGTATCGTATGTGCCACGGTTCTCATACGCGGTCTGGTGTGACGCGTTCTTATATCGTTCTTCAACAGGTATGCTGGATTCTCTCACGTTGTGGATTGTATCTACATCGCCGCCGCGTTGATCGTGAACAAGAAAATCAAGTCCAAAGGAAGTGATTATACTATGAAGAACCACTTTCTCATATGAAGCCCAAATGCCGGCAAATAAATTACCCTCCTCACCAACACTGGAGCTGGTTGCTATTGCTTCTATAAAAGGTTTCGTTTCCACTCGTTGACCACCTCCAGCGCATTCTGCATGGACAGAATCAAAAACAAATACTGACATCCAATTTCACAATACAGCACAATCTGTCCATTATTCAGTACACAATACTATTCGCATTTTTTGCTTCGGTTTTTGGGACGTTCTTTTCGCGCATCGGCAGGCTTCTCAGCGTCTTTCGGGATCGCCCACGCTTTCCCGAACTTTGTCAGTCCGGGAATTCTGTCCGTATTGCACAGAACCTGAACACGGCGGCGAGTAATACCCCATTTTTCTGCAGCTTCGGCAATAGAAATATAATCCATATTGTTCACCCCATGTCTTTATACAAAAACAGCCCTACGAAGCGTAGGGCGTTTCCGTTTCACAGCTGGCTGCCATCCGAACGGTACAGGCCCTTGTAGCTTTGCGCCGCCGTCTTTCGACGGTTTTGCCAGTATTGTGATTCTCTTTGCGTTTAGTATATACCATTTAGCGAACAGATACAATGACAAATATGCCGTTATTACCCTTATTTCTTCCGCTTTTGCTTACGAACGACATCGGCTGTGTAAGCAATGAACTCCTCCGGTGTTGGTACTTCTCCTTCGCACGGAATACTCTGCCAGTACGCCTTGACTTTGGGATCTGTACTCACGAGACCATTTATCATGGCTACCTTTATTTGCAAACGAACTTCCTCCACGGTTGTGTGATTCTCTTTCGCAATTCTTTCAATGGCGTTTGATGCGATTTCTATCTTTTTCTTATCCATATCGGTACTCCCCCTATGCCAGGTTAACAATAGTAAGGCCAGACTTTCTTGCATATTCAACCGTATACGCCGTGCCACCCGTGCTTTCGGTCAGGTAGCAGATGCATACACTACTGTTATCTACCAGATGGCGATTGCGCTTAAGCATGCAGCCCCTCGAATAATCATCTGAGGTGTAAACGACTTTATTGCAGCGTTTCTTGATATCCTCATATATGGCGATATCATGATCATTCCACCCGCGGGTCTGTGTTTTGCACGGCAAAACAAGAATGAGCTTTATCTGTGGGTATGACTGCTACAAAGCAAGAATAGTCTGCGCGGCAATCGTATCAAATCCGAGGGCGCCGCCTGCGCCAAAGTACAGGTAGCCTTTGTCAATCAGTCTAATGAGTTCTGACTTTAACCGCTCAGCAATCTGCTCCGATTGCATGGGCGGAATTTTTCTGTGCCCAGTTACGCAACAAGTTCGTTCTTTCATTTTGATCCCTCAATAGTTGACCAGTATCGCGGACAATATTCAACGGAATAATATCATACAATACCCACGGTTGCAACCAATACTGGTCAACCATCGCGTTGAGGGAGGTAGCAGAGTGGAGCAGAAAATCCGGCGTGACCGCAATATGGGCGACAACCTCAGAAGGCTAAGAGATGCAAGCGGGTTATCGCAGGAAAAGCTCTGCGCAGAGCTCCAGCGCCGTGGCTGTGATATTGCACGAAGCTGCTATGCGAAATATGAGGCAGGCGAACTGAATATTCGTGCCAGCGTTATTATTGAACTCAGAAAGATTTACGGCTGCACCTATGACGATTTCTTCTTTGACCTCGACAAGTAACTGGATAGCTTGAGAGATTAGATGCCCATTTGTTCTTTCTCTGACGTTAAGTATTCTTAGAGTGAGTCCTTCAAGGGGGTTCACACTGAACCGCACCATGGTTCAGTGAATAGTCATAGAACCCCCTTGGCGGAAAGAAACAAGCTCACTCGACCGTCAAGGCGATACTTTTTCGACCACATACAAATTGGAGCTGCGGCTGCCGTTTTCACGGTAGCGCGGCTTCTTTTCTATAAGCCCTGCTTTGTAGAGGTCGTCCAGCGCCCGTTTGACGGTGCTGCGGGAGAGGTGAAGGTCTGTGGCAATCTTCTTGATCCCCGGCCAGCAGGTTCCCGAAGCATTCTTGCGGTCGCGCAGATACATATACACGGCCTTCGCCCGGTGTGGAATATCCTCGGCGTAGATTGTTCCGAAGTAACTCATGGTTTGCCCTCCTGATGCTGGAATCCTCTCTGACCGCGACGCTTTGAGTCGCGCAGGCTGATGTCCGACTCGCGCTGGCTGATGCCGCCTGTGGCACTCTTGTCGCTTATCGGCACATCCTCGGCCGCTTTTCCCGCATGGAAGCGAGTCAGTATCCTCTGCTCCAGTTCGTCCTTGTCGGCGTATGCGACCTTGCGCTCGGCCTTCTCCGGCACTTCGTAGACGCTGTCGAAGGTGATGCCCCAATCGAGGAACAGGCGGAGCCTTGTCTGCATGGGATGTGTGCCGGTTTTCATCACGACGAACTGTCCCTTTGGTAAGCTCTTGAGCTCGTCGGGCATCATGAGCGGGCGCTCCATCATCTGAAGGCTCTGGCTGGGGTCGTTTTTTCCTCGGGATATACTGCCGGACATAACGGTGCGGCTGCCCAGCGCCTTGGACAGCACGTCGGCGGTCTGGCTGTTGGGTGCGAAGCCTCCGAAGATGGTGCATTGGCAGTTGTCGACGATGATCTCTGAGCCCTCTTTGCCGTAATTCTTTTGGAGCTGACCGAAGCTCTGAATGATTGGCACCATGAGCAGGCGGCGAGAGCGGGAGGCGGAGAAAATGAGCTGCAGCGATTCTATGGGCGGAATGGTGCCCAGCTCGTCGCAGTAGAACACCACGCGGTTGTTGAGCTTTCCGCCGTTCTCATCCGCCACGGAAAGAATCTCCCGATAGAGCTGCTGGATCATGAGGCTGACCATGAAGTATTTCGTCAGATCTTCCTCTGGAAGCACGATGAAGATGGCGCTTTTCGTATTACAAAACTTCTCGGCGTCGATGGCCGTGTCGAAGCAGAGGATCTGCTCCATCTCCGAATCCAGAAACGCATTGAGCCGGGACAGTACGGTGGACATGACAGACGCCATTGCCTGCTCCGAGGAGTTGAGCGCGGCGCCGGCGAACCACTTCGCCTTATGCTCGGCCGGGAGCTTCGCCATGAGGAGCTGGAACTGACTCTTTCCTTTTACCTTGGAAGGCTCCAACAGCTCCTGCACCATTTTGAACACGGAGATGATGTGTCGCCGTTCCTCTGGGTGGTCGTTGTCGGGCGCGAGGAACTCCGCAAGGAGAAGGATGACCGAAGTCAGCAGTCCCTCGGCGGCGTCATAGAAGAATGCGTTTTGCCCGTAGTTGGCGCTGTCGCCGGAGGAATTGATGATGGTCTTGCTGATGATCTTGGCGTACTTCTCCGCCTTGGCCTTGGCCGCGAGGTTGTGTTCGTTGGCGCGATACTCGTCCATGTACTTGTTGACCAGATGGAGAAGGTTGTTGCCGTCCGAGCGAGTGGGGTTTCTCAGGTCAATGACAGCGATATTGTAGCCGTAGTGGTCACGGGCGACGGCGCCGTAGTTGCGGAACAAATCGCCCTTGGTGTCTGTGCAGAGGAAGCTCATGCCGGTGGCACAGGCATACTCCAAGTTGGGGTAAAGGAAGAAAGCAGTCTTTCCGACGCCAGACGCACCAATCATGAGGGTGTGGACATCGTCCGTATCCACCAGCGCCGTGACCTCGTTCTTCTTCCCGATACTGCCGAGGATGATGCCTTGCTCCTGCGGCAACTCATTGTTCTTGCGCCACGACTTGGGGCGGAACGGAATGCGTTTATAGGTACGCTGGATCTCTTTCTTCGTGGCGAACCGGGCTGTGCCGTGCTGCCCGTCGCCCACGGTGCGGCTTTTGATCCCATTGAGGGTATAGTAATGCGCCAGCAGTGAGAGTCCGCCAATGACGGCGAACATGATAGCTGCGGCGGCGATCAGATAATAGACTTTATCTTGCATGGGGTTCCTTTCTTGTGGGAATGTGTATTGTGTGATATAGTGCTCTCATAAATGTGTTCGTCAAGTAAAAATGTTAGCAAAAG